>Ga0116170_10001711_pt1 | contig 21887 bp, 21 predicted proteins | sample AD_JPNHW1_MetaG_FD_89797 | JGI IMG/M metagenome (GOLD analysis project Ga0116170, IMG submission 89797) | Active sludge microbial communities of municipal wastewater-treating anaerobic digesters from Japan - AD_JPNHW1_MetaG | ecosystem: Engineered > Bioreactor > Anaerobic > Digestate | place...
CTGCGCGGGTACATGCTGGACGAAGGGCTCATGAAAGTCCTCGATGTCCAGAGCGTGGGGGCGTGATGATGGTAAAACCAGTCAGGATCGATGCACGCGATGTCCACTATACCCAGCTGAACCAGATGATCCGGCGTGCGGTGGAAGACGGTGCGACCGGGATCACTATCGACAACGTGCTCGGCCAGCGCTTCATTGCCGATGGCCTGCGGGGTGAAGATGTCACGATCACCATCAACGGGGTTCCGGGCGGGGATCTCGGGATGTTCATGAGCGGCCCCACGCTCATCGTCCATGGCAATGCCGACCATGCCCCGGGAAACACCATGGACGCGGGAACGATCGTGGTCCACGGCAGCGCTGGCGATGCAGTCGCCCACAGCATGCGGGGCGGGAAAGTCTATGTCCGGGACAATATCGGGTACCGCGGCGGTATTCACATGAAGCAGTACCTGACAAAACGCCCGGTCCTCGTTGTCGGGGGGTCGGCCCGTGCATTCCTCGGGGAGTACATGGCGGGAGGGCTCCTCATCGTCCTTGGTCTTACCGGAGCCCCGGCACTTGCCGAACGGGGCGTCGGGAGCGGGATCCATGGCGGGGAGATCTATGTTCGCGGGAAGGTCGATGAGAAGGTTCTTGGTGTCGGCGCCCGGCAGAAGCCGGCAACCGATGAGGAGCGGCACGCGATCGCGCCGGTGATCCGTGATTTTGCGGAACGGTTCTCGATGGATGCAGGAGACCTGCTCGCCTCGGATTTCACGCGGATAACCCCGGCAAGTGCACGTCCGTTTGCAAACAAGTACACGTGGGAGTGAGATCATGGGAACAAAGAGTTACCGGGATTTACAGGCCGATGTCTGGGATACGGGCAGGTGCTCCGGTTGCGGTGCATGCACGGCAGTCTGTCCTGCCGATGCCCTCTACTTCGAGGAAGGGATGATGGTTGCATCCCCGAAAAGCACCGGGTACTGCAAGTATGTCACCGATGGCGTGGACTGCGGCGCCTGTTACGAGGTCTGCCCAAGGACCGGCGACCCGCCAGCCGGGACGGTTGGGGAATACCTTGAGCTGGTCAGCGCAAAAGCAGCGTTCGATGTTCCCGGCCGGCAGAGCGGGGGCGCCGTAACTGCGATCCTTGCCGCGGCTCTTGACGCAAATCTCATCGATGCCGTTGTCACCGTCACCGAAGATCCCTGGACCCTGAAACCTTCATCGGTCGTGATCACAAAATCCGGGGCACTTATAGAAAAAGCAGGAAGCCGGTACAGCTGGTGGGTGCCTCTCCTTGCGGCGCTGAAGATGGCGGTCATAACAAAGAAATGCCGGAAGATCGCGGTCGTCGGCGTCCCCTGCGTTGTCCAGTCTGTCGCGAAGATCCGGGCGAGCCGGCACGATCTCGTACGGCCGTACGGGAGTGCAATCCGGCTCGTTATCGGGCTCTTCTGCACGGAGACGTTCGATTACACGGCGCTTGTTGCCGGCAAGCTGAAGACAGAGAGGAAGATCGATCCGGCGCGGATAAAAAAACTCGACATCAAAGGAAAACTGGAGATACTCATGAAGGACGGAACGACTGCAACCGTCCCGATGAACGAGCTTGACGAATGCGTCCGGCCCGGGTGCCGTATCTGCACGGATCTCACCTCCCTTATGGCGGACATCTCCGCGGGTGCTGTCGGCAGTGCCCCGGGATCGACCACGCTTGTCATCCGGACTCCTGCCGGAAAGAACGTGGCAGACAACGCGGTGCAGAAAAAGATGCTTGCCATTTCCGGTGAGGTTGATGTTGCGGCGGTGGAGAAACTGGCGCAGGGGAAGATTAAGAGAGCGATGATGAAGAAGAAATTGTGAGAAATTATCTTCCAAAATTTTTCAAAAATATTTCAACAGCCTAAAATTTTCTTATAAACTTATTTGAATTCATACGATAGGTCCCGCCCAGTGCGCCGCTCGAAGGTCTCTGACCTTCTCAAATCAGGTATCGACCGCGATACCTGATACCTCTCGGGGCGCACGGCGGGCAGGTCGGTTGATGAGAGACGGACGATCTCCCGAAAACTGGAGTATCTTTACCGGCAATGTCTGTTTTTACAGTATCATTGAGAACAGATTGACACGGATTCTCACAGATATCGTAGCGGGGGCTGCCACAGTGGCGGGGACTTCATAAGTCAAAGACATCCGGCGGGATGTCTTCTTCAGCCCGACACACCCTGAGGGGCATATCGGTCTCCCCCGAAAATGTCTAAAATTTTTTAAGGTGATTGCTCAATACCAGCCACCCGGCTAGATGGTGGTGGTAGAAGGTTTGAACCGTCTGCCCGCCACGCGGCCCGACGTGGCGCCGCGTTGGGCGGGGATTCTCGTATTGAGATATGGAGAAGATAAAACTTCACACGAATTTTTAGATATCCCTCTGATTAAACAGTGAGTTGGTGGTTCAAATTAAGCAATCACCTTTTTTAATATTTTCTACAAAAACCCAAAAATAAGTCAGGGACTTTTCTTCCCCCCATTCCTCTTCCGGCGGGTCTTCACTAACGGCGAGGCCCGCTTCAAAAATCCCGCGATGAACGGCGCAAATTCCTCCTGCCAGCAGTCTGCCCCCTCGGCAACGTCAAAACCCTGTTCCAGCGACTGCCGGACATGTTTCCCAAGGCTCGTGTTCAGGATTGCGGACGGGGAGAACAGGGTCCGTGCATCTGCATACTCGCGCGGGACTTCGACAGCATACTTCCCGTTCGTGATATAGGGCATCCCCCCGTTGGCGCCGCTGCCGTATTTTTCAAAAAATTTTTCCGCGTTCTCCCGGTTCCAGACCGGGGGTCCAAGGTGCGTCCGGATCGCCGGGAGGTCGTGGACGAGCAGCTCGAAGAGCAGCATGCACCGCTCCCCGTTCAGTTCGTACCGTGCATTCTGCACCGGAAACCCGTTGCGTTCGATCCATTCGGCGATCGCTTCAACGCTCCGCTTGAGCTGGGGGACGACGATCTCCGGGATGAGGGGTGGTGCCGCAAACGTGAGGGAGAAGAGGTACGTCTTCCGCTTCTCAAGGAGCCCGGCAAGCTGCTCCTTTGTGATCCCCGGTTCCTCTTCCACGTCGAAGAACGCCAGTGATGGAGCGGAAAGGTATCCCCGGGCAAGTTCCACGAACCCCATCATCCTCGAAAGCGAGACTGCGGCGGCAACGTTGCGCTTAGGGTCAACCGGGTCGATTACGATTAACGGCTCGTCGAACTTCTTCTTCCCGTGGTGCTCTGGATCGATCACGAACCCGGGGCGCCACGCCGATGCTGCTTCCAGCAGGGGGATGAACCCGCGGTAATGGAGGATGAGGAGCTCGCACAGGTACCCGGAGAATCCCTCGGTCATCTGGTCCGACCCGTATATCCCGCCGGCCCGGGCGAACTGTTTCAGGAGCAGCACATCGTCGATTAAGCTGTTGATCTTCTCGCGGATGTACCGGGTATGGAACGGCGTGCGGTCAACGGCGCTCTTGATTGCCGCCGCGCTCTCCACCGCGTAGCAGGGCACGAGGTCGACCTCGTACCCGTCAATGACCGCATGGATGTACGGGTGCTCGGCATACTTCTCGTGCAGTTTATCAGTAAATTCCCCGGCAACGCGGCGTGCCAGCGCAAGGCCCCGCTCTTCGAGATCCTCGCGGGGGAGATCCGGCGGGAAGAGCAGGAAGATGTCGATGTCCTGTTCGCCGGCAACCCACGTGTTCCTTGCAATCGAGCCGACGATCATGCCCTCCGCGATCCCGCTTTTGTTGACGGTACCGGTGATCTTTGCTGCAACTTCTGCGATCCGCTGCCGTTCTGCGGGAACCGGACGGATGCGCTTCAGGACGGACTCTTCGATTGCGGAACGGGCAGGCATCGCAGGCATCATCATGGGACCACCAGGAGATCTTCGTATACCGGGCCGGCTGACGTGAGGGTGCTCTTCTTCAGGTTCATGGCGGCGACCGTGCATTCCCCGTATGTCCGGGTGCCAAGGTTTTGCAGGGCGGTCATGAGGGACGGGTCGTACCGTTTCACCCGCGCCACCGTGGCATGGGCCGTGAACGGCCGGGTCTCGCGCGGGAATCCAAGCGGCGCGAGAAGGTCTTCGACCCGGTCCCGGAGCAGGGCCCCGTTCCCGCCGTCATCGATCCCGCTCCAGACCGTAAACGGGCGGCGGGGGCTGTTGACCGTCACCCGGCCGGCCTTTGCGGCAAACGGCGTGAATTCCGTTCCCTTCAGGGCTTCGATAAGCGCAGGGAGCTTCCGGTCTTCGACTTCCCCGAGAAACTTGATTGTGACATGGATCTGTGCCGGGGCAACAAAGGTCAGCCGGGCGCTGCACCCGCGCAGGAGATCCTGCGCCTTTGAAAGCCCGGACCGGATATCGTCAGAAAGTTCATATGCCAGAAAAGCCCTGACCATCAGGGTAGTATTGAGCTTTAAAGATAATGCAGTTTGCCTTGCACAGGCACAACCGTTACGGGTTATCCTGCACCATCACAGCTTTTTTTTATTGAATACACCATATCATTATCAAGATACAGGGATGGTGTTTTTTATGCCGGGAATTTCACCGCTGGTTGTATATACGCTTGAATCCTGTCCGAACTGCGACAAACTCAAAACTTTTCTGAAATCAAAAGGATTTTCCTACGAGGAACGCGATCTCTCATCCGCGGAATCCTTAACCGAACTGCGGGTCAACGGGGTTTTTGTCAACGAGGCCCCGGTGCTCCAGAAAGGCGACAATTTCCTGACCACAACCGATCTCTTCTCCTCCGGCAGGGTCAACGAATCCGAGGTTAAAAAGCTCCTTGCAGGTGCGTAAATGGGCGTGCGGGAGACCAAGCAGAAGACCCTTGACGGTGCATATGCCCCGCTGCTCCCGCCGGTCCGGACCACGGACGGCCACATCGTTGACTATGACCGGAACCGGATCGTCCGGCAGATTGTCGAGGAGACAAAGTTAGTCGAAACGTTCTACGGCTATAACGGCGCGACCGAAGAGCGGGCGCAGGAGATCGCCCGCGACGTGGAACAGAAGATTTTGGGGATGGGGCTCAAGTCCCTCTCAGGTCCGCTCATCCGGGAGATCGTGAACATGACCCTCCTCGAGCGGGGGTTTGTGCAGTACCGGAATGTCTGCACCCGGGTTGGTACCCCGGTGTACGACGCCCACCTGATCGATGTCGGGCGCGGGTTCGAGGCGCACGACAACGCAAACCTGCAGGAGAACGCCGAGACATCCCACAAGAAGAAGGCGGACAAGATCAGCAAGGAGCAGTACCTTCTCCAGCTCCCCCCCCAGATCGCCGATCACCATCTTGCCGGCGACATGCATATCCATGACCTCGAATACTTCGGGACCCGGCCGTTCTGCCAGGACTGGGATCTCCGGTACTTCTTCTACTACGGTCTCATGCCGGACGGCAACGGCACGAAGGCGTCGGTTGCCGGCCCGGCGAAACGTGCGGAGGTTGCCATCCTCCATGCGGTCAAAGCCCTCGGATCGGCCCAGACCAACTTTGCCGGCGGGCAGGGCTATTACAATTTCTTAACCTTCCTCGCCCCGTACGTCGAGAAGATGGAATATGAAGGGATCAAGCAGCTCATCCAGATGTTCGTGTACGAGATGACCCAGATGATGGTCGCACGCGGCGGGCAGCTCGTCTTCTCGTCCATCCAGCTCTCGCCGGGCGTGCCGAAGCTCTGGATCGACAAGCCCTGTGTGTACAAAGGAAAGGTCTGGGACGGCAGGGATGGCGGGCAGAAACGGACCTATGGCGAATTCGAGCGGGAGGTCCGGCTCCTCTTCAAGGCGCTCATGGAGGTCATGATCGAGGGCGATTACTGGGGAAAGCCGTTCAATTTCCCCAAGCCCGAGATCTCGATTGAGCCGGACTTCATGGAGGAACGCGAGGAATTCAACGACAAGAACCCCGATCTCCCGACCTACCGGGAACTCTACCTCATGACCTTCGAGCTCGCAAGCAAGTTCGGGACGCCGTACTACGATAACCAGCTCCCGGCCTACCGTGGTGCGGGGAAAGGGATCTCGTGCTACCAGTGCTGCGCCTACCAGTTCTCGGCCGTTGCAGACAAGGACTCCGATTTCAACCGGAAACTCTTCTTTGAGGACGGAAAGCACTTCTCGATGGGATCGTGGCAGGTGGTCTCGGTCAACTGCCCCCGTGCGGCGTACAAGGCAGAAGGGAGCGACGAGCGGCTCTTTGCCGAGTTAAAGAGCCTCATGGACGTGGCAGTCGATCTCTTCCGGATCAAGCGGCGCTGGATGGATCTCATCCGGGCCCACAGCCGGATGCCGTTTGCGATGCAGCGGCCCAAGGATCCCAACACAGGTGAGCGCGGCGCCATTGCCGTGGATCTCGAAGGGCTCGTGTACACGATCGGCGTGGTCGGGGTCAACGAGATGGTCCAGCACCATACCGGTTCCCAGATCCACGAGTCCAAGGCTGCATTCAAGCTTGCCGTCCGCGCCATGACCGAGATGGAGATCTATGCCCGCAGACTCTCGCAGGAGAACGGCATGACCATCGCGCTTGCCCGGACACCTGCCGAGACGACCGGGCAGCGGTTTGCGGTCGCCGATCTCATTGACAAGCGGTTCCATGATGCGGCAATCCGGGTGATCAAGGGCGACGTTGCCGCCGCAGTCCCGCGCCTTGGGAAGAGCCGGGATCTGCCCATCTACTACACGAACGGGACGCATGTTGCACCCGGGGCGGATGTCCCGCTCACAAAACGCATGGAGATCGAGCATGTCTTCTTCCCGATTGTGGACGGGGGCAACATCTTCCATATCTGGCTTGGCGAGGCGCGCCCCGATCCCCGCGGGCTCTACGACATGGCGATGAAACTATGCAAGACAACCCAGATCGGGTACTTTGCCTTCACCCGGGATCTCACGGTCTCGCTCCGGCAGTTCCACGAACACCGTCCCGATAAAAAATCCATCCCGCAGGTCGTGAAGTCCCACACGCTTGTCGGGGCGTAAGACCGGAACTACGGCCGGACACCGATCTCCGGTTGCCGGATCTTTTTTTGGCGATTACTCAATATAAGCCACCAGTATGAAAAATCAAAATAAGGATTTCAACGGTCTGCCCCCGGGCATCTGCCGGACCCGGTCGATCCGGTTGCTCAACCCTGATCCAAGATCCGAAAGGGAGGCACGGAAATTCTCCGCAATTTCGGATTGTCATGTGCCGGCCAATTGTGACGGATGGTCGCGGTAAAAGAAGTTTAGGTAATTATCAAAGATCAGCCCCTAAAATGATGTGAACCAAGTCGATAAATAACACTTTATCTCTGTTATTATATCTCCATTCCATTTCCTTAATGTAATAGAGGAACTTTTCTTTCGAGATTCCATGATGTTTCATCAGACGTTCTTTGGCAAAAGACCAGAATCCTTCAATGCCGTTGATGTAGACTTTCCCTTGTTTGAACTTGTATCGGTGGTCGATATTGAGATGCCGGTATCCGCAGAACATAAGAGAATCATAACCGCACTATTTGTCGGTGTAAACGATAGAACCCCTTCTAACTTTTTTGACGGTTTCAGTCATCAGGGATTCAGATTTTACATTCGTGAGAATACTGACTGAAACCTTCCCACCCCGCTCCAGGATCCCGAATACGATTGTCTTGTGACCGGCTCCGCGGCCCCGTTTTCCCTTTCGTCTTCCACCAAAGTATGATTCATCGGCTTCAATCTCTCCTTTCAGGAGATTGTCATTCTCTGCAAGGTGACTGGCAATTGATCTTCGGAATAACTCAAATGCCTTGAGGGTCGTTGGATAACTGATTTCGAGTTGAGTACTTGCTTTCCTGGCACTGATTTCCAGTTCGAATAATATTATGAGAAGAAGTAAGGAGACAATGGAGATTTTTAATCCTGATATCGGTGTTCCGGAAAACGGGGAATAGTCTCTTCGACAGCGTTTACACCGCAATCGCTTCTGGTTCATCTGGTAATATTCTGGACTGCCATACGACGGGCAATTGATCCCTCGGGTTCTCTAAATTTCTTGAAAAAGATAGTCTACTGCTCTTTGTTCTGTCCTACAGATTTTGATTAGTTCCGGTAAATCCATCTGCCCCACCTTTTATTTGTGGGGGCGGATATTTTACAATTATCTTTTTTTATTCATTCTCATGATGGAGCCCGGGGGACACTGATTAAAACGGTTCGCAGAACCGGATTGCTGGGACAGGAATTATTGACCGTGTTTCATCGAAGAGGCAATTCCTGACCATTCTACTGTTTGTGATGAGTGGGATATTGTTCGGGAAATTACGACAGCCATAAAAGAGAATCAACGAATAAAAAGTGCTGCTAAGGGGATTCGAACCCCTGTCGCGGGCGTGAAAGGCCCGCATGATTGGCCGGTCTACACTATAGCAGCGCGTTGCTTTAACTAATTTTACTCGTCCTGATAAATAGGTTATGGAACCGGAGGGCGGGGACGTCGGGTCTGAAGAACGACAGCATCCGATGCAAGCCGCCAGCTGCCGGAGAAAAGATTATCTCCTTCCCTTCCCCGCCTTCTTTGCGACAGGTTTCTTTGCAACAATCTTCTTTACGACCGCCTTCTTCGCCACGGGCTTTGCCGCCGTTTTCTTTGCACCGGCAACCTTACCGCCGTACTTTGCCTTGATCGGATGGCCTTCATTCTTGGTGACCGTCTGGAATGCGGCCATCAGCTGACGGGCAACCGGGCCGACCCGACCATTTCCGATGACCCGGCCGTCGATCCACGTGATCGGCGCGACTTCTGCCGCGGTTCCCGAACACATCACTTCATCCGCAGAGTAGAGATCGAAATACCCGAGGTTCTGCTCGCGGCAGGGGATCCCGAGCCGCTGCGCGATCTCGAGGACGACCATCCGGGTAACGCCCCGGAGGTTGTTGAGCGTGTGCGGAGTCAAAATCTCGCCGTTCTTGACGATGTACAGATTGTCGCCCGAGCCTTCCGCGACATAGCCGTTCGTGTCGAAGAAGATCGCCTCGTCGCCGCCCTTGTAGTTCGCCTCGATCTTCGCAAGGATGTTGTTGAGGTAGTTGAGGCTTTTCACATTCGGCGGGAGCGACTCAGCCGGGTTCCTCCGGACCGAGACCGTGATCGCTTTCAGGCCTTTCTCGTACAGGTCGCCGTACATCGCGCCCCAGCCGGTCGCGATCACGACAACGGTCGGCTTTTTGCACTTGCGCGGATCGAGCCCGAGATCCCCGTAGCCGCGGCTGATGATAGGCCGGATGTAGGCGTTGTCCAGCTTGTTCCTGCGCAGGACTTCGCAGATGACCTCGCCCATCTCGTCTTTGGAGAGCGGCGGGATCAGATCGATGGTCTTTGCCGAGTCGTAAAACCGGTCCAGGTGCTCCTTTAACCGGAAGACTTTCCCGTTGTAGGCGCGTATTCCCTCAAACACACCGTCGCCGTACAGGAATCCATGATCGAAGACCGAGATCTTAGCCTGGTCCGCCGGCAGGTACTTGCCATCGATATAGATCAACATAATGTTGATATAGGGTGCCGGGGTTTTTACGTTTTTTTACACGAATCGAATAAAAATGACAGCGATACGAAAAAATCGTGCAGGGAAGAACGGTTCGGAACGGATTCCTTCAGAAGCACGAATCTTCCGGATCAGGCCCGGTCTTTCCCGGCCTGTTTCCGGCACAATGCCACGAAATGCGAAAACATCTGCCAGCCGGGGACCGGGTGGAGATGCGTGTAACTCCCGAGCGTGTTTTTCACAATCGCGCCGTCACGGTTGTCCCGGATACCGGTCCCGCGCGAGAGCCGGTACGCATATTTTGTCGCCTTGTCAAGGATGACGTCGGAGTAGTGGAACTCGTGGCCCCGGAACTTTGCGGCTCCGAACGGGGATGCAGCAGCACTCGTCCCTTCAACATAGCTGATCACGCGCCGGGCCGGGATCCGTGCCTCCCCGGAAAAAATCCCACACATCTCTGCCGACCGGCTGACCGCGGCACCGGTCCGGTCCTTCTCAATCCGGATCCGGTCGGTGAGATACATCAGTCCCCCGCACTCCGCGTAGAGCGGGACTCTGTTTCCGGATATTTCCCGAATGGCGGCCTTCATCCCGTCATTTCCTTCCAGTTCCGGAAGGAAAAGTTCCGGGTATCCCCCCCCGATGATGAACCCGTCCGCATCCGGCAGCCGGTCATGGATCGGGCTGAACAGGACGACTTCTGCGCCAAGCGAAGGGAGTATGTCAAAGAGGTCCGCGTAGTAGAAGTTGAATGCCTCGTCAAGGGCAACGCCGATACGGATGTCCGGGTTTTTCTTCCGGAAGAACGGGGACACCCTCTTTCTCGCTGGGAATGATTTCATGAGCGCCCGGAACCGGTCGAGATCTACATGCTGCCCGATGATCTTCGTGATTGTATCGATCCGTTCCCGGAACTCCCTGCTCCGTTCGCCTTCCCGGAACGGGACGAGCCCGAGATGGCGCATCGCAAGTTCCATCTCCTCCATCCGGGGGATCGTACCGATCACCGGCACATTGCAGTAATGCTCGATTGCGGCAACCGCCTTGTCCCGGTGGCTGTTGCTCTTGACGTTGTTGAGGATAACCCCCGCGATCCGGATCTCCGGGTCGAACGCCTGGAACCCATTAACGATTGCAGCAGCGCTCCGGGTGATGCTGCGTGCGGAGACGACGAGAACCACAGGAACATCGAGCGTCTTTGCGATCGAAGCCGTGCTCCCGGTATCTCCGAGCGCTTCGGCGCCTTCGAATAAGCCCCGGACCCCCTCGATAATAGCGATATCGGCCCCGCGGCACCCGTGGTCGAAGATCCTGCGGATGATGTCTGCATCCATTGCGAAACTGTCAAGGTTCCTGCACGGCCGTCCCGATGCGGCGGAGAGGTAAGACGGGTCGATATAATCCATCCCGACCTTGAAGGTCTGGACCGTCCTGTCCTTTGCAAGGAGCGCTGCGAGCGCGAGCGTGATGCTGGTCTTTCCCGATCCCGAACGGTCGCCGGTGATGAGGATAGTTTTCATCGCAGGCTCCGGAGGACCGCACCGAACTCGCTCTCAATGATCGAGCGGACGCCCAGCGTCTTTGGGTGCAGGTCGACCTCGACCATCACGTGCCTGTGCCCGATCGCTTTTAACGGCGCAACCTGGCGGGGGCCGTTGGTTATGGAGAAGCATTCGATTCCATCCGTGTATTCCGGCGGGATGGCATGGGGGACACCGGCAATGAGCGCGAAATCCGGCGCGAGCTCACGGATCCTTCTCCCAAGGTTCTCCCCGTTTGCCCCGTACTCGTCCAGCGCACCGATGCATTCGGGAGTAACGCCCTTCCCGTTCATGCCGGCAAGGATGCGCCCGGCATCTTCCCGGACCTTGGCAAGTCCCCGCTGTTCGAGGTTTGCGATATAGGTTACGGCGGCATCCGGGCAGATATCATGCAGCGCGATAAGTTCGTCGGCAAACATGTACGCCGTCTCTTTCTTGGCGTTTAGGATTGCGACCCCTTTCTTCCCGTTCCGTGCCAGTTCCATCAGGCGCAGGCCGGCAACGTGCTTGAGATCCCCCCGAGTCGGCTCGATATATGCCTGCGACGCCGCACCCCGGAGCCGTTCGACCTCATTTGCCGCTTCCATCATGAGACGCTGGCGTGCCATCTCCTCGCCACTGATCCATCCTGCTTCCGCTGCGGACTCCAGCGTTGCAAGGACACCGGCAATATTTTCCGGATACCCGGCATGGATGTCAACCGCGATTGTCGGGGTCGTGATGCCGGCGGTCGTGATCGCGGACCGGAGGTCTTCGCCAATGATCATGGCAACGCAGGTCCCGATCACGGCCATTCGTTCCGGCGAAAACTTCTCCTCTGCATACCGGAGCACGTCTTCGAGCGGTTTTTCACCACCAAAGATGAACTCGTTGTCCGCAAGCGAGGTTGTCAGCACCCGCATCCCGTCCTCTTCGAGGAGTCGAGCATGCTTGAAGGAGCAGCCGGAGGGGCCGTGCAGGATCGCGACATCGACTTTTAAGTCCCGTGCGGTGTAGAGCGCCGCGACAATCGAACTGGGGCGGGGGTGCATGAACTTCATTCTTATCTCCATGTCTTGACCGCGAGCACGATCGGTCCGTGCCCCGTCGCGCGGACAGCAGACTCCCGTGCGGCAGTAAGCGACGGGGCGCGGTAGATATACATCCCTGCGGTAGCTTCTGGCGGGAGGATTGGCGGGTCCAGCACCGATCCCACGAGGATGAGCCGGGCCGGGCGGATCCGGCAGATGGTATCCACGATCTCATCGTCCGGGAATCCTTCGCAGACCTTGCCGTCGCCGTCTTCGATGCCAATCACAAGCGTGAGAGAATTCTCCCCGCTCTTCTCGCGTGCGAGCTTGGCGGCGGCAATCGTGGTATCCCGGTTCGTCCCGGAATTGGCGTTGTCTACGATGAGAAGATCCCCTTCCTTCCTGACATGCATCCGGCCTTCAACACCGGTGAAACCGGAGAGTCCGACGGGATTTATTCCCAGCATGCAGGCAGCAGTCCCGGCCAGCATGAGCGGGATCCGGTATGCATCCTCCTTTAAGAGGTCGCTTGAAAAATTGCCGGAAAAATTCTCTCCCGAGATCCGGCACTGCGTCCCCGTAACCTTAGCAACATTTTCCAGATGAATGGCAGCGGGAAGGTCGCAGGCAATCCCCGGTGGGAGGAGCACGTTCCTGCAGGACCGGAGCGCCATGATCTTCTGGGCAAGTGCGTCCCTCTTTCCCGCGGCGAACCGGTACGTCATGTCCGATGTCAGGATTGCAAGGTCACCCGCGCCGGTCACCCCGAGCGATTCCTCTGCGATCAAGAAGCCTCCGCACTTCTCCGCGGCACGGGCGGCAGGGAGGATGGACGCCGGCGTGATGCTCGTGTGCATGAGGTTTTTCTGTTCCGGGTACATTGTCAGGCCCCGAGAGCTGAGGAGTACGCCAGCCCCCGGCATGACTGAGGCAAGCGCATGCGCCGTCGTCGTCTTTCCCCGTGCCCCGGTGATCTCGATCATCGGGTGCGGGACTTTGTCGGAAAGCAGCATGCGCACCGCTTCATGGTGGGAGATGACCGGTGCATCCTGTGACCTGAGAAGGGAGTAATCGGGATCGAGATGGACCGGGGCAATCACGAGATCATACGACCGGGTCTCTGCCGTGTCTGCATCGACCATACTGTCGTTCCGGTAGACATCGACCCTGTCGACCGTTAAACCGGCCGATTCAAATGCTGACCCAATCACGTTCCCGCCATGAATGGTATCGAGTACCAGGATCCTCATAAAAAAAATCAGAGAAGTCTGAGTGCTGCCTGCGCATTCTTGACCATCAGGGACGCAAGCAGGGGATCGCTCCCGATAGGATCTGCGTACACGAGCGGAATGCTCTTCCCGTTCATCACAAACGTCCCTTTCTTGGCCCCTTCGGGAAGACCGATCTCTCCGGGAATGTCTTTTTCTATGTGGACTCCTTTTGCAAGGAAGAGTGGCACGACAACGAGCGTGTCAATCGGATCGTGCCGGAACTCGCTGAGGGCATCCTTGATGGAAGGGGAGTTGATATTCATGAACCCGCACCGGACGATAAACCCGTTGTTCTGTGCACGGATCATTTCAGCGGTCTTTTCGACGAGGTTCTTATTGTATGGCATAGTGCTGCCATGCCCGACAAGTAACATTCCCTTCTGTCCCATATAACACATAATAATACCCGCATCGTTAAAAATTATTACCAAACCGGCTTAATATGCAAGACCCGTGCATAAAATTCCGTCAGCAGCCGGGGAAACAACTGCACGGGAATTCTGGTCCGGAATCATCGAATTTTTTTCGGGTGTTTACGGTTCGCTCCCGCCTCTGTGCCATTTTTCCAGCCCGGGAGCAAAGCATCCGGTCCCTGAGTCCGGATTAAAAAAGGATATTCATGCCGGCAGGTAAACGTACTGCTCATGAGTGATTTTGAGCGGGAAGTCGTGCAGTGCTTCAACCGTTTTTTCGAGGCCCGGCATATCCGCGGGTTCGCGTACCGGCTCAAGCAGCACAAGTTCTCCACCCAGTACGTGGACGTGCTCGTCGACTGCATCAACCCGTCGTTTTACTGCGCAGTGGAATGCAAGTCCATCATGGACAAGAAACTTTACTTTTCGCAGCACTTCCATTCAGATAAAAATAATGTCCACCAGGTGGATGCCATTGCGGATTTCATCAGTAAGACCGGGCGGGCCGGGTATCTTGCCGTCGAGTTCCGGACCTCGGGAAAACCCAACGAGGCCTACCTGATCCCGTGGAAGATTGTGATGGAGCATTTCCGGGAGAACAAGGGGATTACCGTCGATGACGCACGGGGCGGGACGCTGCTTGTCCGGTCGCACGGGAAATACGTTCTTGAGACCCTGAACCCGTAAACCCCGCGGACAACAGTCATAATGCGAAGTAATTTTATCCGAATACTCGCAATTGATATGAACTCATGACAGATGCCTTTGAACGCTTCGGTCTGATCCTCAACGACCGCATTGTCAGAACCCCGGTTGCTGTCGCTTCCATGGCGGGGATTGTCGATGCGGACTATGTCCTTGAGCGTAAAGACCATATCGGCGCAGCATTCATCGGCGGATATTCCATAGATCCTAACACAATGGCGGCGGCCCGGGCGCTTGCAGGGTCCGGGGATCGAAAGGAGTTCCTGTACGAGGATCCGGTTGAGGAGCTCTCAGGCCAGATCAAGAAACTGGACGGGAGCGATGTCGTCACCGGCCTCAACCTTCGCGGGAGTTCCCCGGAATCATACCGTTCCCTTGCGGAGGCTCTTGGCGATTCTGTCATCTACGAGATCGACGCCCACTGCCGGCAGGCGCCGATGGTTGCCGCCGGATGCGGGGAGCATTTTCTTAAAAACCCGGAAGATCTCGTAAAGGTTATACGGGCATTAAAAACTCTCGATGTCACGGTCTCGGTCAAGATCCGGGCCGGTGTTGCGGCGGACGATACCCGGCTCGCCCGCAGGCTCTGGTGCGCAGGGGCAGACATCCTCCATATCGACCTGATGGACTTTGGCACGCCGAAACTCCGGCAGATCCGGAACAGCTGCCCGCTCGTTCTCATCGCCAACAATTCCATCAACACCTTTGATGTCATGCGGGACCGGTTCTCGCACGGTGCAGACCTTGTCTCCCTCGCACGGAAATCCGATGTGCGGACCCTCTCCGGGCTGGATGCCGCCATCACCCGGTACGCGGACGAGGAAGGGTGGTACAACTCGCCCAAGCAGCTCTGCCGGGGCGGAGATATCCGGGCACTCACGTTCTGTTGCATGCCGGTCAAGGACTGCCCGCTCATCCCGACTCTCAACCGGATCGGGATCGGGAAGAAAGATTACATGACGCTCAAGCTCTCGTCGGTCAAGGGAACCCCGCTCGAGACCGGGCCGCAGACCTGTTTCGGAAGCCTTGCGTGGTGCTGCAAGACCTCCTCTCCCTGTATGTTCCGGGACATGACGCTCCGGCAGACCGGGCTCTCAAAGAAAGAGTATATGCAGTTGAAACACGAGCTCTCTGAAAAGATCATGAGCCGTGTCTTCCATGATGTGCCAACTGACGAGTCGTGCTGACCGGGCCCAGATGGCAATGATGCTCGAGGTCTGCGCCTACCCGAAACCGGGGAACGTGGACCGGTGCCACGATTATCCCGATACCCGGCTCGAACATTTTCTTGCATCGACAATCCTCGCACGGCCGGCGCTCGAAGAAGCGGAACGCGGCACGGGCCGGATCGGGGAGATCATCCGGCACGCGGTGCAACAGACCAGCTGCCATTCCGGCGGCAACACCCATTTCGGGGCGTTCATTCTCTTAATCCCGCTCGTATACGGTGGCAGCATCAAAGGTGCACTGGATGCTGTAGGAAAGACGGATGTTGCCGACGCTGTCGCATTCTACCGGGCGTTTGCGTTAACCGCAGTCCGGACCTACCCGACCGATGCCATCGACATCAACGATCCAAAAGCCCTCGACATGCTCCGCGACCAGGGGATGACACTCCTGGATGTCATGGAGCATTCGGCGAAGAACGATATGGTTGCCCGCGAATGGGTGACCGGGTTTCCCTTAACCCGGCGCGGCGCAGATCTCCTCCATGCAATCGGCCCGGGCAGGGACGCCATCGTCCAGATGTTTTTAACACTCCTTGCAACGGAACCGGACACGTTTATTGTGAAAAAACACGGGCGGGAGGTTGCCGACCGCGTCATTGCGAAGGCCCGGCTGGTTCTCGACGGAAAATATCCGCTGGAACAATTCGATGCCGAATGCATCGAAAATGGCATCAACCCCGGTTCTACTGCCGATATCACGATCGCCGCAATCTACGTTGCCTTGTCGGAGGGATGGTCATGGGAATCCTGACCGAAGGGATCAACGAGGTGATCGCAACCACCCGGGGCAATGCGGCACCCATGGGGATCATCTGCCGGGACGGGATATTCCGGCTGGTCTGCTTTACCGGGTCCCACACGGAGAAGAATATTGCCCGGGACCGCTGGATTGTTGCAAACATCATCCATGACCCGGTGATGTATGTCAGGACGGCATTCTCCGACTTGCCCGGATCTGCATTCTATGGGGAGACCGTCAACGGCACCCCGATGGACCGGCTCGCGGATGCGGAGGCGTGGATCGCGTTTTCCGCAATCATCGAACAGCGGGGATCCGAATCGATGATTGTACGGCTCGTCCCCATCCTTGAGAAGGTCATCACCTGCCGGCCGCACCCGGTCAACCGGGGCTTCTCTGCCATTATCGAGGCGACCGTCCATGCGACCCGGTACCGGATCACAAAGGATCCGGAACTTGGAAATCTCATCGATTACAACCGGAGAATCGTAAAAAAATGCGGGGGATCCCGCGAACGGGAAGCTCTCGCCCTCCTCGAATCATTCCTTGCCTGATTCTTTTGATCCCAAGAATCCTGTCGCCATTCTGGGGTACAACAGTTCCCTGAAAAAGACGGTTTTCCTAAAAAACGGATTCTTTATCCCCAGTCCTGGCTGACGGGAATTCCTTGTCCAGTCGGTCTCTTGACCGAAACGGAAGAAAAAATCAGCAGCTTCCCGATGCTGCCGCCGTCTGGGTGGTGAGATTGGTGTTACAGGAAGCGGGTGCCACATCAAAGTGCCCGCAGATCCCCTGTTTGATCGCCTCCGGGTTCCGGCTACCGGTATACTTCTGGCCGTTGATATAGAGTGTGGGGGATCCCGTAGTCCCGGTGCTGCTGGCCTGGTCGGATTCAGATTTTAGCAGTCTGAAACCCTCGGATCCCGTGATACACTGGCTGATACTGTCGGCGGGAATACCCAGATCCGAGATTACCTTCGCCTGGCAGGAAGAGAGCAGGGTCTGGTTTGTCCATACCGGATAGCACTGCGCATCGAAAGCAGCGATATAACTCCAGTACTTCTCCGGTGCATGCGAGGCAATGCAGAGCTGGCGGACATCTTCGATCGCTTCGGCATTCCCGTGGAGGGACTTTGCGGTCGAGAGATCGGTGCCTGAAACCGTAGCGATGTACCGCACCCTGATATCGGTGCTGGTGCCCAACAGTTCAGCAACCGGCCTGAAAACCGTCTCCATCTGAACGCCATACGGGCAGAACGACATGATCCAGAGCTCAACCAAGGGCCGTGCCGATTTTACAGGAACCACCGGTGTCGCTGTCGTCCACGTTGTAAGCGCACAGGTTCCGGTCTGCGTATCGCAATTCTGCGACGATATATTTGTTCCTGTATTTCCTAACAATATGACAGCAAAGACGACGGCTGCGATAAGCAGGATTGCAATCCCTGCAATGACGCCCCGGCTGATCTTCGGTTTCTGTCTCTCCTCATCAGATCCACCGGCAGCTGGGTTCTTATCCTTCATGGGTCGAGCCCCTCATGTATAGTGTTATTGTTCCGGGTAAAAAATAGATTCAGTCTACACCAGCGACGCGATACGGTACATAAAAAAACACCCGGACATTCAACAGACCCGGGGCACCGGGTCTCCCATAGGCGGTTCGATGAACCGTTCGCCCCCAATCGAGGTCTCCATGATGACGTTGGAACCTTTTACAACCGTGCCAATGATCGCGGCATCCTTCCCGTACTTGTGAGACCGGAGTGCGGCAAGGATCGAATCGGCATCGGAAGCCGGGACGCCCATGACAACTTTTCCCTCGTTTGCCACTTCGAGGGGATCGATGCCCAGCATGCCTGCAGCGCTCCGGACGCTCCTGCGGATCGGGAGATCGGTCTCGCGGACCCGTACGGAGACTTTGCTTTTACGTGCCATCTCGTTGATCGCGTTGGCAAAACCGCCCCGCGTGGGATCCTTGGCGGCATGGATTGTGCCGGCGGCAAGAGCCTTCTCCATCAGACTGTTCAGGGGCGAGACATCCGATTGGATCTGTTCGCCGAGATCGAATCCTTCCCGGTGCGCCATGATCGCGATCCCGTGATCGCCAAGCGTGCCGGAGACAATGATCTCATCCCCTCGCATAAGCCCGTTGTCGCGGATCACAGTGCTCGCAACGCCAATCCCCGCGGTATTGATCGCGATGCCGTCAATGGCGCCTCTCTCCATCACCTTGGTATCGCCGGTAACGAGGCTTGCTCCCGCCTCGCCAAGCGTACTATCCATCGATGCTACGATCCGCTCGAGGTCGGAGATCTCGAAGCCCTCCTCAATGATCATCCCGCAGGAGAGCGCGATGGGCTCTGCACCCATCATGGCGAGATCGTTGACCGTACCGGAGATGGCAATCCGTCCGATGTCCCCCCCTGGAAAGAATATCGGGCGGACGATATGCGAGTCCGTCGTAAAAACAAGGTTCTGCCCGGCAAACGGGATCACCGCTCCGTCATCGAGCGCCTCAAGGCCTACTCCTCCGGCATTGTTGTTTTTGAACCGTGTCAGGGTCTTTAGGAGTTCTCCCATCACTTCCCCGCCGGCACCATGCATCATGGATACTTTCATCTAATCGTCCACCTCGATCTCGATATTTGTCACAACAATCTCCCTGCCTTTGACGATCTCCGGAAGCGCCCCGCAATCCGGGCAGACATGGATCTCGGTCCCGTGGTACCCGCAGGAGCAGGAGGTCTCCGGGGGAACCTCGCGGCATTCAAGCGTGGTTTTTGTAAAGAGAGGATCGTCTTCCCGGATAATGTTGAAGAGAAACATCACCTGTTCCGGATTCACCATGGCAAGCTTTCCGACATCGACATTGACTTTCAGCACGCGATCGGCCTTGTTCTCCAGTGCGGCACGGCGTGCCGTGGCATAGAGGTCATAGGCGATCCCGTACTCGTGCATCACTCCTCCAGTGCCGCATATACCTGCCTGAAGATCTCCCGTGTCTCAAGCCCCTCTTCCCGGGAGAGCTTCTGGATGGCAAAACCGACATGGACGAGCACGAATTCCCCGATCTTCACATCAACGAGATCGAGTCGCACTTCCTGCCGGAGGTTACCGTAATCGACAACCCCGACATTTCCCTCCTTAATCTCCAGCACTTCCGCCGGAACAGCCACACACATTGACGATCCTCTTGTATTAAACTGTACTATTGGGTTCCTGCGGTTGATAAAAACAGTGATGCGATCAACGTGCTGCTGGTAACACAATGAACCGATGTTTCGGACAAGGACGTATACGATGTATGGATGTATAAAAAATTTACGCCGGGGAAGAGATTTGAACTCTTGAGGTGCAGGGCACCATTGGTTTTCAAGACCAACGCCTTCCCGGACTAGACTACCCCGGCCAGGAATACGCATTTGTCTGGCAATCTAAAAAAGCCTTCTTAAAACCGGATTTTTATGGGATAACACGTCACCGGATCCCTGTGCCCGAATTTTAATTGTCTTATTTCCGGAAGCGTAGGAGAAAAACAACAGAAAGAAGAGCACCGAGAGCGGCAACCGGGCTTAACGGTGCCTGCGTCGCAGGGGCTGCTGCTATATTGACATTGGATCCCTGGAACACCGCAGGGACCGTCGTGCTCACCTGGAGAGACCGGGCGTTCTCGACATACAGGAAGACTTCACCGCTGTCGGAGCTAAGGTACGGATACACTTTGAAATACACCGGGCCGCCATCACCCGGTATCTCGACCTGCTCGGGGTTGAGTTCCCCGTGATCGTTGACCGTATGAATGGTACCGGTTTTATCAGCGTACTCGATGACCCAGTTGATATCCGATGAGGTATAGACTGCCATGGTCCCGGAACCGGATCTCACCTCGAAATAAGCCGGGGCGTCGCGGGAAGATTTTGCATGGGCAGAGAGTTTTATAACGGAAGGTGTGGCAGACGGGATTCCGGTTGCGATGCCACCGGTAACAACGATCGCCCTGGTCCCGATATACCCCTGGGTGTCCGTGAACCCAACCTGGTATGTGCCGACAGCCGTTATGGGGAGCTGCAGCGTGAAGATGCCCGAAGCATCGGTCGGTATGAACTTGGGACCGAAGACCCGGAAACCGTCCGGCCCGGTCACCTCAACCTGGATGCCGGTATTCTTGTTTCCGGCAAGCGTACCGGAAATTGCGAGTGTTCCGGTAAATTCCTGCGGCGTGACACCCGGGTACAGGTATATCTCGTCAGACCGGTCGACCAGTTCGACCTGTCGCATGTTGACAGAATCCCCAAGCCCGCTTGCCGGCACTTCGACCTTGTAGATACCTTTTTCAAGGTTTGTCGTATCGAAGACGGCACGGAAGGTATGGTCGGACTGCACGTAGGCGATCTTCCGTTTTATCTCGGTCGTGCTTGTCAGCTGGTGGTAGAGGACGACATCGATGGGAGTACCGATCCCGAAATTGGTGGTTCCGGAAACAATGAGTGGTTTTCCTACCGTGAGGGTGGCGGGCGCATCGATGTTGATCTGGTACGCTGATACGGCCCCGCATAAAAAGACAAGTCCCAGCAATGACAGGACGAGCTTATACATTGCACTAAGGTCAACTACTAGACTGTTAATGATTTCCAAAGAACCAACCCGTCCCATGGCTTCGTGGCTCGGAAGCGATCGCCTCAGCGACGAGATCCTCCCCTGCTTAACCGTCATCTTCCGGACTGCAGGGTGCGCCTGGAACCGGTGCTTCATGTGCAGTTACCGCCATGAACGGTATACCCCGGCATCAGGGCCGGGCGCTTATGACGAGTATCTCCTCTCCCAGCTCGCATGGGTTATGGCAACCTACCGGCAGGACCAGTACCGGATGGTGAAAATTTTCACTTCGGGAAGTTTTTTCGATCCCCGCGAAATCCCCCCGTCTGTGCGGACGGAGATCGCCCGGGCGTTCCGGGGGAAGGTTGTCATCGCAGAGACGCGCCCGGAGTTTGTTACGGAAGAGTCGCTTACGTCATGGATTGCAGAGATTGATGACGGTTCATGGAAGATCCCGGTCTATTGCGCAATCGGGCTTGAGACGACCAGCGACCGGATCCGCGAGAAATGCATCCGGAAGGGTTTCATGTTCCGGGATTTCTGTGATGCATGTTCCCGTGCCCGGAGCGCGGGTGCAGGGATCAAGGCATACCTTCTGCACAAACCGCTTTTTCTTACCGAGCGGGAAGCGCTCGATGACATGAATGCATCAATCCGGGCAGCTTCCGGGTACGCGGATCTCATCTCCATGAACCCCTGCACGGTGCAGGGCAGGACCGAGCTCGAATCGTACTGGAAGCAGCGGGCATATCGCCCGCCCTATCTCTGGAGCGTACTCTCCATCCTCAAAGACGCACCGGTCCCTGTCACCTGTGACCCGGTTGGCGGGGGA
>Ga0116170_10001712_pt1 | contig 21886 bp, 20 predicted proteins | sample AD_JPNHW1_MetaG_FD_89797 | JGI IMG/M metagenome (GOLD analysis project Ga0116170, IMG submission 89797) | Active sludge microbial communities of municipal wastewater-treating anaerobic digesters from Japan - AD_JPNHW1_MetaG | ecosystem: Engineered > Bioreactor > Anaerobic > Digestate | place...
AAAGTTGACGCTTGTCTGTCAAAAAAGTAATTACGCGTTCTTTAAAATAGCAAGGAATCTGCCCGCATTGTTTCTCTATTCATTTTGGAAACTCAACAATTTAAACTTTGGAGAGGGTCTTGTGTTATTTAGGACAGGCCTCATCACGCTTCGGCGTGATCACGCTACGGCGCGACAGTGGAAGTCCGAGATGATATGGCCGCTCCAGCCATGTAGATATGGGGTTTTTTAAAAGTTTGAGGAACTTTGCGGGTTTTTTATTAATATAATTCAAAGAGGAAGATGATTTTAGGTGCTATAACAACCGGGCTTCTCACTGCAGTGTGTGGTGTAGCCCTTCTTGTTGGTACAAGTGTTTCCTACATGTTGTGGCAGGGACTGCTTGGAGCCAAAAGAAAGAGAATTATTACTGAGGCTGAAAATGAGGCGGAGGTAATAAAAAAGGAGAAAATACTCCAGGCAAAAGAGAAATTCTTGCAGCTAAAAGCTGAACATGAAAAGGTAATTAACGAGAGAAACAACAAGATAGCTCAGGCAGAAAACAGGATAAAACAAAAAGAGCTTACCCTTTCTCAGAAGATCGAAGAGACACAGAGAAAGAAAAATGAAGCCGACGCTATAAAAGAAAATATCTCAAATCAGCTTGAGCTCCTTGAAAGAAAATCAGAGGAGCTGGACAAACTACACCGCCAACAGGTAGAACAGCTTGAGGCTATTTCCGGCCTCTCAGGCGAAGATGCAAAAAACCAGCTGATGGAGTCTCTTAAGGAAGAAGCCCGTACCGGAGCAATGTCATACATAAATGAGATTCTCGACGAAGCAAAACTGACAGCCTCGCGCGAAGCTAAACGCGTTGTTGTTATGGCAATACAGAGGGTCGCTGCTGAGACAGCCATTGAAAACTCTGTTACAGTGTTCCATATCGAATCAGACGAGATAAAAGGACGCATCATTGGCCGCGAAGGACGTAATATCAGGGCCCTTGAAGCAGCAACAGGCGTGGAGATCATCGTTGATGATACACCTGAGGCAATTGTACTTTCAGCCTTCGATCCCGTTCGCAGGGAGATAGCCCGACTTGCTCTTAACCAGCTGGTCACAGACGGCCGTATACACCCTGCCCGCATTGAAGAGATAGTTGAGAAGACACGTAAACAGGTTGAAGAAGAAATTATTGAAACCGGAAAGAGAACAGCCATCGATCTTGGTATCCATGGCCTTCACCCGGAGCTCATCCGCCTTGTAGGCAAGATGAAATACAGATCTTCATATGGCCAGAACCTGCTGCAGCACTCACGCGAGGTTGCAAACCTATGCTCAATAATGGCCTCTGAACTGGGCCTGAACGCTAAACTGGCCAAACGCGCCGGACTGCTGCATGACATAGGCAAGGTGCCTGACGAAGAACCGGAACTTCCACACGCAGTTCTCGGTATGAAAATCGCAGAGAAATTCAAGGAGAAACCCGAAGTCATTAACGCCATCGGAGCTCACCACGATGAGACCGAGATGACAACACTGATTGCACCTATTGTTCAGGTGTGCGATGCAATCTCAGGCGCAAGACCCGGTGCAAGGCGCGAGGTGATTGAATCATATATCAAACGTCTCAATGAACTTGAATCGCTTGCTCTTTCATACCCCGGAGTGCTTAAAACATACGCCATACAGGCCGGAAGAGAGCTGAGAGTGATCGTTGGTGCCGATAAGGTCTCAGACAAGGACACCGAAAACCTATCATTTGAAATTGCAAGGAAAATCCAAAATGAGATGACCTACCCCGGACAGGTGAAGATAACGGTGATAAGAGAAACACGAGCTGTAAATTATGCCAAATAGTGGAAAAAGGGGAGATTTATCTCCCCTTTCTTTTTTAATTTTATAACTAAAATCAAGGTTGAAATGAGCAAGCTAAGGGTAATGAACATTGTGGGTGCAAGACCACAGATAATAAAAGCCTCGGCAATAAGCAGGGCCATTAGCAAAGAGTTCTCAAATGACATTGAAGAGATAATCGTTCACACCGGACAACACTATGACCGCGAACTCTCGGAAATATTCTTTGATGAGCTGGAGATACGGAGACCTGATTTTAACCTACAGGTAGGATCTGGCCGTCATGGAAGACAGACGGGTATGATCCTGGAACGTATTGAGGACGTAATGCTGTCAGAAAAACCTGACTGTGTAATTATTTACGGCGACACCAACTCAACCCTTGCTGCAGCACTGGCTGCATCAAAACAGCATTTTCCTGTAGTGCATGTTGAAGCCGGCATGAGATCCTTTAATAAACAGATGCCTGAGGAACTGAACCGCATTGTGGCAGATCATGCATCAACACTTTTGTTCGCACCAACCAATACGGCGTTTAAAAACCTTATGAATGAAGGCTTCAGACCCGAAAATGTCTCACCATATTCAATTAATAACCCAAGAGTAATCCTTACAGGCGACATAATGTATGATAACAGCCTGTTCTATGCCAATCTTGCGGAAAGGAAAAAGAAAGACTTTCTCCATAATATGGGTATCGAGGAAGGAAAGTTTGTTCTGGTAACCATACATCGTGACATCAACACGGATGATCCTGTACGCCTTGGCAACATCTTCAGCACCCTGAAAAAGATATCTGATGACAGCAGGATGACCATGGTGCTCCCGTTGCACCCGCGTACCATGATAGCCCTTAAAAATAACCTGCCGGAGCTTTATGCTGAAGTGACAGAATCGGAATACATGAAATTGATACGCCCGGTATCATTCCTTGAAATGATACTGCTTGAGGGCAAAGCAAAACTGATTGTTACCGACTCGGGTGGGGTACAGAAAGAGAGCCATTTCTTTTCAAAACCATGTATTGTCCTTCGTAAAGAGACAGAGTGGGTGGAATTGATGAAGAATGGCACGGTAAAACTGGCCGACGCTGATCCGGAAAAAATAAAAGAAGCCTGGGATTATTTTTTAAACAATTCAGGCGACCTTCAATACCCTGGTTTCTATGGCGACGGAAAAGCCGCAGAAGCAATACTGACTGAAATGTTGCTGGTATTTAAGCACTAAAGCGACTCAAGAACCTTTTTAACAAGACCCTTTACAGCCGGCTGGTAATCATTAAGGAATTCTCCGGTAACCCTGTTTGCAATTATGATGCATAATGTTATGGCTTTATGGTTTAATAGCTTTGATAAACCATATATTGCTGAGCTTTCCATCTCATAGTTGGTTACCTTAAGCCCCCTGAACCTGAATGATGTGATCTTATCATTTATTTCCGGGTCAAACGGCTCTATCCTTAAATGACGCCCCTGCGGTCCGTAAAATCCCGGAGCAGAGATTGTATTACCCCTGAGAAACTCACCTGCTGGAAACTTCTCAAGCAGGTCAGGATCAGCATCAATCACATAAGGATATGCCAGGGTGTCAGGCCATTCAAGATGCTCGGCAAGAGCATCTGCAAACCCGGTGTCAATACACCAATCATAACCCTGGTAAAAATGCAACAGACCGTCAAAACCAATTGCCTTGGCAGATACCGCAACCGAACCTACAGGCATATCAGATTGAAGTGCTCCCGATGTGCCAATCCTGATAAAATTCAGGGAACGGGTATCTTGCTTTACTTCACCGGTTCCAAGATCAATGTTTGCAAGCGCATCAAGCTCATTTAAAACTATATCTATATTATCTGTACCAATGCCTGAAGAGATGACTGTAACCTCAAGCGTTCCATAATTACCGGTTATGGTATGAAACTCACGGTTGCTCTTTCTTACCCTTATGTTGTCGAGCATCTCGCCAATCATCTCAACCCTGCCGGGATCGCCTACTATTATTATGTTATCTGCAATGTCTTCCGGAAGAAGATGAATATGAAATATACTCCCATCGCTATTGGTGATCAGTTCTGTGTGTTTCATTTCTGATAAGGTTTTAAGAATTGCAAAAATAAAAAAAATAACAATCGGAAATTTATCTGACACCAGTTTGAAAAATAACTCTCCTGTTTGAATTATCATTCCTCTCTCCTTAATTAATAAAAACCAATGATTACTATTGTATGATATTAAATAATATTAAATAATATTGTTTGCTATTGTATATTGGTTTATATTTATAAAAATTTACATCCATGAAAAACTTTCAGTCTGTTTTCAATGTATTCCATCGCAATGATGAGTATTTTGAATTACTCAGCGACAAGGAATTCTCAAGGAAAAACTACCTGCAACAGTTGATTGTCATACTGTTATTCTCTTTTCTCTATGGAGTTGTTATGGGAAGCTATAATGGAGTGCCCCAGAGTATTGCCACCGGAATAAAGGTTCCGGCACTGATATTCCTTTCACTACTGATCTGTTTCCCTGCTTTATATGTGATTCAGTATATGATAGGATCAACGCTGGGGCTTTTTCAGATGATAAATATTATCCTTTCAGGATTTGTCGTTTTTACAACAATAACATTGTCATTTGCTCCAATTGTAATATTCTTCATGATTACAAGTGAAAACTATGCATTCCTGAAGCTTTTACATGTGGCAATTTTTATCTTTTCCGGCATTTTTGCGATAAATACCATTTTAAACGGGCTTACCTATTCATGTGAGAAAAAGAATGTTTATCCAAAGCTTGGCCTTACAATATTTAAGATATGGGTTTTTATTATTGCATTTGTAAGTTCGCAGCTTGCCTGGAACCTGAGACCGTTTGTGGGAAACAAAGAAATGCCTTTTGAAGTGTTCAGAAAGCATGAAGGAAATTTTTATATTGCGGTAATTAATTCGATGGTTGATCTTACCAAACCAAAAAAGCCCGATAGTCAGAAGGGCACGGGGGATAATAAGACGTGTAAGTGAGGCTATTTTAAAACACTATTAATTCAAGGACCAGAGATGGAGAATAATGACAGGATAATGACCCTTGAAGAGGTGGCAGATTACCTTAGGGTAAAACCTCAGACAATTTATACATGGGCACAGGAGAAAAAGATCCCGGCAGCTAAACTTGGCAAAGAGTGGCGTTTCAGAAAATCTATGATAGACAACTGGTTTAATGAGCGCATTGATGAAAAATTCAGGGAAAAGTGAACTTCTTATTGCCGCAGTTTTTGCAGCGGCAATGGGAATACTTGAGGCAATAGTAGCATATTATCTCAGGTTGTTGTATTATCCCGTGGGCTTTTCATTTCCTCTTGCAACGATGCCTGATGAGGTGTTATCAGCAGAGATGGTTCGCGAAGCTGCCACTCTGGTTATGCTCATATCAGTTGCTTTTCTGACCGGGAAAGACAAAATCAGCCGGTTTGTATTGTTCCTGTTCATGTTTGGCATATGGGACATCCTGTACTACCTTGGTCTTAAGGTGATTGTAGGATGGCCCGGCTCACTGACCACATGGGATCTTCTCTTCCTTATTCCTGTCCCGTGGGTTGCTCCGGTGCTGGCACCGGTTATATGCTCACTTTTCTTTATAATGACAGGTGTTGTGGTTATGAGTTTTCAGCAGAAGGGATGGAATGTATCTCTTTGTTTACGGGAATGGGCACTTTTACTTTCGGGCCTGGTCTTAATTCTGTACACCTTTCTGGCAGACTTCTGCCGGATTTTATTTGCCCAGGCGAATGATGCCGGCGGCAGCAGCAGAAATATATCCGACTTAATTGAACATTACACTCCTGAAAAATACAGATGGGGTGTATTTATTATTGGGGCAGCCATGCTTTTTGTCTCTCTGTTTTTGACGATTGTCAGGGTTAAGAGGGGTCAAGGCAAAGTATAGGATCAAACATATAATCATGTGAATGAATATAGTTTTTTGGTTAGGCATACCAATATTATATCCCGGACTTTGCCAACCCCTCTGACTTCCCCAAATGTGTAGTACCGACAAAATACTGCTTTATTGCAAAGTACAAAGTCCCCCTTGGGGGATTTAGGGGTCCGGGTTGCCGAAATAAAGTTATTTGGTTCTCACGATTTTCGACCTGACCCAAAGTATGATCCTTTACGAACAATATTTTGTATTAATTTCGCTTTGCTTATTTCTATGACAAAATTTATAAAATTGTAACGGACATATATTATGATACAAAGAGTTCAGTCGGTGTTTCTGTTTATCGCAGCTGTATTGTCAGCACTTATGCTTACAGGTACAATAATGGAGATGAAAGATATATTCGGGAATTTCTATACCCTTTCTTTTTCAAGCCTGACGGTCAGTATTGACGGCAAGGAGCAGGTTCAGCAATTATGGCCGCTGGCTGCCATACTCGTGGCAGTGCCGGTAGCATCCCTTATTTCAATATTTCTTTATAAGAACCGGACTTTGCAGATGAAGTTTACCATGGCTTCGCTTATGTTGTCGCTGGGATCTTTTTTTGTTGCAGGTTTTTACCTCATTATGCTCAGCAAAAAAATTGAGATGTCATATATATGGCATCTCAAAGCTGTTATCCCTTTTGTGACAGCGGTATTATGCTGGCTGGCATACAGGGCCATCCGTAAGGATGAAGAGAAGGTAAAGTCGCTGGACAGGATCAGATAATCTCCAGCCTTTCCTGGTCTGTTATCTTTTCACAATAATGACATTTAAGTGCAAGCGGTTTTTTTGAAACCACTTTAAACCTGGTTGTCACCTTTTCGAAGTTGGTAATGCATTTGGGATTCATGCACCTGGCAATTGCAACAATATTGTCTGGTACCTCAACCACTTTTTTCTCAACCACCTCGTAATCCTTTATGATGTTCAGTTTTGCCTTTGGGGCAACAAGGGCAATACGGTTTATGTCCTCTTTTTCAAAGAACATGTTTGCAATTTTTATGATTGCTTTCTTGCCGTCGGTTTTACTCTCAAGATTAGTCCCGAATGTTATCTGATTCGGGATACTGTCGAGACGGAGTATCTTTATTACCTTAAAAAGAGAGCTGGCAGGTATATGGTCGATGACAGTTCCGCTCTCGATTGCGCTTACACTTAGTTGTTTCGGTTCTTTCATCGTCTTGATTATTTAATTCCTAGTAATGTGCAGATGATTGCCTGTCTGGTGTAGACCCCGTTCATTGCCTGAGTAAAATAGTATGCGTTTGGGGTTGGGTCAACATCCATGTTGATCTCGTTTACCCTTGGCAGCGGGTGAAGGATCTTCATACCCGGTTTGACCCTGGTTAGCATATTGCTGTGAAGGACATAGGCGTTTTTAACTTTTTCGTACTCTATCGGGTCTGAGAAGCGCTCTTTCTGTACTCTTGTCATATATACAATATCAGCATCATTTAAGACGTCAGAAAGCTCAGCTGTCTCATTATATTTAAGTCCGAGGTTATTGAGATACATCTTGTATTCATCTGGCATCCTCAGCTCTTCAGGAGCTACGAAATTAAATGTTGTATTCCATCTCGACATAGCCATCAGCAATGAATGGACCGTACGCCCGTATTTAAGGTCACCAACCATGCATATGTTCAGATTGTCAAGGGTGCCCTGTGTTTTGAGTATCGAAAACATATCAAGGAGTGTCTGTGTGGGATGCTGATTGGCACCGTCACCTGCATTAATGATAGGCACTGTTGATACTTCGCTGGCATATCTGGCGCTTCCTTCAATAGGATGACGCATCACAATAAGATCGGCATAGCTGCTGACCATTTTTATGGTGTCGTTAAGCGTCTCACCTTTTGTCACACTGGAGGTGGATGAATCAGTGAAGCCAATTATCCTGCCTCCAAGCTTGTTCACTGCACTCTCAAAACTAAGCCGTGTACGGGTTGAAGGTTCAAAGAAGAGAGTCGCAATAACCTTGCCCGGGAGAAGATTCTGAACCGGATTCTTTTCAAATTCACCGGCCAGCATAAGAATCCTGTTAATCTCTTCGGTGCTGAGATCATCAATTGAAACTAAACTCCTGTTTTTCATTAAAGTGTGTTTTATCTCGTATAACTATGCAAAGGTATTCAAGAAATGCCACTCCTTTTCATGGTGTTAATAAACTATTAAAAAAATAATTATTCGGTGCGGAGATATTGCGATTTCAGACCTTCAACCTTTGAAAGCCTGTCAATTATCTTTTCTGATGAAGCCTGTCTGAATGATATTTCTATTGAACACATATCACCATAATTGTGATTGCTTTGACCTGTTGCCTCTTCCTTGAGAACCTTCATCACATCATTCATGGAGAGATATGGGAATTCAATTTTATAAACGCATTTGACTGTTTTCTCCACTATCATGGCATTGGCTATGGCATCTGAAGCTGCAGTGCGGTATGCATTTATCAGGCCGCTGACACCGAGAAGAGTACCTCCGAAGTAACGGATCACAACAACAAGGATGTCTGTAAGTTCGTTTGAGTTTATCTGTCCGAGGATTGGCTTACCGGCAGTGCCTGATGGCTCTCCGTCGTCGTTGGCTCTCCATTGCTGCCGGTCCGGCGAGAGGACCCAGGCATAACAATGATGTCTGGCATCGTGATACTCTTTGCGTAAGGCTTCAAGCTTTGACTTTATCTCCTCCTGCGTTTTTACAGGGACAGCTATAGCGATGAACCTGCTTCCGCGGTCTTTAAAGAGCCCTGATGATTCGGAAGTGATTGTTTTGTATGTGTCACCAAAAAGCATCACCTAACATTCATTATAGAGTGACAGTTCTTTGAATATCTTCCGGAACTCAGATATCTCCTCTCTCCAGCGATTCTTCTCTTCTTCAAGGGAAAGATTATTTTCAATGACCTCTCTCATATGATTGTCTCCCGATAATATATCAAAAGGCATCAGCTTATATTCGTATTCATATGGAGGGGGATTAAATCTTAATGCGTTATCCGGTGATGTATGCCTGATTGATGACAGGATGTAGAGCATGGTCTCAACCGGTTTGTATGTCCGGTGGTCGGTCACATGTATCTGTATGCCATGGCAGTATCCTCCACCGTACTTGTTGAAGGTGGGGATAAAATCGTGTTGTCTGAATGCACATCCCTGTGGATTCATTGTTTTCAGCTCTTTTAGTATGGCTGTTGTATTAAGGAATGGGGCCCCAAACAATTCAAATGGTATCACTGTGCCGCGCCCTTCGGAAATATTCATTGCTTCAAAAAGAACGGTGCCCGGGTAGACCACCGCCGTCTCCTGGGTGGGCATGTTAGGAGAGGGGAGAACCCATGGCAAGCCGGTATCACGGAACATGAGGCTTCTGTTCCATCCCTCCATGGCAACAATATGTAACTCGCAGGAGGTGACATGAAAAGTCCTGATCCATAAAGCCATCTCACCTATCGTCATTCTATGGCATAATGGGATCTCAGCCCCGCCAACAAAAGTGAAGTACTCTTTTTTTAATACTGGCCCATCGGCCTGAATGGCGGCAACAGGGTTGGGCCTGTCCAGGATGTAGACCGGTATTCCAGCCTCTGAACATGCCTCCATACACAGTTTGACGGTCCATATATATGTATAAAGCCTAGCGCCAACATCCTGCAAATCAACTACAAATGCTTCAATGCCCTTAAGCATTGATGAGGTTGGTTTCCTGTGTTGCCCATAGAGGCTGTATACGGGTATGCTGCTGGTCTGATCTCCTTCCCATTCTATCATGTTATCCTGGGTCTGGCCAAAGAGGCCATGCTGAGGGCCAAAGACAGCACCAATAATACATTTGCTGTTTTTACTGAAGATCTCAGTGACCGGAATGAAGTCTGAGTTGATACTGGCTGCATGACAAAGAATGCCTAAACGCTTGCCTTCAAGAAAAGATGGCATCCTGCGACTTATAATATCCAATCCGGTCAGTACTTTCATTGCATCACAAAAATACAAAAAATGCATCAGGATGGCTGTGTCAGTAACTTCTTCTATCAGTTAAAATAATTAAAGTATCTTTGAAAACTTTAAACCCCTGGATCATGAAAAAAACATTATTTATATTAACTATATTATTTACAGGCCTTTCCCTCTTCTCATTTACAAGGGAGAAGAAGATAGACCTGTATGCAACCACCGATGTTCATGGTATGTTGCTTCCATATGATTTTGCCGAAGAGACCGCGATGGACCATTCAATGGCAAACCTTGCAGGACTGATTGACAGCATAGGCCATCAGAACAATATTCTGCTCGATAATGGTGATATATTGCAGGGTGATCCTTTGGTATACTATTCAAATTTTATCGACACACTTAAACCGAATGTTGTTGCATCAATCCTTAACCGCCTTGGTTATGATGCTGCTACGGTCGGTAATCACGATATCGAAACAGGCCACAGGGTTTATGACAAGGCAAGACAGGAATATAAGTTCCCTCTTCTGGCTGCAAATGCTGTTGACGAGAAGACAGGCAAACCATATTTTGCACCTTATACCATTATTAAAAAGAATGGTTTGAAAGTTGCAATTATGGGTTTAATAACCCCTTCTGTTCCACAATGGCTGCCGCAGTCTCTTTACAAGGGTATCCGTTTTGAGGGGATGGTTGAAACAGCAAAGAAATGGATGCCGGAGATCAAAAAGGAAAACCCTGACATAATTATCGGCCTTTTTCATTCAGGGATGGGAAATTCCGATGATGTAAATGTTGATGAAAACAGCTCACTGGCGGTAGCTTCAAAGGTTCCTGGTTTTGATGTTGTTTTCCTTGGTCACGATCATGCTACTGCAAACCGGAAAATTGTTAACGCAGCAGGTGATTCAGTACTATTGCTTGATGGAGGAAGCCGATCAGCATTCCTAATGCATGCAACTGTAAGATTCAAAGCCAGGGGAAATAAACTGGTTTCAGGGGAGCTGATAAAAATGAACACCCTGCCACAGGGCAAAAACTTCTCTTTATTCTATAAAGGCATCTCTGACTCAGTTAAAAGCTATACCTCTGAAGTAATCGGCTTCTCAACAGCCAGGGCTGACTCACGTGAAGCGTTCTTTGGCCCGTCTGCTTTTGTTGATCTGATTCATGACATACAGCTTTCAGTCACCGGCGCCCGGATATCTTTTGCAGCACCTTTATCATTCAGTGCTTCGATTGACAGCGGGCAGCTTCGGGTTAGCGATATGTTCAGGTTATACAGGTATGAGAACTTCCTATATTCCGTAAAAATGACCGGGAAAGAGATAGACTCATTCCTCGAACACTCGTATGCGTTATGGATGAATACCATGAAAGACTCATCAGATCTCATGTTGAAATACAGGAAAGACGCCAATGGAAAAGTTCTTCTCTCCAACGGTATGGCACGACTGGAAAACGCCTATTATAATTTTGATTCTGCAAAAGGATTGATATACTCTGTTGATCTTGAAAAACCTGATGGTAATAAGGTAACCATACAAGGTTTTTCGGACGGGAAACAATTTTATGCCGATTCCGTTTATTCAGTAGCTGTAAACTCATACAGAGCGAATGGCGGAGGTGGCCATTTTGCTGCGGCCGGCATTGATCATGCATCCTTGCAGGATAGAATAATTTTTGCAACCTCACGCGATATGCGTTATTACATCATTAACTGGATTAAAGAAAAAGACACCATCTCACCGGCTCCCTCAGCACAATGGTCTGTTGTGCCTGAGACATGGGAAAAAGCAGCAGAGAAGAGAGAACGTCTTTTATTGTTTGGGAACAAAAGGAAAACCAATTAATTATTATCCTGAATATGAAATTAAAATACTTACTCCTGATTTGTCCTGTGCTTATTATGACATTATGTTCTGCAGACAGGATCAAGGATAAACCTGTAAACCTCATCATTTTTATAGGTGATGGTATGGGCACGAGCCAGGTTTATGCTGCATTGACGGCTTCGGGGTTCTCAATGACGTTTCCTTACTTCCCGGTATCCGGATTCAGTATTACTTATTCAGACAACAATTACATTACTGATTCCGCTGCAGGTGGCACGGCTCTCTCCACAGGTGAAAAAACAGCCAATGGAATGCTGGCAATAAGGCAGGACAGTACCATATTAGAGACAATAATGGAACTTGCAAAAAAGAAAGGCCTCTCAACAGGAATTATCTCCACCAGTTCATTGACGCACGCAACGCCAGCGTCATTTATTGCACATGTGAACTCAAGAGCTGATTATGAGGATATTGCAAAATTCTATATGAATGGCACCGCTGATGTTTTTATAGGTGGTGGAAAGAATAACTTTGTGTCCAGAACAGACAAAATAAACCTGGCCGAAGATCTGAAAAAGAAAGGCTATGATGTGGTATTCAATAAGGAAGATATGAAAAAGTCAACTTCCTCTCATCTTGCCGGTTTTATGGCAGATGAGCATATGCCATATATCCTTAACGGGAGGGATACCGCGTTTCTTTCTGATGCAACATCCAAAGCAATCGGGATACTCTCAAAGAATAAAAAAGGGTTTGTTCTTATGGTAGAAGGCTCTGAGATTGACTTCGGAGGTCATGCCAACAATCTTCCGATGGTCATAGAAGAGACTATTGATATGGACAGAGCTGTTAAACGTGCATACAATTTTGCAAAATCAAATCACAAGACTCTGATTGTTGTTACAGCTGATCATGAGACAGGCGGTCTTGTACTCACCGGCGGTGATGTGAAAAAAAAGAGTGTTGAAGGCGATTTTGCCAACGGGGAACACTCTGCGGTGATGGTTCCTGTTTTTGCATATGGGCCTGGCTCACTTAACTTTACAGGCATGCATCAAAACACTTACCTGGGGAATGAATTTATTAATCTTCTTTCATTAAGAAACAAAAAGTGATTACTGATATTGAAAATAAAAAGGACGGACTTGTTCTTCCCATTGTAGAAGAGTTTTATACTATTCAGGGAGAGGGTTATCATACAGGAAAGGCTGCATATTTTATTCGTATTGGCGGCTGCGATATAGGCTGCAAATGGTGTGATACAAAGTTCTCCTGGAATGCTGACCTGCATCCTGTTGTAGCCGTTGACTTAATTATCGAAAACGTTGTGGGTTGTGGGGCTGACTCTGTTGTTGTTACCGGCGGTGAGCCATTGATGTGGAATCTTGATTATCTGTGTTCAGGACTTCATTCAAAGGGGATAAAGACATTTCTTGAAACTTCAGGTGCATATCCTCTCAGCGGCGAATGGGACTGGATAGCCCTTTCACCAAAAAAAGGAATGCATCCCACAGACTCAATCTGGGAGAAAGCAAATGAACTTAAGGTAATTATAGAAAACGGGAATGATTTCTCAGACGCTGAGATTTACAGCGGGAGAGTGACGGAATCTTGCCGTCTTTTCCTGCAGCCTGAGTGGAGCAGATACAACGAGCTTATTTTTGCTATAACCGAGTATGTAAAGAAAAATACCAGGTGGAGAGTTTCTTTACAGTCCCATAAATTCATGCATGTTCCGTAGATGAGGACCAGGTATTTCATATTGATGTTGTCGGTTTTACTCTTTGCAACAGAAGCGGCGGGACAGGATTATCATACCCGTTCAAATAAGGCTTTGAAGCACTATCTGCAGGGTAAGGAGGATCTTGATCTCTTCTATATCGATCAGGCTGAAAGTAATTTTAAACTGGCTGTAAAAGAGGATAAAAATTTCTATGAGGCCTGGCTTGTGCTTGGCCAGCTCTATAACGATAAAGAGCAGTGGGTCGATGCTGTTGATTGTCTTTCCAAAGCTGTCAGGCTGGATTCGCTTTTTTTTACAAACGCAATATTCAGTCTTGGTAAGGCGGAGGCCAGGTCAGGCTACTTCTCACTGGCGAAGGTGCACCTGAGTGCATATCTCACCATGGGCAGGAAATCAGATCAGCTTGCAGAACAAGCCAGACAGATGCTGGAGGACTGTGAGTTCGCTCTCTCTTATCCAAACCTTGTTTTTACCGGGAAAGCAATTGATCTTGGTGACTCCGTAAATACTTCTGCCGATGAATACTGGCCCTCTATTGTTGCTGATGGGAGTGCACTTTATTTCACCAGGGAGGTCAGGCGTGCTGTTGCATATGGCCCTGATCGACAGGAAGACTTTTATGTCAGCATAATGAAAGACACTGTCTGGGGAATGGCCAGATCTGTAGGGGCTCCTATAAACACGCCAGGAAATGAGGGAGCTCAGTCAATCTCTTCCGATGGCCGTTCAATGTATTTCACAGCCTGTGACCGTGAAGATGGCCTTGGCCGGTGCGATATCTACCATTCAACCCTTGAAGGAACAAGATGGACTGTTGGCACCAATTTAGGCGCCCCGGTTAACAGCCGTTACTGGGAGTCACAACCATCTATCAATGCTGATGGTAACATGCTCTTTTTTGTAAGCAACAGAACGGGCGGATTAGGCGGAATGGATATATGGTATTCTGTTAAAAAAAGCGACGGGAAATGGGGAAGCCCGATAAATCCCGGAGCATCACTGAATACACCTGAAGATGAGTTTTCACCCTTTATCTATTTTAACGGTAAAACCCTTTATTTCTCAACAAACGGGAGAAAATCGTTTGGCGGTTTTGACATTTATTCGTCGGAAATGCAGCCTGACTCATCATGGAGCGAGCCAAAGAATCTTGGACCCGGAATAAACACCCCTGCTGATGAATCAGGACTGATAATTTCTTCTGATGGGAAAAAAGCATATTTTTCATCTGTAAGGGATAAATCAAGAGGAAAAGATATCTTTTCAATTGATCTGCCGGAAAATATTGCACCGGAGCCTGTCTCTTACTTTGCGGGTGTGGTACGCGATAAGAAGAGCGGATTGCCTGTCAAGGCAACTGTGGAGCTTATAAATCTGAGCACAAGAAAGGATAAGGTTAATATAGTAACTGAAAAAGACGGATCTTTCCTTATCTGCCTTCCAAAGGGCACTAGTTACGGTCTGAACGTATCATCTGATGGGTATATGTTTTATTCTGAAAACTTCGATTTCAAAGGCGGATATACTTCAAAACAGCCATACCGCAAAAATGTATTTCTCAATCCTATTGACCTTGGAGAGTCGTTACGGATGTATAATGTCTTTTACGATATAGATTCCTGGGAATTACTGCCTGAATCAGGGCCTGAGCTTGAGAAACTGTATCAGTTCTTAACGCGTCACAATGATCTTAAAGTTGAGATTGCCGGTCATACGGACTCCAGCGGTTCATTGGAACACAATCAAAAATTATCTGAAAACAGGGCTGAGTCTGTTCGTAATTATCTTATTTCAAGAGGCATCAACGCGAAACAGCTTACATGGAAGGGGTATGGAGAAACACGTCCTCTTGTCCCAAATGATAATCCGGAAGCTATGAAGCTTAACAGGCGTACCGAGGTCACAATAATATCCTTCATGAAATAAAAGTATAAAGGGAGCGTTTGCTCCCTTTATCTGACTTACTCCTCTTTTTTGACAGTAGTTGGATTGGTTTGACTTATATCGCAATCCGTTGGTCCGATTCAATCCCGGATATAATTTTTAGTCCTGTTATCTCTGTTGCATTAAATGTTACATATACTGAAGTCCCTAATGGTTCGTTTGGTTCAACCCTGATATGACCGCGCAAAACCCTTAAAAGATTCCTGGCCAGGATTAAATTCATAGCTGAGTATGTGTCCTGAGTGTCGGAAATGAATATTTCAGGATTATCGGAAAGCAGCAGTTCTTTGCTTTTGGTGAAACCCTGGCCGGAATCTTTAATGTAGAAAGTGATTAAATTGTCCCTGAAAATGCACCCAAACCTTATGTACCCTGAAATTGTGTTTTCAAGCGCATTTATAAATAGATTCTGTACGATTCTGCTTATTCTTGCCACATCAAGAGTGATATGAAGATTTGCCGGAAGATTATCTTCCTGAATAAGTGATATATGAGCCTTGTTCCTTTTCCTCATTAAAACCCTGAATTCTGAGGTGAGGTTTTCAAGTGTTTGATTGGCATTGCAATCACTCATCTCCTGCTGTGCAGCACCTTTTTCAAGTGCAGCAGAATCCAAAAAATTATCGAATAACCCTATTAATTGTTCGCACGAGTGTAAAATCTGTTCACTGAACTCTTTTTTCTCCTCCGCTGTATAACTGGCATTGTTCATCAGGTAAGAGAATGCAACTATTGCATTCATTTGTGTCCTCACCTCATGTGACACTCCGGCTAATATGTCAGATCTCTTAAGCATCCTGTTTCTCCTTTCTTGTCCCCCCCTGGGACAGGTATACTATAATCTTAAAGAATTAAGCAATCTCTCAAAATGGAAGTTTTAAATCAGTCTGAATATATCAGTCAAGTTTGCGGATAAGTCTCTTTGCTTCCTTACTGAATTTGCTCTTTGTGCCGGCAACATATTCAAACTGCCTTATGGCTTTTAATTTTTCTTCATTTACCATATAGCACAGCCCGAGATACCAGTTCGCATCTTCAATAAAGAGGTTGTCGTTCTGATTTATGACTTTTTCAAACAATGCTTCAGCTTTTGTGTAGTCTTTGTTTTCCATATTGGCGACCCCCAGCATGAACATTGCTTCAATATTTGCCTGGTCAGTATTTACTATCTGATCAAGATAATTTATTGCCTGGTCGTAATTTTTTGACCTGATTGCTTCCATGGCACTGGCAAACAGCGCATTGGTTGCAGCATGGGCAGATCGGGTATATGTTACGGCTTCATATCCTTTATAATACTGGTTGTAGAGCCTTCCGGGAGATATGTTTCTGTTTGGGAAGTAAATGGTGCTTGATATGATTGCAGCGCCGGCAACGACAGCAGCAACTCTTGCAGCCCTGACAGCTGTACGGTGCACGGGGTTGGTTGCACGTCGCTTCATCTCCAGGGTCTCCAGTTTGCCTCTCAGTTCAATGACACTCATGTCAAGGAGAATCTTGTTTGTCCTCCGTCTGAGCTCAAGTTCTCTGCCAAGTTCCGGATTACCATTTACTTCGGCGTTAAGCCAAAGCTCTTCTTCCTTTGTCATCATGCCATTAAGATACCTCTCAATAGCATCATTCATATTTATTATACTCATGGTACTAATATATTTCCAGTTTACTAATTGTCAAAAAGTAATATATAATTACCCTCAACAATAATATCTATTCACCATCAGCCTGAATACGACTGATTATGAGCCAAATTTATAATAGTTCAGACCCTTTACAGGGTATCCGAAAAAATATGTACGCCTAGTCAGGAATCAGAACAATAATAGGAGGTTTCGGATCACCATCATTTCCGCCACGTACATTAATCATCTCTTCATTTGAAAGAACAAATTCTCTCATCTCATCAAAATTCAGGGTTTTCATTTTAAATACTTTTAAATTTTTAACAGGGTTCAAGTATCACTTCAACCGTACATGTCAGAAAAACCTGTTTTGTGACAAAAAAAAATGAAAAAAAATTTTAATAATACGCAAAACGCAGAAATAGAACGCTTTAAGTTAGTACTTATTATCGTTTATAATGGCATTTTTACACTATATTTACAATGATCATTTTTTTATTACCGGATGCAGCCTGCTTTTTTGTCATATAAAAAACACATTCTGAGAAGAATAGCTATAGCTTTTTCCCTGATAACGCTTTTAATTTCTTCTCTTTCGGCCATGAATTTCCAGTCCGGCGACCAGGAGTCTTCTGATAAAAAGCTTGAAGAATTAGTGAAAAACTTAAGCGTTTTGCTTCAAAGTAGTGATGATAAGAACATTACTTTGCTGGGTGAAAAGCTGGGAAACGAACTTAATAAGGCACCCACAACAGACTCAATATTGCTTTCAAAAGCCTATAACATCATGGGAGTATATCACTATTATAAACAGGAGTATAGTGAAGCAATAAGGTATTCGGAGGAATCATTAAAAATTCTGGATGCGTTAGGAATACATAATATGCGGTATGCCAATACAAACAGCAATCTTGGAGCTTACTGGTATCTGCTTGGTGAAAATAACAAGGCACTGAATTATTCAATTAAGGCTGTCTCAATGATGAGAGAGGCTTGCCCTGAAGACTCTTCTTCTCTGGCAGATTATTATCTGAACATTACAAGCATGTACCTCGAGCTTAATGAAAAGGAAAAAGCAATTGATTATGCTGAGGCAGGGCTTGCAATTTCAAATCAATATCCTGACTCTGTTAAGCAAGGCACTGTTGCTGATTTTTACCAGGATATTTCCATATCATTATCGAGAAGCGGAGATCTTGACAGGGCTCTTATCTATGCAAACGAAGCTCTAAGAATCTATTCCGGTGAGATGGATTCCAAGGCTGATTCCTGGGCAAGGCTCATTAATGGCATAGCCTGGATATACCATAAGATGAACAATTCGGAGATGGAGGAAAAGTACCTTCGGATGGGGATTGAGCAGTCAACGCCTAAAAATGTTGACGCAACTCATGGATTAATACTGAGCTATGCATGGTTCCTAATTTCGCGGAATCAGTTTGATAAGGCGGCAAAAGTGCTTACTGATGCAATGGCGAAAGCTAAAATGAGCCCGGAGAAAAACAACTCGGCTTATCCCAAACTTATGGCAGTTTATGGCGTCACATTGTACCGTAAGAATAAAGACATTGATGAGGCGAAAAAGTGCTTTTCCGGTTGTTTTGAATACATTGATTCTCATTCCTGGGATATAAGGACCCGAGAGGAAATACTTCAGAAATATTCAGAAATATTGTATGAGGCTCATCATTATGAAGAGTCAGTCAGTATACTTAATAGAATACTTGAGCCGTACAACCTGGAAAAATATTCATTAGATGAGATAAAACACGAAGACGGAAAATTTTCAGTGTCTCTTATCGAAGCGCTTTCGCTAAAGTATAAGGCCTTAAATGAACTTTCAAGGCAGACTGGTAACTGGACCTACACTTTTCTTGCCATCAATTGCGGGGAACAACTGACAGCAATATATGACCGGCGCAGGCTTGAGATGAGCGAAGACAAAAGCAGAGCCATTCTCAGCGACAGTACAAGAACTGTCTATACAGGGCTTATTGATAACTATTGCTCATTGTTTAAGTATAATCATAACCCTTTATACCTCAGTAAGGCATTTGAATTTGCGGAAAGGAGCAAGGTCGCAGGTCTTCTGGCAGTCACCAGGCAACTCAATGCAACACGCTTTTCTATTCCGCCTGAGATGATGAAGGCAAGCTCAGAGCTTAAGGAAAAAATCGGCGTGTACCGCGAACTGATAGAGAAAGAAAGATCACAGGAGAAACCCAACACCGGAAAGATTGCAGGGCTGGAACGTTATAACTTCAGATATACACGTTCACTTGATTCACTGGTGGAAGTCTTTGAGAAACGCTTTCCGGATTTCTACAGGCTGAAATACAACACACAAACAGCCTCACTTGAAAGTGTCCCGGGAATAATTGGTCCTAAGGAGAATCTGCTCAACTATGTTTTCACGGATGACAAACTCTATCTTTTTGTTATTAACAAGTCTCATAAAGAGGTTCTTGTTAAAAACATTGATAAGGAATTCTACTCCCGTCTTGAGCGTTTCAGAATGATTATTTCCACAATGCCGTCAAACACGGATGCAAGAGCTGGTTTCAATGAATACATGGATCTTGCATACTACCTTTATCTGAATCTTATTGCTCCTGCCGAGCCCCTGCTGATAAGCAACAAGCTTACCATTTCATCAGATAATATACTCTCATATATTCCTTTTGAGAGTTTAATAACATCTGACTATGACAGTAATGATCTTCTTTACAGAAATGCTCCCTATCTTTTAAAAAAATACAAGGTTTCGTATATTTTTTCTGCCACACTGGCCTCAGAAATAACTGATTCAGGCCTGCGTCTGAAAAATTCAACCGTTGCATTTGCTCCCACATATAATGAACGCGAGCTGCCTGATTCAATTATAAAATATTTCCCGAAGCTAAAGGGCAAGGTGCCTGATCTTCAGTTTGCTGAAGAAGAGGCCGCGACTGCCGTCGAGCTTTGTGGCGGAAAAGCTTTTCTCGGCACTGAAGCAACAGAGTCGGCTTATAAAAAGGCTGCCCCTGATTATGATATCATTCACATGGCGATGCATACCCTGCTGGATGATGAAAACCCGCTATACTCAAAAATGATTTTCTCTGAAAAGCCAGGATCATCTGACGATGGATTATTGAATACATATGAGGTTTACAATGTGCCACTTAAGGCAAGGATGGTAGTATTAAGCTCATGCAACACCGGGTCCGGACAACTTACGTCGGGAGAAGGAATCCAGAGCCTGGCACGTGGATTTATATCTTCTGGAAGTAAAAGTGTATTGATGTCTTTGTGGGAGGTTGAAGACTATGCCGGGTCAGAGGTTGTTAAGATGTTTTATAAAAATCTGACTGATGGAAAAACAAAGAGCCAGGCATTAAGAAAAGCAAGGCTTGATTTTCTTAAAGTTGCAGATCAGAGAAGATCCCATCCATATTTCTGGTCAACTATGGTTGTTTACGGGGATGACTCGCCTCTTTATTACAGTACCGCAAAGCTGGGAATTGCCGCCCTGGCATTTTTCATTGCATTATTCCTGCTGGCGGCTACTGTTTATCACAATGTCAGATCGTGATATTCATTATCACTCTTTATTATTTCCATCAGAGCTTCTTTGCACAGATACTTCTTTCTTCTGGCATAGACATCGTTTTTGAGCCCCATCCTGCGTGCTATCTCCTCGTAGTCACAACCCTCCATAAAGAGATTAATAATCATCTGACAGTCCTCTTTTAAAAGCATAAATGAACGACTTACAATCCTTTCAAGCACAAGCTGGCTCTCATTATTATTGTCGTCTTCAGGAGGATCATCATTGAGATCCTCATGCTTTGGATTTTTACGAAGCTGCTCCCTCCAACGGTTTTTTACTATTCCGAAGAAGTAACCCTTAAGGTCGGAGGTGAGTTTGAAATCAGGTTCTCTGACCTGCTTGAAGAGGATTATAATTGATTCCTGCATAATATCATAGACATCATCATCCGAGCCGTTATTTTTTCTCAGATGATCCCTGACCATCTCAAAATAGGAGTCATACAGGTATTCAAGGATCTTGTTATCCTGCCTGCATAAACCATCAATAATGGTACTGTCCGAATACTTCTTAAATAATCCCAAGCATCATATTTATTTAACAAATATACTATTTCCATGAACTAATCGGCAATAGAGCCTTATTCTCCATTTTTCATCATTGGATAATATCATCATAAAATATTGAATATATTTACGATAGATAACCTTTTAAAAAAGCATATGTCGTTTCCTTTTGTCAGACAATATGATAAGATGGATTGTGGTCCGGCTTGTCTCAGTATGATAGCAGCATGGTATGGTAAGAGAATTTCTCTGGAGACGATACGCAATAAGGCATATTTTACAAGGGAGGGGGTCTCTTTTCTTGGTTTAAAGTCAGCTGCCACGGCAATAAAGCTTAAATCGGTGGGAGTGAAGGTGCCTTTCAAGACCCTGGCAGAAAAGGCCCCGATGCCTTGTATTGTACACTGGAACCAGAATCACTTCATCGTTGTCTGTTCAATAAAAAACGGAAAAGTCAGGGTGGCTGACCCTGCAATAGGCATGCTGAAGATGAGCGAAGAGGAGTTTATGAAAGGATGGTGTCAGCCGGATAAAGATGGAAACAGCTCAGGAATGGCTCTTCTTCTTGAGCCTGAACAGGACTTTAAGGAGATGGCTGAAGACAAAAAATCAATCAAACCATTCTCTTTTTTCTTTTCATACATAACACCCTACAGGAAAACTCTGCTATTCTTGTTACTTGGTTTAATTGCAGGCAGTCTTATTCAGCTGATTTTTCCATTTCTTACCCAGGCATTGATTGACAGGGGCATTAACCATAAAGATATTCACCTGATATATCTCCTGCTATGCGGACAGCTGGCTCTTGTTGCCGGAAGACTTTTGATCGAGTTCTCAAGAGGATGGCTCCTCCTTCACCTGGGATCACGGG
>Ga0116170_10001713_pt1 | contig 21873 bp, 22 predicted proteins | sample AD_JPNHW1_MetaG_FD_89797 | JGI IMG/M metagenome (GOLD analysis project Ga0116170, IMG submission 89797) | Active sludge microbial communities of municipal wastewater-treating anaerobic digesters from Japan - AD_JPNHW1_MetaG | ecosystem: Engineered > Bioreactor > Anaerobic > Digestate | place...
GCTTGTCGGTCGCGCTGCCGAAGGTAGCAGCGGACGACTATCCCGTACTCCGAGAGCGACCCCCTGACGTGTAGCCCGCCGTGTAAAAAGGCGATTCCGAAGGGTGCAGGGGCGAGCGGAAAGCCCCTGCCCATGCCCGTAGGTATGGCCCTCCTGCTCCGCGCGCCCACAGGCGCGTAAAGCAGATTCCAAAGGGTTCTCAAACCCTTTGCTCGCATTGACAGGTGCGAAACCCCCTGTCCCATTATGGGACAAGGGGTTCTTCCGCTTCCTCCGGCCTGGCTTCCCGGGGATCGGGCAGCGGCGGCAGCTCCCGAATGTCGCTGATGCCGAAATGCTCCAGAAACTTGTCCGTCGTGCCGTACAGAATGGGTCGGCCCAGCGCTTCCTTGCGGCCGACCTCTTTAATCAGCCCTTTGTTGAGGAGCGACTGCACGGAGTAATCGCACTTCACCCCGCGCACCTGCTCCACCATCCCTTTGGTGGCAGGTTGTCGGTAGGCGATCACCGCCAGCGTTTCCAGCGCCGCCTGGCTGAGGGACTGGCGCTGCACCGGCTGCAGCATCCGCTCCACGTAAGGAGCGTATTCCGCGCGGGTTTCCAGCTTCAGATGATCGCCGTAGCGCTTCAGGGTAATGCCGCGGGTCTGGCTTTCGTATTCCCTTTGCAGCAGGTCCACCGCGTTCAGCGTTTCCATCTCGGTCAGCCCAAGGGCCAGGGATAACGCAGGCACGGTAACGGCGTCTCCGGAAACATACAGGATAGCTTCGATCGCGTGGGACGCTTCAATCGGTTCCAACGGTTTTTTTCCTCCCCGGGTGCAGGATAATCGGCTCGAAGGTTCCGTTCTGCGTAACATAAGCCCTGCCCAGACGCAACAGTTCGAGAAGCGCGATAAAAAGGGTGACGATCTCCTCGCGGTCAGGCACGGCGTGAAACAGCTCGTCAAAGCGGGTCGCTCCACTTTTCAGGCGGTGCTGGATCGTTTTCATGCAGCCTTCCACGGTATAACAGTCCCTGCGGATATCGCGGGGAACCAGTTCCGCTTCCTGCTCCTCCCGGGGCGTGCGCTCGGCCACGCGTAAAAGCGCCTGCCAGAGCGCGTCCAGCGTAAGCCCGTCAATCTCCAGTGTCGGCGGCGGCAGCGGGATTTCCTCCGGCAGCTTGCCGAAAACCTGCATGGCGCTCTTCTCAAACTCCGCCATAGCCCCGGCGCTTTCTTTGAACTGCTTATAAGCAGTCAGCCGGTCAATCAGCATCTGTTCGGGGTCTTCCTCATCCGGCTTGGGCGGGCGCGGCAATAACGCGCGGCTCTTGATCTCCACCAGCGTCGCGGCCATGGCGATGAACTCGCTGGCTTCCTCGGGGTCAAAATCCGGCGCGTTCTGCACCGCCTCAATAAACTGCTCCGTAATCTGGCTCACAAAGATATCCTTGATGTCGATCTTTGCCTTGCCAATCAGGTGCAGCAACAGGTCCAGCGGCCCGTCGAACTGTTTCAGCCGGATATAGACCGCCATTACGCCGCCCCTTCCAATAGCAGAAACAGGTGGAGCACACCGCTTTCCACGGCGTTTGTCACCACAGACAGCACCGTATTCAACGCGCCGGAAAACACCAGCAGCAACAGCACGATCTGCGCACCCTGAAAAAACTGACGGTTCATGGTCAGTTTACCTTTCAGGATCAGGTCATTCAGCACATGAAAGCCGTCCAGCGGCGGAATGGGCAGCAGGTTAAACACAGCGATTCCCACGTTCATTGTGGAGAACAGCAACAAGAAGCGCTGTACATGCATCAGCCAGGGATGCAGCATATATTGTGAAAAATCGGCCCCGGAGCCGCTGAGCAGGATAGAGTACCCCACCCCGCCGGAGGACAGGAAGGCCGAAGCGCCTCCGTTCGCCTGGATCACTTCCGGTTTCCACAGCAGCGGGTTGATCAGCGACGCCAGAAACAGGGATACGATAAACAGCGTCAGGTTGGTTACCACACCCGCAATGGATACCAGAAAATCATCCCGCCGGTAGTTGCCACGAAAATTGCGGGGGTTCACGGGCACGGGTTTCGCCCAGCCGAAGCCAAACAGAACCAGACACACGGTGCCGATCGGGTCCAGATGTTTGCGGGGATCCAGCGTAAGACGGCCCAGCATCTTCGCCGTCGGGTCGCCGCAGCGGTAGGCTACGTAACCGTGCGCAATTTCATGCAGCATCAGGGTCAGCAGTACAGCCACCGCAAAGTAAACCATGTAAATGATAAAGCCGACCGGGTCGGTCGTCAGCCACGACCACCAGGCTTGCAAACGGGAAATGATGCCCACAAGAGTACCTCGTTTCCTGTATGGTATTCAGTTCTCTGACCCGCTTGATACGCAGTCAGGTACGTTACATTGTTTCGATCACGCCATCCAGCAGCGCGCGGAAGGTGCCCTGCACCTTGTCGCCCATCGCCATGACCTCCTCATGGTTCAGGGGTTGATCCAGCACGCCAGCGGCCATGTTGGTGATACAGCTGACGCCCAGCACACGCATCCCGCCATGCCGCGCCACGATAATTTCCGGCACGGTGCTCATGCCGACCGCGTCCGCGCCCAGCGTACGCACCATGCGGATTTCCGCGGGGGTTTCAAACGTGGGGCCGTTCAGCCAGCAGTACACGCCCTGCTGCAGGGGGATGTTCAGTTTTTCCGCTGTAGCCAGTGCCAGCGCCTGATAGTCCCGGTCCAGCGCGCGGCTCATGTCCGGAAAGCGCGGGCCAAACTCGTCCAGGTTGGGGCCGGTCAGCGGGTTTTTCCCGGAAAGATTGATCACGTCGTTAATGAGCATCAAATCACCCGCGTGAAAGTTCAGGTTCACGCCGCCCGCCGCATTGGTGACGATCAGGGTTTTTACCCCCAGCTTCTGCATCACGCGAACAGGCATGGTCACATCGCGCATGTCGTATCCCTCGTAAGCGTGAAAACGGCCCTGCATCATACAGACGCGCTTGCCATGCAGCGTGCCCGTGTGCCAGCGTCCCTTATGGCCGGGCACCGTGGAAACGGGAAAATGCGGAATGTCTTTATAATCAATATGTTCCGCGTCCGTCAGCGCCTCGGCGTAATCGCCCAGTCCGCTGCCCAGCACCACCGCGATGTCCGCTTTGCCGCACTTCTTCTCAATCGTTTTGGCTGCCGCTTCAATGTCTTCCAGATAACTCTTCATGCCCATATTCAGCCGCCTCCTCAGTTTTTCGTCAGTTGTGCCGCGAAGGATTCCGCCCCGAACCGGTCGGGCAACCCAAACAGTTCCGCAATCGTCGCAGCAATATCCGCGTAAGTCCTCCGGTCCCCCAGCAGCGTCAGGTCCTTCATCTCCGGCGACCAGGCCACGATCGGGATATATTCGCGGGTGTGGTCGGTGCCTTTGAACGTGGGGTCGCAGCCGTGATCCGCGTCAATCAGGATCAGGTCGCCCGGCTTCGCCAACTTCATGGCTTCGCCCAGTTTTTCGTCAAACGCTTCCAGCGCGTCGGCGTAGCCTTGCACATCCCGGCGGTGGCCGTACACCATATCAAAATCCACCAGATTCACAAACACAAGGCCGGTAAAATCCCGCTTCATCGTTTCCAGCCACAGGTCGATACAGGCGGGGTTGCCCGCGGTATGCACGCTTTCCTGCAAACCACGCTGACAGAAAATATCGCCGATTTTGCCGATGCCCATAGTGAAAACACCGTGTTCTTGCAGCGCATCCAGCACGGTGCGGCCCGTCGGCGGCAGGCTGAAATCCTCGCGCCTCGGGGTGCGGGTAAAACCGCCCTTGTGGTCGCCCACAAACGGGCGCGCGATCACGCGGCCCACTGCGTGCTCGCCCTGCAGGATGCCGCGCGCGATACGGCACCATTCGTACAGCGTTTCTACGGGGATGATCTGCTCATTGCAGGCGATCTGGAACACGCTGTCCGCAGAGGTATACACAATCGGATACCCGGTTTTCAGGTGTTCCTCGCCCAGCTCATCCAAAATCACCGTACCGCTGGAAGCGTAATTTCCCAGTGTTTTGCGCCCGATCGCTTTTTCAAACGCGTCGATTACCTCCCGCGGAAAACCGTCAGGATAGGTTGGGAACGCTTTTGTCAGGGTGACGCCGGTCATTTCCCAGTGTCCGGTTGTAGTATCTTTTCCCGCGCTGCGCTCGGCTGCGCGGCCCACCGCGCCTTTGGCGTCCGCAGGCTTTTCGCAGGGCACCGTCGGGATATACCCGAAACCCATTTTTGTTAAATTGGGCAGTCTGGGGTGCGCCGAGAGAATCGTATGCTCCAGCGTGCTCGCGCCGACATCGCCGTATTGTGCCGCGTCCGGCAGTTCGCCCGCGCCGACGCTGTCCAGCACGATCAGAAAGATTCGTTTCATGGAAACGCCTCCTTGCCTAGTTCGTTTCTCTATTCTACACGAAAAACCCGGTCTTGAAAAGTTATTTACTTTTCGGTCGCCTGCCCGTACAATGATCGGGACAGGAGTGGATTTGGATTGGATTATCCTTTGATCGCGTCGGCAGCCTTCGGACTGGAAGGCGTAACGGCGTCGGAACTACGCCACATGGGCATCACAGTCAAAGCGGAACAGGGCGGCGCGCGCTTTACCGGTACGCTGGCGGACGCTTATCGCGCCAACCTTTGGTTGCGCACGGCGGACCGTGTGCTGATGGTGCTTTGCGAGTGTGAAGTAACCACCTTTGAGGACCTTTTTCAGGCGGTATCCGGGATTGCGTGGGAAAAGCTGTTGCCGAGGGACGCTGCCATCCCCGTTTCCGGCAAGTGTGTCCGCAGCCGCCTGATGAGCGTGCGGGATTGTCAGGCTGTGGCTAAAAAGGCAATTGTGAACCGCCTGCTGGAACGGCTGAGGGTCCCTTCACTGCCGGAAACCGGCGTATCCTATCCCATTGAGGTCGCGTTGCGCAACGACCAGCTTCGCGTTACGCTGGACCTGAGCGGCGAAGCACTGAACCGTCGTGGTTATCGCACCTGGAACGGGGAAGCGCCGCTAAGGGAAACGCTCGCGGCCGCGCTGGTTATGCTGTCCCCCTGGCGACCGGGGCTACCCCTGTACGACCCCTGCTGCGGAACGGGCACCCTGCTGGTGGAAGCCGCGATGCTTGCCACCCGCCGCGCCCCGGGCCTGATGCGCGACTTTGCCTGCGACCAATATGCTTTTATGCCCAAGGATGAGATGAAACGGCTCCGGCAGGAAGCGCAGGCCGCGTATCAGCCGGAAGCGGCTTTTGACATCGGCGGCAGCGACATCGACGCCGACGCGCTCGCGCTTTGCGAAAAGCACATCCGTCAGGCGGGCTTTGAATACCGCATTCCCACCGAAGCCGAAGATTTGCGGCGTTTACAGCTTCCGCAGCCGGAAGGGGTTTTTCTTTGCAATCCGCCCTATGGCGAACGCCTCGGCGATCAGGAAAGCTGCCGCGCGCTTTACCGGGAGCTGGGCCTGCTGCTGAAGCGTCATCCCGGATGGAAGATGGGCGTAATCGCCTCCGACCCGGCTTTCGAACGTTTCTTCGGTCGGCGTGCCGACCAGAAACGCAGGCTGTATAACGGGCGGCTGGAATGCGAGTTTTTCATTTTCGGAGCAGAGAAAAAGTGATTCAGCCATCCGGTTTACACAGTTGAAACGCCGGACGGTCGATTACGGATCGTAAATGCTGCGGCGAAGCAGTGTGTTGTGGGGGTACGCGGACGTACGGACGGGTTCACCCCAGATAGCCAGCCAGTCGAACATTCGTCTGACCTTCAACAGGCAGCGTCCTGTATCTGCATCCCCGAAAAATACGCATCGGCCCAAGCTTTTGCTTCGGGCCGATGCGTATTTCTTTCTACCTTTCAGAGGTTTCTTCCGGCGGCAACCCATCGCCCTCCGAAAATTCCTGATCCACGGGCGGCATGTGGTCGCACACCATCAGCAGCGCGTCCTCGCCGTTATCCTCGTAATAATGTTTCCGCACGGACAGCTGTATAAAGCCGAGACTTTGATACAATGCCTGCGCCGTGAGGTTGCCACGGCGCACTTCCAGCGTCATATACTGCACGCCCAGGTTGGCGGCATACTGCATCAGCGCGACCATCAGAGCGCGGCCGATGCCCTGTCCGCGTCGGTTTTTCTCCACCGCCACGTTGGTGATATGGGCTTCCTCAAAGATCATCCACGCGCCCGCATAGCCGATGATTTGTCCGTCCTCTTCCGCGACGAGGTAGCGTGCGCAGGCGTTTCGTTCCATTTCATCCCGGAAACTTTGCAGGGACCACGGCATGGCAAAGGTCGCCTGTTCGATGGCCTGCACGGCCTCCGCGTCCGCAAGAGTCATACGGCGGATGTTCATGCCTGTTCCGCTTTCTGTTTCGCGGCGCGGGCGCGTTCCGCCTGCGGAGCGCGAAGATAACGGGGCATCAACCCCAGATAATCCGTCTGTTCATCCATATGCGCCTCCGCCAGCAGCGCAACCGCAGCGGGCCGAAGGTAGCACAGATGCGCGGGCGGAAAAACCGCGCGTGCCCCCACCTGAGCCTCAATCGCCGCACGGTACCGGCCTACCCCATCCCCCACAAAGCACAGGGGCTGCCCGTCCGCTGTTTGCGCCAGCGCATGGGTCAGGAATACATCCAATTTTTCAGCCTCGTCCGGCAGCTTTCGCACGGGCGGCATTCCCGCCGTAAACGCGGCCCCGTATACCTGCCCTGCACGCGCATCCTGAATGGGGCACAGAAGCGCCTGCCCATCCCCCGTGCTTGCCGCCAATGCCTCCAGCGCATCCACACCCACACAGGGCTTGCGCAGGCCGTGAGCCATGCCCTTCACGGTGCTCACGCCGATCCGCACCCCGGTAAAGGAACCGGGACCCACAACCGCTGCCAGAAGATCAATCTCCGCAATCTTTACTCCTGCCCGGAGCAGAGCTTCGTCCACCATTGGCATCAGGTTGACTGAGTGCGTCATCCGGTTGACCGCCGCGCCCTCGTAAAGCACCTGTCCGTCCGCCGTAACGGCTACGCCGCAAACCGGGCCGGAGGTGTCCAGCGCCAGTATTTTCATTGTTTCGCCTCCAAAGCGTTTTCATCCAGCACGTGGAACCCGCCAGCCGGGAGAAGCGTGAATCCGCGGTCGCTTTCCCCCAGCACCTTTACCGCGATGCGCAGATGTTTCTCCGGGATTGCCTCCCGCGCCACGTCCGGCCATTCCACTACAGAAACGCCGTCGTCGTACAGATATTCGTCCAGCGCCAGCTCGTACAGCTCGTTCACGCTGCCCAGCCGGTACCAGTCAAAATGAAACAGTTTTAGCCGCCCTTCTTCATACACCTGCAAAACGGTGAAGCTGGGGCTGGTCACATAGCCGCTTATGCCCAATCCGCGGGCGATTCCACGCGTAAGCTCACTTTTCCCCGCGCCCAGGTCCCCCTCCAGCAACACTACGTCTCCCGCCTGTAGCTGTTGGGCCAGCCGTTCGCCGAAAGCCCGTGTCTCCGCGGCAGAATGCGTGACGACCATGAAATCCCTCTTTTCAAGCCAATGTGCTCTATTACAGTCCGCCAGGCTGTTTCTTTCCCCGCGCTGTTTTCTTCCCTTGCATTTTTAGCGTACAGCCGTATGCGCGCGGCCGTGCAGCAGGGGCGACAGGGGCTTGTACAGGAACCATCCCGCAACGCTGATGGCAGTCCATTTCAGCAGGTTAAACGGCGCGGTGATCACCAGAACGAATTTCCAGATCGTATCCAGACTGGGGATCAGACTCTGCCCCATCGCCAGTATCTGTGCCACCGGCATTCCGTAGGCAACTGCGTAAAACGGAATCAATATGTACACATTGGTAAGCACCCCGGCAACCGTCGCGCACAAACCGCCTACGACCATCCCCAGCAATGCCCCGTGGCGACTTTTATCCGCGCGGTAGAAAAACCCCGCGGGTAGCAGCATGGCCAGCCCCATCAGAAAATCCGCAAGCTCCCCGACCCCCTGCGAGGTCGTGTGCAGCAGTCCAAGCGTGCTTTTAATCAGCAGGATCATCGTGCCAGTCGCAGGGCCCATAGAGAACGTGCCCAGCAGCACTGGCAGATTGCTGAAATCCAGCTTGTAAAACAGTACAATCGGTATCTCCAGGATGTACAGTACACTTGCGATGGCTGCCAGAATGGCGATCGTCGCCAGTTTACGCGTGTTCATGGTTTGCTTACCCGTTCCGGTCATTAAGAACCCTCCCTTAAATGATAGAAATTGCCCCCGATGGTTTCAGCATCAGGGGCAACACCTCTCAATGGAAGGCTGCTCTTCTCTCATCCGGACTATACGGCTTACGCCGTTCACCGTCGGCTTCGGAATTACACCGAATCGGCTGAAGCAATCAGATTGCCCCAGTTCGCGGGCTGTACCGCCGGTAGGGATTCACACCCTGCCCCGAAGAAGCCATTGGGTTTCTCGGGTGCATCATAGCACGGTTACCGTTGTCTGTCAACGCATAGGTTTCCGTCATGCGCCTAAAAGGTCGATTACCGCAGCGCCCTCCGGTCGGATGTCCAGCACTTCGCAGCAATATTCGCCGAAGACAGCGCTCATGTCCTTCACAAAACCGTCCAGTTCTTTTTGCGGCACGAAGTTGAGGGTCGTTCCCGCGAAACCGCCGCCATGAACACGCCACGCGCCCTTGCCCTTCAGTTTCCGATCCGCCAGCATCAGGGCCAGCGCGACTTCCTCGGACTGGCTGGTGGCAAAAATGTTTTGCAGGTACATCGCGCTGCTCTGGCCGCTTTCAATCACATCTTGCAGGAACAGCGGCAGGTTGTCGGCCCGCAGTGCCTCCGTCATATCGGTTACCCGGGCGTTCTCGTCAAAATAGTGCGCGGCGCGAAGGATTGCGCGATCCGCTTTGTCGGCGCCCAGTTTCTCACGGATCATAGGGATATTTTGCATAAACTGTTCCGGCCGTACACGGCGCAAATAAGTTTCCCCAAAGCACTCCGCAACCTGCCGCATTTCCTGAGGAATCGCGGAGTATAGCGCTGTCAGGTCGTCGTGGCTTCCGCCGGTGTTTACCACCGTGAGCGCGTAACCCTTCGCGGCAAAATCATATGCGATGCTTTGGATATGCGGCTCGTCATACTTAAAATCAATATAGGTAAGTCCGCCCATGCTGGACGCCATCTGGTCCATCAGCCCACTGGGCTTGCCAAAATACACATTTTCCGCGAACTGCGATATTTTCGCCCGTTTCACCGGGTCCATCCGCATGCCATTATACAGCGCGTCAAAAATTGCGCACAACAGCACCTCAAAAGCAGCGGAGGAGCTCAGGCCGCTGCCCGAACGGACCGTTGAGGATACCGAAGCGTCAAAGCCGCCAACCGCGAATCCTTCATCGGTCATCCGCTTTGCGACGCCACGCACCAATGCCGCCGTCGTGCCCTTTTCTCCCTCCACAACATCCATGTCCTGAAGAGACAGCGTAATCGGTTCGTATCCTTCGCTGTGGATGTGCACCGTTCGGTCGGCACGACGGCTTACCGCGGCCAGCGTATCCAGGTTCACAGCCGCGGCCAGCACTTTACCCCGGTTGTGATCGGTGTGGTTGCCACCGATTTCCGTTCGGCCGGGTGCGCTGATCAGCAGCACCGGTCCATCCACGTTAAAAGCTTCCTCATGTCGTTTCAGGATATGCGTATACCGCATGGTCTGCTGCACCAGCATCCCGTCGCGCTGGCCGTAGAGATGGGTGAGCCGCTTCATTACGTCAGGGGTTTTTAAAAGCCGGATCATCTGGGCGTATTGTTTCATGAGCCTTCCGCCATCCTTCACGCAAAATAGGTGCTATGCTTTTCAGTTGTCAAGGGTATCGGCAATTTGTTGCCAGAAGGTGACAAGCGCGTCCCTTCCGTTTTGAGCCAGGCCTTCGCGGTATGCGGTGATTGCCGTGTCGGAGGAAGCGTCCCACTCACCCAGTACGAACTTGGCCAGGCTTTCATCCACATAACGTCCCAGCGAGTTCTGCAGCGGTGCGATTTCGTCTTCCTGCGCAGGGGTCAGGGTATATTCCGTGGGGAACGGTGTGACCAGCGTTCCCTGCAATGCCTGAAGGGCCTGGTTCACGGTGCGCAGTTCCTCATTGTTATAGCGGTTGTAAAAATCCTGCGGAAACAGCCAGGGCATCGTTCCTGTGTCGTACACACTCAGGTCATAAAGTACATAATTAGAATTGTCTTCCCCGCCCACATAATCCCATGTGTTGTCCGCGTTCAGGGTATAGTCCTTATCTGGCAGACCGGCCATCGCTTCCACCGCGCCGTCTTCGCTGTAAAGCGTGTCCACCCACTGCAGCATACGGGCCGGGTCGGTACAGGAAGAGGTGATGGCAAACGCGCCGCGAAGCACAGGGCCGGTCAGGTCGCGGTAGACCTGCTTGCCATTGGCGGTCAGCGGCATCAGCAGTTCATATTGCTGGCCCAGCGTATAAGGCAGCAGGTTCATCGGGTTCGGTCCGAAGAAAAGGCCATAGGTCGGCGTTGCCTTCGTATCGGTCACCGCACGCAGCGTATCGGCGGTGGAAAATCCGTTCGGATCCATCAACCCTTCGGCATTCAAGGCAGACAGCTTCCGGATCAGGTCAATATAAGCGTCTTCCTCGGGCATAAAGTGCACGGTTCCGGCATCGTCGAGATAGATGTTATAATCGTTTGCGACCAGCCCGACAGCGTGAGCCATAAACTTGAGGTCCCAACTGCCCAGAAACGCCAGTGGAATCTCGTCGGCTTTCCCGTTGCCGTTCGGGTCTTTATCCTTAAAGGCCTGTAAAACCTTTACAAGACTGTCCCAATCAGTCGGTGCGTCCAGATGCAGCGCATCCAGCCATTGGCGGTTAATCCACATGGCGTTTTGCGTATTGAGCGGGGTAATGGAGGGAAGCGCCACAATCTTACCATCCGGAAGGGTAATCGCTTTCATCCAGTCCGGGTGTGCCTGAAGAAGCGCCCACAGGTTCGGGGCGTTCTCCTCCAGCAGGAGCTTCAGGTCAATCAGCATTCCGTTCTGGGAATACTCGATCTGTTCCCGCGTTGTCAGTTCGGCTTTAAACAGCACGTTGGGCAGTTCTCCGCCGGTAGCCATCGCCTGCTTGGCCGCCTGCCACTTGGAAAAATCCGTATACTCCGTAAAGGTGAAACTCACGCCGGTGCGATCCTGCATCCGGGTGAAAAAGGCGTTGTTATCCCATACGTGGTTGCTGCTGTCCCCATCGAAACCAGCCATGGTAAACGAATCATCCGCGAGCGCCCCAATGGGTAAAAGCAGCGCAAGTACGGCACAGCAGACAAGGCAGATCGTCCGTTTGAGCATTGCGGAACCTCCCGGTGTATTGATTGACATAGCACTTAATGAAGCAGTTTCATTATACCCTATCCATCCCTGTTTGACCACCCGTAAAACAAAACGCCGCTCCGCCGGGCTGTCAGCTTGATGCCCGACGGGCGAACGCAAAAATGTTGATCAGCGGGCCGACTCATCCGCCCGTCCGGCTTCGTGCCGGCTCATCTGATCGTTCAGTTGATTGATGTTGCCGCAGCCCATTGTGAGCACAATATCTCCGGGCTGCCAGTGTTCCCGCAGATACCGTTCCGTATCGTTAAAGGAGGCGGTATGCACCGCGTTCAGGCCCTTCTGCCGCATCCCTTCCACAATCTGTTCGGCTTTGATGTCGCCGGGGTCTTTCTCCCGCGCCGCGTAAATATCCGTTACCAGCGTGATGTCTGCTTCCGCGGTACAGGTAAGGTAATCCGCGAATAATCGCTTTACCCGGCTATAGGTATGCGGTTGCATTACAGCCCAGAGACGGTTGTGGGGTTGCATTTTTGCCACAGAAAGCACATTGCGCATTTCCGTGGGATTATGACCGTAATCATGGTACAGTTTCACCCCGTCGATCTCGCCTGTCAGTTCAAACCGGCGATGCGCACCCGCAAAATCCCCAAGCGCGGCGCAAACCGCTTCCAGATCGGCCCCCAGCGCACAGGCGCACGCCACTGTCGCCAACGCGTTATATACATGGAAGAAACCCGCCACCCGCAGGGTTACATGGCCTGCTGGTACTCCGTTCAGTGCCGGATCAAAGCTACCGTGCCCCACGGCGTCGTAGGTAAGGTTCATAGGCTGCCAGTCGCAATGTTCCCCCATGCCGAAGGTAACGGTATGACATGGCAGCCGGTTCAGCAGCGCCGTTACCCGCGGGTCATCCCCGTTGCCCACAGCATAACCATCCTGCGGCAACAGGGCCAGAAACTTGCCAAACGCACGCTGTATATCATCAATATCCTGATAAAAATCCAGATGATCTTCCTCAATGTTCGTCACGACCGCCACCGTGGGCCGCAGATGCAGAAAGCTGGCGTTAAATTCGCATGCCTCGGTTAAAAAGACATCGCCGCCGCCAATTCGCGTACTGCCGCCGATAAAGTCCAGCGAGCCGCCAATATGTACCGTGGGATCAGTACCCGCTTCCACCAGCGCTTGCGCCAGCATCGAAGTTGTGGACGTTTTCCCGTGCGTACCGCACACACCTACGGCGGTTTTGCAGCCTTCCATCAGCTGTCCCAGCAGCGTCGCGCGTTCCAGCATGGGCAGGCCCAGTTTTACAGCTTCCACACGTTCCGGGTTATCGGGCAGGATAGCCACGGTATACACAACCAGATCGGCACCGTGAACATTCTCCGGTTTATGGCCGATTGTTACCGGCACGCCCATCTCCCGCAAAGCTTCGGTCGCATAGGTTTCCAGGTTGTCACTGCCGGTCAGTGCGCAGCCGTGCGCCAGCAACATCCGCGCCAGCCCGCTCATGCTGCTGCCGCCAATGCCGATCATATGCACCCGTTTGCCATAATAATCCCGGATATGCGGGGCACTCATGCGATCACGCCTTTTCGTTGAATTTCCCAAGGCATTATACCTCCTTCCTTCTGAAATAATCAATACCGCCTGACCCGTGAATAAAACGTGAATTGAAGAATAACGTCTTGCCGTGCAGGGAAGAATCGGTTATAATGGTCGAAGCTACTGGAATACTTAGGAACGATAGGGGAGACCAAAAACATGCGCAAGCGTATCTTTCTGGCATTTCTGATGATTGCCGCGCTGGTGCTCAGCACAAGCTGCAGCCTCATCGAAAAGGACGCGGCCGTCGACGCGCAAACGGTAATTATCGACGTGGCAGGGAAAACTTATACCAAGGCGGAAGTGCAGCAAGCCGTTGAAAGTACGCTGAACTATCAGTCCTATATGTACAGCATGTATGGCATGTCGTTCGACGCAACCGACAAAGACACCATCTCCAGTGCGCAGGATTCGGCTATCAAAGCCCTTGTACAACAGGCTGTAATCGAGCAGAAGGAAAAAGAGCTGGGCTTTGACACCTTCACGGATGAAGAGCTCGCCACCATGCAGACTGAGGTGGATAAATCCTACAGCGACAATCTTGCGTCTGTAAAGACGAATTATTTCGCCGATACGACATTGACCGGCGATGATCTGGACAAGGCCGTTGAAGCGAAGATGCTTGAACTCGGCTACTCCAATAAAGATGCTCTGCTTGCCAGCCAGAAGAGCACCAAGGCCGAAGAGAAGCTGAAAGACTCCGTCGTAAAGGATGTAACCGTGTCCGACGACGATATCACGGCGGATTATAACAGCAAAGTTACCGCCGCGCAAAGCAGCTACGCCCAGAACCTGTCTCAGTTCGGTACGGACGTCAGCAACGGAACCACCATCTATTACCGTCCCGCCGGTTACCGCTATGTGAAGAACATTCTGATCAAGCTCAGCGACGAGGACAGTAAAACCATCAGCGATCTGAATACTCAGCTCACCAGCAAGCAGAGCGATCTGGATACCAATACCACATCGATTGCCGCTTTGCCTACGGATGCCACGGCCGACACCGCCGATCAGGCGGCAAGCCGCACATCGCTGACCGATGCGAAAACCCAGCTTGAAGCGGATATCGCCGATCTAACCAAGCAGCTTGACGCCGCGAAGACCAAAGCATACGCCGCCATCCAGCCCAAAGTGGACGAGGTGAAAACCAAGCTTGCGGCAGGCGAAGACTTCGACGCGCTGATGGCTGAATACGGCGAAGACACCGGCATGCAGAACGATCCGGGCAAGACGAACGGCTACCCGGTATGCGCGGGCGACACCAACTATGTGGAAGAATTCACCACCGCCGCCATGACCCTCGTCAAGGTCGGCGACGTCTCCGAACCGTTCCAGACACAATACGGCATTCATATTGTGAAATATGTAAGCGACATCACCGAGGGCGCCGTACCGCTTGATGAGGTAAAGGACGCCGTAAGCGCGGACGTGCTGAAAACGAAACAAGACGATCTGTACCAGACCACGCTGGATCAGTGGATCAAGGAAGCCAACGCCAAGACATACAAAGACCGTCTGGCGGACTGAAGCACAACACCTGACGGAGCGGCTGCAACATCGGCCGCTCCGTTTTCGTTCCTGCTTTTCCGCCGGGAAAAGGTTTGTCAATCCTCATAGGGTATGGTACAATTCTGTGATTGTTCCGCCGCCACAGGAGCAGAAAGGGGAATCCGATTGCGTGCGCTGACCGTTTACCCATGGCATACCGGTAGGCTCTCCCGCCCTTTGCGTGTATTGGTAATCAGCGATCTGCATGATGCGGACTACCGTGACCTGCTGCCCATGCTCCCCCTGGCGGACGCACTGCTGATGCCCGGTGATCTGGTGAACCGTTACCGGCAAAGCTACCGCAGGGCTATCGAGTTCGTTGCCATTGCTTCGCGGCAAATGCCCACGTTTGTCGGGATCGGGAACCATGAAATGCGCCTGAAGGATTTTGAGGGTTTTCGTCTGGCGCTGGATCACACGCAGGCTCAGCTGATGATGAATACCTACCTTTGTTGGGATGGGCTGGTGATCGGCTGCTGGTATCGGCCGGATCAGTACGATCAACCGGATATGCTATCCGACATGGAAGGCGAACCCGGCGTAAAGGTGTTAATGTGCCACCGCCCGGAAGACTACATACGCTATCTGCGAGGCAGCCGGGTAGATCTGGTACTGTCAGGCCATGCGCACGGCGGACAGATCCGGCTCGGTGGGCAGGGTCTCTACGCCCCGGGGCAGGGGTTCTTTCCCAAATATACCCACGGAGTCGCGGACGGACGGATGATCATCAGCGCAGGTGCCAGTAATCCTTCGCCGGTACCAAGGATTGGTAACCCACGGGAGGTACTGCTGATCGACCTGGATTAATCCAAATCTCCTGTTCCGTATACGCATCGCTTGACCATTTCACCGGATCGCCCGGTATCCATATATAAGGAGGTCTCTCCTGATGGAGAATATACGCACGATCCAGGCTCAAGCCGTATCCGATTGTGTTGCCCGGCTTTGCATCCGCGCCTGTACCCAGCTTCCGCCCTCCGTTGCCGCATTGCTGGCGGGCGCGCGGGATCAGGAGCCTTATGCCCCTGCGAAAGAAACGCTGGCTCTGCTCTGCCGGAACGCCGAAATCGCTGCCTCGGAGCCTCTGCCCATCTGTCAGGATACGGGGATGGCGGTCGTTTTCGCCGATGTGGGGCAGGATGTGCATCTTTCCGGCGATACGCTGGAGAATGCGGTAAACGCGGGGGTAGCGCGCGGTTATACCGAAGGATACCTGCGCAAATCGGTTGTGGCGGACCCGATCCGACGCGGCAACACGGGCGATAATACCCCTGCCGTGATTCACGTCTGTCTGGTTCCCGGGGATCGGTTAAAAATCACCGTTTGCCCCAAGGGCTTCGGCAGCGAAAATATGAGCCGCCTTGCCATGCTCACCCCCGCCGACGGACTGGAGGGTGTGAAGGCCTTTGTATTGGATACCGTACGCCAGGCCGGCGCAAATCCGTGCCCACCCATGATGCTGGGCGTAGGCATCGGGGGAACGTTCGAGCAGGTTGCGCTGCTGGCCAAGGAAGCGTTGGCCGAGTTGCGGGAGGGACCGCACCCGGATCCTTTTTATGACCATCTGGAGCAGGAACTGCTGGAGCAGATCAACCGCATTGGGATTGGGCCACAGGGGTTCGGTGGGCAGACTACCGCCTTGTCCGTCCGGATCAAGACCGCTCCCACACATATCGCGGGCTTGCCGGTAGCAGTCAACGTAGGTTGCCATGTCACCCGCCACGCTAGTGAGACACTGTAGAACTTCCTGCATGCGCATCAGGCTTTCTTGTTCTTTTCCTGTACTCATGTATGATTATACACGCATATACATCAAAACCGCCATTCACCCGGACATTATCACGTCAATCTTTCTGAAAGGGATGAATCTTCATGCCTCAAGCGATTCTCTCTCCGTTCTCATCGCAGGCGTTGCTTGAGCTTCACGCCGGAGACAGCGTATTGCTGAGCGGAGTTATTTATACCGCGCGCGACGCGGCGCATGCCCGTTTCTGTCAGGCGCTGGATCAGGGGCAGGAGTTGCCTGTGGATTTGCGCGGCCAGACGGTTTTTTATGCAGGTCCCACCCCTACTCCTCCCGGCCGCGCATGCGGCGCCATCGGCCCGACCACCAGCGTCCGTATGGATCCGTATACGCCCCAGTTATTGCATTATGGTGTCCGGGCGCTGATTGGTAAAGGCGATCGCGGTGATTCGGTACGGGATGCGCTTCTGCAAAACGGCGCGGTTTATTTCACCGCCGTCGGGGGTTGCGCGGCCTATATGGCCGCGTGTGTGGAAAGCGTAACGGTTGTCGCCTATGACGACCTGGGAACCGAATCCGTCAAACGGCTGGTGGTTCGCGATATGCCGCTCACCGTGGCGATCGACGCACGAGGCAATAATTTTTACTCGCTTGGACAAAGCCGTTATCTGGCGCGATGAGTGATGCCGAGAGAATATTTGCATAATTATTCATTTTTATGTTGACATCTCTCCTGTCGCGATGTATACTATGCACATTCCAAACAAACCACAGCAAACAGGAGGGTAAACCCTATGAAGAAGTTGATCGCATTTGTACTGGCCCTGTCCCTTGCACTGGTAGCCTTCGCGGCGACCGCCGAAACCGCCGCCACCCTAAAAGCAGGCACCAGCCCGGACTTTCCGCCCTTTGAATCCATGGACGATAACAATAACGTAATTGGGTTTGATGCAGACCTCGCCGCCGAGATCTCCAAGGATATCGGCATGCAGATCGTGTTTGAAGCCACCAACTTCGACAGCATTGTAACCGGTGTGCAGACTGGTCTGTACGATCTGGGTATTTCCGGCATGTATATCACCGAAGAGCGTATGGCGAACGTGGATTTCTCCATCCCCTACCTGAAGGATACGCAGAGCTGCATCATTAAGGTAGACAGCGGTCTTGCCGACAATGCCTCCCTGAAAGGCAAGAAGATCGGCTCTCAGGCCGGCACCACCGGTATTGATTCCGCCGAAGCCAGCACCGATGAAAGCAACGTATTCAGCTACACCAAAGCGCTGGATGCCGTGATGGATCTGCAGGGCGGCAAGCTGGACGCGGTCATCACCGATACGCCGGTTGCCAAGCGCATATTGGCGGAACTGAACGACAGCACCCTTGTCATCAGCGACACGATCTCCTTCCCCTCTCAGGATTACGGCATTGCGCTCACCAAGGGCAATACCGACCTAAAGGCCAAGATTGACGCTTCGATTCAGCGCATGCAGGCCGATGGCACCATCGACGCGCTGGTGAAGAAATGGGACATCTACGGTGACGCCGCCGCCGCCGAAGCGACCGACGCACCCGCGGACACCGAAGCCACCGAAGCTCCGGCCGCAACGACCGCGCAGTAACAATCGTCTGCCTGTGCCGTAAGGAGTATTGCGGGAAGGAACACCTTCCCGCTTTCCTTTCGTTTCTGCCCGCCCCATCCCCAAGCGCGCGGTGCGCCAACGCCATAACGGAGGATTACCATGCTATCAGCTTTCCTGTTCAGCGCAACCGAAGTGGCCAGCTCCACAATCTTCGATCAGTGGTGGCTGGGTATGAAAGACCAGGCCATGGCCGGCCAATTGAATTTCTGGCAGAATATCTATAAAGAAATTTACCAGAACGTACTGTATAACGACCGGTGGCTTAATTATCTGCGCGGCATGGGGATCACGCTGGAAGTGTCGTTTTTCGCGGCGCTAGTCGGGCTTTTCCTGGGTCTGCTGGTCGCTATGATGCGCTTAAGCGGCGTAAAACCCCTGCAGAAAATCGCGGGCGTTTATGTGGGCATCATCCGCGGCACGCCAATGCTTTTACAGGTATTGATTATCAACTTCGGTATTTTCGGCTCCATTGCCATTGACCGCGTCATTATCGGCGTCATCGCCTGCGGCCTCAACAGCGGCGCGTATGTTAGTGAGATCATCCGAAGCGGCATTTTAAGCGTTGACAAGGGTCAGACCGAAGCGGGGCGTTCGCTGGGCCTGAGCAACTGGCAAACCCTGCGGTTGGTGGTATTTCCCCAGGCGCTTAAAACTGCCCTCCCTGCGTTGTGTAACGAATTTATCACGCTAATCAAGGAAACCTCCATTCTGGCATATATCGCGCTGACAGAGCTGACCAAGGCGGGCGACTATATCCGCAGTAAAACCTACAGCGCCTTTACCCCCTACATCGTATCCGGTATTCTTTATCTGATTATGACCGGCGTGCTGACCAAGCTGCTGGGCAAGCTGGAAAGGAGGCTGCGTCAGGGTGATAACCGTTAAGGATTTACACAAACACTTCGGGAAGCTGGAGGTGCTCAACGGCATCAACCAGCATATCAAACCGCAGGAGAAGGTTGTGATCATCGGGCCTTCCGGCAGCGGAAAAAGCACTTTCCTGCGCTGCCTGAATCTGCTGGAAAGACCGACCAGCGGTCAGATTTTCTTTGAGGGGAACGAGATCACCGCCCCCAAAGCGGACATTGACCAGCTTCGTTGCCGGATGGGTATGGTTTTTCAGCAATTCAACCTTTTCCCCCATTTAAACGTAATGGATAATATCACGTTGGCCCCGATCACCCATAAGCTGATGACCCGCGAGAAAGCGCAACAGCGCGCCATGGAACTGCTCAACCGGGTGGGACTGGCCGAAAAAGCGACCGCCTATCCCAAACAACTTTCGGGCGGACAGCAACAACGCATCGCCATCGTCCGCGCACTGGCCATGAACCGCGATGTGATGCTGTTTGACGAACCGACCAGCGCACTGGACCCCGAAATGGTCGGCGAAGTACTGGACGTGATGAAGCGGTTGGCTGAGGACGGCATGACCATGGTGGTTGTCACCCATGAGATGGGCTTTGCGCGTGAGGTGGGCGACCGGGTGTTGTTTATGGATGGCGGCGTTGTGCTGGAGGAAGGCACCCCCAAGGAAATTTTCGAGCATCCTAAGCAGCAGCGCACACAGGATTTTCTGAAAAAAGTACTATAGCTCTCTGGGACCGGCCGATTTACGCCGGTCTCTTTTCATGTTATTCTTTTCAAAAAGCGGTCCATACTTCCGATAGATACCCACCCTGTCTGAAAGGAGAGTTTACCGTGATAGACGCCGCTGTTTCAAAGCTGTTGAACGAACAGATCAATAAGGAATTCTATTCCGCCTACCTTTACCTGCTTTTCGCAGACTATTTCACCGCCCAGGGATTGCAGGGGTTTGCCAACTGGTACCTCGTGCAGGTTCAGGAGGAAAATGCTCACGCCATGCTGATGCTTCAGTACATGCAAAACAACCGGCAGCCGGTAACGCTGGAAGCGATCCAGAAGCCGGAAGCCAGCCTGCTGAGCCACCTTCATGTGCTGCAGGCGGGTCTCGCGCATGAACAGTACGTGACCAGTAGCATTCACAACATCTACGAGCAAGCCGTCCTGGCCAAGGATTACCGTTCGATGCAGTTTCTGGACTGGTTCGTTAAAGAACAGGACGAGGAGGAAACCAACGCGGATCAACTGATTCGCAAGCTGACTCTGTTCGGAGGGGACGCGAAAGGGTTGTACCTGCTGGATCAGGAGCTGGGAACGCGAGTCTTCCATCCACCTTCGATGAATGGATAAGAAGTTTGGTTTCAATACCGTCTCCGCGAATTCGGATTACCTCTTCGGAAAGTATATTGAACTGTGATCCGCACCCAAACAAACAGCCGCCGCATCAGAAATGGTTCTGTTGCTGCGGCTGTTTGTTCGGCTTCTCCATTTTCCGACCGAACCGCTTCACATTCAGGGTTCTGCCGTTTTCGCTTTTCGACGGGCGGCAAAGATACGGGTCGCGCTTTCGGTTGCCACAACCATCCCTGCCAGAAACAGCATCAGATAGACAGGGTACAGCGCGATCCCGATGCTCTGCGCAATCAGACCGAATACCATCGGCATCAGCGTGCTTCCGGTATAGGCGGTCGCCATCTGCATCCCCATCAGCGTCTGGGATTGCTCCTGACCAAAGCTCTCCGGCGTTTCGTGCAGCAGCGCCGGATAAATCGGCGCGCAACCAAGGCCCAACGTAACCAGCCCCGCGAAGAGCGCCGCGTTTCCCAGCGGCAGCAGCATCAGCACTACGCCAAGCATCGTAAACGCAAGCCCAAGGCGCACCATGCGCCGGTCATCCAGCTTTGCCGCGATAAAACCGGAAATCAGGCGTCCCCCGGTAATCCCAAGGTAAAACAGCGAAGCCATCGCCGCAGCCGTTTCCGTGCCGATTCCCCTGTTGGTGACCATATAGCTACTGGCCCACAGACCGGCTGTGGTTTCCAGCGAACAGTAGCAAAAAAACGCAATCAGCGTCTGCCTGGCGCCGGGCAGCGCCAGCGCGCCGCGTATTCCAAGCGATCCGGTCATTTTTGCCTGTGTAAGCGGCCTGACCTGCTGCTTTTTCCATAACGGCAGGCTGAAGAGCAGGAACGCGACCAGTACTGTCTGGAAAATCCCAACGACCCGGTATCCGCCTGTCCAATTCAAACCATGTGTAAGGCAAAGCCCCATCACATAGGGTCCAAGGGTAGCGCCAATCCCCCAAAAACTGTGCAGCCAGTTCATATGGCGGGATTGGTAGTGTACCGCCACAAAGTTATTCAGCGCCGCATCCACGCTGCCCGCGCCAAGCCCGTATGGAATGCTCCACAGGCAGATCGCGGCGAATGACTTGGACAGGGAGAAACCAAACAGCGCCAACGCCGTCAGGGTTACGCTGCCTACCGTTACGATCCCGGTGCCGAATCGGCGGATCATCTTTTCGCTCATCAGGCTGGACAGGATCGTTCCCCCGGCGATAATCATAGTCGCGATACCCGCATAGGAAATCGGCACATTCAGGTCGGTGTGCATGATCGGCCAGGCAGAACCCAGCAACGAGTCCGGCAGCCCCAGGCTGATAAAAGCCACGTAAATTACGGCCAGCAGCAAAGAAGTCATTTTCCAAATCCCTCCATTTCGGGTGTTTGTATTATATCACATGCTTTTTGTTCCATCTTGCATTTTACGGGCGTTATGTTGTACAATATCGCCAGAACCATGAGGAGGGATTCGCCATGAAAGGCTGTGAAAGCGCATGGATCGACGAAACCCTGCACGAGCTGACCGCACACGGCTCGGCACAGTTTCCTTTTCAATATTATAACAGTTATTACGACCAGAATGATAAGCCTGGTTTCCCATGGCATTGGCACCGGGATGTGGAAATCGTTTACGTGCGAAAAGGCGAAGCGAATTGTCTGGTTGGCGGACAGCGCATTGTGCTGCGCCGGGGCGAAGGGCTGTTCATTCAGTCCGGCGTGATCCACGGATACGACGTGCCTCAAAGCGCGGAGTTGCCCACCCTGCTGTTTAAGCCGGAGCTGA
>Ga0116170_10001716_pt1 | contig 21827 bp, 15 predicted proteins | sample AD_JPNHW1_MetaG_FD_89797 | JGI IMG/M metagenome (GOLD analysis project Ga0116170, IMG submission 89797) | Active sludge microbial communities of municipal wastewater-treating anaerobic digesters from Japan - AD_JPNHW1_MetaG | ecosystem: Engineered > Bioreactor > Anaerobic > Digestate | place...
ATTACGCATTCCCTGCATGTAGGCATTCCCCATCAGGGCGAATTGCTGCAAATATTCCGGGCGGCAATCCACATTGGCGCCGCAGTCGATCAGCAGAAAATAGTCCTTGCCGTTCGGCAACAGTGGGGCGAGCGCGGGGCGGTCGATGCCTTTGATGCGTCCCAGTCGGAACATACCGCCTGCCAGAACCGCGCCCGTGGAACCCGCGGATACAAACGCATCTACCTGCCGGTCGCGCAGTTTCAGCATTCCGTCTACAATCGCGCTGTCCTTCTTTTTTCGTACAGCCATCACGGGGGACTCGTCATTGGTGATGACTTCCGGGCAATCGGTTACGATCAGGCGTGTTTTCAGCGCGGGAGCATCAGCAAAGACGCGATCCACTTCCGCCTGCACGGCTGCGGCGGGGCCGCCCAGTTCCAGCGTAAGTTCCGGGTACAGGGACAGCGCTTCCCGCGCGCCGCTGACGGTCGCCTGCGGCGCGTGGTCGCCGCCCATTGCGTCCAGATAAATTTTCATGGATGCACGCTCCTGTTATTGTAGCTTGATGCCGTAAATATTGCTGGTGTTTGCGCCGTTGGTACAGATAACAAGCACGTCGCGGTACACAGCCGGGGAGGATTCTACGGTGCCGTCCAGTTGCAGGGTGTTGAGGATTTCGCCGGTCTTGGCATTCATCAGCATCAGTTTACCGTTGCCCTGCGCCTGGATCAGCCACGCATCGCCTTCCACGTTATACACGGCAACGGGGCTGGACACAGTGGCGCTTTCCAGCGCCTGGCTCCACTTAACAGCGCCGGACGCTTTATCCAGCGCATACAGAACGGCACTGCTCTCGCCCTTGGTAACGGTGAAGTAGACCAGATCGCTTACGGAATTCTGGCCGACGACGGGGCTGGCGTAACAGCCGACGAGCGCCGTTGTGGTATAGGTTACATCCGGCACCTGGAAAGCCCAGGCCTGTTTGCCGGTCAGCGCGTCATACCGGCGAATAGTACATACGCCGGTGCGACCCTGATTGAGGAGGGTGTTGCCGGTATACAGCGCCACCGTGGAATCGTTCTCCATATCCAGCGCGATGGCAGCGTCGGTATTATCGCCGGTATCCGCCGCCCACACAGGAGTAAGGGTATTCACATCCACGCACTGCAGGATGCCTGTCTGGTCGGCAAAGTACACATACGGGCCATACATGGCTACCGCACCGTCAATATTGGTGTTTTTCGCCTTCTGGCTGGCCGTCTTCCAGGAATAGCGCTGGAAGGAGGGGTCAATCTTAAGCGTTCCCACCACATGATCGAAGTCTTCCTTGGGTTCCATGGTGTAGAGCAGTCCGTTTTCGCCGCCCACGATCATCGCGCCGGTGCTCATGTCAAAGAGGGGCGCGCTGTTAAAGCCGCTGTAGTTGGTCTGCATGGCCTTATCGCGGCCGCTAAGCAGGGTCAGCTCTTTGTTATTCAGCAGGTTGAAAAGATGCAGGCCGTTATCGACGGTCTTTTTAGCAAGTACGCTGATGTGCTGGCCTACTGAAAGCATGGGGGAAGCGTCCGTCTGCAGGGCGAGCACGCCGTTGGAAGGCCAGCCAAGGCTGACGGTGTCGCGCGTGGCTTTGCCGGTAACAAGATCAAGGAAATACAGGGAGCCGTTCTGGCTGCCAACGATGACTTCCTTGAGGGCTTTGGTATCTTTCGATTCGGCGTTCATCCCCAGAATGGCGCGCAACTGCGTGGGCCATTTTACGATCAACGGCTGGCCGGGCCAGCTTACGCCGGTGAGTGTGGCTGTTTTTGCCTTCATGGAGCCTTCCATGGGCACTTTCCAAAGCTCGGACAGGGTATTGGAGGTAATCTCGACCGTGCCGGATGCTGCGTTCTGACGGAACGGGCCGCCACGGAAGGTGAGGATGCCGCTTTGATCCCATACGGCATACTTGAAAGGATCGTTTAAAGCCAGCTTGACGGCACGGCTGTAGTCGGTCTTCACTTTTAAGCCGTCATAGGCTTTGGTGGTCAGCTTCAGGGCGGAAGGAGCCGCCGAATCATCCGCGGCGGCAGAGAGGATCGCAACCGGCGTCGGCTCCGGCGTTGTGGCAGGGGTCGGCTCGGGAGTGGCAGTCGGCTCGGGGGTCGCTGTCGGAGCCGGCGAAGGCGTAGCGGTCGGTTCGGGCGAAGGTGAAGCAGTCGACTCGGGCGACGCAGTTTCAGCGACGTCTGCCCCGTTGGCACCCTCGTCGGTCAGGGCGGCGTTCTTCGCCGTTGCGGTATTACCGGTGCTGTTCGCGGCTTGATCGTCGCCTGCGGCGACGCTATTGTCGTCCGTGCCTATCGACGCGGAATCGTCCGTGGCAATGTCGGGAGCGGTCAGGGTAACGTCAAGGCCGTAATCGCTCTGCGTAAAGGCAATATCCGATTCCAGTTCGTAGGAAACGTGGAAACTGCCCGCGTATTCGTCTTCAAACTGCGCGGTCAGGCTCCATTCACGGGTTGCGGCGTTTTCGGTTACCTGATTGCCTGCGTCGTTCAGGTACGCTTCGGCGACGGCGTCGCCATAATCGTTCACAATCTGCACAGCTGTTACGTCCAGACTGGTGACGACAGTAAAACCAATCGTCGCGGGTACGGTACCCTGCGTGGTATCCGCCTCGAAATCCTGAATGGGCGGCTCGGTCACCACCGGTGCGGCGATGCTGACGGGCTGGAGCAGGGCGGTCCCTTCATCCCAGGTGCCGTCTCGTTTCATCGACTGTACGGTGAAAAGGCCGTCGTACGCCTCGTCGCAGGTATAGTGCAACGCCCAGATTGTAAAGTTGCTGTTCTTCGTGATGGTATCATTCGGCGAATCGGAATCGTCCAGATTGCGCTGTAAAACAGTTTGGCCGTTCTGATCCAGAATCCGCAGTTCTGTTACCGCTGAAGATGCCTGTACGGTGAACACCAGATCCACCGGTGCCGTAGCAGCCGTGGGGCTTACGGAGAAGCCCTGAATGCCGGCCTGTTCCGGTACGATCAGATTTTTTACGCTGTCGAACACGCCGGTGACGCTGGTTTTAATTTTGGCCATCGCCGCACCAAGACCGCTGTCCATTTTTTCCCAACCGGGCAACAGAATGGCTGCCAGCAGGCCGCCGATCACCAGCACAACGACGATAATCGGCATTAAAACCCCGTTGCGGGGGCGCTCAGGCTGTTGAGCCTCTTCTTCGTCCTCAAAATCGTAACGGGGGCGGGCTACGGAAGCTGGCGTTTCTGGCCGGGGGGAGCGGGAAGGGGCAAAGCGATCTTCTGCCCGGAGGGGTTCCGGCTCAAGAGGTGTTTTGCGACGTGGGTCAAAAGGTGCCGGAGAGCTGCCTGTCGTGGAACGGCTCGCCGGGCGGCGGCTTTCGGTATCATCCGCCGCGGAAGGACGCGAAGGTCTGCGGGCAGGGCGTTCCGGTTCGGAGTCTGCTTCTTGGGAAATCGGTATGGCAGCCGGGGGCATACGCCGGGCAGGCGCACCCTCCCGCGGCATGGCGGTACGGGCGCCCGAATAGCGCTCGCCGGGCATGGCCGGGCGGCGCGCCGGGGTATGGGTGAAATCTTCTTCATCCGGAGCGGATTCGGTTTCGCTGTCCCCTGCCTCAAAAGGATCATAATCCGACAGAGGGTGACTGGCCTGTTTCGGCGCGGAAAAAGACGGCGCCATGGAAGGCGTGGCTTCCTCCGGGGTCGGAGAGTGCTCTTCCGGGCGGGACACACGGCCCGCACGCCGGTGCCGGGCGGATTGGGGCGCGGGCGATGCTCCCTCATCCACAGCGACGGAATTGGATTCCGCGTCAGGGCGCTTGGAAGCGGGAGGAATCAGTGGGCCGCGAACTACGCGGGTTGCCGCGTCCGAACCGGCTGCGGAAAAAGACAAATCCTCCGGAATCAGGGACGAAGGGATCGCGTTTCCGCCAAAATCGACACCGCTCATGCCATAACCCGAGGGCATGGCGCTGAAATCGGGTCTGGCGGAAGAAGGCGCGCCTTCCTCCTGGGATGCGGCGGGGGCGGTTTCATTCTCCGATGGCGTGAAGGAGGACGGATCGATGGAAGGATCGTCGTAAGCCATAAAGGGGTCCTGCTGCCAGGGGTTGGAACCCGACGGCTGCCGGGTGGGCCGATTGGGATTTTTACCGAAATGATCGCTCAAAATCTTGCACTCCTTATCCCACATGCCTGCTTTGTTATTTGTCCGCGGCTTTATTCGGACAAAGCCGTACGATTTACATATACCATCTGCAATTATACCAAGAATGGCGGTTCTTAACAACCCCCAAATCGCCGGACGCCAAATGGAGAAAGCCGCGTTCAGCCCTGTGAGAGAAGGTTTTCAGCGGCCCGGTTGCCCTTGCGGGGTGCGAGGGCGCGTCAGGGTGTGGAATGTAAAATCTGCATCCGGGAACGTCTCTGCCGGCGTGCTCCGAACCCTCGGGAACGGGCGCTTCGGGATGCCGGTATATGCGGAAGAGGCAGGGGACGGTCACCATGCCGCAGGAATGAAACGCATCCGGCGGATTCGACGCGGAGGGGACGGCAACCCGGTGCAGCATTCCATACAAAGGGGTGCAGGCAGGCACTGCCATTTTTCACGATGTATTCGTACGCGCCCGGCTGCCCCTGCGGACGCTGCAGCCGATGCGGCGGATGAAGACGATCCGCCATTGCGCCGATCAGTACGCGCAGGGGCGTTGCCTTCACCAGAGGACGATATTCTTCCTTTAGCGCGGCTACCCTCTCCGTGCTCATCCGGTGGCCTGTCAGTGAGCGATAGGCAAGGCGCATGTAGCGCACCGACCGTTCCATGGAGCTTTTCGCCTTGCCCCCCGCGAAGCTGAAAGCTTTATCCAGCGGCGCGATACTCCAGGGTTTCTCTATCAGAGCGTTGATACTTTCTTCGGTTTTCTCCTCGCTGATGGTCTCCATCAAAGCGGTAAGTGCTTCCAGCATCGTGGGGGTATCCTTGACGGGATGAAGCAGTGTTTGGGCGATGCCGAGGCGCTCCTTTTCCTCCGAACTTCCGGCCCAGCCGTAGGCGGCGGAACGCAGCGCGTCGTTCGCCCGGTATTCCAGCCCCAACCCCAGGTGATTCAGCGAACCGATGCGGGGCACCATATCATCGGTATTCACCAGATGATACAAAGGATAATCGGCGGGATCACGCGGGTTTCTGCCCGCGGAAACCGTAGGGGATGCGAACCCGTACCCCACAAGATACTGTGGCAGCACACCCCGGTCGGTAAGCAGGCGGTGACAGAAAATTTGCATCACCGCCGCGCCCTGGCTGTGACCTGCCATCCACAGGGAAAAGCGGCTGTGTGGTTTAGCCATTTCTTCCAGTACATCCGCAAGCGTCAACCGGGAAAGACCCAGCGCGGCAGCCGCGTCGGGGAACTGAATCCGTTCGGCATTCTGCTCAAAATAGCAGGTGAGCTGGTAAAACCCCCGATGAAAACCGGCTTCAGTGTCAAAGCGGAAATTGCTGAACCAATCGTAAAACCGTGATCCGGTTCCCATAAAACCGATGGCAACCAGATAGCGCCCGTTATCCGCAGGGTGCAGCATGGTTACGGCTTTGATGGTATCGCTTTTTTCGCGTTGACGGAGTGCGCCCATCATCTGCGCAAGCGGGTTGCGCTCTTTCAGCTCCTGCCGGGCGCGCGCAACTTTAAATGCGTTCATCAGACGACGAATCCGCTCGCTGCCCGCGCTTTCGCTTTCGGATACGGTCACGCCGCTTTGCAGACGGTTATCCACCTGAATGGAGATATCCGTCCAGCCGGAACGCATCCACGGAGCAAGATCAAGCGTATACGTAAGATAGGCAAGTTCCAGCGACATCTTTAGCGCCGTATCATCCGGCGGTTGGCGGAGGATGCCATCGGAAGCGCGCAGCGGCGGCAGACAGAGCCTGCGTACATTAGAGAGCGGCACATCAGTCAACGCGCCGCCTGCAACGGCTTTATCGTCGGCCGTCGCGACGGAAGTCCGGTGAAAATGAAATCTGGGGAGGGTCAGCATCCGTATCCAACTCCCTTTGCCTGATGAGTGCGCATAAAACGGTTGCGGCGGAGAACCGCCGTCGGCCCAGTATAGCACATTCTCCAAAGCGCGTACAGGCATGGTAAACAGCTTGCTCCCGGTTTGAAATCGCGGTATACTGTGCGTGGCGTTTATGCGGGCGAGCAGACGGCCCGTTTACAAACTGGCAGGAGGACGACGCAACATGAGCATTACAACCAAACCATACGGTAAGGATCACCATGGCAATTCCGTTACGCAGTATACGATGACCAACGCGACGGGCGCGTCGGTTTCCATTCTGGATTTCGGCGGCGTGATTACACGGATTATCGTTCCGGATCGTCATGGCAGGCTTGCGGATGTGAACCTCGGCTTTGAGGATGCGACGGCTTATACCGCCGACAGCGGCAGCATGGGCGCGCTGATCGGCCGCGTAGGAAACCGTATCTCCGGCGCGAAGTTTGAACTGGAAGGGAAAACCTATCTGCTGGACGCAAACTGCGGAAAGCATACCCTGCACGGCGGCTTCGACAATTTTTCCGTGCGGATGTGGAAAGCCGAACCGGCTGAGGGCAAGGGTGTCGATACCTTGATCCTTTCGCTGACGAGTCCGGACGGCGACCATGGTTTTCCCGGGGAGCTGGCGGTCACGGTGCGCTATACCTTTGACGATCAGAATCGTTTGGGGATTGAGTATCGCGCCAACACCAACAAGACGACCGTTGTCAATATGACCAACCATGCCTACTTCAATCTGGACGGTCACGACGCTGCCAGCGTAGAGGATCTGGAACTGCAAATTTTCGCGGATTATGTTGGGGATGTGGATGAAGCCCTGATCCCCACGGGAAAACTGATCCCGCAGAAAAGCGTGGCATACGACTTCAGCAACCCCAGACGTGTGGGGGATGTGCTGTCGCATACCCACATTGATCCCGACATGAAAGCCGCCATGGGGGTGGATTTCAACTACTGCGCGGGCAATGACCGCCAGCATAAACTGATCGCCATTCTATACTCTCCCAAAACGGGCCGCGAGATGAAAACCTATACCGACCAGCCCGGCGTGCAGATTTATACGGGGCAGGGGCTGCACCAGAAGGGCAAAGGCGGCGTGCAGTACCACGCGTACAGCGGAATCTGCCTAGAAACACAGCACTACCCGGATGCGGTACACCAGCCGCAGTATCCCAGCATTGTGCTTCGCCCGGAAGAAACGTACTACACTAAAACAACCTATGCGTTCGGCGTGCGGTAAGCGCGACCGGTGCGGCGCACGGCGATATGCCGGGCGCCGCTTTTCTGCCGTGTGCTGATTTTGGGGACAAAACAGCGCAAGAACGGACAGGTTTTTTACTCCTGTGCCTGATACAATCTTCTCGTAAAGGAGAGGATACTATGGAGTGGATTGCGAGTGTGAACCGGGCGCTAACGTATGTGGAAGACCACCTGACGGACGAAACCCTGTCGGTCGAGGCAGTTTCGCATGTGGCGGCGTACTCCCCGTTCTATCTGCAGCGGCTGTTCTTTGTCCTTACGGGAATGTCGCTTTCGGATTACATCCGGCAGCGGCGGTTATCCGCGGCGGGGCAGGAGCTGCAGTTTGGCGGCGGTAAGGTGATCGACGCGGCGCTGAAGTACGGGTACGAAACGCCGGAAAGCTTTCAAAAAGCGTTTCGGCGCTTCCATGGCGTAACCCCTTCGGCGGCGCAACGCTCGCATGTGCAACTCCGGTATCTCAACCCTCTCCAGATCCATGTGGAACTACGAGGAGGAAGCATGATGGATTACACGGTGGAAAAAATCGGGGAGTTGACGGTGCTTGGGCTGGAACGCAAGTTTCACAACGACACCGGGTTTCAGGAGATTCCGAAATTCTGGAGCGAGTATTACGCCGAGGGGAAGCAGAAAAGGGTTTGCGGCGCACTGGGCATCTGTATTGACGAGGACAACAGCCCGGAGTTTACCTACATGATCGGTTGTTTCTGCGAACCGGACGCGGAAGCGCCGGAGGGGTTCACGAAGCGAAAGATCCCCGCGTTTACCTGGGCGAAGTTCCGCAGCGTGGGGCCGATGCCGGGTGCGATCCAGAAGGTGAACCGGCAGATTTTTACGGAGTGGCTGCCGAATAACAACGAGTACGATATGGCTGGCGGTGTGAACATCGAAATGTACACGCAGGGCGATATGCAGGCTGCCGATTACGAAAGTGAAATCTGGATTCCCGTGCGCGCGAAGAACTGACCTCTTCATCACTGAGAACAGAAGCAGGGCCGGAGACGGAAACGCCGTCTCCGACCCTGTTTTTGTAACCCTGCTTGTTGTGCGGTTGCGGCGGCGTGCTGGGACGTGGTAGAATGATCCCGTTGAAGAATTTCTGGCTGGGAGGCTTTTTCGCAAATGATTCGCAATATCGTATTTGACATGGGCATGGTGCTGATGGACTACCACCCGCTGGAAGCGTGCCGTGCCGCCGCCGGGAACGAAACGGATGCGCAATTGGTATATGCGGCGTTGTTTACTCACCCGGAGTGGGTGAAACTCGACGATAACACGATTGAGCAGGACGAGTTGGGGCGGCGTGCGCAGGCCCGGTTGAGCAACCCGCACCTTCGCCCGCTGGTGCCGCAGTTGCTCAACGGCATGCCCTGGAACATTTTAACACCAATCCCTGCGATGATTGATACCGCGCGCTGGGCGCTGGATACAGGGTACGGTGTGTACCTGCTTTCCAACGCCAATCTGGCGGTCAGCCGCCACCGGGAGATCATACCGCTTCTGGACCGTTTTCATGGCGTACTCTTTTCGGCGGACGAGGGGCTGGTAAAACCCGACCCGGCGATCTACCGGCTGCTGACCCGGCGATATGGGCTGAGCCCTTCGGAATGCCTGTTTATCGACGATAACGCGGATAACGCGGAGGCGGCTCGGCATGAGGGCTGGCAGGCTTACCGTTTCGATGGCAACGCGGAAGCCCTGCGGACATATCTGGAAACACTTCAACGATAATGCGGGGTAATAAGTCAGGAACGGTGGGCGCTTGCGCCCACCGTTGTTTCTGTGATGCATTGACTTTTCGGAAATTGGCTCAGAAGAGCTTGATTTTATCCAGAGATAGTGTTTTGATTTCTGATTCAAGACGGGCCGTAAGTTCTTCAGGGTTGATTTGGACAATCTCTGGTTCGATGAAATATGTTGTTTCCGGACTGATCCCGCGTGATATTCCCTTCCTAGTGCCCAAACCGGTTTTGGCAACTGTGGTTTGGCGACGAACATTATTAGACTTAGGTTTCTCGAGAAAATCAATGACCTGATCGTGTGCGAGGGCAATGAGGCGGTTTTTATCCGGCTCCAGCAGTTCATCCGATAACGTCATGGCAACTTTGAATGCATCAAACATTTGCTGATTCAACCGGTATTCCAACGGAAAATTCCTGAAATGTGTGATCATATTCTCGTAAGATTTCTGCAGCTCGGGAATTTCCTGCCAGTGTTCACGTTTGTCCGAGAATTGAAAACGCAGAACAAAATAGGGAAGTTGCGTAACTAACTTATTTTGGTAAAGCAGACGGTGCGTCGAGGGATCAATTGAAAATTCTGCGAGGGGAAGCGTTTCTTTGTCCGTGCGAATTACAGCATAATAACCTTCTTCCACAATGGGGAATTCTTTGCACAATCCAATCTCTAACTCGTTCGCATTGACCAGATCTGTAATACCGTTACAGATTACTTCAGCAAGAGGGACTGCTTGAGAGAGAAAGGCGATCCCTGCGGTTTTCGCAATGGATTTTAAAAGAGAGATGTATGATTTTGTAAGATCGCCTGATTGAATAGAGAACAAACACAGATTGACGGACAATCCTTCATGTCTGTAAGGAACATCATCCAGCAGGCATAACGTACTTTGTATAATACGATCCAAATGTTGCGGGTCCAGCTCAACGATTTCAGAAAGGGAAGGAAGCGTTGTTACGGATTGAAAGTCTTTATCTGCGCTGGAGCTGGATAATAAGGATACGTTGCCGTAGAGTGTGGCATAGAAGGTTTTAACGAACTTTCGAATATAAGGGATACATATCGATTCCAGACTAACGGACAGGTAAGTGTCTTTTCCTTCCTGTAATGGCGTGTGATCACCAATATATCCATAGGTTTGGGGATGACTCTTCTCGTTCCATAGCTCCGCGAGATTCATGACAATACCTCCTTGTTATATGCTTGTGCACAACAGTCGTTAAGGTTTGAAGAGATAAGGAGCTGCTGTCAGTTAGTTGTTGAGATTATTTGTAAAGAAGTTCATCAGATAACGCAGTAAAATCGGTCGTAGATAACACTCACCTATTATTGCAACTATACCACAAAAGGGAATAAATGTCAATTAATCAATGGAATGCAGGATGTTAATACAAACAGAAAAACAGCCTCTCCATTCGGGAAAGACTGCTTATTTTTTCCCCGGCTGGAACAGACCGCCAATCCAGTCCGCGATCCGCGTAAGCGGTTCGTGGCTTCTTTTCAGCGCAATGGCTGCGTCCAGTGCCCCGGCACGATAGTGGTTGTTGTCCGGCTCGCGGCGCACGGCTTCGCGGTAGCTTTGGTGAGCGGTCTGGTACTGGCGAAGGCCCATCAGGATGTTGCCCTGTATATAAAACCATTCCGCGTCTTTGCTGTCCGCGCGGTTCAGCTGGCGCAGCGCGCTTTCCAGATTGCCCTGTTCAATCAGCCGGGCGGCAAAGTGCTTGGCTTCCTCCTGCGGCACGAGGTTGAAACCCACATGCCGCTGGGAGCATTGTTTCAACGCTTCCTCATAAGCCAGATTCAGCTCAATCAGCGCTTCCTGCGCGGTTTTCTGCTTTTCCGGGTCCTGGTACTGATCCGGGTGGCAGGCTTTCACCAGCCTGCGGTAAGCGGCGCGTACCTGAGAAGCCTCCGCGCCCGGGGAGAGCCCCAGCACCTCGAAAGGCTTTTTGTCGTACAGAATACTCACCCCCCAGATGGAAAAAGCGCGCCGCCGGGCCGAAGAACCGGAATATGGCTCCGCCACGGCATCGCGCCGCTTTGTTTACAGTTGCTCGCGCCGGATGTCCGCGCCGAGGGAACGCAACTTTTCCTCGATACGCTCATAGCCGCGGTCGATAAAGCCGGTTTCGTAAATTTCGGTTGTGCCCTTGGCCATCAGCCCGGCCACAATCAGCGCCGCGCCTGCGCGCAGGTCGGTTACGGTGACGGGCGCGCCGTACAGTTCGCGCACGCCTTCCACCAGCACGGTGCGATCCACCAGCTTGATGCGCGCGCCCATGCGCCGCAGCTCATCCAGATGCTTAAACCGCTGCTCAAAGATGGTCTCGCAAACGGTTGAGGTTCCGGTTGCCATGCATAAAAGCGCGGTCATCGGTTGCTGTAAGTCGGTGGGGAAACCGGGATAAACCTGTGTTTTTATATTCACGCCCCGTTGTTCGGACTGGGGCCTGACGCGGATGGAGTCATCGTTTTCGCTTACGCGTACGCCCATCTCCAGCAGTTTGGCGCTCAAACTTTCCATATGGGTGGGGATGCAGCCGCGAATGGTTACGTCTCCGCGCGTGGCGGCCGCTGCGATCATCAGCGTGCCGGTCTCGATCTGGTCGGGAATCACGGTATAGGTGGTGCCGTGCAATTGTGGCTTGCCGGTGATGCGGATCACGTCCGTGCCGGCGCCCTTGATGCGCGCGCCCATGGAGTTTAAAAAGTTGGCCAGATCCACGATGTGCGGCTCTTTTGCGGCATTGTAGATCACAGTGGTGCCTTCCGCCTTCGCGGCGGCGAGCATCACGTTTATCGTTGCGCCGACGGTCACCATATCAAAAAAGATGTCCGAGCCAGTCAGGTGATCGGCTTTGGCGAGCACCATGCCGCCGCGATCCTCGATGGTCGCACCCAGGGCAACAAAGCCTTTCAGATGCTGGTCAATGGGGCGGCTTCCGATGTCGCAGCCGCCGGGATACGCGACTTCGGCCCGGCCGATACGGCCAAGCAAAGCGCCCAGCAGATAATAACTGGCGCGCAGCCGATTGGTGTACTGGTAGGGCACCCGATGGCCGTTTGCGTCTTTGGGATAAACTTTCAGGTACTGGTCGGGCACGTATTCCGTTTTCGCGCCCAGAAGCTGTAAAATCTCAATCAGCGCGTGCACATCTTCAATATCAGGCAGATTCTCGATGGTGCTGGGCTCGTCGCTTAACAGCGTGGCTGGAATCACCGCTACGGCTGTGTTTTTTCCGCCGCTAACCGTAATTTCACCCATCAAAGGCTTGCCGCCTGTTATCAGCATTTTGTCCTTGCCACAGTTCATCGGTCGATCCCCCCTCGGGAAACGCTATGCGTTGAATTAGTAGACCATTCCCCATTATACACAAACCCGGAAGGCATTTCAAGCGCGGGGGAGGAACCGCAGGCAGTGCAAAGAAAACCGCCGGGGTCGTTCTCCGCGGACGTCATGTCGCGGGGAAGCAGGTTCCGGCGGGTGAATTGCCTGTTGGTGCGCCGGGTCAGACGGCACGCTCCTTGCCCATAAAGCAGCAGGCAACGGTGCCCGGCCCGCAGTGCGCGCCGATGACTGGCCCTACGAAGTATTGCTCCACATTCTTCAGGGTGGGAATCCGTTCCCTGAGCAGCCCCTCCAGCCGATCAGCGTCTTCCTTGGCATCGGCGTGGATGATCACAATGCTTTGTTCGGCGGGATTCTCGATATTTTCTGCGGTTTTATCCGCCAGATAACGCAACGCCGCCTTGCGGCCGCGTACTTTATCCACTGCGGCCATACTGCCCTCGCGGTTGATGATAATGATGGGTTTCAGGTCCAGCATTGTGCCCATGGTGGCGGCGATGGCGCTGATACGCCCGCCACGTTTTAAATACTTCAGATCATCCACCGTCAGCCATGCGTGCGCGCGCATACGGTTGGCCAGCACCCAGTCGGCAATCTCCTGCATGGACTTGCCTTCGGTATACATTTGGTAGGCGTGGTGCAAAAGCAGCGACATCGGGGCGGAGATGCTAAGCGTATCCACCACCAGAATGGTGCGATCCGGGTACTTTTTCAGCAGTTCGTCGCGGGCGGCGAAGATGTTGTTGATTGTGGAGGACATGTGGCTGGAAAAAGCGATAAACAGGATGTCCCGCCCTTCTGCGAGGATGGGTTCGAAGTATTCCAGATAGGCGGGTGTGGGAAGCAGCGAGGTAACGGGCGACATGCCTTCGCGCATTTTTTGGAAGTACTCAGCCTGTTTGCCGCTACGTCCCAGGTCATCGAAGTACTCCACGCCGTCCACAATGTAAGGCATGTAGACCATTTGCAGGTCATACTCGTCCACATATCGGAATGGCAGGTCGGAGTCCGAATCGGTCATGAAGACATAAGAATTCATAAGTTCCTCCTTAACAGATAAGAGCATATAATACAGAAATGATTCGGTTTTTACCGATTACGACGATGGTATTGTACCTTGTCTGCCGCCATTTTGCAAGCGGAGCTGGTGCAAGCGTATCCCAACTGAAAAAAGGAAGCGGATCTACCGCTTCAGATTGCTTAAAAAGGCCCATCTGCGTTGTCAGCTACAGGATGGCAAGGGGGATTCGTTTACAAACGAGTAAGCTCACCCCCCTTGCCACCCTTGCTTTCCTGCATCTGAGCCTTTTTGAGCAATCTGTGACAGCAGCCCGTAAGCTGCTAAACATATGCGTTTATTGCGCAGCGGGTTTGATTCCGGAAGGTTTGCGGCGTTTTAACAGCACCACGGCTACCATCATCACCACAGTCACCACATAGGGAGCCATGCTGGTGATGTCCGAAGGGATGTACTTTTGCAGCCGCATCCCCAGCGCGTCGATAAAGCCGAACAGCAGCGCCGCCAGAAACACGCGGGGCGGATTGCTGCCCCCGAAGATCACGCAGGCCACGGCTACATACCCGCGTGAGGCGCTCATGTTTTCGGAAAACATGGTCAGATACCCCAAACTCAGGTGCGCGCCGGACAGCGCGGCCAGCACTCCGCACAGCACCGAGGCGATGCGTTTCATCCGGTCCGGGTTTACGCCGGAAGCGCGCAGGGCTTCGGGAGCCTGGCCGGATGCTCGCAGATGAAAGCCCAACGGGGTTTTATACAAAAGCACCCAGCAAAGAAACACCAATAGCCAGCTTACATATACCAGCAATGTGTTGCCGCTTAAGATGGGGCCTAACACCGGGATACTTTCCAGCCAGGGAATGTGAAGGGTGGGCAGCGGAACGATGCGCGGGCTGCTGAACGAACCCTTGACGCCGAACAGCGTGCGCAGCAGAAATACCGTCAGCCCGCCCGCCAGAATATTAAGCGCCACGCCGATAATAAACTCGTCGCTTTTAAACTTAACGGAGAATACATAGTAGAAATACCCCAGCAGCATGCCCAGTATCATCGTGAACAGGATGCCCGCAAGCCAGCTGCCAAACAGGTAGCTGCCCAGCACCGCGAAAAACGCGCCCATCAGCATCATGCCGTCCACGCCGATGTTCATGATGCCCACCTGATCGCTCATCAGGCAACCCAACGCGCACAGCACCACGGGTGTGGCGGTGCGCAGCGTGTTTTGCACCAGCAGAATATTGAAAATCTCACTCATACCGCCGCCCCCTTTCCGGCCCGGCGCGCATCACGGCGGATTCTGCGGGCGGCTGCGCCCGCACGCAGTTTTTCACTGATGCCGCCTTCCGCCGCCATAAAGAAGATGATGACGCTTTGCACAATCAGCATCACTTCGCTGCTGATGCCCGCCGAAAGCTCCATGGCGGAACCGCCGATGTTGAGGATGGCGAAAAAGAAGCTCATCAGGATCACGCCGAAGGGCTGATAGCGCATGATCATGGCGACGAGCATACCGTCAAAGTAAAATTCGCTGCTGATGGTGGTCATAAACCGATGATGCAGGCCGAAAACCTCCAAAAGGCCGACCACACCGCAGATCATGCCGGAAAGCGTCATTCCCCAAAGTGCCAGCCGATCCGCGCGGATGCCGCCGTACCGGGCAAAGCGTTCGTTGGTGCCGGTTATTTTCATTTCAAAGCCTACGGTGGAACGGGTCATCAGATACCATACCAGCAGGGTGATCACCGCCGCGTAAAATACGCCGGTGGTCAGGTTGCTCAACCGGATCAGCGGGGTAAACGCCGCATAGGACGCGATGCTGTCCGTGCCGCTCTCGATGCCGCGCTCGGCGGTTTTCAGCGGCCCGTTGGCCATGTAACTGCAAAAATAGATCGCCGCGGAGTTGAGCAGGATGGTGGTAACAACCTCGTTTACCTTCAGCTTTACCTTAAGCGCGCCGGGAATCCACGCGTAAGCGCCGCCCGCCGCCATGGCAGCCAGCAGGGAACAGGCGACGATCAGCCACGCGGGCGAACCGTTCATACGCGCGCCAACTACCGCCGCGGCCAAACCTCCCAGATACAGCTGGCCTTCTCCGCCCACGTTAAAGATGCCGGCTTTGGCCGCCAGACTCATCGCAAGGCCCGTCAGGCAAAGGGTAACGGTCTTTGCGAGGGTGTTACCCAGCGCGCGCGGCTTGCCCAGCGCACCCTTGAAAAGAGCCGCGTAACACGTGATGGGATCATACCCGCACAGCAGCATAATGCCCGCGCCCACCAGAAACGCCAGCGCAACGGCGGCGAACAGGGATAACAGATACTGTGCGGTCAGCTTTTGCTTGGGCTTCAGGGCAAAAAGCGTGCGTACACTTTGAAGAAAACCGGTGCTCATGTCTGCCCCGCCTCCTTTTACCGACCGCCGGTCATATAGTAACCGATTTCTTCCCGGTCAATCTCCCCGTTGGGAAAACGGCCGGTGATCTGCCCTTCATAAATGGTAACCAATTGGTCGGAAAGGCGGAAAAGCTCGTCCAGATCGGCGCTGACCAGCAGGATGGCGCAGCCCGCGTTACGTTTCTCCATGATTTTTTCGTGGATAAACTCAATCGCGCCGATGTCCACGCCGCGCGTGGGCTGGCTGATGACAAGCACTGGAGAATCGAAGCTGAACTCCCGCGCCAGAATCGTTTTTTGCATGTTGCCGCCGCTTAAGGAGCCGACGGGCAGTTCCAAACCGCCAGAACGGATGTCAAACTCGGAAGCGAGTTTTTCGCCGTACCGGCGGGCGTTTCCCTTGCGATAATGGAGGCTGAACCGGCTGAACTCCGGCAGGCGCTGTTTGCCCACCAGCAGATTTTCCGTTACGGTGGCCTGCGCGCTTAACCCCGTGCGCAGCCGATCCTCCGGGATCCAGCTTACGCCCATAGCACGGATTTGCCGGGGATCCAGACGGCTGATGTTTCGCCCGTTCAGGGTAACGGTGCCTCCGGTTTGCGGGCGCATCCCCATGATACACTCCGTAAGCTCCGTCTGGCCGTTGCCTTCCACCCCGCAGACGCCAACGATTTCCCCCTCGTGAACGGTCAGCGAGATGCCCTTCACGGCGGGCAGCCCCCGGTCGTCCAGCGCGGAAAGGCGGTCGACCGAAAGCACTTCGCGGGTACCGGGCGCGCCTTCTCGCAACTCGCTGAAAAGCACTTCGCGGCCGACCATCAGGGCGGCGAGCTTCCGTTCGTCGGTTTCCGACGTGTTCAGAACGTCCAGCAACTTACCGCGGCGCATCACGCCCACGCGGTCGCTCAGGCGCATGACTTCGCCCAGTTTGTGGGTAATCAGGATTACGGTCATTTCTTTTTCTGCCACGATCCGGCGAATCACCTGAAAAAGCTCCTCGGTTTCCTGTGGGGTCAGCACGGCGGTCGGTTCGTCCAGCACCAGCACGTCCGCGCCGCGATGCAGCGCCTTCAGGATTTCCACGCGCTGTTGCAGCCCGACGCTCAGTTCGCCCACCGTGTCCTGCGGATTCAGCGGCAGGCCGAAACGCTCGCACAGCTCTGTTACTTCGGCATTGATACGCTTTTGATCGTAAAAGAGTTTATGCTTTTTTGGTTCCATCCCTAACGCAATGTTTTGCGCCACAGTGAACCCGGGCACCAGCTTGAAATGTTGGTGCACCATCCCCACGCCCATCGCCATGGCGCGCGTGGGGTCGTGGTGCGGGGAGGTGGGCTTGCCCTTGATTTCGATACGCCCCAGCGTCGGCTTTTGCAGACCGTACAGCAGGTTCATCAGCGTGCTTTTGCCTGCGCCGTTTTCCCCTACCAGCGCAAATACTTCCCCCTTGCGAATTTCCAGCGTAACGTTGTCGTTGGCGAGCACGCCGGGGAACTGCATGGAAATGTGTTCAAATCGTACAATGGGAGCGTTCTCACTCATGCCTGCACCTCGTTCCAGCCTTTGCAGACGTCGATCCAGCCGACGGCGCGGCTGGCGGTTTCCAGCTCCGCGGGGGTCAGCTTCACGGCGCTGTGGTCATTCCCGGCAGCGGGATACACAATATCAAAACGTTGTAAAGAGACATCCAGATACACCGGCACGTTGACCGCGAAGGGGCACACACCGCCCACTTTGAGTCCGAGCAGGCTTTCTACCTCGTCGTGGGATAACATGGCCGCTTTCTGGTGGAATTGCGCCTTGTACTTTGCGTTGTCGATTTTCGCATCGCCTGCGGCCACGATGAGCATGGCGCCGCCTTCCGCGCGAAAGGAGAGGGTTTTAGCGATCTGCGCGGGCTGGCACCCGACCGCAACGGCAGCCAGTTCCACGGTGGCGCTGCTTTCCAGAAAAGTCATCACCCGGCTGTCCAGATGAAATTCCGATAAATAGGCTGTGACGGTGTCGATCGACATGGAGGCGGCCTCCGATTCTTCAATCTTTGCCCTATTATACCCGAAAACCGCGGAAAAGCAAACCGTTCAGGCGTTGAAATGTGGAGGGATGGAAGTGGCGGAACGTGAGGAATACCCGTCTTCGTGGCTGGCGCGTCGTGTGGTTTCATCCGTATTGACAGCCGCTCCTTCCAGCCTATATAATGGGAAAAGTTCGGAGGGAGCGCGCCGTGCGCTCCTGTTTTCCGTTTGATCCGAACGGATGAAGGAGCGCCCATGACTGATTTGCGTAAACGGAGCCATCCCAAGTGGAAAAATATCGTATCCACCGCGCTGTTCCTGATTTTTCTGGGGCTGCTGGCATGGTACGTGTACACGCACTGGAACGAGATGAGCAGGCTCCTGCAGCTTTCTCCCCAAACCGTGGCGACGCTGTTGGGGCTGGGGCTGGCCAGCTGTGTGATCAATTGCCTGTACCATCTGCTGATTTTAAAAACATTTAACCTGAAGCTGAGCCTGACGGACTGGATGGGCGTAGTCTGCGTGAGCGATTCCATCGCCTATGTACTGCCGATGCGCGCCGACCTTGTGTTCTCCGCGACGTATTACAAGCGCGTAAAAGGCCTGGCTTACACAAAAAGTGTTGCCATCACCGCCGGAAACGCGGTATTTGGTGTAGCATTTTCTCTGTTTCAAATCTTAATTGCGCTGCTTTGCATGGGGCTGATCGACGGGCAATGGCCCGGCTTGCTGTGGGTGCTGACCATTGCGGGGATCGTGGTGCTGGCGGTGTTTCTGTGGCTGTCGCTTCGTACGGAAAGCCGTCTGCGGGTTAAACTGGAGAAGTACAAACTGGTTGCGGACGTGATTGAGGGGTTCAACGCTTTGATCCGCAACGGAGGGTTGCTCTGGCGGCTTCTGCTGTGCATGATCGCGGGCAATCTTGTGCGTCTGTTTATCAATATGGTCTGCTTTCAGGCGGCAGGGTTGCCGATTAACCTGTACGAGGCGCTGTTTTACTCCAGTGTGTCCTGGCTGGCGAGCGTGGTGGCCATCGTGCCCGGCAACGTGGGCCTGCGGGAAAGCGTGATGGGCGCGGCTACGCTGGCGCTGGGCGCGATGTTCTCCGAAGGGGTGGCTTCCTCGCTGCTCAACCGCGTGACCATGATGTTTGTGTATATTGCCATGGGATTGATTTTTGCCATTCCCGTGCTGCGCCGGTTCAATCGCGGAAAGGGGCACCTGAACCGTAACGAGGAGCCCGAGGACAGCGAACTTTACCGGCAGGAGAACAGCGCGGAAACCACGGGCGATTCGGCATGTGAAAAAAACGCAGAATGAAAACATAACGGCAAGAGAAAGATGCAAATCCCTTACGGGCGGAAAAACACGCATTTTACTCGCGAAAGCTTCCATTATTGCCTTGTTTTGTCGTTCCCTTGACAAAAATAGAGCGAGCGTATACAATATTCGTGTCGGCTGATTGGGGTCAGTCTTTCCCGCAGAAAGGCGCCCCAGCTGTTATTGGAATAGATTTCCATGGATCGGCTTCCCCGCGGCGCATTCGGGCCTTTGTCCGGGCGCGTGCCGGATCGTCTGGCAGCGGGTTTACGTAGAGGCGGCGAGGTCGCCCCCTTGAGGTATATGTTTTGAGCGTCGATGACGCTATGCGGTCGCGCGCGGTCAATACGCGCAGCCGTATGTGCGTGCAACCGCGTACGTCGGAGCAAAAGGCAGAATGCCGTGCCTGAGAATATCCATATCATCAGCAGCCGCGCGGGCGTTGCCCGGGGGCTTTTTCCATATGTACGGAAACCCGAGCCGTTCCGTTTACGAGATATTAGGCAATCGAGCGGAATTTTTACACAGAGGGAGCGAAACCGAATGAACCCCATCATCGCCATCCTGATCGCGCTGCTCGCCGCAGGGGCAGGCATCGCAGGCGGATACGTTTACCGTAAGCAGGCATCGGAAAAGAAGATCGGACGTACGGAAGAGTACGCCAAGAACCTTTTGGACGACGCCATGCGCAAGGCCGACGAAAAGAAAAAGGAAACCATCCTGGAAGCCAAGGAAGAGGTGCTTCGCCTCAAGACCGAGCTGGACCGCGAATGCCGCGAGCGTCGCGCCGAAGTGCAGCGCAGCGAGCGCCGCATCATCCAGCGGGAAGAACAGCTGGACAAAAAGCAGGATTCACTGGAAACCCGCGAAAATCAGTTGAACAATCGTGCCGAAGACATCCAGAAGGGCGAGGACGCGCTGGAAGAAAGCCGCCACAAGCAGGATCAGGAATTGGAACGCATCGCCGGGATGACGCAGGATGAAGCCTGCCAGACGCTGGTGAGCCGCATCCAGAAAGAAGCGTACCACGACGCCGCCGCTACCGTGCGCGACATCGAAGCCAAAGCCCGCGAGGAGGGCGAAAAGAAAGCCCGCAACATCATCGCGCTCGCGATTCAGCGTTGCGCCGCCGACCACGTGGCTGAAACGACCGTATCGGTCATTACCCTGCCCAATGACGATATGAAGGGCCGCATTATCGGCCGCGAAGGCCGTAACATCCGGGCGCTGGAAACCGCGACCGGCGTGGACCTGATTATAGACGATACCCCCGAAGCTGTTATCGTAAGCGCTTTTGATCCGGTGCGCCGTGAAATCGCCCGCATCGCGGTAGAGAAGCTGATTGTAGACGGTCGTATCCACCCCGCCCGCATCGAGGAAATGGTGGAGAAAGCCAAAAAGGAAGTTGACAACCAGATCCGTGAAGCCGGGGATCAGGCAGTGTTTGAAACCCACCAGCACGGCATCCACCACGAACTTGTTAAGTTGCTGGGCCGCCTGAAGTACCGTACCAGCTACGGCCAGAACGTGCTGAAGCACTCCATCGAAGTCAGCCATCTGGCCGGCATGATGGCCGCCGAGCTGGGCGCGGACGTGGCGCTGGCCAAGCGCGCCGGTCTGCTGCACGATATCGGCAAAGCCGTTGACCACGAAGCCGAAGGCACACACGTAACGCTGGGTGCGGAACTGGCGCGCAAGTATCACGAAAGCCCGGATGTGATCCACGCGATTCTGGCGCATCACAACGATGTGGAACCCCAGACCATCGAGGCTGTGCTGGTGCAGGCCGCCGACGCCATCAGCGCCGCACGCCCGGGTGCTCGTCGCGAGAGTCTGGAGAACTACATCAAGCGTCTGGAGAAGCTGGAAGAAATCGCCAATTCCTTCCCGGGCGTGGAAAAGTGCTACGCTATCCAGAGCGGCCGCGAAGTGCGCATCATGGTGAAGCCGGAAGACATCACCGACGACGGCACCAAGATCCTCGCCAAGGATATTGCCAAGCGCATCGAAAAAGAACTGGAATATCCCGGCCAGATCCGCGTCAACGTGATCCGCGAAACCCGGTCCACGGAATACGCCAAGTAAGGGAAATAGGCGGTGAAACGCCTGATATTGGAGGGAGAACGAAAGTTCTTCCTTCACTTTTTTATATCGCACCTGTAGGTGCGAGCGGGAGGATGTGTCTGCGGACACACCAAAGGGCTTTCCGCTCGCCCTTTGGAATTCTTCGGGGCATGCGATAGGGTAAGGGCGAAAGACTCCCTCTGGGAGTACTGGAATGTCGTCCGCTGCTACCTTCAGTAGCGCGACCGACGATCCAGTCCATCCTTCGAGGGAGTCTTTCGCCCCCTTAAGCAACGTGCATGCGGAGAAAACGAGGAAACGTGAAAAGTGAACCTTTTACTCCCTTAATATCAATGTACTTGCAGAAGAAATGACGGGAAACGATGAGGAGAGTCTTTCACCAACACCCAATAATGTACATGCGGAAAAACGGGGAAACGAGAGACAGAGATACGTTATGTCCACCTCTTATCCCTGAAAGATTTATCGGAATACTAACTTGCTTATCAGTTCCCTTGGTTTTACAGCTATGTCTGTCCGTAATTTTTACCCATCGCCTGAATACCAGCAGGCGGGGCGCGGCAGGGGTCGCTCGATGGATGGACGGGCTTG
>Ga0116170_10001717_pt1 | contig 21827 bp, 19 predicted proteins | sample AD_JPNHW1_MetaG_FD_89797 | JGI IMG/M metagenome (GOLD analysis project Ga0116170, IMG submission 89797) | Active sludge microbial communities of municipal wastewater-treating anaerobic digesters from Japan - AD_JPNHW1_MetaG | ecosystem: Engineered > Bioreactor > Anaerobic > Digestate | place...
TCCCACGCAGTTCGAGTTATCCACGCCCATTTCTAAACTAAAATTTTGGTCACCGAGCATATCGAAATAACGCTCGCCAGCGCGTTTCAACACGCCAAGCGTTTGCATCGCTTCGGCGGCTTCAGCACGCTTAGTCATAGCCGTCATGCGCGGAAGAATCAGCGACGCAAGGATCGCGATAATGACCACAACGATCAGAACTTCGATAAGCGTAAAACCTTCTGACCTTTTCATGAATCGACCCGCGCTTAGAATGTGCAACCAATCACCTTATTCGCGTCTTTCGGATCTTTGAGAGTCTGCAGAACAGTACCACAATTCCAGGTCTCGATCCCGGATGGATCGACATTTACAATAAAATCCACATTACAATCCGATTTTAGAACCGATTCTACAGCAACCGAGCCTCCCGAAGAGATATAAAGCCAATACTGCCATTTCGGGTTATTGGCGTTTGGGTCACGAAGCCCCACAGTACTCCAGCTCAACCCCTGCCCGGGATCCGCGGGCTGCCAAGTGCTACAGCTTGCTACAAAATAGGGTGTCCAAATTTCAGCAGAGGGAATGCCCGAAAGGCTAAGATACTGTTGCGCAGCGCGTTTAATCGTTCCCATCATCTGAAGCGCTTCGGCCATCTCTGCTTTTTTTGTCGACGTCGTCATTCGAGGAAGGATCAAAGAAGCCAACACCGCGATAATCACCACAACAATCAGAACTTCGATGAGCGTAAAACCCGAAGTTTTTTTCATAAACCCTCCCTCATTAGAACGTGCAGCCGATCTGCTTGTTGTTGCGGTCGTAGAGGTTGGTCATGGCCACGCAACTCCAACTACCGTCCAAATACGCTTGAGCCAGGGGGTATCCTCCCCCAGAAAGTTTGGTTTTGCTGATAGCCATAAAATATCCGTGGAGCCCTCCCATACCACCAATGTATTGAAGCTCGATGATATAGGCCCATTTGGATGAAACGGGAGGCTTCAAACCCAATCGAGCCCAATCGGCTTCTGTTCCTTCATCTGCCGCTCCAAAGTCGGCTGGCATCCCAACGGCCAACCTAAGAGAGTTGTTATTGTCATCCATCGGATTTAGGGCTAGATACTGATCTACCGCACGCTTCATAACGCCGATCATCTGCATCGCCTCAGCAGCATCGGCTCGCTTTCCGGCGGCTGTCATCCTCGGAAGAATCAAAGCCGCCAGCACCGCAATAATCACCACAACGATCAGGACTTCAATGAGTGTGAAGCCTCTATTGCGTCTCACACGCCCCTCCCTTTCGCTTGAAAATCTCTTATTAGATGAATCCTCGCTTTTCATTTATCGTCCATTTCGTACGGTTTTAAACCTCAAACTACTCGGACTTGCGGCCGGGATCGGATCCCGCAAGCTGTTTTTTAAGATAATCCAGATACGCCGCACGGATCAAGTTGGATGCAATGGCAAAAGTCGCCTTGCCGCCGCCGGTCTGACCGGCATTCACCATCCCGATCAAAGCCCCCCGCGCATCGAGGATCGGGCAGCCGCTATCACCCTGCCTCATGTCAAAGGCGACCTGAAGGATCGTCGCGTGAGAGCCTCCGTTCACATTTCGCCTGCCGACACCGCTCAGTTTACCCCCCAGAACCGTTCCGTTAAGATATTCGGAATGGCCGATCGTAAAAACATTCGCTCCCTTGGAAACAGCATCCGAATCCCCCCAAGGAACGGGAACAAGCGGGAAAGGCGGATCGATCCTCAGAAAAGCGATGTCTCCCTCGGGAGCTGCCGACACAGAAATGACTTTAGCGCGGGTTCCGTCAAAGAGCCTGACCGTAAATCCGCCGGCGCCGCGCACCGTATGCGCGGCCGTGACAATGATCCCGCTTTTGTCGATAATGATCCCGCTCCCGCTCCGGGCGTAGCTCACGGGACGGACCTTCCGCATGATCAGCAGTTGCCCGGTCGATTTATCGAGGATCCCCTGCGGTTTCGTTGCGTAGACGGTCGCGTTAACGCTCTGAATATCGACCAGGGCTTTGGAGGTTTCCATGACCGTCTGGATCGACGACTCCGCCGCACGAAAAGGCGCGGGAGATACAACAAGGAGCAACGCCAACACCGCACACCCGACCGCCGTACGCTGAGAATTCATCAAAAAGTCCTTATAGGGTTATCAAAAGAGAGCTCGTTGACCACCCGGAGGATCCCACTGGATCCCGGCCAGGATCGTTTTCGCCGCGGTCTCGTTTTCTTTTTGCACAAACAGTTTGATACCCCCAAACACCGGAGCGAGTTGCGGAAGTACGCCGATCGCAACGTCATTTTCAAAAGCGCACTGAATGCCGCCGCCCTCCAGGATCGATCTTGCCGTTTGAGCGCGATAAAGATCGTCGAAGACGACGACACAGACAAGCTCACCAGTCAAGGGCGTTTCAGAAAACGGTTCGTCTTCCTGCGGGTTTATGGGAAGCAGTTCCAAATAGCAATCCGCACATTGGGAAATACCGCCGCGGTATTCAGCGTTGCACTGGGGGCAGATCCGGACGTCCGGCTCAAGATCCTGACCTGCCTGAAATTCCGGCAGAACAAGATCAACCCGGCATCCGGAGCAATAAACGGCGTTCTCGGGATACACGGCTTTGCATTGAGGACAAAAAAAGACGGGCTGGTCCTTCGCGGTGTCCTCGTTCAACCGCTCGACAAGATCAACCTCGCAGCGCGAGCACCGGATAAAACCCTCCCGGTATTCATATTTGCATTTCGGACAGAACATAAGTTCCTCTCCTTTAACGGTCGGTCAACAGCGGAACGGCAAGCTCAGGGGCTTCCACCAGGCTCCCGTAATGAAAAACAACGCAGGCCCCTCCCTCGGCGGAATCCTCGCAATCCCGGTATTCTTTAGAAAATACCTCGGGGGATTGAACCAGCTTGTAGGCTCCCACCCCGACATTGACTTTCGCCGCGAAAATCGTCTTGGATTTTGCCTGTTTGTTCCAGCGCTCAAATTGCGCCGGCTCCGGGGAATAATTCATCAGGGTGATGAAATCCACGATCCCGCGATCGATCCACGACGGCCAGTCCTGAAAGGCCTCGTGACGGGCCCGGGCGTAAGGCATGCATCCCGTAGCGGAAACGCGGAGCCCCGGGCGGATCCCGCGGGCGCTTTTGACAAGCTGCTCAAGAAGCTCCGTCACCTGCCTTCGCTTCCATGTCTGCCAGGCCGGATCGGAATTTGCGATCGTCAGGACCCCGGTCGTTTTTTGATAGCGTTCAACGTTCGCCCTTCCGTAGCCATAAACCGGATGATTGTCAGGATAGCGGATATAATCTAACTGGATACCGTCGAGATCCGGATACGCCTGAAGGACCTCTCCAACGACCGTGACAAGTTCTCGCCGGACCCGCGGGTCTCCCGGTTCGAGGAAAAACTGGTTGTCGATCTTGTAATCTTGCAGGGAACGCTTCGGAGAAAGATCCTGCGTCAGGATCTCCGGCCCGTATTTTTTAAGCAAAGGCGCCGCGACATTGTTATTTAGACTGCACATGTTCAACCAGGCGTGGACTTCGATCCCGGCCGCGTGTGCTTCGCGGATCAAAAGCGCCGTGGGGTCTTCCCCGATACTTTTTAGGCAGGTCTGATAAGGCGAAGTATCCCCGACGGTCGAAAGGAACCAGGCCTTATTGGCATAATAGAGCTGAACAAAAAGGACCTGAACCTTGGCCTTTTTGGAAAAATCGATCAGCTTCCGGATCGCGTCACGGCTGGAAAGGACGGGGGGGGTCTGAATCACAGAAACGAAAAGCCCCCGCCGGAAAACCTCGCCCGAGCGGGCCGAAGTCTGAAACAAAAAAATCCCGGCAAGAAGACAACAAAGCGCGGACTTTCGCATGAAAGCTTCCCGTCAGTGGTTGCGGGGCTTGATCCCGGTCATCTTGAAAAGACAAAGTCCCGTCAAAAGGTAGCAAAACGCCGCGAGATAAAAATTCGTCGAAATCCCGGTATAGATCGCAAAAAAGACCGCGAGCGCCGAACAAAGGACCCCGAAGATCCCGTTGAGGGCCCAATACCACGGCGTATTATCGGCCGACCGCTCACGGGCCAGGCGCATCCCCAACGGAAAAAAGAACCCGAGCAGGATCCCCATCGGCGCAAGGCTGAATACGGACGCGAGGATCTTCAGGAACATCCCGGCCGAAACCATGGACGCAAACATACCGCTCAGCAGGGACCTGATGAAAAGGATCAACGCTCCGGTTCCGGCCGGCAAGGCATATATCCACGGAAAACGCGTCAGCGGAAGTTTTTCGCTCAGAAAACTTCCTGCCCCGGTGCTCAGAATGATCGTAAAAAGCAAAACCCCAAGCGCATAGGCCGGATGCCCGAGAAAAACGGAAAGCCTCTGGATCAAGCCCAGCTCCACGAACATGAACCCCGCGCCGATCAAACTGAAAAAAGCAGCCGGCCAAAAGATTCCGGAGGACGCGGCAATTTGCGAACCCCTCGGACGAAACGCTAAAGGGATAAGGATCGTGACCACGGTCAGGACCCCCAGTGCCAAGATCAGCTGAAGAAGCGTTGCCGTGGCGATCATGTTGCCGCTTGCGACACCGGGATGCTTGATCGGCATGAAAATCCCCTTGAGATTGATAATGTTGAAAAAGTAAGGTTTCTCATCCGTCGAGGCTGAAAGGTTGTAGAGGGTTAGACGACCGATCCGATCGAGGTCTTTTTCGGAACGCGCCGTGAGGATCGACGCAAGGACCGGGTCCTCCTGCATCTTCCCGGGCGCCACAAGGATCTGGTATTCAAGGACCGACGAAATTTTTGCAAGCTTGCCGATCTCGTCTGGGGTGAACGGGGTTTTCTTGAGAAGAAGGGTTGCGATCCCCTTACAGGAAATGACCGCGATATGCAATGGAGGCTCCTGGATCCCGTGACGCAGTAAACTCGCGACCGCCAGGCTGAGAAGCCGTCCGAGTTCGCTCGGCGACTCGGGATTATAATGCCGGGCGACTGAAAATATCCCGTCCGCGCGCAAACGGTCCAGAAACACCTGCCAGCCTTCGACGGTATAAAGTGAATTCTCGGTCAGGGTGAATGCTCCGGCCCCGGTCGCGGCCCAAGTATCGATCAGCGACATCTGAATGAATGAGAATTCCTCTTTGCTGCGGGAAAGGTAGCTCCGCGCCTCGTCCGCCACAAGCACGACCCCAGGTTGGTCCGCGATCCGGGTAAACTTCCGGAATTCCTTTTTCTGGAGGTCGATAAAGATCGGGTTCACGTCCAACCCGACGATGCGCTCGTGCCCGAACAAAAGGCCGCTAAGGATGTCCCGTCCCCCGCCGACCCCGATCACGGCCTCGGGTCCCGTGGGCCGGAGATATTGCCCGATATTGATCACGTCAAAACCTAAGTGCTCGATATCCTTTTTACTCGAATAACCCGTCACGACCGTCCCCGCGCAACCGTCGATCTTCAACGTGTACTGGAACTGCCGGTCCGCCCCCGGTGCCTGGGGGCTTCGCCCCCAAAATTGAGGCGGCTGCAACTGCCCCTGGCTTGAAACGACCCAGGAAAAGGAATTCCAGCGGTCCAAAAAATTCTCCTCGGGGTTCTGGACCTTTCCCTTCACGAAATGGGGCTGGATCCCCCATGAAGCGAGGGTCGCAACGAGCACCAAAACACCGAGCGCGATTATTCTTTTCCAGTCCGCGGAACGAAGGTCCAAACGGGCCGCGGCGATAAAACAAAAAGCGGCGACAGTGCCGATCCAGGCGGTGATCAGGACCAGGTTCGGAGCACTCCACCATTCGAGCCCCGCCAGAACGAACACGCATCCGAACGCCGCCCCGACGAGATCCGCGGCATAGATCTTGTTCACGGAACGGTCCGTCTTGGTAAGCAAGGCACTGATCGCGATGCCGGAGAAATAGAAAGGCAGCGAACACGCAAACGCCACGATCATTACGGTTATAAAATCGGCGGAGGGGAAAACGATAATATTAGGAAGCGGGATATAGCAAAGAAGCGCGAGCGTAAAAGGGATGCAGAGCGCGTAAAGCAGACAACTCACCGCCAGGGAGCCGGAGAGGCGTTCTTTTTCGAACCATCGGGGTTTGAGGAATACGGTCGTGGCCCCGGCGGTCATGCCCAGCATCGCGGTCGAAATTGCAAAGAATGCCAGATGGTACCAGGTGCAAACGCTTAGGATCCGGGTAAGCGTGACTTCAAACGCCAGCGTCGCGAAGGCAATAAGAAAAATGCCGGGGTAGACTAACATAAAATGACCGACCGCCTTTCAAATGTTGGGAGTCTCAGATCCGGACGGGGATCCCCTTACCCGCGAGAAACGCCTTTGCCTCGGGGATCGTGTATTCCCCAAAATGAAAAATGGAAGCTGCCAGGCATGCGTCCGCCTTGCCATCCGCAAAACCTTCGTAGAGATGGTTCAGGTTCCCGACCCCGCCGGACGCGATGACGGGGATACGGACCGATTCGGAAACGCGGCGCGTCAGTTCCAGATCATAGCCGTTCTTGGTTCCGTCGCAATCCATGCTCGTAAGCAGGATCTCGCCGGCACCGAGTTTCTCGACCTTCTTTGCCCACTGAAGGACATCCAGTCCCGCGGGGTTCCGGCCGCCGTGAGTATAAACCCCCCATCGGCCTTTTCCTTCCCGCTTGGCATCGATCGCCACGACGATGCACTGGCTGCCGAACCGCTTGCTTGCCTCAAGAATGAATTTCGGGTTCCGGACCGCGGCCGTATTGATCGACACTTTATCACAGCCCGTTTTCAAAAGCTCCCGGATATCCCGGACCGTATAGATCCCTCCCCCGACCGTAAACGGGATAAAGATCGTCGCGGCGACTTTTTCGGCGACCTCGAGCATCGTCCGGCGTTTTTCATGGGACGCGGTAATATCAAGAAAAACAAGCTCGTCGGCTTTTTGCCGGTCGTAGGCCTGGGCGCAGGACACGGGATCGCCGGCATCCTTGAGGGAAACAAATTTCACGCCTTTGACCACGCGACCCCGATCAACGTCCAGACATGGGATGATACGTTTGGCGAACATATCAGAAGGTCATCTGGTTATTTTCGAGCTGTTTGAGAACATAAAGTGCGGCGACGCCGAAGGCGATCAGATGCGACATGATCGAGAGGAACACGGTCAGAAGGACCAGCAAGATCATGGCCGCTTCATAAAGCGACGACCGCTGGAAGTCCCCGCTCTGCCAGAAGAAGATCAAAAGCAGGAAGGAAAGAAGAAAAAGCACCCATCCTCCGATGCTTTTGCGAAGGTAGATCTTTTTGATCTCGGCGTACCACTTTGAATTAAGCGGTTTCGCCCGCTTGATCAGCGAACGGAAGAAAAAACTCCGGAGCGTCAGAAAACCGAGGAGATAAACGATACCCACCACGGCCCAAGACCAGGTTCGTTGCGTAAGAACGATGTTCCAGAACGCCGTCATATCGCTCATCTCTTTCCTCCTTCAGAACGGTCCCGGGATCCGGCAAGTGCCCCGATCGCGTCCGTCAATGTGAACTTCTTGTCATAGAGCGCCTTCCCGATGATCGTGCCTTCAAAGTTGGGTTCCGTAATCGTCCGGCACCGTCCGATATCGGAGAGTTGGCTGATGCCGCCGGACAAAATGACTTTTGCCGTGGTTCCCGCCAGAACCGTCCTCAATTTTTCCCAGTTAGGTCCCTGCAAAACGCCGTCCTTTTCAATATCGGTATAGATGAGCGTTCGTACCGCGAGCCGGTTAAAAAGGTCCAGGGCCTTCGGGAGCATCATGTTCCCGTCCGTCGTCCATCCGGTGATCATCACATGATCGCGTTTTACATCAAGTCCGACCGCGACGCGATCCCCGAATTTCGCAAGCACCCGTTCCAGGAACGACCGGTCCATGGCTTTTGTCCCGAGCACGACACGAGCCACACCAAGCCCCAGCACTTTTTCGATGTCCTCGATCCGGCGCAAGCCGCCTCCAAACTGGACTTTGGCCGGAACGCTTCGGCAGATCGCCGCGAGAGACGCATCGTTCGCGATCGTGCCGGACTTAGCGCCCTCCAGATCGACCACATGGATCCACTGCGCGCCCTGGTCGGCCCACCCCCGGGCCGTTCCTGCGGGATCGGTCGAGTAAACCTTGCACTGGTCGTAGTCTCCCCGGGTCAATCGGACGACTTTACCCTGGAAAAGATCGATCGCGGGATAAAGGTTCATGCACCCCACCTGATAAAATTCTTGAGGATCCGGAGTCCGGCTTCCTGGCTCTTCTCGGGATGGAACTGCGCGGCAAAAACATGCCCATTTCCGACAACGGCCGAGAAATCCTCCTTCCCGTAATGACAGGACGCAAGAGTCTCGGTACGGGACGCAGGCTTCGCGTAGTACGTGTGCACGAAATAAAAGTAATCCCCGTTCGTAATGCCGTCCAGAAGCGGGTGCTTTTTCAGGATCCGGAGATCGTTCCAGCCCATGTGCGGAACCTTTACGTTCTTCGAGCGAAATTTCACGACGGAGCCTTTCAGGATGCCGAGGCCTTTGGCACCGGAAGCCTCCTCGCTTTTTTCAAAAAGAAGCTGCAACCCGAGACAAACCCCCATAAGCTTGGCCTTGCGCGCAACAAGCTCCCGGACCGGATCGAGAAATCCGCGAGCCTTGAGCTCTTTCATGGCATCGCCGAACGCGCCGACGCCGGGAAGGATCACTTGAGTCGCGCAGGCGAGGTCTTTCCCGCGAGTGCAAATACGGCATTTTGCCCCGAGGGATTCGAGGGCTTTGGAAACACTACGGAGGTTCCCCATACCGTAGTCAATGATGGCGATCATAGGTTCGATCTCAAATGCTACAGAGTTCCCTTAGTGGAGGGAATTCCGCGGACCCGGGGGTCCAAAGAGGTTGCCATATCCAGAGATTTGGCCAAGGCCTTGAATATCCCCTCGATAATGTGGTGGGTGTCCTCCCCGGCCAGAATCCCCAAATGCATGTTGATCCCGGCGTGCTGACAAAAAGACCTCAAAAAATCCGCCGCGTCGTCAAATGTGTACTTGGGCTGGCGGGAAAACCGGACCCCCTTTTCTTTTTTGATGAAAAACGAGGGGCGGCCGGAAATATCGAGCGTCGCACGGATCAGCGCCTCGTCCATCGGCACCGCAAAAGATCCGTAACGGCGGATCCCTTTTTTATCCCCAAGCGCCTTCGACAGGGCCTGTCCCAGCGTGATACCGAGGTCTTCATTCGTGTGATGGATATCCACCTCGAGATCGCCGCGGGCTTTTACCTGAAGATCGAATAAGCCATGTTTGGCGAGCAGCACCAGCATATGATCAAGAAACGGGATCTGGGTATCGATAGAGGATTTTCCCGTTCCGTCGATCACGAGCTTGATCCGGATATCGGTTTCGGCGGTCTTCCGCTTGATCTCGGCCGTTCTGATTTTCATGATCCCTGCTCCTTTTCCGCGTCGTCGGGTTTTTTCACAAGCCGCGCTTCCAGGGAAATCCTGTGCAAGAAGAGACCTTCCATATCCGTCAACTTCTGCACGTGTTCCTTGGCCGCTTTCAGCGCCGTCTCGGTGTAATGGATGATCTGAGAGCTTTTGATAAAGGTCGAGGCGCAAAGCGGTGAAAAATAACGCGCCGTTCCTCCGGTCGGAAGCACATGGCTCGGACCCGCGATGTAGTCCCCGATCACTGTCGGCGAATAGTTCCCCAGAAAGATCGCGCCGGCATGGCGGATGGATTTCGCCACTTCTTCCGGCTTCTCCGTCATGATCTCGAGATGCTCGGGCGCGATCTCATTAACCACTTCGCAGCCTTCCGCAACGGATTTCACCTGAATGATCATCCCCGAATCAACGCGCCGGCGCATCACTTCCACGAGTTTTTTGGAATTGGTAACAAGATACCCGGTTCCTCCGTGATGCTCGGTCTGGGCCAAAAGATCGCAGGTCACGTAATCGGCATTGGCGGTGTGATCGGCCAGGATCGCGACTTCGCTGGGACCCGCAACCATATCAATATCCACAAACCCGTAAACCTGTCGTTTCGCTTCGGTGACATAGGCGTTCCCCGGGCCGACGATCATATCCACTTTCGGAATGGTCTTCGTCCCGAACGCCAGCCCGCCGATCGCCTGGACCCCGCCGACGCGGTAGATCTCATTCACTCCGAGGAGATTGGCAACCGCTACGATGTGCGGGTCAATGTCCCCCGTGTCCCGTCGCGGCGGTGTGGCTATGGCGATCTGCTTGACGCCGGCGACTTTGGCCGGGATTACGGTCATATAAACGGTGGACACGAGCGGCGCGGTCCCCGCGGGGATATAAATGCCGAGGCGTTCCACAGGCTCATACCGTTTTCCGAGACGGACACCGTTCGCCCCCTGGATCTCAAAAGATTTCTGGAGTTCTTTTTCATAATATTCGCGGACGTTCTCGGTGATCTGTTTGAGAAGCGGCACGAACTGGACCTGGATCTTCTCGAACGCGCGGTTGATGTCTCCCTGAGTGACGGCAAGCCTCTTTAACGGAAGGTCAATCCCGTCGAATTCGCGGGTATAGCGGCGCAGGGCCAGATCGCCGGACTGGCGGACTTCCGCGAGGATCCGGCTGACTTTCTTGAAAACATTGGTGTCAAAATAAGTGCCGTAATCCCGGCGAACCTTCTTTTGAGTCTGTTTGTCCCAACTCAGTACCTGCATGCCCTAGAGTCCCTTTTCTGAGAGATAATTTACGATCAATTCCTCAATTTTGGCGACATTTCCCGAAAATTGCCCCCGGTCAGGCCCGCCGCCCTGGACGAGGTCTTTTCTGCCTCCGCCGGTCACGCCAAGCGGTTCCGATAGCCTACCAAAAAGGACCTTCATATCAAAGGACGATTTCGCGAGTTCGGCGTTCACGCCGGCGATCACATTCAACTTTTGATCCTGCGCTGCCGCGATCACATAAACAAGTTTTTGGGGCGCGGACTTCAGAAGATCCGAAAGGCCCCGCAGCGACGGGATGTCAGCCTCTTCCACCAGCTTCACAAGGATCGCGCAGTGGCCGGCCTTTTTTGCCCCTTCGATCATTTTCTTCGCGTCGGCATTCTTGAACCCCGCCGGTCCGCTTTGGGCTTTTTGTTTTTTGAGGTTTTCCATCAATTTCATGATCCTTGCCGGAATATCCGGAACGCCGACCTTGAGGATCCGCGAGAGTTCCCCCAGTTGGTTCTGCAACCCCTGGACGTAACGTAAAGCTCCCGCACCCGTCACAGCTTCGATGCGCCGAACACCGCTCGCCACAGAGGTTTCGGTCGTAAGGATCATCATCCCGATCTGTCCCGTCGCATCGCAGTGGGTACCGCCGCAAAGTTCCTTGCTGAAACCCTCGATATTAACCATCCGGACCTTATCCCCGTACTTGTCCCCGAAGAAAGCGAGCGCACCTTCTTTTTTCGCGTCTTCGATACTTTTAACGCTCTTATGCACAGACAGGTTGGCAAGGATCCGGTCATTGACCATAGTTTCGACCGTCCGAAGCTCTTCAGGGGTGAGGGCTCGGCCAAACGAGTAATCGAATCGGAAACGGTCCGCCGTCACCGAAGATCCTAGCTGCCGCACGGAACCCCCGAGAACCTGCCGGAGCGCGGCGTGAAGAAGATGCGTCGCCGTATGATTACGCATAATGCTTTCCCGGAGCGTTCGGTCGACAGAGGCGTTCACAGTCATCCCTTCTTTGACGGTTCCTTCAAGGACTTCGGCCTGGTGGAGAAAATACTTGTCGAGCTTTTGCGTGTCTAACACGCGGAGCTTTAGCCCCTGGCCCTCGATCGTCCCGCGGTCGCCGGATTGTCCGCCGCTTTCAGCATAAAACGGCGTCCGGTCTAAGATAACGGTAGCTTTCTTTCCTTCGACCTGATGCCAGAGGATCTTACCCGTGGCTTCCAGTGCTTCATATCCGAGAAATTTCGTCGCAGAAACGGCGGCGGGGATCTTTTCCAGGTCGGATTTCGCAAAGATCTCGGCGGCCATCTTGCTGCCCTCTTTGGAGCGGGCGCGTTGATCTTCCATGAGCTTTTCGAAACCCGCCAGATCGATGGAAAATCCGCTTTGCCCGGCAACGTCCCGGGTCAATTCAACCGGAAACCCGTAGGTATCATAAAGCTCAAAGACAACTTTTCCGGGGACGGTTTTTAATCCGTCCTTTTCGAGTTCGTCCAAATATTTGCGAAGGATAAAAAGCCCATCCTTCAGATTCGCGGAAAAGCGCTGTTCCTCCTGAAGAAGGACCGACTTGATATTCTCTTCGGCGTCTTTAAGTTCCGGATAAGCATTCCCCATAACCTGCACTACGGAGGGAACCGCCTTATACAAAAAAGCCGAGAGGTGCTGTTTCCCCTTGGTATCCAGCAGCTCATACGCACGCCAAAAAGCCCGGCGGATCAGTTTGCGGATCACGTAACCTCGCCCCTCATTCGAAGGGATCACCCCATCCGCAATGGAGAAAACCGTGGCGCGCAGATGGTCCGAAACCGGATATATTTTTTTAATAGAGACGTTCTTCCGATCGAGACCGAGGGCCGCAAGGATCGCCTCGTGGATCGGAATAAAAATATCGATTTCAAAATTGGAGGCCTTTCCCTGCAAGACGCAGGCGAGACGTTCAAGGCCCATGCCGGTGTCGATATTCTTCGTTTTTAGCGGAACGAGACTGCCTCCCTCCCGGCGGTCATACTGCGTAAAAACAAGGTTCCATATCTCTGCATATTTTCCGGAATCATCCACCGGTGTTCCATGGATCGACGGGTTCTGATCAAAATAGATCTCGGAACACGGCCCACAGGGACCATTCGGCCCGTCCGTCGGCGCGTTCGCGGGCCAAAAATTGGATTTGTCTCCGCAGCGCGTGATCCATTCCTCCGGAAGCCCGATCTCGTTACGCCAGATATCGAAAGCCTCCTGATCTTTTTCGTGAACCGTGATACGAAGCCGTTCCTTCGGGATCTGGAGTACGATGGTCAGGAATTCCCACGCCCAGGCGATGGCTTCTTTTTTAAAATAGTCCCCGAAAGAAAAATTGCCGAGCATCTCAAAAAAAGAATGATGAAAGGGGGTGCGACCTACTTCGTCGAGGTCGCCGGTCCGAAGGCATTTCTGCGAAGTCGTGGCCTTCGAAAGATCTTTTTTAACCCCTAGGAAGTATTCTTTGAACTGGTTCATCCCCGCGCCGGTAAAGAGAAGCGAGGGATCGTTCTGAGGCACCAGCGAGTCGCTGGCGACGATCGCGTGCCCCTTGGTTTTAAAAAACTCAAGGTAAGCTTTCCGGAGATCGTTCGTCGATGTGATTTTGTTCATAATATCCTAGATGTCATCTCCCGCGGGATCCCTGGTCAGCTTCTGCAGAACCTCCTGCGCGATCTGAAAATCGTATCCTTTCCTGATCAAAAAGTCGTAAAGACGTTTCTTCTTCTTTTGCGGATCCAGCGTCGCCCAACCCGCCCACTTTAACCGGGACTGTTCCAGCGCCCGCTCAAGCTCCGCCTCAGGAGAGAGCGTTTCCAAAAGTTCATTACGGATCTTTTCGGGAACCCCGTGCCGTTTTAATTCAAAAGCGACCTTGTAGCGTCCCGCATTATTCACGCCGGTCAGACGGGCTACGAGATCTTTCGCGAAAACGCTGTCATCCAGAACACCCTGCGCGGAAAGCTCCCGTAAGGCCCGGTCTATCGAACTTTTTCCGTACCCCTTGCTTTCGAGCTTTTTACGGATCTCCCCCCCGCTTTTGGGACTCGCTGCAAGGAGACGCAAGGACGTAATGAGCGCCTGTTTGTATTGTTCGTCTTCCTGAGATGTATCCATGAAAATGACAGCGCGGCTATTTCAAGCCGTCGCTATCTGAATGACCAAGGTCCGGATTATTCCGCAGACGCGCCGACCACAGCCGTTTCGCCCGCCGCGATCTTTTCCCAAACCTTTAGCTCGATCTCTTCGAGAAGCTTCGGGTTCTCCTTGAGGAAGAGCCTCGCAGCATCCTTCCCCTGCCCAAGTTTGTTCTCATTATAGGCAAGCCAAGTACCGGATTTATCAATAACCTGATAAAGGGTCCCAAGCTCCACAACGTTCGCGGAACGCGAGATCCCTTCGGAGAACAGAATGTCGAATTCGGCCTGCCGGAATGGCGCGGCGACCTTGTTCTTCACAACCTTGACGCGAACGCGGTTACCGACAACTTCGTCGCCCTTTTTAAGACTTGCGATCCGGCGAATATCAAGACGCATAGACGCATAAAATTTGAGCGCTTTGCCTCCCGGGGTAGTTTCGGGATTCCCGAACATGACACCGATCTTTTCACGGAGCTGGTTGATGAAGATAATGCAAGTCTTCGACTTGCTGATGATAGCTGTTAGCTTCCGCATAGCCTGGGACATCAATCGCGCCTGCAGGCCCATCTGCGACTGCCCCATCTCGCCTTCGATCTCCGCTCGAGGAACGAGCGCCGCGACCGAATCCACGATAATGAGATCGACGGCGTTCGAGCGGACGAGCATTTCCGCGATCTGGAGCGCCTGTTCCCCTGAGTCCGGTTGGGAGATCAGAAGATCGTCGACTTTAACGCCGATCTTTTGGGCATACTGGGGATCCAGCGCGTGTTCCGCATCGATAAAAGCCGCAACGCCGCCCCCCGCCTGGATCCTGGAAATAATGTTCAAAGTAAGCGTCGTTTTTCCGCTGGATTCCGGACCGAAGATCTCCACGATGCGGCCCCGGGGAACTCCGCCGATCCCAGTCGCGATATCAAGACTCAAGGCGCCGGTAGGGATCGCCTTGACGTTCTCATGACGCGCATCGCCCAGTTTCATGATCGCCCCTTTTCCGAACTGTTTTTCGATCTGGGAAAGGGCAAGCTCAAGAGCCTTCTGTTTTTCGGTGGATTTTTTGGCTTCGGGGACGGTCGCTTTATCTGCTTTTTTACGTTCGCTCATGAGTTTTCTCCTGTGATAAGAGCCTTAGAATTGTTACAAAATTCTATCGGGCATCCCCCGGTATGTAAAGACAATTTCCGTAGGAGCCGGTCTTTAAATATTAGCTTTAATCAAAATATATATGCTTTATAGGAAACAGTCAAGATGATTATTCGGGAGAGAGACAGCCTCTTCACGGAGCAACTAAACAGCCCGCCCCCGCACGCCTTGAGCGAACCCACAAGCAGAAAAAAAGAACCGGAAATGCCGCAAGAGCCAGTCCGGAAATCGCATCAGCAACGATGCGTACGGACGTTCGTTCAAACCGGACCTTTACCTCATGGAACCCCTCGGGGATATCAAAGAGAACAAATCCCAATTGTGGCGTCGGACCGGCAGGGATGCGTTTTCCGTCCAGATAAACATTCCAACCCGGAAAATAAAACGAATGAAAACAGAGGACCGCCCGGGTCGCCGCCTTAACCTCGTAAGAATACTCCAACCCCCCGGAAGATCTTCGAAATCTCAGAACTTCCGCTTTCCCTGAGGGAACGCTTAACTTTGACGGAACGACCGGCAAAAAATCAATCCGTTGCACCCACTTCGGAAGACTCTCCATGTTCTCATGCGGATGGGAACGGAACAAAAACTTCTCAGCGTCGGGGATCACCACGGGATCATAACCGCGCGGACGACAATAACCGATATTCAGGCACACCAGAAGCACCGCACAAGCGATAAAACAGACCGGCCGGTGAACTTTAGGACAAAAATAAATGACCCCTCCGGCGAGAAATGAAAACCCGAGCACAACAAAAACAAGAAAACGCACCGGAAAGTTCATGATGGTATCCAGCGAAAGGATCGCCCATGCTCCGGCAGAGATTTTCAGGCAGAAAAAAACACACACGGCGATAACAAGAATCCAGAAGCAAAAAAGCTGCGCGCGAGAGCGCTCGCTCCGAAAACGCCTTAAGATCCCCCAGAGCGTGATGCCCGCCAGCAACGGGTGAACAGGACCGATCTGAAGCGGCACCTCCCCTTTTCCTCCGATGACGGCATAGACAAAACGCTTCGGAAGGGAAAAAATCCAAGAAAAATCGATGAAGTAGTTCTGGACGCCGTAGGACCCGCTTACGATCCGGTCAAGCCGGACGAATTTCTTTTCAACAAGGGCCGGAAGAAGGAAAAACAGCGCCAGGGCGCCGCCCCAAGACAAGGCCACCACTCCGGAAGCGATCTTCTTCCAATTTCGCTCGGGATCGACCGCAAAAAGAAAGATCAAATAGCTCAAAGCCAGGGGCGGAAAAATCGCCGCCATGATGTTATGAGATAGACAGACCCCGGCAACGGAAAGCGCTCCCAGAGCGATATCTCGGGCCCGTTGCCGTTCATAGATCCGTTTCAGAAAGAACAAAATGAGTGGAAAAAAGACAAAGGACAACACCTCCGCGCAGGCCGCCCGGTCAAAAACATCGACCACATGGTACGGCACGTACAAATACGCCACGGCCGATAAAAGCCCCCCGCCGCTCCCCCAATATTCCTTGGAATAAAAATACATGGTGAGCCCCGAAAGAAAAAGGGACAAAAACAGAGCCAGATGGAGACCCAGCGCAAAGCTTCCCGAAAGGAACGTCATCCCAACCGACAGATAAAAAAAGAGCGGCGCGTAAAAAAGGAACATCGGGTAACCATAACCAAGGCAGATATCCGGAATCCAGCGTCCCAGAAAATTCCCCTGTCCGATCGATTGATAGAGGCTGATCACCTTCACAAAGGAATGCCCTCCGTCCCGCGCCGCCAGAAGATCGGTCCTGAAAAGAGACCACGCCATGATCAAGGAAAAAACAAGGATCAGGAAAACGCTCCATCTATCCGTCAGGGACACTCCCTGAGACCGCACCCCGATCCATCGACAAATCCGATCCTTCATACCACCCACCCTCTTGTTTTTAAAAACGTTCCTGGGACACTCCCGACTCTCCCCAGAAAGCGCAAAAGTCAATCCGTTAGGGAGATTTGAACCGCAGGAGCTCGTCTGGAAGGCCGGCGCCATATAAAAACCACCAGCAGGAGCGCTAGTGCAAAGGCGGAGACCGCATCGGAAAATAAACGGAGCGGTGTTTCCTCGAACCGGACCATCACGTGATGGAACCCGGGCGGGATTTCGAACGAGACAAGCCCGTTCCGGCTTTCGGGAAGCACCCAGGTTTCGCGGCCATCAATATAAACTTTCCATCCCGGAAAATAAAAATTCTGGAAAGCGAGAGACGTCCGAGGGGCAGCTCTCAAAAAATACCGGTGGGTCAATCCCTTCGCCTCATCATACTCGAAGATCTGGATCTTTCCCGCCAGAGGACGCAAGCGAGCCCGGACAACTTCCAACCCTTTGACGTTCTGGACCCACACCGGAAGAAGCTCCATGCTGTCCCGGGGATCCGTACGGAACAAAAACTCGCCGGGAGTCACCACTTCGACCTTTTCAAAACCCCGGGGATGACAATGGCGAAAATTCACAAAAAAAAGCAGCCCCGTCACGATGACCAGAAAAAACGTCCGGGAGCGGCCCCGAAAGAGACCGACAGCCCCTCCCGCGAGAACCGAAACAGCGAGCGTCACAATAGCCAGAAATCTCCAGGGAAAGTTCATGTACCTGCAAAGAGAAAGCGCCGACCATAAAAACGAAGAGGGCCGAAGCATAAAAAAAACCGCCGCTCCGAAAACCCCGGCCCCAAAAAGGACCTGCAACCGGCGGTCTGCGAGAGCTCCGTTTTTCTTAAGCGCCAGCGTAATCGTCAGGATCGCGAGCAGAAGCTGGACCGGCCCGATCTGAAAGGACATCCCCTCGGCTCTCGCGCCCCCCCGGTAATCAAACCCCCACGGCGAAACCAACAGCTGCCAGAATCCTGGAAAATGCTCTCCAAAATTGTACTGAGAGGCGAGGATTCTGTCGATCCAAACAAAATGCTTTTCGGCGATCGCGGGCAGCCAAAAATACGCCGACAAACCGAGTCCCCAAACAACCATGAGGAGATTCAGAAAAATATTCTTTCTCTTCTGCGGGGCATCGCTCAGACACAAAAGGATCATATACGCCACCGCGAGCGGCAAACAAAGCTCGGCCATGACGTTATGGGAAAGAAACATCCCGGCAACGGACACAGCTCCGAGCGCAAGATTCATACGACCGGGATCCCGATGGTTCCGGTAGAGGAACAACATCACGAGCGGGAAAAAAACGAACGCTGTGGACTCGGCGCAAGCCCCGCGGACATAGACATCCACAATATGATAGGGCGCAAAAAGATAAGCGACGGCGGAAAGAAATCCGCCTTCAGGTCCCCAAAACTCCCGGGCAAAAAGATACATCGAGAGTCCCGAAAAAATAACGGTCAACGCCAAGGCACTATTAAATCCTGACGGAAGATCCCCCGAAAGAAACGCGAGCGCGGCTGCGCCGTAAGAGAAAAGAGGAGCGTAAAAATTAAAAACAGGATAACCAAAGCCTGCCGATATCTGAGGGATCCAACGCCCAAGAAGATCGCCGTCCAGCCACGCCTGGTAGAGCGCGACCGTTTTGATGAACGAGAGCCGGATATCATGAGCCTGCATCAGATCCCGCCCAAAAAGAGGCCAGGCCATTGCGATCGCCAGACCAACGGTCAGAAGGATAAATCCCAGATCTTGCCGGCTAACTTTTTTTCGAGAAGTTCCGGCGGCAAGGCAAACCTCTTCCGTCATAGAAGTTTTTTTTCGGTTCCCTGGCGAAGGCGCTGGATATTGGCCCGGTGAGTATAAAAAATAAAAACCGCCAGAACAAGGCTGATGGGAAGCAGGAATTTGAGGTCGGAAGTGCCCGCGTAACGCCAGATAACGAGCAAAGGAAAAACGACCGCGGCCACAAGGGAAGCTATCGAAATGATACGGGTCCGCGCAAATATGATCCACCAGATCGCAAAAGCGATCAGCGTCGGAAGCCACGCGATCGCCAGAAAAACTCCGAGTGCGGTCGCAACGCCTTTTCCTCCCTTGAATTTGAGCCAGACCGGGAACGTATGCCCGAGAATGGCGCTCACAGCAAGGAAAAGTTGGAAGGGCACCGTCAGTTCCCGCATACCGAAAAAAAACGGAAGCACGCAGGCCACATAGCCCTTCAGCGCGTCAAGCAACAACACCGCGATCCCCCACTTCTTTCCCACCACGCGGAACACATTCGTCGCTCCGATATTTTTGCTTCCGTGTTCGCGAATATCCAACCCCTTCGCCTTGAACCCTGCCCAAAGGCCGAACGGGATAGACCCCAGAAGATACGCCAGAATCGCAAAAAAGGCATTCGTCATTGGATGAATTTTAACCCGCAGGAGACATAGATCAAACCGGAAACAATGGTGAAAAACGCCGTCGCGTAAGCGAGCGGAACCGCAAGCGGCCACTCGATCAAAATACAAAAAAGGAGCAGCATCTGCGATACGGTAGTCAGTTTCCCCCACCAGTTCGGCAAGACTTCCATTTTAACCGACATGAAATGCAGAGCAAAAAAACCGACCAAAAGAATGATATCCCGGAAGACAATGGTCACCGTGATCCAGAGCGGCGGACGGAACGGCAACGTCTGGACAAAGAGAAGACCGATGTAGCCGCTCAGCAAAAGGATCTTATCCGCAAGGGGGTCCAACATCTGCCCCAGCGCGGTTCGCTGCCTCAGGAATCTCGCCAGAAGCCCGTCGAGGGCATCCGTCACGGCCGCCAGCGCAAAAATGGCCAGCGAGATAAAACGCAATTGTTCCTTTTCCGGAGTGTAAGAAACCAGGATCGTAAAAAAAATAGGCGTGAGGATAATGCGGAAAAGAGTCAGGTAGTTCGGAATACTCAAGCCGTAACCGTATCCGTGGTTTCCTGATTGGCCCGGGCGGCTTCCTCGGCCGCAACGGTCGGATGAAGACCTTCTCCGGGAAGAGATTCATCCCCGGCGCGAACTTTGACGGAAACGATCTTCGAAACACCGGGTTCTTCCATGGTGACGCCGTACAGGGCATCGCCCATCCCAATGGTCTTCCGGTTGTGCGTGATGATCAGGAACTGCGTCGTGGTGATGAAATTCCGGAGCACCGTCAAAAACCGGTCAATGTTCGCTTCGTCCAGCGGTGCATCCACTTCATCAAGCAAGCAGAAAGGCGAAGGCCGGATCTTGAAAAGGGCAAAAAGCAATGCGACTGCGGTCAAAGCCTTCTCGCCGCCGGAAAGGAGCGACATATTCTGAAGTTTTTTCCCGGGAGGACGCACGACGATGTCGATCCCGGATTCCAACGGATGTTGTTCGTCGATCAACGTCAGCTTGGCATCCCCGCCGCGGAACAGCGTCTGGTAATAAAGTTTGAAGTTCTCCTGGACCTGCACAAAAGTCGTCTCGAAAAGCTCTTTCGTCGTGCGATTGATCTTCCGGATAGCTTCCATGAGGGACTCGCGCGCATCGACAAGGTCTTTTTGTTGCGTCGTCAAAAAATCATAGCGCTGTTTCATTTCCTGATATTCGTCGATCGCTAAAAGGTTCACCGTTCCGAGCGAATCGACTTTGGCCTGAAGCGCCTGAAGCGTCTCTTCCGCCGTCGCCATTTCCTCTTCGGTAAAAACATACTCCTGCGCGTTCAATTCGAACAGATTGAGCCGATAGCGCTGCGCAAGCCGTTCGCCGACATTCTTCAACTGATAATCAAAATCCATCTGCTGCATGGAGATCTGATGTTCTTCGTCCTGAAGCGCTTTCTGGGCCTGCGCGAGATCTTCCAGCGTCCGACGCAACGACAGCAGAACATCTTCCTGTTCACGCTGGTCTTTGCGAAGAAGTTCCAGTTCGACATCGATCGCCCGCAGCTTTTCCTGATATTCCCCGGAGAGATTTACGCAAACATCCTCATCCTGATTAAGCTCCTGCTCTTTCGAGGCGATGCGTTCCTTGCCCTGATCGAGGAACACCAGACGGTCCTGGTCTTTTTGAGCATGCTCTTCGACAAGGCGGAGCGATTCTTCAAGGTGTTTTAGCCCCTGCTGGTATTGCTCAACCTGTGCCTGCTGCTGGCGGAGCACGTTCAGGATCTCTTCCCGGATCGCCGAAAGGTTTTCGAGATCTTTTTCCTTCTGCCCCTGCAATTGCTGGAATTTCTTCTCGTCTTCTTCTTTTTGAGTGAGGTCGCGTAACAGCTGTTCTTGGGAAGCGCGCGCACGCTCCGATTCCTGCATCATCTCGCGGATCTCGGCAGACACAAGATCCACCTCGCCGCGGAACGCATGGAGTCGTTCTTCGATGTGTTTTCGGGTATTTTCCAGCGATTCTTTGCCGACCAAAAGACCGGTCTTTTGTTGCTCAACTGCCTCGATCTGCGAGCGAAGCGCGCCAAGCTCCCCGTCTACGGAAAGAGCTTGCGTCTCGGCAGCTTGCGCGTCGCCGGTGAGTTTGTCGAGATCCTGGCGGATCTTAGCGATCTCACTTTCTCTTGAAAAAAGAAAATGAGCTCGATGAAGATCGTTCCAAAAATAAAGGCGGGAATCTCTGCCGAGAAAAAGGCCGTCTTTCGAGATAAATGTCGCACCCTGGGACGCGTTCAAAAGCCGTTCAAGTTCATGAACGGGAAATTGGTCGATCACAAAAACGCCCGTCAGCACCCCTTCGAAGCCGGTTTCGGTTTGCACGAAATCAGAAAGAGGCCGGAATCCGAGTGATCCATAAAACTGCACCACGTCTTCGGACAAAGAAACCTGAGGCGCGAGCCCTTTGACGAGAATCCCCGCGGCGAACGAGCGGGACGCATGAAGCTTGCCGATCACGGCCCTCGCCGTCGGCACGTCACCTGCAATAAAAGAACGGACGAACTGCCCCAATGCGACATCCACGGTCCA
>Ga0116170_10001718_pt1 | contig 21821 bp, 19 predicted proteins | sample AD_JPNHW1_MetaG_FD_89797 | JGI IMG/M metagenome (GOLD analysis project Ga0116170, IMG submission 89797) | Active sludge microbial communities of municipal wastewater-treating anaerobic digesters from Japan - AD_JPNHW1_MetaG | ecosystem: Engineered > Bioreactor > Anaerobic > Digestate | place...
AACTCCGTTTCTGCCACCGGCATCTGCTCCGAAAACCAGGCAATCACTCCGTCAAAACGCTCTTTGGTCCGCATGCATGAATTTTGGGTAAAAATACGACTTTCCTCCCACCTGATTTTCTCCTTCATCTACCTAAAAATTAGACAATCGTCCAGAATTTATACAACGAAATCAGGTTCAATATATATTTAATGATTGATTATCAAATACATATATGTCTGGCATACTTTTTGTTAGAAAGTTTTTCCAGGCAGTGCATCAGGATAAAATGTCGTACGGAAATAATGGAAAACTGAGTTCCAGGGAGGTCGCGATCCTCCGTTTAGTGGTTCAGGCGAAATGCCGGAAGCACATCGCGGACGAACTGAAACTTTCCATTCATACGGTCGACACCCATCTTCGGCATATTCATCTTAAGACCAACACCCATTCCCTTTCCGAACTGGTACTTTGGGCATTGAATGTGAACCAGGAATTCACTGCTGTCAACTGAAAGACCGTCTCACGGAATAAGCATGAAAACAAACCTTCTCTTTTATTTCTTCCTGGTATTATCCCTTTCTGTTTTCGGTCAGGCTAATGGCAAGTTCCAGATGCATTTTATGGATGTAGGCCAGGGGGATGCAGCCCTGTTGATATCACCGGGGGGAGAGACGGTCCTTTTTGACGAAGGTGTTGACAAATACTGTGATATGCCCACGGCCTACCTGGAATCGGTCGGGGTCACCTCCATCGACTACCTGGTCACCAGCCATTACCACGACGATCACATCGGTTGTACGAAGCAGATACTGGATGAATTTCCGTTGAACAAAACCGCCTATGACCGTGGAGGGACGTATCCTTCCACGGTGTTTGACCGTTATGTGGAAGCCGTAGGGGTCAAAAGAAAGACCGCCGTGGTCAACGATCGCATCATCCTCGATCAGGGGACCTCGCACGAGGTTACCATTACCTTTATTGCCATGAACGGCGCCGGCATCCGCACCGATAACGAGAATGACCTCAGCCTCGTGGCCCTGGTCAGCTTCGGACCGCTGGATATCATGATGGGGGGCGACCTCAGTGGCTATTCCTCCGGAGATTACCGGGATATCGAGAGTAAAGCAGCTCAGAAGGTTTCGCAGGTAGAGGTATACAAGGTCCATCATCATTGCAGTCAATACAGCTCAAACACCACCTGGCTGAACACGATAAAGCCCCGCATCGGCATCATCTCAGCCTCGGGGGAATATGGGCGCCATCATGGCCACCCCACGGCTGAGTGTCTGGAACGATTACATCAGGAAGGAGTAAAAACGTATTGGACCGAAACGGGGGAAGGCGCACAGCCGGATCCTCAATGGGATGTGGTAAGCGGCGATATCATCATCCAGGCCGATCCCGGAAGCTTGTCCTTCACGGTAAGACATAATCAGACCCGGGTGGATCGATACAGTGTGTGGGGAACAGACGATCAGGAGCCTGCTTCCTCCCGGGCCAAATATGGATGGAGCACCAATTCCGAGATGTATCACTATATCGACTGTTCCTGGATCAAACGTATCAACAGCGAAAACCTCCAAACCGGCGACAATCCTCCCGACGGGAAATATCTACATAAAGGATGTCCTAAAAACTGATCCCATGAAAAAGAAGATGCTTGTACCAGTGCTTCTCCTGGTCATCCCCCTGGCAGTCGGCGCTCAGCCTCTTAAAAAAAAGCTCGTCCCGGAAAAGATCAATCAACAGGTCACTACGTTTCAGGTCCTCAATAAAACCAACGACACTTCCGAGCGAAAGAGCAAAGTCGGGACATTCCAACTGAAAGCCGGTGAACAAAAAGCCGTAGCGGTCACGGGTGAAGACATCACGAAACTGGATCATTCCTTTTCGTCACTCATGAAGGAAGACTCGGTCTCTCCTACCGGGGTCTTCATGCTTCCCGAGCTCTATTATTCCAAAGTCGAGGGCACGGGCAAACAAATATCCTATCGCATCGTTTTTGTTGACCAGGCTCCGTTGAAATATGATTTCTCGCGGGGATTATTTGAAGGGAATATCCGCTTTCTCCCGGTAGAAGTGAACGGCAACGAAGGGTCGCAGCAAATACCGAAGCCTCTTTCCACGCCCGAGGAGATCATCATTTCTTACGGTTCTTCCTCGATCCCGTTATCTATCAGCATGATCAACTGGCCACCGCTGGATGTTTCCATCACCTCTCCCGACCCCAGGGATTCGGTTGATGTTAAAATATTAACGGTGAGCAACCCGGCAGGCTACCTCAAGAAACTGCCCGTGGAGCCGGCCATCATCCTCAGTTCTGCCCGAAAGACCATCCAGGGGTTAGGAGTACAAAGTCTTCCGTTGCATGTGTCATTGAAAGGCGTTTCTGCCTGCAGACCTCTGATGGTGACGCTGGAGACCTCCCTGGGCAGCCTCGATCCTGCCACCGTCACCCTTTCCGGCGAAACCAGCCAGGAAGTCACCCTTCGTTCAGAAAGCATTGGCAATATCAGTCTGCGTACCACCAATCACAACTACCGGAGCAACTCTTTATCGCTGAAAGCTGTTTTCCCCTGGCTTTTCCTCGTTCTTGCCATCGCCGGAGGTGTGATCGGAACCACAGGCCAGACATTGTATAAAAAAGAAAAGATCACCTTACGGCCACTGGCCTATGGCGGCATCATCGGACTCATCGCCGCTGTCGCTTACTGGGGGTTGGGCATCGTTCTCATCGGCTTCTCCCTGGAGACACGCGGACTAAACGAAATTATGGTCTTCGGTTTCGGGCTGCTGGCAGGGTATTTCGGGTTGAAAGCAGCCGTAAAATAACGGTAAGGTCTTGCCTCAGTCTTACGGCTCTCCGGTCAGGATCGTGATCGTCCCGCGGTAAACTTCATCTTCCCAGTGACCTTTGCAAGTCAGGATATAGAAATAGACTCCATCCGACAGGTTATCGCCATCCCAATCGCCACTTTGATAATTCTTGCGGGAATAGACTTTCTTTCCCCAACGATCCCAAACGGTAAATTCCGTTCCTTCAAAAGGTATCCGGTAATCGAAATCCTCCGGAAAGCCTGAATCGTCCACCTTGATCTCATAGGTTTGATTAAATTGATCGCCATTGGGAGTGAACGCGGCGGGGATCTTCAGCTTGACGGTTCTCACCACCACATCGGTGATAAGGGTCGTATCGCATCCGTTCTGATCGGTATAATTCAGATAAACCTGGAACGTCCCGGTGCTGTCGAAGATATACGTAACCGGATTCACGTCGGAGGCAGAAAAGAGCACCGTGGTATCGGGCGACTTTTTAAGGCTCCATTCCCAGTTTACCATATAAGACAGGGCCGTATCGCTGAATTGCAGCGTCATGGTGGGTTTGGTGAGATAAATGGTATCTCCGGGCAATACATCGAATTCCACTTTGGGAAGTTTAAGCACATCTACCAGGTAATCGGACTTCGCTTTGCATCCCCGGGCATCGGTAATGGTCAGGGTGTGTTCGCCGGGACAAAGACCGAAAACGATGGTATCCTGCGAATACCCGCCTCCCCAGTTATATTCATACGGCGGAAGTCCGCCTGAAATGTGCGTTTTGAATTGCCCTTTGCATACTCCGGGGCATCCCAGTTCATTATACCGGTATAAGGTATCAAAGACGATCTCGTCATACACGCGAAGGTACGCCGGTTCGCTGGTATCTATCTCCATCCCGTAGGTGATCACGCACTGGTAGGCCGCCGTATCGTCGCGGGTGACACTTGACAAGGTAAGCAGCGAATCATCCTGAAAATAGATCTCAACGCCGTTTTTCAGCCATTTGTACATCACGTTATCCGCGCCGGTCACGATAGCCCTGAACGCGGTACTATCGTTATAGCAAACAGTGGTATCGGCCGGTACCACTTCGACCGAGATCTGAGCGGTAACGCGAAGAGATGTCAATATCATCAAAAACAGGAAAATACGTTTCATCGGGATGCTTTGAGTGCAAATTTATGAAGAATATTTTTATAAACGCCTGAAAGTCTGTTTTAGTGCGGCAGGATTGTCAGGAATATCCTTCGGCGACCTTCTTTCAACCGACAAAACGACTTGTTTTTCATTTAAATACTGACAAATATTCACTATCTTGGATCAGATGTCCAGTGGTATGAATTTTGACAAAAGCATGCTGCTTGAATAAGCTGAAAGGAGTTTAACCATGAATCTGAACCAATTTACCATCAAATCGCAGGAAGCCGTACAAAAAGCGCAGGAGATTGCCACGGCATTCCGGCATCCGTACATCGAAACGGCCCATTTGCTGAAAGGGATGCTGTCTGTTGACGAGAATGTCATTCCCTATTTACTGAAGAAATCCGATGTGAACATCCCCCTGCTCAGCCAGGAGGCGGACAAGATGCTTTCGGCCCTTCCCCGGGCGGGCGGGCAGGACCAGGTTTATCTTTCCAACGATGCTTCCAGGGCCTTGCAGAAGGCATCGGATATCTGCCACCAGATGAAAGATGAATTTGTGTCGATCGAACACCTGTTGCTCGCATTATTGGCCGGCAGTGATGCCACCGCCCGTCTGCTGAAGGAGAGCGGGATCAATGAGAAGGATCTCACCAAAGCCATTCAGCAGCTCCGTAAAGGCGGGACCGTGAAAAGCCAGAATGCCGAAGAGAACTATAACTCATTATCGAGATATGCCATCAACCTGAACGAAGCTGCCCTCAACGGCAAGCTTGATCCGGTGATCGGACGTGACGAGGAGATCCGGCGGGTGCTGCAGATTCTTTCGCGAAGAACCAAGAACAACCCCATCCTCATCGGTGAACCGGGGGTTGGTAAAACCGCCATCGCCGAAGGGATCGCTCACCGTATCGTGGATGGCGACATCCCCGAGAACCTGAAGACCAAACAGATCTTCTCGCTCGACATGGGGGCGCTCATCGCCGGAGCTAAATACAAGGGCGAGTTTGAAGAAAGATTGAAGAGCGTCATTAAAGAAGTCGTCGCCGCCAATGGAGAGGTGATCCTTTTCATCGACGAGATCCATACGCTGGTTGGCGCCGGCGGAGGCGAAGGAGCCATGGATGCAGCCAATATCCTGAAGCCGGCTTTGGCCCGTGGAGAACTCCGCGCTATCGGAGCCACCACCCTGAAAGAATATCAGCGCTACTTCGAAAAAGACAAAGCCCTCGAAAGGCGATTCCAACCCATCATTGTCACCGAGCCATCGGCCGCCGATGCCATCTCCATCTTGCGAGGTCTGAAAGAACGGTATGAGACCCACCATCATGTCAGGATCAAGGACGAGGCCATCATCGCCGCCGTGGAACTGTCGCAGCGTTATATCTCCGACCGGTTCCTGCCCGATAAAGCCATCGACCTGATTGACGAAGCTGCTTCCAAACTGCGGCTGGAGATCGATTCGCTGCCTGAAGAGCTGGAGACAGCCGAACGAAGGATCCGTCAACTGGAAATCGAACGCGAAGCCATCAAACTGGAAAACGACACCGAAAAGTTACAGTCGCTGAACGAAGAGTTGTCGAAACTGACCAACGACCGCGACCAGATGAGGGCAAGGTGGAAATCTGAAAAAGATATCGTAGAACAGATTCAGTCCTCCAAGAAACAAATCGAACAGTACAAGCTGGAGGCCGACCGCGCCAACCGTGACGGCGACCTCGGAAAAGTAGCGGAGATCCGCTACGGAAAGATACCGGAAGCCGAACGCACCATCGTGACGCTGAAAGAGAATCTGTCGGCGATTCAGAAAGATGCTCCCATGGTGAACGAAGAAGTGGGCGCGGAAGAAATTGCCGGTGTGGTATCCAGATGGACAGGTATTCCCATCAACCGGATGCTTCAAAGTGAACGGCAAAAACTGCTTCACATGGAAGACGATCTTCATCGCCGGGTCATCGGTCAAAACGAAGCCATCACCGCCATCTCCGATGCTATCCGGAGAAGCCGGGCGGGGTTGCAGGATAACCGCCGTCCCATCGGATCATTCATTTTCCTCGGGACCACCGGCGTTGGCAAGACCGAACTGGCAAAAGCGCTCGCCGAGTTGCTGTTCAACAACGAAAACAGCATGATCCGAATTGACATGTCGGAGTATCAGGAACGTCATACTGTCAGCCGTTTGATCGGTGCGCCCCCGGGATACGTGGGATACGAAGAAAGCGGTCAGCTGACCGAAGCGGTAAGAAGAAAACCTTACGCTGTCGTGCTGCTGGATGAGATCGAAAAAGCCCATCCCGACGTGTTCAATATCCTGCTTCAAGTCCTTGACGACGGCCGTCTGACCGACAATAAAGGAAGAACGGTGGATTTCAAGAACACGCTGATCATCATGACCAGCAACCTGGGGTCGCAACTCATCCGGGAAAGCCTTGAGGGAGTCACCGACACCAACCGTTCACAAGTATTGGAAAAAGCGAAAGACCAGGTCTTCGACCTGCTGAAACGTACCATCCGTCCCGAATTCCTGAACAGGGTCGACGAAATCATCATGTTCGCCCCGCTCACGAAAGAAGAGATCGTACAGGTGGTTAGACTTCAGGTCGCGCAAGTGGCCCAGCTGCTGGAAAAGAACGAAATCACCCTGACAGTGACCGACAAGGCCGAACGTCTGTTGGCTGATACCGGTTACGACCCGCAGTTTGGCGCACGTCCGATCAAACGAGTGATCCAGAAGATGATGCTGAACGAAATCTCGAAAGAGATCCTGTCGGGAAAACTGGAGAAAGATGCTAAAATTGTCGTGGATGAAAAAGACGGGGACTTGGTGTTCCGGAATGAATAAGTCCCCATTCCTGCGGATTGACCGTCACGGAGTTTTCTTCGCCGGTTGATCCGCGGGAGTTTTACTCAACAGAACACCCTGGTCGTAGGTTTCCGTTCTGACCACTTCTCCCTTCTCGGAAAAATATTTCCAAAGCCCGTGCTGATGCCCGTCCAGGTATCCGCCGGTGATCATGGGAGTTCCTGTGTAGTAGTAACTGGAGAAAGGTCCCGATTTTTCACCGTTTTTGTACATGGTCCGCATCTTGACCTTTCCATCAGAAAAGAAGGATTCCGAAGCGCCGTCTTTCATCCCCTCCTTCCAGTTGATCGTCTCGGAGACGCCGCCTTGTGAATAGAAGGTTCTGGAGAGACCCTGTTTTATTCCGCTTTTATAATTTTCTTCGGATAACAACGCCCCGTCGTAATCGCTAAAGAACTGCCACAGGCTGTCTTTCTTTTCATCGCGATACATCCCTTTGGCCATGGGTCTCCCATTCTCATACCAGGAAGAAGAAAGAGCCTGGTGTCCGTTGCCGGAGAAAACGGAAAGAGTCTTTATTTTACCGTCAGGGTAATAATAGCGAAAAGTATCCACCGGGACGTTGTCACGGAATTGTCCGGCATAGATCAGGTGACCGGTAGAATCGGTCTTCCGCCATATCCCCTGTTTCTTCCCGGCTGCATCGGTCTGGTTGACCGGTACCTGGGCTACAGCGGGCAGGCCCATTAACACCACACAGGAGAAAAACAGTACCTTGATGACGCGAGTTAGCATGAATCTGTTAATTTTGTCGTCAAATGTAAAAAGTTTTATCTCTCCCTTGAGCACTTATCCGTCACAACTATTGGAAAAAGCCGTCAACGAGTTATCACGGCTTCCCGGGATCGGCAGGAAATCGGCCTTACGGATGGCGTTGCATCTTCTGAAGTGCAAACCCGAAGAAGTGGAGTCGTTGGGCCATGCCATGATTGATCTTCGCAACGGGGTGATCTATTGTGCTCAATGCGGCAACATCTCCGATAAGGATATCTGCGACATCTGCTCCAGCCCGAAACGCGATCACTCGCTGGTGTGTGTCGTGGAAGACATCCGTGATGTGATGGCCATTGAAGGAACAGGTCAGTTTAACGGGGTTTATCACGTGCTGGGTGGCATCATCTCGCCCATTGAAGGCATCGGTCCGCAAGACTTGAACATCAACTCACTGACCGAGCGTGTCGCCGGCGAGACCATCACCGAGATCATCCTGGCGCTGCCCACCACCATCGAAGGAGACACCACCAACTTCTACCTGTATAAAAAGTTATCTTCATCGGGAGTAAAAATGACCATGATCGCACGCGGCATCTCGGTGGGTGATGAACTGGAGCATACCGATGAAATCACCCTCGGGAGATCGATCCTGAATCGCATGCCGTACCAGACAGGGCTCCGAAAATGACCAGCGTAGCTTCAGAAAAGCTGTAATTGATTTACCTTTTCGTTGCTGTGATTGACTTTCAGATCGACATAGTCGGTCAGCAACGGTCTGATGGCCTTTTTGATGATTTTGTTCGGAGTGGTCTTTCTCGACTTGCAGAAGTTAACCAGCGATTTTTTTTGCCGGGCTGTCACCGTGATGGTGATCGTTCTGTATTTCACCGGTTTTCTCTTCTTTTTGGCGGGGACTGTTTGTTGCATCAGGTCAAATCAAAGGTCATTAAGTATCTCTTTAAAGTCATTCAGAATTTTCTGAGCCAGGTGATCAGCCTTCACCATCATATCACTTTCCGCATAGATCCGGATAATGGGTTCCGTATTGGATTTCCGCAGGTGGATCCATTCTCTGTCAAAAGTGATCCTGACACCATCGATGGTGCTGATGTCACATTTGGCGTACCTTTTCGCAAGCTTGTCGAGGATCTTCTGGACGTCCATTCCCGGTGAAAATGCGATCTTGTTTTTGGAGATGTAATACGAAGGAAAGCGATCGCGCATGGCCGAGACTTTCTCGCCGGAAGCGGCCAGCGCTGTCAGAAAGAGAGCGATGCCCACCAGCGCATCCCGGCCGTAATGCAACTCGGGGTAAATGACCCCGCCATTTCCTTCACCTCCGATCACGGCCTTCACTTCTTTCATCTTCGAAACCACATTCACTTCGCCCACGGCAGCCGTGAAATAGGATCCGCCGTGATTCCGGGTAACATCCCGCAATGCCTGGGTGGAACTGAGGTTTGAAACAGTATTGCCCGGGGTATGTTGTAACACGAAGTCAGCGACAGCCACCAGGGTATACTCTTCTCCGAAAGGATTCCCTTCCTCGGTGAGAATGGCCAGGCGGTCCACATCGGGATCGACCACAAAGCCCACGTCTGCCCGGATATCGGTGATGCGTTTTGAGATATCCGTCAGGTGTTCGGGCAACGGTTCGGGGTTATGCGGGAAATTGCCGTCGGGGGTGCAATAGAGCTCGTTCACATTGCGTACTCCCAAAGCTTTAAGGAGCTTGGGGACAGCGAGGCCGCCGGTGGAATTCACGGCATCGACAACCACGGAGAAATCAGCTTTTTTGATAGCATTGCAATCAACGAGCGGCAGATCCAGGATGGCTGCGATATGACGATCGATGAAGGTATCGTCCGTGACGCAGGTCCCGAGGTCGCTGATACCGGCATAGACGGTCTCACCTTTCCCGGCAATGTCCAGCAATTCAGCGCCATCAGCGGCTGACAGGAACTCACCTTTGGCGTTGAGAAATTTCAGCGCATTCCATTCCTTCGGATTATGGCTGGCCGTGATGATGATGCCGCCGTCTGCGCCGGTGAAAAGCACCGCCATTTCGACCGTGGGTGTCGTCGTCAATCCGATATCGGTGACATCGGCCCCACACCCTGTCAGGGTGGCCACGATCAGATCACTCACCATTTTTCCGGAGATCCTGGCGTCGCGTCCGACAATGATGCGCATCCGGCCTTTTCCTGCCGACTTTTTCAAGAAAGTATAAAAGGCGCTGGCGAATTTAACCACATCGGGGGGAGTAAGTGATTCATCCTGCTTCCCTCCTATCGTTCCCCGGAATCCCGAGATGGACCTTATTAACGTCATGAATGCTATTTTTAGCAAAAATAAAAGGATTTTCAAGGATAGCCTGCATGTTGATAAAAATTTTATAACCAGCCCTGTCCTGCCTTCGGAGAATTACCTGATTTTATTTACCTTTGTTGCATTAATAATCGTTGATACAGTGGGGCCTTTGCCCGAGGCATGGAAGAATATTTTGATCCCAATTCAGATCCTGAAACGCAAGAACTTATCAAAAGGTTTGAAGAGATGCTTGACACACACGGTCATCGTTTCTTTGATGTAGATGAGTTTGAAGATATTGTTGATTATTACCAGATCCGGGGAGACCTGAAATCCGCTATGCGGGCGCTCCGCCACGGATTGAGCCAGCATCCCGAGAATGCAACGTTGATGCTGAAGAAAGCACAGGTGTACGTCTATTCCAACAAAGATGAGAAAGCCCTGCGGATCCTGCACAGCATTTCTATCGATGAGGCGGCCGACCACGACCTGCACCTGCTGAAAGGCAATTTGTACAGTCAGTTGGGCAAATCGTCAAAAGCTATCCAGGAGTTCAAGAAAGCCATTCACGACGAAGAGGATACCGACGAATTATACACCAGCATCGCTTTTGAATACGAGGCACTGGGGAAATACGAGAAAGCCATCGACTACCTGATTCTGGCGCTGGATTTCAATGCAGGCAACGAAGCTGCCCTCTATGAGTTGTCGTTTTGTTGCGAAGTGAGCCAGCAGACCGACAGAATCATCCGTTTCCTGAACGATTTTCTCGACCATCATCCTTACTCTAGGCCGGCATGGTTCAATCTCGGAATTGCATACAGTAATCAGGAGTTGTACGAAAAAGCCATTGAAGCCTACGATTTCGCGCTGGCCATTGACGAATCGTTCGCATCGGCCTACTTCAACAAAGCCAATTGCTACGCTAACCTCGACCAGTACGAAAAAGCCATCGAGACCTATTTCGAGACTTTCTTTTACGAGGATCCGGAACCGATCACTCATTATTACATCGCCGAATGTTACGAGAAACTGCGGAAGTTCGATCTGGCTACCGAACATTATAAGAAAGCCGTATCGCTCGATCCCGATTTTGCCGATGCATGGCTGGGTATCGGCATCTGCAGCGATGAGATGAATCAGCCACAGGCAGCGCTGTCGTACATCCGGAAGGCCATTGAGCTGGTGCCTACGGTACCCGAATACTGGTTCATCTGCGGTGATATCCAGATCAAACTATCCATGTTTGAAGAAGGCATTGACTCCTACCGGAAAGTGATCGAGCTGGATCCCGAAGATCCGGATATCTGGCTGGATTTATCGGTGGTTTATGCCGACCGCAAAGATTTTCAAACGGCCATTCAGACCCTGGAAGAAGGTCTCAAATGGCACGATGACAATGCCGATTTTTATTACGGAAAAGCTTACTACCTGCTCATGAACGGGCAATCCAAAGAGTCACTCATCATACTGAATACCGCACTATCCATGGATTATGAAGGGCATAAACGTCTCTTCATGACCTTCCCTGAAGCAAAAGAACATCCAGAAGTCATTGAATTGATCAACTCTTTCAAACAAGAATAACATCAATCTAAAACACTTCCCCTATGATGCAAGCTTCTCTCACATTTCTTTCCTCAAGAACGGGTAAGCCCCGTAACACGGGGATTACCATGGTTATGGATAAAGGACTCAGTGTCCGTCAGGCAGAAGATGTCGTCAACGCGGCGTCCGATTATATCGATTTCGTTAAATTCGGTTTCGGGACCGGACTCATCTCCAACAATATCGCAGAAAAGGTCAGGGTGTACCAAAAAGCCGGTATCAGCACTTTCCCCGGCGGCACGCTGTTCGAGGCATTCGTCATTCGCGATGAATTCGACGAATACCGGAAGTTGCTGAAGAAACTCAAATGCGATACGGTGGAAGTATCCGACGGCTCCATCAAAATGGATCATAAAATTAAATGCCGTTACATCAAAGAGCTGGCGAAAGATTTCATCGTGCTTTCCGAAGTCGGTTCCAAGGAAGCCAGCCGGCAGATCAAGGCAGAAGATTGGGTGGATATGATGCAGAAAGAGCTCCGGGCCGGGGCCACTAAGGTGATTGGCGAAGGACGTGAGAGCGGCAGCGCCGGCATCTTCAGCCCCAGCGGCAAGGCGCATATCTCCCTCATCCGCGAGATTCTCAGCCACATTGAGCTTGATCAGATCATCTGGGAGGCTCCGCTGAAATCACAACAGGCGTGGTTTATCAAGGAATTCGGCCCCAATGTTAACCTGGGTAATATCCCGTACCAGGAGGCACTCGCGTTGGAGACGATCCGCCTCGGACTCCGGGTAGATACCTTCTTCCATTTTCTTCCGGCAAAATTTCATAAGTTTCAACCCAAATAAGCTTTGAAGAAACTTTACGGACTCATCGGATTCCCACTGGGACATTCGAAGTCGGTGGAATTTTTTACGAACAAATTCCGGGAAGCCGGACTGACCGGTTATTCTTACCGTCTCTTTCCCCTGCCGGATATCGCGGAACTTTTACCGATGATTGACCAGCTCCCTGACCTGAGGGGCTTCAATGTCACCATTCCCTATAAGGAAAAAATCGTCCCTTTCCTGGCGGAAATGGATGAAGAAGCGCAAAAAGCCGGTTGCGCTAATGTGGTCCTTCTCGACCGGAAGCAGGGACAATGCAGGATGACCGGATACAACACCGATGCCCCGGCTTTTCTTGATTCCCTGGCCGGAATCGATCATCACTACCATGCCCTGATCCTGGGTACCGGCGGCGTCTCCAAAGCCGTAGCATCAACCTTTGACAAGCTGAATATTGATTATCTGTTTGTCAGCAGAAACCCAACAAATACCAAACAGATTACTTATCAGTTATTATGGCAGGATCCATCCGTCATCAGCCAGCACACCCTCATCGTCAATGCCACCCCGGTTGGCATGTTCCCGAATGATCATGATTGTCCGGATATCCCTTACGACCAGTTAAGTCACCGGCACATGCTGTACGATTGTATTTACAATCCGGCCTATACGCTGTTTTTACGCAACGGGGCCGGGCAGGGAGCACAAATCAAGTCGGGAATGGAAATGTTCCTCAAGCAGGCAGAACTCACCTATGGTTTGTTTTTAAAATAATTTTCCGCTTGCCACAAATCCTACATTTACCCTAACATTTTTTTCTTTTCTGAATTTTTTTTTTGAATTTCAAATTTTTCCACTACCTTTGATTCCCATATCAACTATCACCATATACTGCCTTGACTGCCAGACACTCCATATCCTCCGTTCAAACCGAGAAGAATCTCCGACGGTTGTCAGAAACATTTTTGTCCTTAACAGCAGACCCGGATTATAACATTAGTATGCTGACCGTTGCTCTTGGGGAAATGCTGGGAGCGACCTGTTGCTTTTACACCACACTTGACAAGAAGAAACGAGTGTGTTGCGGGGCATGCTGGAATATTCCGGCGGGATACACGTTGACTGACAACCCGGAAGGTCATTTGGGCATCGAATTTCTGGAGCCCGGGAAACGGGGAATCACCCTGATCACGCACTTGGAAAAAACCGATTATGCTCAATCCGAACCCATTGTAAAAGATCTCGGATTGAAAACCTATTTTAGCAAAATCGTAAAATTGACGGGGCAGTCGATCGGTTCGTTAAGCGTTGTCTATAACCGCCATTTTGTTCCCACCCACGAAAGTGAAGAACTGCTGAGGATTGTGGCTTCCGCTATTTCTGTTCAGGAATCGCTGAAAATGAAAATGGAAGAGATCCGGAACCGGGAACATCAGTTGAAAATGATGATTGACTTCACTCCCGATCTGGCCATTCAGTTTTTTAACATGGATGGAAAAATAAAATTCTGGAATAAAGCATCGGAACATCTGTATGGTTTTTCGGAACCGGAAGCGATGGGCAGGACACTCGATCAGTTGATATTAGACACGGATTCATATCAACGGTTCAAAGAAGCGATGGATCATGTAGGGGGAACCGATGAAGCGGTCACGGTTGAATTTTCCGCCCGGAATAAAAACGGAGAAACGCGGTTCATTCTCTCCACCATTTTTTCCATCGAATCCATATCCGGTGAAAAAAACCAACGCGATTTTATCTCCCTGGAGATCGACTTGTCAGATCTGAAAAATGCCCAGATCAAGCTGAAAGAATATACCATACAGTTGGAAAAGCTGAATGCGACAAAAGACAAGTTTTTTTCGATCATCGCCCATGATCTGAAAAACCCATTCAACACGATCCTGGGATTTTCAAAAATATTGTATAGTGATTATCAGGAACTTAGCGACGAGCAAATCCTGAAGTTTATCAGAGCCATTCGTGATTCGGCCGAGAACGCCTTCAAACTTCTTCAGAATCTTTTGATTTGGTGCAGGTTACAATCGGATACTATCGAATTTTTCCCGGAAATCACCAGTCTGAACCTGATGGTGAACGAAACCCTGGCCCTGTTAAAACCACAGGCATATTCCAAAAGGATCCATTTTATTCAGGCCGTTGACCCGTCGCTCCAGGTCTATGCTGACGAAAACATGATTAAAACCGTCTTGCGCAACCTTATCTCCAATGGCATTAAATATGCTCATCCCGATGGGTACGTCAAGATAACGGCCCAGGGAAACGGGAATGATGTCCGGATCGAGGTGGCCGACAACGGGATCGGAATACCTCCCGACCTGTTATCCAAGCTCTTCGTCGTTGGCGAAAAGACAGAACGGCCGGGTACGGCCCACGAAATGGGAACCGGGATCGGACTGATCCTGTGCCGGGACTTTCTGGAAAAACACGGCACCGAAATCATGGTTTCATCCGAGCCGGGAAAAGGGTCGATGTTCTCATTCACGCTGAAGAAATCAGCATTTTCTTCCTGATTTTCTTCAGAAAAGAATTTTTCTTGCATAAATGAAAAGAAATGACTAATTTTGCCCCCTCTTTTTAAAGTAAAGATCAAAAAACCTTTAATCAATTAATTCAGAGCAATGAATCTAGCACCAGAAGTCAAGAAAAACGCCTTTAAAGAGTACGGAAAATCCGAATTTGACACTGGCTCAACCGAAGCGCAGGTGGCTCTCTTCACAATGAAGATCCAACACTTGACGGAGCACCAGAAAGTTAACAAGAAAGATATGATGACCGAACGTTCCCTGGTCAGGTTAGTAGGAAAGCGCAAGAGCCTGCTTGAGTACCTAAAAGAAAAGGACATCGAACGTTACAGGGCGATCATCAAAAAGCTTAACATACGAAAATAAGCGGACAGATTCGTCCACCAGAAAAAAAGGCAATTCTCTAAATTGCCTTTTTTTTCATTATTTAAAGAAAAAGGATACGATGAATGTAATTAGCAAGAAATTCAAGCTGGCCGATGGTCGCGAAATTCAAATCGAGACCGGTAAGCTGGCAAAACAAGCTGATGGCTCCGTAGTCGTCAAGATGGGCGACACCATGTTGTTGGCCTCGGTAGTAGCGAGACAGGAAGCAGGAGAGAATGTGGATTTCATGCCGTTGAGCGTGGAATACCGTGAGAAATACGCTGCTGCCGGGCGTTTTCCCGGTGGTTTTTTCAAACGTGAAACACGTCCTTCCGATTACGAGGTGTTAATATCCCGTCTTGTCGACCGTGCTATCCGTCCTCTTTTCCCCGACGATTACCACGCAGAAGTGCAGGTAATCATCACCCTGATCTCCGCTGAAAAAGATATGCTTCCCGATGCCCTGGCCTGCCTGGCCGGATCGGCTGCACTCATGGTCAGCGATATTCCCTTCCACGGACCCATCTCGGAAGTACGCGTTGCCCGGATAAACGGACAATTTGTGATCAACCCCGCCATGTCGGAACTCGAAAACGCCGACATCGACCTCATGGTTGGCGCTTCCATGGATAACATCACGATGGTGGAAGGCGAGATGAAAGAGGTTTCGGAAAACGAGATGATCGAAGCGCTGAAATTTGCGCACGAAGCGATTAAAATCCAATGTCGGGCCCAGATTGAACTGGCCTCGGAAGTGGAAAAAGCTCAAAAGAAACGCGAATATTGTCACGAGACCAACGATCCCGAGCTGAAAGAACAACTCTGGAACGCTACCTACCCGAAAGTATACGCGATGGCAAAACAAGGAGTGGCCAGCAAAAAAGAACGCGGCGACATTCTTGATTCCATCAAAGAAGAATTCGTTTCCACCCTCTCTGAAGAAGACCAGGAAGCTAAAGCCGCTATGATCAGCCGGTATTTCCATGATGTGGAATACCACGCCATCAGAAACTCCACCCTGGATAACCGCAAACGTGTTGACGGACGTGGTCTCGATGAGATCCGCCCCATCTGGACCGAAGTAGATTACCTCCCTGCAGCACACGGTTCCGCCATCTTCACCCGCGGTGAAACGCAATCGTTGACGACCGTCACTCTCGGCACAAAACTGGATGAACAGGTACTTGATGGCGCCGTCGTAGAAGGAAAAGCGACCTTTATTCTCCATTACAACTTCCCCTCTTTTGCTACGGGCGAAGTGAAACCCATCCGCTCCACCAGCCGCCGCGAGATCGGTCATGGCAACCTGGCGCTCATGGCCCTGAAAAACATGCTTCCCAACTCGGAAGATAACCTGTATACCATCCGTGTGGTCTCCGATATCCTCGAATCCAACGGATCCTCTTCCATGGCTACCGTTTGTGCCGGCACAATGGCGCTGATGGATTCCGGTATCAAACTGAAAAAGATGGTCTCCGGTATTGCCATGGGACTGATCACCGACCCCGATCCGAAAACCGGCAGATATGTCGTACTGAGTGACATTCTGGGTGATGAAGACCATTTAGGCGATATGGATTTCAAAGTCTGTGGTACTGCCGACGGCATCACTGCCTGCCAGATGGATATCAAGGTCGACGGACTGCCTTACGAGGTTCTCCGCGAAGCCCTCGAACAAGCCAAAGCCGGCCGTATGCACATCCTCGGTGAAATGAGAAAGACCATCACGGAACCGCGTCCCGACTTCAAACCTTTTGTACCTCGTATCTTGCAGATGAAGGTACCGAAGGAATTTATCGGAGCTATCATCGGCCCCGGCGGCAAAGTGATCCAGGAAATGCAGCGTGAGACAGGCACCACCATCGTGATCGAAGAAGTAGGTGAATTCGGAGTCGTCGATATCGTGGCTGACAACCTGGAAGCTCGTGATGCCGTGATCGAAAGGATCAAACGCATCGTTGCTGTTCCCGAGATCGGACAAATCTATAAAGGAAAAGTTAAAAATATTACCACCTTCGGCGCCTTCATCGAGATACTTCCTAACCAGGACGGTCTGCTTCACATCTCCGAGATCGAATGGAGAAGGCTGAAAACCGTAGAAGAAGTACTGAAGGTCGGTGACGAAGTTGAAGTGAAACTGATCGAAGTCGATCCCAAAACAGGCAAACTGAAACTGTCGCGTAAGGTGCTTCTCCCGAAACCGGAGAATTACCAAGAACCTCCGAAGTCGCAACACAGCGACCGCCGGCCTCCCAAAAATGACTAACGACGGCCTGTAACCTCCTGCCCCCGTTTTCGTATAACGGGGGCCTTATTCTTTCTTTCTGTAGTTAAAAAACGATCGTTCATGAGACAGTTGAAAATTACCAAACAGGTTACAAATCGTGAAACCGCTTCTCTTGATAAATATCTTCAGGAGATCGGTAAGGTGGAGCTTATCACCGCCGACGAGGAGGTAGCCCTTGCCCAACGCATTAAACAGGGAGACCAGGCAGCCCTTGAAAAACTTACCAAAGCAAATCTCAGGTTTGTCGTTTCTGTCTCCAAGCAATACCAAAACCAGGGACTGAGTCTTCCCGACCTCATCAATGAAGGTAATCTTGGCCTGATCAAGGCTGCACAACGGTTTGACGAAACCCGTGGTTTTAAATTTATCTCCTACGCTGTATGGTGGATCCGTCAATCGATCCTCCAGGCCCTTGCCGAACAGTCGCGTATCGTCCGGCTCCCGCTCAACAAAATCGGATCTATCAACAAGATCAATAAAGCCTATGCGCAGCTGGAGCAACAATATGAGCGCGAACCCAACCCTGAAGAAATAGCCAACCTCCTTGAGATCTCTGAAAACGAGGTCAAGGAATCGATCAAGAACTCCGGTCGTCATGTCTCCATGGATGCTCCTTTAGTGCAGGATGAAGACAACACGATGTACGATGTACTGAAAGGCGAAGAGAGTACAACCCCTGAGAACGGTCTGCTATACGAATCCCTGAAAAAGGAGATTGAACGGGCTGTTTCAACACTCACACAGCGTGAAGCCGACGTGATCCGCCTCTATTTCGGGTTGAATGGAAGTCACCCGATGACCCTGGAAGAAATCGGCGAAAAATTCGATCTGACACGTGAAAGAGTTCGCCAGATCAAAGAGAAAGCCATCCGTCGCCTGAAACACACATCCAGAAGCAAGATCTTAAAAACCTATCTGGGATAAACCATGAACCACCTGGTAGCGCCATCCCTTCTCTCAGCCGATTTCCTGAAACTTCGGGACGAGATTGATATGGTGAATCACAGTGAAGCCGACTGGCTCCATCTCGATATCATGGATGGATTGTTTGTGCCCAATATCTCTTTCGGTTTCCCCCTGCTCGAGAAGATCAGGACCGTGGTGGAAAAGCCCATGGACGTTCACCTGATGATCGTCGATCCTGACCGGTACATTGAACGCTTCCGGGAATCGGGCGCCTCGGTGATCAGCGTGCATTATGAAGCATGTCAGCATCTGCACCGCACGCTGCACCGGATCCGCGAAACCGGAGCTAAAGCAGCGGTGGCGCTCAATCCGCATACTCCTGTCTTTCTGCTGAAAGATATCCTGAACGATCTCGATATGGTGCTGCTGATGTCGGTAAATCCGGGTTTTGGCGGGCAGAAATTCATTCCCCGCACCTATGATAAAATCCGTGAGCTGAAAAAAATGATCCGGGATGCCGGCTCGAAAGCGCTGATAGAAGTCGATGGCGGGGTGGACCTGAACAATGCGCCCTTGTTGACAGAGGCCGGTGTGGATATCCTGGTTGCCGGAAATACCGTTTTCAAATCCAATGATCCTGCCGGCACTATTTCTTTGCTGAAACAATCATAGGTTTTTTACGCCTATTTTTATTTTTTCTTACTTTTACATAAAACACCTCTCCATGGATCTTTACGGAGCAATGGATTATGTGGTAAAGTACCAGAATGAGAACCATCATCCGGCTTTTCATTACCATGGGATTTTTCATACGCTGGACGTACATCAGTCGGTCGTTCGTCTTGCCAAGATGGAGAAGGTGGAGCCCGGGGACATACCTCTGCTTGAGGCAGCGGCCCTGTTTCACGACATAGGGATCATGGAAGACTTTAAAGATCACGAAAGAAAATCGGCCGACATCGCTCGAACTGTTTTACCGCGTTTTGGTTTTTCCAATGGATCCATCGACCGTGTTTGTGACCTGATCCTTTCCACCAGCATTTATTCCCTTCCCTCCCGATTACCGGAGATGATCCTTTGTGATGCTGATTTGGATCACCTCGGGAGAGCGGATTTTTTCATGCGATCGTTTCAGCTTCAGACAGAGTGGTCGATGTTGGGAATCAGGACGACGACCCCTTCCGAATGGCTGGAGATTGAAGCGGACTTTATAAAGAAACACCGCTATTTCACACAGACGGCGAAAGCAACCAGGGATGCCGGAAAAGCGGAAAACCTGGCGTACATTGAGCGTTTTTTATCCTCCGGAGGAAAATGAATCCCCCGACATCTCATGCTACTAATGGAAAGAGAAGAAGCCAGACTACGGATTGCCCGCCTGACGGAAGAAATCAGGCAGCACAACTACAATTACTACGTTTTATCACGCCCCGTTATCACCGATTATGAATTCGACCAGCTGCTGGAAGAGCTGATACGGCTGGAGCAGGAGTTCCCTGAATTCGCTGCCACCGATTCCCCTACCCGCCGTGTCGGCGGAGAGGTCACCAAAGAATTCCAACAGGTGACCCATCGTTACCCGATGTTATCGCTGGGGAACACTTATTCTGAACAGGATGTACGCGATTTCGAGGAGCGGGTCCGCAAAGTGATCGGTGAGGAGACGGAATACGCCTGCGAATTGAAGTTCGATGGTGTCGCCATCGGCCTGCGCTACGTGGATGGTCTGCTGGTACAGGCAGTGACCCGTGGCGACGGGATCAGGGGCGACGATGTCACCGCCAATGTGCGGACCATCAGGTCTGTCCCTCTCCGGCTCAACGGCAGCGGGTTCCCTTCCGATTTTGAGATCCGGGGCGAGATCATCCTGCCTCATTCCAGCTTTGAGAAAGTAAACCTCGAACGGGCGGAAGAAGGAGAAGAGCCCTTTGCCAACCCGCGCAATGCTGCTTCCGGGACACTCAAGATGCAGGATTCGCGGGAAGTGGCCAGACGAAAGCTCGACTGCTACCTCTACCACGTACTGGTGGATGACACCCCCTTCATGACTCATTTCGAGAGCCTGACCGCCGCCAAAAAATGGGGATTCAAAGTATCGGAACACCGCGCCAGGTGTAAAAATATTGACGAGATCTTCGAGTTCATCCACTCCTGTGAAGAAGCGCGTCCCACCCTCCCCTTTGACATTGACGGAGTGGTGATCAAGGTGAATGCTCTTTCTCAGCAGGAGATGCTCGGCTTCACTGCAAAATCGCCGCGTTGGGCCATCGCCTTTAAATTCCGGGCGGAATCGGCTTCTACCCGTCTTCTTTCTGTCGATTTCCAGGTCGGGCGTACCGGGACGGTCACTCCTGTTGCCAACCTCGCTCCTGTTCATCTGGCAGGGACGATCGTGAAAAGAGCAACCATGCATAATGCTGATTTCATCCGGTCGCTGGACATCTGCACCGGCGATACCGTCTTCGTGGAAAAAGGGGGTGAGATCATCCCGAAGATCACCGGGGTGGACGCAAACCTTCGTCCAGCAGGGGCTGTCCCGCTGCCTTTTGTGACCCATTGTCCGGAATGTGGCACCGCACTGATCAGAAACGAGGGGGAAGCCGCCTGGTATTGCCCCAACGAATCAGGATGCCCGCCCCAGATCAAAGGCAGGTTGCAGCATTTCATCAGCCGGAGGGCTATGAATATCGAGACCCTGGGAGAAGGCACCATCGAGATGCTCTATGATCACGGCATCATCCATGATGTCGCCGACCTGTACGACCTGAAAGCGGAACAGCTGATGGGACTCACCAAGACGTTCGTGGCCGATGACGGATCGGAGCGCAAGGTCAGTCTCCGCGAAAAGTCGGTCGCCAACATCCTGAACGGCATTGAAGCCTCCAAAAGTGTTCCTTTCGAACGGGTACTGTTCGCCATCGGCATCCGGTATGTCGGGGAGACCACATCGCGTCTGCTGGCAGAACACTTCCTCAATATCGGGAATCTGGAGAAAGCGCCGAAAGAAGAGTTGACCGAGGTGGAAGGCGTGGGAGTTGCCATCGCGCAAAGCATCGTTGCCTTTTTCAAATCACCCGCCAACCAAGAACTCATCGAACGCCTTAAAAGCCATGGCATCCGTTTCGCCTCACACTCCCGGGAGTTGCTTTCCCAAAAACTCGCCTCCCGGAAAGTCGTTGTGACCGGCATTTTCTCTTCCCCTGCCCGCCGAAAAGAGATCGAAGAACTCATCATCCTCCATGGCGGCCGTAACATCTCCTCGGTCAGCAAGAACACGTCGTTCATTGTTGCCGGTCAGAATATGGGTCCGGAGAAATTAAAAAAAGCACAGGAACTGGGTATTCCTGTGCTTTCTGAAATAGATTTTCTGGAGATGCTCCGGTAAACCGAAGGTCCTTCCCCTATTCTGCGCGAGCGATATCGCAGGCGCCGGAAGTGTGGCATTCCACCTTGGGATTTCCTTTATACTTGATGTCGCAGGCGCCGGAGACATTCGCTTTCAATGATCC
>Ga0116170_10001723_pt1 | contig 21803 bp, 22 predicted proteins | sample AD_JPNHW1_MetaG_FD_89797 | JGI IMG/M metagenome (GOLD analysis project Ga0116170, IMG submission 89797) | Active sludge microbial communities of municipal wastewater-treating anaerobic digesters from Japan - AD_JPNHW1_MetaG | ecosystem: Engineered > Bioreactor > Anaerobic > Digestate | place...
CCTCTGAAGTGGGCCTGCTTCAGCAGGGGGAGGTAGGATTCCATTTTCTGAAGCGCGCTTCAGCGCGGCTTTCCTGGAATCGCTTCACGCCCGGTCATCCCCCAGGAAAGCCCGGCTGAAGCCGGCTTTGAAAAGAAGAAGGAGTCAGAAACACCCCGCCTGAAGGCGGGTGCAAAGAAGAACCCGCTGAAGCGGGCTGAGGCGCCTTTTCAACACAACGACTTCTGGATTCTCCTGGACTTTGTACTTTTTCGCCCCCCTCTGTAACCTTTTCCCGTCCGGTGCGTATAAGACTTACAGAAAACGCGCCGAACGGGTATCGGACGCGGAAAAAAATGCCAGCAGCACCCACGAGGAGGAAAAATAACATGCGAGTCCAGAGAATCACCTCTTTTCTGTCGGCACTGCTTCTTGGTTTCACTTTGCTGGGGTTGGCCTTGCCGGCCCGGGCGCAGGGCGGTCTCGAGGATTCCCTGCCGGCCGGTTTTCAGTTCGTTGCGCAGTTGGATGTCCGGCAATTTGTCGAGGCTCCCGCCCTGCAGCCGATCCGCGACCGGGTGTTGAACCCGTCGGCCCAGACCTTTATCAACAATCTTCGTCAGATGACCTCGGTGGACCTGCTCAAGGATCTGGATCGGATCCTGTTTGCCGGTTATCTGGACAAGGAGAAGAAGGCTGAAGGGCTGATGCTGCTTCAGGGGCGTTTGAGCCGGGAGGGCGTGGTGAATTTCCTGAAGATGTCGGCACAATTCAAGGAGATCGCATCCGGCTCCTCGACGATCTATGAATACTGGAGCGCGAATGACAACGAACTGCGGTATGCGGCGTTCCTGAAGGACGGCCTGCTGGCGATGGGTCGTCAGACGGCGGTGGAACGAGCTTTGGCCCTCTCGGACGGACGCCTGCCCGAGCGCCTCTCCGCCCAGGCCGACTATGCCAAACGCCGCGCGGCCTTGCCCCAGAATGCGTTGTTTCTGCTGGTGGTTCTTGCCCCGGGGCAAGTTCCGGTGGAGCGTCCCGAGGCGCCTTTTGTCAATTCTCTCAAGACCCTGGGAGTCAGTGTGGCGATCGAAGGCGAACAGGTTGCCCTGCGCTCGCAACTTGAAACCTCCGACGCCGACGCGGCCACGCAGTGGGGGCAGATCGCGGCCGGTTTCCTGGCCGCCGGGAAATTGTACAGTCGGCACCCCGAAGCACCCGGAATCGTCCAGCGTGTTGAACTCGGAGTGCAGGACACGCTGGTCTCGTCTTCGCTTGCCGCTTCGGCCCCGGAACTGTTAACGTGGTTGGACCAGCTTGGGAAACTGAAGGCCCAGCAGCAGGCCCAACCGGCTCCGACGCAACCGGCCGCCCAGTAAAAGACGGACAAGAGGCGTTGTTCATGGATCGCGGGCGTTTTCGCCCGCCTGAAGGCAAAATCGGGTTTGGGGATTCGACTGCTGTTTCAGCGAAAAGTGAGTAAGACAAGCACGCAGAAAAAAGGGACGTTTCCATCCGATGTCAGACACACCCTGTCCGTCCCACTCCAGAACCCAACCGGCGGCAGCCCGATACCAGGAAGCGGATCTGGCTGCCGTTCGGCGCGTGCTGGGGGGGGATCGCGAGGCCTTTCGCGAGTTGGTCGAGCGATACCAGCAGAAGGTCTTTCAGACGGTTCTGCGGCTTGTCGAAAATCCCGCGGAGGCGGAGGAGTTGGCGCAGGAGACCTTTCTGAAAGCCTACTCGAGTCTCGGGCGTTACGACGCGCAGTGGGCGTTCTCCACCTGGCTGTTGACCATCGCCCACCGCACGGCGCTGAGCGCGTTGCGCGCGCGGGGTGTCCGTCCCCGACTCGAATTCATGGAAACACTCCCCGAGCCGTCTCCGTCCGCGCCGACTTCCCCGGTCACTCCGGCCACACAGGCGTTGCGCGAGGAATGGATCGGGCGCCTGAAGGCCGAGATTCAGGCCCTGGGAACGAAGATGCGGACGGCGTTCTCGCTGCGGTATGAGGAAGATTGTTCGATTTCGGAAATTGCATCCATCACCGGCTCAAGCGAGCTGGCCGTCAAAGTGCTGCTCCACCGGGCGCGTCGAATCCTGCGCGAGCGCCTGGATCGGTTCTTTGATACGGCGCCTTGAGTGTAAACCACGGAAACGAGGAAAACCATGTCCACCCCGATTTGTCCTGAAATCCTGCTGGAGAAAGCCCTGCACGGCGAGCCGATGAGTTCGCGCGAGCTGCGCGATTTCGGCGCCGCGCTCGTGGCCAACCCGGAATTGGCGCGCGAGTACGCGCTCCTGCGCCGCATCGTGTCCGATACGGCGCAATTGCCCCGGCCTGCGCTCTCCCCCGATTTCACGGACCGGGTGATGAGTCGTGTCGCCACACGGCCCAACCCGGCGGCCCGTCCATCGTTCCCCTCGCTCTGGGGACTGGCTGCGGCCAGTGTCCTGATCGCGCTGACGGCGGGGGGTATCCACCTGTGGGAAAGCGCCTCCGTTGTTGAGGAAGGGGAAACGGCGCTGTGGGACGGAGTGGCTCGGGCCGAAGGAACCGGCGAGCAGATCTGGGACCAGGTGTATTCCCTCTGGAACACGGGTCCGATCTTTTCTTCGCCCCTTGTTCTGTGCGGGTGGATGCTGGCCGTATCCGTAGGGGCATTTGCGTTGAACGCGTGGCTGGCGCGCCAGCCGAAGGGACAGCCGGTCCGCCCGGTCCGATGGAACCGATAGATTTCAAGAAACTTGAGGAGACTCCATTCATGCGGTATGCGAGAAAAGTGTTTTCGATTCTTTTTCTGGCGCTGTGGACCCTGTCAGGTTTCGCGCAGGAGAACCCCGGCAAACAACCGGCAGACCCGTCGGCCCCCCAATACACCTTCCTGCGCGATGTGGTCTATGGGCACAAGGACGGCATGGCCTTGACGTTCGATGTGGTTCGGCCAAACCTGAATGCCAACGGCGCCGGGGTGCTGTACATGGTGAGCGGCGGCTGGTACTCGCTGTGGGTTCAGCCCGAACGGATCGTGTGGTGGTACAAACCCGTTCTGGATAAAGGTTTCACCGTCTTTCTGGTCCGGCACGGCAGCGCCCCCCGCTACAAGGTGCCGGATGCTGTCGAGGATGTGCGGCGGTGTGTGCGTTTTATTCGCATGACAGCGGCGGATTATGGTGTGGACCCCGAGCGTCTCGGAGTCACGGGCATGAGCGCGGGCGGCCACCTCTCGCTGATGCTGGGAGTGGCCGCGGACAACGGCGATCCGAAGGCGGAGGATGCCGTGTTGCGCCAGAGCGACCGGGTGGCCTGCGTGGTGGCCGATTTTCCACCAACGGATCTACGTCCCTGGGTCCGAAAAAAGGGGACGACTGCGTCCCGGGATTTTCCGGCATTGCAGTTCGAAGAAGAAAAGGCTCCCGCCTGTTCCCCCCTGTTGCTGGTCAATAAGGAGGCGCCCCCGACCCTGCTCATCCACGGTGACAAGGATAAACTGGTTCCCATCGAACACAGTCGCAGAATTCTCGAAGCATTCAAGACTGCCGGGGTTCCGTCCGACCTGATCGTGATCGAAGGGGGACAGCATGGTTTCATCGGCGCCGCCAAACGACGGGCGGACGACGCGACCGTGGCGTGGTTCGAGAAATATCTTGTGCCCCGGAAACAGGCCGTGGCCAGCCGGGTTCCGTGATCGGCCAACCCCGCGATGCTTCCGGTGGAAATGCGCCGGTTCAGGAAAGGTGATCCTCATGTCAAACAGATCTATCGAACTCAGGACGGGCCCGACGCGCCGCCCGTCCACGGAGCGAATCGGGTCGTTCCTCGTCTGGGGCGGCCTGGCCTTCTGCGTCTTTCTTTTCCTGACGGAACTTGGTTGGGCCGCGGACGGAGTTCTCCAGAGAGACGGCGGAAATCCCCCGCCGGCCCCGGGGAAGTCGGCCTTCTGTATCCTGCTGCTGTTGCTGGGCCTGATGATGAAGACGGCCAAGGTGGCGGCGGCTCTGGCCATCCAGGCGCTCTATCCCGTCCGGGTGGCGCGTGTCGGCGAACGCATCGCCACGCAACCGGGCAAGATGCTTCTGATCGGCCTGCTGGATGGCCTGGTCGCGCTGATCATCCTGATCGTCATGGGAGGAATCGGCAAGAGGGTCCCCCTCTTTTCCCTCCTGGCGCTTCTGTTCTTTGTGGCCTTGCTGGGGGCTTTGTTTCTGGGGCTGGCGGGGGTGTACGCGGCGGTGGGACGCCGTCTGGCCGTGCCGCAGTCGGAGGTTTCTCCGGCGGGCGCCCTCCTGCGCGGCGGGGCGGTGGTGGAACTGGCGACCCTGTTTCCCCTGATCGGTTGGCTGACCGAGGCGCTCCTGGCCTGTCTGGCTCTGGGGGCGGGAATTCTCGTTCTCTTCGAGAAACCGGTGGTCAGGGTCAGTCCCCCGATTGCGGGAAGACCGGATTCTGACAATGCGGAAATCTTGCCGGACCTGGAAGAGGAGAAATAGACGACGATCACGAAAGCCGGCAGGGCGCTGAAAACGGGGACGGGGAAGCCTCAGGTGAAGTTTCCCCGTCCCTTTTTATATCCGGAACCCCTCGTGCCTCACGCGTCCCATTCCGCCAGAATCTCGGCGGGGAGTGTGGGCGTGGGGCCGGGTTGCGAACAGACGTAGGCCGCGACGCGGTTGGCCAGGGTGTTGAGGCGATCGAGCGGCAGTTTACGCAACAGGCCGACCGTGAGGGTGGCGGCAAATGCGTCGCCCGCTCCGACCGTGTCGGCGATCCGTTCGACCGAACCGCCGGGGCATTCGGAGAAGGCGTTGCGTGTCCAGAGCGTGCTGCCCTTCGAGCCGCGTGTCAGGGCCAGCGCCTGGAGCGGATAGGCTTCAAACAGGGCGGAGAGAATCGTTTCCTGCGTGTTGCCCCGCAGCCCGAGCAGGCAACTCACCACCGGCAGTTCCTCGTCGTTGATCTTGAAGACGGATGCGTGTGGGAGGGTTGTGGCGAGGATGTCCAGGTCGTAATAGTGCTGGCGCAGGTTGACGTCGAAGACGCGCAGGCACTCGGGCCGGGTGGCCTCCAGAAAGGCGGCGATGGCGCGGCGCGACTCGGGAGAGCGCTGCGCCAGGGAGCCGAAGCAGACCGCATCGCACCGCCGCGCCAGGTCGAGCATCGCCTCATTGAGAGTCAGGAAATCCCACGCGACTCCCTCGTGGATGGTGTAGGACGGTTGTCCCTGTTCACTGACGGAAACGCTGACCGTGCCGGTCGGGTGACGGGAGTCGCGGGCGATCCCGCGGGTGTCGAGGCCGAAAGCCTCGAGCCGCGCGAAGATCTCGCGGCCCGGTTCGTCGTCGCCGACGCAGCTGACCACGGCGCCCGTTGCGCCGAGCGAATGCGCATGGAAGGCGCAGTTAGCGGGCGCGCCGCCGAGTTGTTTTCCTCCCGGCAGCAGATCCCAGAGAATTTCCCCCAACCCGACGACGAGAAACGGTTCGCTGCGCATGGGTGTCCCCCCTTTTCCAAGGGAATGGTCTTTCCTGTTCAAGAACGGGTTATCGGTCCTGTCGGGCGGATCTGTCCGATGGGACTGATCGGACCGACTGGACCCAAGACAAAATACCCCGGGGCTATCTTCCCGAGAGGACCGCTCCCGTCGCGCTCAGTTGGGCAACCGTCGCACGATGGAGAGCGGCGTGCATTCGTCCTTCTGGCCCATCGGGTTGTCGCGCATGACTTCTTCGAGGAGCGGCTTGTCAATGCCTGCCGTCGCGCCCAGCGCCCAGGAACCGCCGATGTCGTTGATGTCCATGATGGCGGCCTGGCAGCCGGTGCGTTCCAGAATGCGTCGCGCCACGCCATCGGGGTCTTTCGGGCCCAGGATCACGCACTGGTCGTACGGGGGCACCGGGCTGGTGTGTGCGGCGTCAATCGTGGCGGCCTGCATCCCCGCAACGCGGTAGAAGTCGCCCCGGCGGCCCAGCAGTTTCCCCAACACCCCCACCGCGCAGGCGGCCAGGATGCGCAGCGAGCCGCACTCGTTGATGGCGCACTGCATGGTGGCCGGGCTGCGCAGGCCGATGCCGTAGGGCACCTTGCGCACGCCGCGCCACAACAGGCGCGCCAGCAGGCTGATATGGATTTCCGACTCGGGGATTGCGCGTCCCTGCGAGATGGCCGTAGGACTTTCGGCCACGACGATGATGTCGCCGGGCTGGCGCAGGTCGTGGGTGTATTGATCCACGATGTCCACAATATCGTCCTGCGGGGTGATGATCTTGGTACGCTGGGGCAGGCGCAGGTAGCGCACGCCCTGGACTACTCGTTCGGGTTGTCTGATGCGTTTGGCCATTTTGGAAGACTTCCTTATGCAATCTCGGTCGGTCTGACCGTGCCGGTTCCCGGTTCAGGCGGGCAGAACGTGTCCCTGCGGGTTCCCCTGCCCGGGTAGAAATTTCTGCCGGTTCCCAGCATGCACGAAGTGGCGCAACATGTCCAGAATTTCAGCGGAAGATTCCAGATTCTCTATTCCGCCGGGAAAACTCGGGGGAGTCGGCAAAAAGATCTGGAATGCCATTTGCTGTTTTCCGAATCGCGTCAAGGAGCCCTCATTTTTTCAAAGAAAGGAACAAACCAATGGAACTGCAAGGTATTCAGGCTTCTATGGCTTCAAGTTCAGCCATGCGGGTTCAATCCCGGACGCTCACGGACGAGCAAAAGACCCAGTTGGAGGAAATTCTTTCCAAGTACGACCCGGCAAATATGACCGAGGCGGACAAAAAGGCCCTGATGGAGGAATTGCGCTCGGCAAATATTCCCCCCTGCAAGGCCACCTTCGAAACCATGGAGGCCGCCGGATTTGCCAAACCCACCCCCCCGGCGGGACCGCCGCCCGAGGAATCGAGCTCGACGAGCAGCAGCAGTTCGGTCAATGCCTCGTTTCTCGAACTGCTGCAGCAGTTTCAGTCGGGTCAGGTCTCGGAATCGGAATTTATTGATGAACTGAACGCCATCAAAGAGGAACTCGAACAGAACACGGGCGCCGTCATTGATACCACCGCGTAACATCCAGCATTCCCCGATTTCTCGCCCCGCATGCCGCTTGGCGGCATCGGGGCGGCTCTGATTCCGGGGACTTCGTCTTCACCCGGTTCCGTGCGGAAGGGAAACCTTGACGGGCGGTCGTTTCGGCCGCATCTCCCTCTCCGGCTCGGGAAAGGAGGGAAGTCGCTGTCCCTGAATCGGGCGTCATCAGTTCATTCAGGAAAGGAACCATTATGGAACTGCAAGGTATTCAATCATCGCTGGTGCAGAACGCGACCCAGCGGACTCAATCCCGGAATCTGACGGACGAACAGAAAACCCAGCTCGAGGAAATCCTCGCCAAGTACGATCCGGAAAACATGACCGCGGAAGACCAGAAATCTCTGATGGAGGAGTTGAAGGACGCGAAGATCCCGATGGGCAAGGACTCCTCTGAAATCATGGAAAAGGCCGGGTTCTCGCGGCCCAGCGGGCCCCCGCCCCCTCCCCCGCCGTCTCAGGAATCCGACACCAATAGTAACACGATCAACGCCACGTTCGTGAAGTTGATGGATCAGTTTCAGTCGGGTGAAATCACCGAGGAGAGTTTTCTCGACCAGTTGAACGATCTGAAAGACCAGATCCTTAACGGGGCCGGGAACGTGATCGACACGACCGCGTGAGCCCTCTCTGAAATCGAGCCTGCCGGTTTTGCGCCGCCTTCCGTTTCGTCGAAAATACGGAGGGCGGTTTCCTTTTGGAGGAGGGTGCTCCGCCCATCGCCCATTCAAGAGGTTCCCCACCTCGGTGTCAGGAGAATCCAGAAGTCGTTGTGTTGCCCGTTTCAGCGGACTCTTCTTTGCACCCGCCTTCAGGTGGGGTGTTGCCGACTCCTTTTCAGAGCTGGCTTCAGCCGGGCGTTCTTTTGAATCTTCCTGATCGCTGCTTCGTTCCCGCCGGATTTTGCTTGTCCGGTTTCCGGGTTTCTGCGATGCTGGGGCCAGCGTGTTTTATCGCTTGAATGCTGGTTATCCGGAGGTCTTTTTCAGATGGTGGACAAGATTGATATTGTATGCCCCGGCGCCCCGGCGGCTATTGGCCCCTACTCGCAGGCGATCAAAGTGGACAACATGTTGTATATCTCGGGGCAGATCCCCGTGGACCCCTCGACGGGCCAGATCGAGACGCCCGACGTGGACGGTCAGACCCGACAGGTGCTCGAGAACCTCAAGGCGATTCTGGAGTTTGCGGGGGGCTCGATGGGCTCGATCGTCAAGACAACGGTCTATCTGACGAGTCTGCTCGACTTTCAGGTCATGAACGAAGCCTATGCGGAGTACTTCCCCTTCCGTCCGCCGGCCCGGGCGACGGTCGAGGTGGGACGGCTGCCCAAGGATGCACTGGTCGAGATCGAGGCCATTGCCGTCCTGCCCGACGCCGAGCCTTCCGGTTTCTGATCTCGAAGACGCAAGGAGCGCGCGTGATGACTCCGTCCGATGAAGTGCGCCTGATCCTTCAGCCCGAGGGCCGGACCCTGAGGGTGCCCGCCGGATCGGCTCTGGCCGACGCGTTGCGCGAGGCGGGGATTCCGTTTGCGTATCCGTGCGGGGGCGTGCGTGTGTGTGGCCGGTGTCGGGTCGAGTTTCGCGAGGGTGCGCCCGCGCCTCTGCCGGATGAGGAACGCCATTTGTCCCGCGACGACATTCGACGCGGCGTCCGGCTGGCGTGCTGCAGCACGCTGGACACGGATGCCGAGGTGTATTGCGGGGGACTGGAATCGTTTCACACCGAACACATCCTGACGCAGGGCGTCCGAACCGACGTGGTGGTGGCGCCGGAGGTCACCCGTTACTGCGGTTTCCTCCCGCCTTCGACGCTCGATGCTTCCCGGTGCGACTGGGAGCGCGTGCTTCACGTCCTGCCCGAGGAACTCTGGACCGACGTTCACCCGACGGTTGAAACTCTGCGCGCTCTGCCCTCCCTGGTTGCCCGCGCGGAACATCAGCGCCAGCCGGTGACGGTCACCCTGCACGGGAACCGGATGATTCTGGCCGAATGCGGGGACACCCTCGCCGAGCACTGGGGGGTGGCGCTCGATGTGGGAACCACCACGCTTTCCGCGGCCCTGATCAACCTGAACGACGGGGTCGAGGCGGCCCGCGCGGGATGCCTCAATCCCCAGCGCGTGTGGGGCGAAGACCTGATTTCGCGTATCCGAGCCATTCTGGACAACCCGGGCGAGCTCGAGGCGCTGCACCATCGCGTGATCGAGGCGGCCAACGGCCTGATCGCCCGGCTGTGCCGGGAGCGGCGCATCGAACCGCTCCATGTGAACGCGGTGGCGGTGGCGGGTAATACGGCCATGACGCACCTGTTTTTGCGGGTGGACCCGACGTCACTGGGACAGGCGCCCTTTGCCGGGGCCTTGCGGGGCGGGGTGCCGCTCGAAGCGCGGGACCTGACACTGGCCGTCCATCCCCATGCGCCGGTGTATGTGTTGCCCTGCATCGGCGGATTCGTCGGAGGGGACATTTCCGCGGGCATCCTGGTCACCCGCCTTCTCGATCAGAAGGGCGTCAGTGTTCTGGTGGACATCGGCACCAACGGCGAGGTGGTGGTGGCGCGCGACGGTCAACTCTGCTCGACGTCGAGCGCGGCGGGGCCGTCGTTCGAGGGGGGCAAGATCAGCGCGGGCACCCTTGCCGCCACGGGGGCCATCCATCAGTTCACGTTTGACGGACAGGACCTGGTCGCCCACACTCTGGATCGGGCCGAACCGACGGGCATTTGTGGAAGTGGATTGATCGAGTTCTTCGCCCGGGCCGTGGAGGTGGGTCTTCTGGGGGCGAACGGACGAATTCCGAAACCGGACAGTGCCGAGGCCCGGGTTTTGCCGCCCCGTCTGGCCGCCCGGCTGGAAGTGGATGAGTCGGGCGCCCCCCAGATCTTCCTGGCGCAGGACACGAAAGGGCAGCGTTTCTACCTCACCCAGGCCGATGTGCGCGAGTTCCAGCTGGCCAAGGGCGCCGTTCAGACGGCCATCTGCATGGTCCTGAAGGAGATGGGCCTGGCCCTGAACCGGATTGACCGTTTTCTGGTGGCGGGCGCGTTCGGCAGTCACCTGAACGTGCGAGACGCCATGACCATCGGCCTGCTGCCGGAACTGGACCCGGAGAAGGTGTTCTTTGTGGGCAACTCCTCACAGGAGGGGGCGCGGTGCGTTCTGCTCAACGCCTATGAGCGCCAACGGGTCGAGCAGATCGCCACCCGGACGCGTCTGGTGGAACTGGCCACCCGGCCTGAATTCCAGGAGCGTTTTGCGCTTTCGATGTTCCTGAACCCGGCGATGGAACTTTGAGTGCGGAACGGACCCTCTATTCGGGTAACACGGCCATTTCTGACTTCTGAAACGGAACAGGACACCATGCTGGGAACCATTTTTCTGCTTCTTCTGGCCGGGATTCTGCTGGTGGCGGCCGAATCGCTGGTGGCGGGCGGTTTTCTGGCGGTCCTGGGGACTTTGTGCCTGCTGGGAGGATCGGCGCTTTGCTACTCCCATTATGGTGTACTGGCGGGGACGGCCTGTCTGGTCTTGAGTGGCGGGACCGCGCTGGTGGTGGGGATCGGTTGCTTTGTGTATGCCCTGCGGCGCCTGGCGGTCCAGCCGATGCCGCCGGTTCAGCCAACCGCCCGCCACCTGGCCGCGTGCGTGGGGCAGGTGGGGCGTGTCCTGACGGACCTGGATCCCACGGGATTTGTTGAACTGGACGGACGGCGTCTTCAGGCCCGTAGCGAGTCCTCCGAGATTCGGATTCCGGTGGGCGCGCCGGTCGAGGTGATCGCTCTCGACAGCGCCTTTCTGGTGGTTCGATCCCAATAGGAAGAGGTCTGAGCGCCAGCGGGTTATCGGGGAACCAGGAGAATCCCAAAGTTTGATACAGCCATGATAAACCGAGAGATCCCATCCGCTCTGTCCGGTGGCGTTGGCCTGCTTCAGCAGGCTGTTCTTTGCCCCCTGCTTCAGCAGGGGGGGGAGGGATTTTCTTCTTTTGCTGAAGCGCGCTTCAGCGCGGCTTCCCGGCAATCGCTTCGTGCCCGGTCCTCCGAAAAAAAGCCCGGCTGAAGCCGGCTTTTGAAAAGGAGAAGGAGTCGGAAACACCCCGCCTGAAGGCGGGTGCAAAGATGAGCCCGCTGAAGCGGGCTGAGATCCTTTTTCAATACCATGACTTCTGGATTCTCCTGATCGGGGAACTCCGGTCCCCCCAAACTTCTGTCCCCCCAAACTTCTTGACGATTGTGTCACAGGCGCGTAATAATGAAAAGCCGGTGGGGGCGACTGGGGGCTTGTACGCGTGGAAGCGTGTATGCGGCCTCTTGGGTTTATTCTGGATCGTCCTGTTTTTCCACCGGTTTATTGCCTCCGTCCGCCGTCTTGCGGGCGTGGAGGTCTTCTCCCAGCCGCCGGAGTCTGAAGGCGGCGCGAAACGAAAGAGGAACCCTTTCCCCTTATGAAACCACGTTTTGGAACCATTACCCTCTGGATTGTCATCATTCTGTCCTTCCTTCTGGTGGCGCAGGTCATGAAAGACCAGCCGCGCGCCAAAGTCCTCCAACTCTCGCAACTGATTGCGATGGGCAAGGCGGGCCGCCAGCTCGCCCCAGACGGGACCTCTGTTGTCGAGAACGGAAACACCGTTCTCTATTCGGTTGTGGACAACCGCGGCATCCTCGCGGGCGAGTACAACGACAACGGCAAGCGCAGCGCCTTCCGGTCTGAGTACGACCCGGTCACCGGTCAGGGCGAATATATTCTGAATTGGGCGATCACCAACGGGATCACGTATCAGGCCAAACCGCCGAACGTGTTCCTCACCGAATTTCTTCCGAATATCATCGTCATGGTGATCCTGCTGGGGCTGCTGTGGATGTTTCTGGCGCGGCAGTTCTCATCCGGGTCCAACAAGGCCATGTCGTTCGGCAAAAGCCGGGCGAAACTGGTCTCCGAGGGACAGGTCAAGATCTCCTTCGACGACGTGGCTGGGATTGACGAGGTCAAAGAAGAACTTCAGGAGATCATCCATTTCCTGAAAAACCCGGACAAATACTCGCGCCTGGGCGCCAAGATTCCCAAGGGGGCGCTGCTGTACGGGCCACCTGGAACGGGCAAGACCCTGATCGCGCGCGCCACGGCGGGCGAGGCCAGTGTGCCCTTCTTCAGCATCAGCGGGTCGGACTTTGTCGAGATGTTTGTCGGCGTGGGCGCCTCGCGGGTGCGCGACTTGTTCGAGCAGGGCAAGAAGGCCAAGCCCTGTCTGATCTATATTGATGAAATTGACGCCGTGGGTCGCCACCGTTTCTCCGGTTATGGTGGCGGCCACGACGAACGCGAGCAGACGCTCAACGCCCTGCTGGTCGAGTTGGACGGTTTCGCTCCCAATGAGGGGGTGATCGTCATGGCCTCGACCAACCGGCCCGACGTGCTTGACCCGGCCCTGTTGCGTCCGGGCCGTTTCGACCGTCAGATCCGGGTGGACCTGCCCGACATCCGGGGACGCGAGAAGATCCTCGAGGTTCACACCCGTACGCTCAAGATGGCCGAGGGGGTTTCGCTCAAGATGCTCGCCAAGGGGACGCCCGGTTTCAGCGGCGCGGACCTGGCCAACCTGGCCAACGAGGCGGCGCTTCTGGCCGCCCGCTCCGGGAAGGATGCCGTGGAGGACGAAGACATGAACGAGGCCAAGGACCGCGTCATGATGGGTCCGGCCCGCCGCAGTCTGGCCATGACCGAGGAAGAGCGCATCCACACGGCCTACCACGAAACCGGCCACGCGCTGGTGGCCAAACTGCTCGAAAGCAAGGACCACCAGGTTCACAAGGTCACCATTATCCCGCGCGGGCGGGCACTTGGGGTCACGGCCATTCTGCCCGAAAAGGAAATGTACGCCCGCGGACGCAAACAACTCTTCGACACGCTGGTCTTCACAATGGGAGGCCGCGCCGCCGAGGAAATCGTCTTCGACGACACCAGTACGGGGGTCGGGGGCGACATCGCCAGCGCCACCAGCCTGGCGCGTCGTATGGTCTGCGAGTTCGGCATGGGAGAGCGTCTGGGGCCGCGCACGTTCGGTTTGTCAAGCAACGCTCCGATGTTTATCGGCCGTGAATTGCCCAGTTCGGACCGCGACTACAGCGAGGAGAGCGCCAGCCTCATTGACGCCGAGATCCACGATCTTATTACCAGCGCTTATGAGAAAGCCAAGAACCTCCTCCTGACGCACCGCGAGGACTTGACTCGCATCAGCCAGATGTTGCTCGAGCGCGAAACGCTCGATGGCGAGGAACTCGATACCATCCTGCGCGGTGAGACGCTGCCGCCCCTGAATAATGGGCTGCGGGTCAAGGAGGAACCGGCGGTTCCCCAGCCGGAGAGTGAGGGGGAGGGAACATTTTCGGCGGAACCGGTGTCGAATGGGTGCAGCAACCCGGCGTCTGCCGGCGCTTTCGAGGTCAAACTTGAATCGGGTGATGGTCCGGCCCGTCCGGCGTCCGAGACGCCCCCGGCCAAACAGCCCACGGATGAAAAATCCTCATGACACAACGCTTCCTGTCCGTCTCCTCTTCCCGTCCTCTTGCGCGCGCGGGCCGGTGGGCCGCCGCAACCCTCCTGGGCGTGGGGCTCCTGTTCGTCTCCGGCTGCCAGAGCAGCCGCGCGCTCAACGAAATGTCGAGCAGCTACGACAGTTTCATCCGGGAACTCATTGACAAGCAGAAACGCGAGGCCACGGCGCATGCCGAAGAGGTGCAGCGGTTGCGGGCGGAGAACAATGACCTGAAAAGCCGCGCCGAGACCGCCGAACGCGATCTCAACCGGACGAAGAATCAGATCACGGAGCGCGAGCAGGCGCTGGCCGACCAGGCCACGCAGAGCAACCAGCTCAAGGCTGAAGTCGAACGGGCCAGGGGCGAGGTGGCGCAGCGCGACACCAACCTCCAGACGCTCACGGGTCAGGCCGAAGAGGCGAAGAAGCAGGCCGAGGCCCTCGAGGCCACCCGCGCCCAGCAGGCCGAGGAACTCAAGAAGGTGCAGGGCAGCGCCTCGGAAGCTGGAAAGAAAACCAAGGAACTCGAAGCAAAGGTGGCGGAACTCACCGAGGCCCTCAAGAAGGCTCAGGACGACGCCGGAGCCAAGGAAAAGCAGGTCGCCGATCTCGAAGGGAAGATGAAAACCCAGACCGCCCGCGCCGACGAGGCCGAACGCGCCGCCAAGGCCAAGCCCGCTGCCCCGGCCGGAGAAGGCGACGGGTCCGATTACAAGGATGCGCTCGACAAACTGAAACCCGTTCTCGAAGCCTGGCAGAAGGCCGGGCTCGGATTCGCCGAGGTGGATCCGAATCGCGGTCTGGTTGTGTACCTCAGCGCCGACGTCCTATTCGAGAAAGGCGGAACCACCCTCGACCCGAACATTTCCGGGACGCTCAACTCAATGGCCGAAATTCTGGGCAAATACAAGAACCGTTACATCGAAGTGCAGGGCCACACGGACACGGCGCCGGTGACCAACCTGCCCTTTGCGGACAACTGGGCGCTGGCTTCGGCCCGCGCCGACGCCCTCACCCGGTTCCTCACGGCCAAATCCGCCATCGAGTCGAACCGCATCAAGAGCACCTCGTGCGCGCAGTACCGCCCCGTTCAGAGCCAGTCCGCCGACGCCAAGAAACTCACCCGCCGGGTCGAAATCGTCCTGAGCGGTCGTCCGTGACGGGGATGTGAAACGGCGAACCGAACATTGCTGAAACAAAGAAGGTCTTGAGTATTTTCCACCCGGCAGATAGGGTTTCTGCCGGGTAGTGTTTTAACCTGAAAGCTGTCGTTAAGAACCCAGATCCGCGGTATTCAACCGGATTGGGTGTACCCAGAGGATGATCCGCAGGAAGAAAGGAATCTGAGATCGAAAAGGGCGGGTGAAGCGCCAACGGCGCGATCCATTGTAGCCTGGGGTATCGCCCCAGGAACCGACCGGGTTGCTTCCACGAGGGCTGAAAGCCCGTTCTATCCAAGCGTTTCCCCCTCTCCCAATCGGACGGGCCTTCAGCCCTTACGGAAATGGGGACACTTCCCCTGGGGCGGCGCTTCGCTTGCCCCAGGCTACGATTAATCCGCGCCGTTGGCGCTTCATCTGCGGTTTTTTGAAAATAGAGTTGAATGACCGGCTGGTGGGGATCTGGATCGTTCCAGGCAAAACAGGATTGATTCTACCACTCCGTACAAGACCGGTACCAGCCATCTCTGAATGGATTCCATTTCTCGGTTGTCGAAACGTTCCCGATTGTTCCTTCTCGGGATCTTGCGAGGACACCTCCCCCATGAACAGAAATCGTTCGCCGTTTTTCCTCTCCCTGGCTTTGCCGATCCTGGCGATTTACGCCTGGTCGGCCATTCATCCGAATTCCGGGTATCTGAACTGGGGCCTCGAATCCTTTCCGGTGGTGCTGGTGGCGGTTGCGCTGGTCGTCACGGGGCGGCGTTTCCCGCTGAGCTCGCTGCTCTATGTCCTCATCGCCATCCATGCCGTCATCCTGCTCGTGGGCGCGCATTATACCTACGCCGAGGTGCCCCCGTTCAACTGGCTGCGCGACACGTTTCATCTGGCGCGCAACCACTACGACCGGGTGGGGCACTTGGCGCAGGGCTTCGTGCCCGCCATCGCGGCGCGCGAGATATTGCTGCGCACGTCACCCCTGCGTCCGGGCAAATGGCTCTTCTTCCTGGTCTGCTGCTTCTGTCTGGCCATGAGCGCCTGTTACGAATTTTTCGAATGGGGAACGGCGCTGGTCGTGTCGCAGGATTCCGCCGACGCCTTCCTGGGCGGGCAGGGCGACGTGTGGGACACGCAGTGGGACATGCTCATGGCCCTGATCGGGTCCATTCTGGCGCAGCTGCTCCTCGCCCGACGGCATCTGAACGACCTGCGGGAGAGCGGGTTGTGGAAGCCGGAGCCGGGAACGCCCTTCTCCTGACCCAGAAAACCGCAGTTGAAGCGCCAACGGCGCGGATTTATACCAGCCTGGGGCAAGCGCAGCGTCGCCCCAGGATTGGTGTTCCTTTCTCTCATAAGGGCTGAAAGCCCGAACTATGAAAAGGGAGAAAACGGCTGAATAGTACGGGCTTTCAGCCCTTATCTGAATAACCGATCGGTTTTCCTGGGGCGATGCCCCAGGCTGGTATAGATCGCGCCGTTGGCGCTTTCCATCCGAATCGTCCCCTGCCTCCGACGCCTTTCCCGGTCTTCCCGGAACTCACCTTCCGGGTGTTTTGAATTCGACTGATTCCGAACGAGTTGCTTTCGCAACAGCGGTATTCAGGATGAAATGCTCTTTTCTATGGGGAGATAGGACTCCCGGGAGCGCCCCTCTCCTGATTGGCGCGGTAAAGAACACATCCCGGGGAAAACCACCCCTCCCCTTCCGTATCCCCAGACAAACAGAAGTCCCGCCTGCCGAAGGTCGAGCAGGCGGGACTTCTGTTTGTTTCATTTCAGGTCGGGACGGAGTTCCGTTCCAACACGGAGATCTTGTTACCGGACCTTATTTTTTCTTTTTGATCTTGTCGGCCTTGATCAGCGCCACCTTGGGCAGGGCGCCCACGAGCGGCAGGGCGTACTCGACGAACGCCTTGGTCACATCGTTGCCGGCCTTGTTGATGAACTTGTCGCAGACGTGGGTGGTTTCCTTGGCCACGTTCTTCAGTTCGGTGCGCTCGTACTTGACCTTGTAGGTCTTGCCCTTCTCGCGGATGATCGCCACGCTGCCGTCCACGTCGCCACTGGTGGCGAACTTCACGGCCGCCACGCCCGCCTCGAAGGCTTCCTTGGCGTCCACTTCGGACAGCACGCCGGGGTAGCAGCGCTGCAGGTAACCGAATGTGTCGGAGCGCACGCGCAGCCCCTTGTACTTCTCGCCCAGATGCTTCTTGACCTGCGCGGCCAGCACGTCGCCCAGGGCGCCCGTGCCGCTCAGCTGGATGTTGCCGTGCGAGTCCACTTCGCCCGACGAGGCGAACTTCTGCAGGATCGCCACGCCGTTCTCATCCGCGATGCCTTCGGACACGGCGATGATGCAGCGGCCGAGTTTCTTATAGACCGCGTCCACGTCCTTGATGAACTGATCCATCGAGAAGGGGCGCTCGGGCAGGTAAACGAGGTGCGGCCCGTCGTCCTTGTTGGTGCGGCCCAGGGCCGAGGCGGCGGTCAGGAAGCCGGCGTGACGGCCCATGACGATGTTGATCTTGATGCCGGGCAGCGAACGGTTGTCGAGGTCGTCGCCCATGAAGGCCTGGGCCACGAACTTGGCCGCCGAGCCGAAGCCGGGGCAGTGGTCGGTGACGCGCAGGTCGTTGTCAATGGTCTTGGGGATGTGGAAGGCGCGCAGTTCGTACTGCTCCTGCTTGGCCATCTCGTTGAGGATGTGCGCGGTCTCGGCGGTGTCGTTGCCGCCGATGTAGAAGAAGTAACGCACGTCGTGCTTGCGGAAGTTTTCGAAAATCTGGCGGCATTCGTCCGCGGTGACTTTCTTGCGCACCGAGCCGAGGCCCGACGACGGGGTGGCGGCGACGGCCTTGAGCATGGCCACGACGGCGTTCTTGAGGTCCACGAAGTCCTGGGCCAGCATGCCCTTGACACCATGCACGGCACCGTAGATGCCCGTGATTTCCTTGTGCTTCTTCATCTCCAGAACCGCGCCCACCAGGCTCTGGTTGATGACGCACGTGGGGCCGCCCGACTGACCGATGACGGCGACGCCTTTGACCGTTTTCGCTTTTGCCATGACAAAATCCTCCTTGGGAAATATCAACTCCGGCGTTTGCTGTGTTGCGCAGGAAAGCCCGCCGTTTCGAGTGTCCCGGTGTCACAGGACGGTCCAGCCGCCTCCGGGTTTGCCCCGGGCAACCGCTTGACCTGCATCCTGTCTGCCAGGGGGCAATCGCGAACATTTAGGAGGTTTTTTATAGCGAAGTCAAGGGTTTTGAGGACGAAGGCCGCGTTTTCCATGCAAAACCGCCCCAAAACCGCGTCAAAGACGGTTTCCGGGAAACGGCGGGCGAGAGGGAACCGCGAGGTGGGGAGGGACGCGAACGCCGGGGGGGAAGAGTCGGCGAAATTTTCCCCCCCTTTCAAAAGATCCGGCGCCGCGCCCACTCGATCCACTAACCCTCATTTGTCCGCCCGGTCCGCTTCATCCTCTTTCTCGACCTGAACCGTTCCCAAGTCGGCTTCGACCGGCAACTCCGGCGGAAGAACCGGGGGCGACGGGGTCAACCAATCCGTCCTGAGACGCCAGGCCAGCATCGCACAGGCCCAGAAGGGCAGGACGAACAAAAACAGGAGAGGGGACACCGACACCGATCCCGCGCTCGCGATCGCGAACGAAAACAGGAGCGAAATAATGAGCGCATTGGCCAGAAAAAAGCCAAACAGGCAGGACGGGAAGGGCGGTTGCTTCTGGAACCGCTCGGCCAGCAACAGACAAAAAGACAGAAAGAAACAGAGAGCCGGGAAGAAACAGAACAGCCCACTCGCCCACCCGTCCCCCCGCATCATCACGAGGGAGTACAAGAACAGAATACCCCCGAGAGTGGCCGACACGATCAACAGAATTCCCCGCGCCGAGAGCCGGGAGCCCAGAAGAATGCCCGCGCCCCCACACATGAAGGCCGTGATCCACACGGCTGGCGAAATGCCTCACCCTCCGCCCAACAGGACCTTGCCCAGAATGATGCCGACAAAGAAACCGGCGGGGGCCAACGCCAAGCCCCCCCACAGGCCGCCCGGCCGGACCGGAACCGGATCGCCCAGAGATTCCACGCTTGAAGACATGTTGACCTTCCTTCCCGGAGTTGTTGCTGGCTGAAACACGGACCGGACTGCCTTACTGACCGATTCATACTACCATCCCTCCCTGTCCCCGTCGCAATCAAAAACACACACTCGCCAGAGAATAGAAAAATAGATCACACGAAGACACGAAAGCACAAAGAACCCCTTGGGGAAAGAAGCGGTTCTTTGTGCCTCCGTGTCTTCGTGTGATCTCGCTCTTTCTTTTCGTTTCCTCCTCACGCGCGCGACAGGGCGAGGACGTGGACTTCGGCGGCTCCGGCCAGTTTCAGCGTTCGGGCGCATTCGTTGACCGTACTGCCGCTGGTCAGGACGTCGTCGAAGAGGCCGATACGCCGCCCGGCTACCGTGTCGGGATGCTCGGCGGCGAAGGCGCCCAGGACGTTCGTCGCGCGCTGGTCGGGCGGGAGGAGGGCCTGGCGGGGCGTACGGCGCACGCGGGTGAGGAGTTCGGGTCGGCACGGGAGGTGGGCCAGGATGGCAAACTCCTGCGCGAGCACCTCGGCGTGGTTGTAGCCGCGCTTCCATCGGCGGGTGAAGTGCATGGGGACAGGCACGATGAAGTCCAGGCGCCGCCGCAAAGCGGTCGGGTCGGCTTGGGGGTCGGAGACGGGGAGGGACAGGGGCTGACGGTTCCCTTCCCGGCCCTCCCCGTCCCCCTCGGCCAGGCGCACGAAGGCCATGAACATGGCGCGGGCCAGCGCCCGGCCCAGTTCGTAACGCTGGTTGTACTTGAAAGCCTGGACGGCCTCGGCCATCCGGGTATCGTAACGGTAGGCCGCGCGGGCCGACAGGAAGTGGGCCACGGGGCGGGGACAGTGTTCGCACCGGCGCGGGGCGGACGGGCGGGCCGAGGGGGAACGGGTCGCGCTGCCACAGAAGGGACAGACCGACCGGCCCATCTCCTGAAACTGGTTGCGGCATGCGCCGCACACGGCCTCGTCGTCCGGTTCGAGCCGTTCTCCGCACACGCCGCAGATGGGCGGCAGGAGGACGTAAGACAGATCGGAGAGCAGTTTACCCAGCGCCCACATAGCCGCCGCCTCAGATTAGCACGATTATTCTTTCATCCCCGTTCGTTCGGGTTTTCGTACGAATATCTCGCAGAATCCAAACGGATCGCGACAATTTTCTGCCTCAAAATGCACGGAAGGCAGAGAAGGAGACATTTTGCCTCGTGTGGCTCACCAGAAACGCTCTCCGCGTTCCTGCAGGAACTCCTCATTGTCCAGATGACCTATTGTTTATTGAACGCCCGTCTTCGGGGCTTCATACCGAGAGGAAGGCGGTTCTGAGGTGGCATGGGCGTCCCGCCCATGAAGGGGCTCCGAAGCAAAAGCCTCAAGATTCCCGGCCCCGCCGACGAGAACGTCGGCAAGCCACGGGCGGGACGCCCGTGCCACCTCTGGCCCTCCCGATTTTGACCGAACAGGGGACTTCACTCTATCCCCCCCTCGAACGCCAACCTCACAGTTCACCGGACAATGAGGCGTTCCTGCCAAGTCCCTGCGTCCCTGCACGATGATTCTTTACATCCCCGTTCGGGTTTTCGTGTATTTCCCGAAGATCCGACCGCCTGCGTCGGGCGGACACACCGGTCCGCCCTTACGGATGGGTTTCGACTCCGCTCCGGCAGGATTCGCCCCGCCAGCATTCTCTTTGCGCCGTTGCATCTCGATGTCTTGGCGTTTCATCGTCTTCCGTGGCTGCCGGCTCAACGGAGCGGGAGACGGCGCTGAGTTGAACGGGCGGAAGGATCGGAATGCTCGACAGGAGACGTTCCAGTTCGTCGAGGTCCAGCAGCGTTCCCCGGCAGGGTCCCTCGGGGCGGCGGTTGGCCAGGGCGAAGATCGGGACCGTGTGGCCGAAGTGGAAGAGACCGCCGACCAGGTCGCGCTCGCAGGCCGCCGCGAGCACGCAGTCGGCGGCGTGTTTGCGCACCATGTCGCGCGCCTGCTTGTTGGTGGACATGACAAAACAGGGACAGCCAAACCGCTCGGCGATGCGGCGCGCCCCGGCGATGCTCGCGCGGTCCAGGCAGCGCGGCAGCAGCAGGATGGGGTGGACGGGCGGCCCGGCGGCCACCTGGAGGCGCGTGAGCGTGTTCGTGATGGCGATGCAGGACGCTCCGATGCGGTCGCGGCTGAGGCCGAAAAACCGCCCCAGAAAGGCGAGGAACGGCACCTGCATGGGCAGCCAGCGCGGCAGCGTGGGCAAAATGCGCGTGGGTTTCTGATGACGAATGGCGAGGAGGCTGGTGAAGTAGGCCACCCACCAGAACGTCAGCGGCACCCCGACAATCACGAGAATCTGGGCCACAATCACGGGCGAGGATTGGAAGAAGAAATGGATGAGCAGCCAGGCGTCGGTCAGGAGGATGACGGTCACCAGGACCAGCCCGAGCGCGAGCAGGACGAAGTAGAGCACCGGGTCCTCATGCAGGTGGGCCTCGTGTTTCGAGACGTCGCCGTCCCACCCCTTCCAGCTCGAGCCGAGCCGGCGGTCGTTGACAGAAGGAGAGTCTGGTTTCAACAGGGTCAAGGAAAGCGCTCACTTTCCGGGGGGCACGCCACACGACGCTCTATACGGATGGAGGCCGGAAAAGGCAAGCGGAATTGCGCGGGAAATATACGGCGTTTTCCTGTGCAGGGGGCAGACACACCGATCTGCCCCCTGCGGAATTCGATCTCGTTCCTCACCCGAGCCGATAGATCCCGGCGAATTTCGTTTCGAGGTACTCGATGTAGGGTCGCGCCGAGAGGGGTTCGCCCGTGACGTCCTGAATGAGTTGCCCGGCGGTGCGGCGGCGGCCCACGCGGTGGATCTTGTCGCGCAACCAGCCGGTCAGAGTCTGAAAATCGCCGCGTTCGAACGCCGCGTCGAGGCCGGGCAGGTCGCGCCGGGCCTGGCGGTAGAATTGCGCCG
>Ga0116170_10001724_pt1 | contig 21793 bp, 17 predicted proteins | sample AD_JPNHW1_MetaG_FD_89797 | JGI IMG/M metagenome (GOLD analysis project Ga0116170, IMG submission 89797) | Active sludge microbial communities of municipal wastewater-treating anaerobic digesters from Japan - AD_JPNHW1_MetaG | ecosystem: Engineered > Bioreactor > Anaerobic > Digestate | place...
GTCCGTGAGTGATAGTTATGCCCGCCGGTAAAGAGGTTCGGCGTCGGGATGCCGAGCTCGGTGAGCCGCGAGCCGTCCGTGCCTCCCCTGATCGGCTTCATGCGGGGCTCGACGCCCGCGCGCGCGGCGGCCTTCTTTAAAAGCTCGAGGATCTCGGGCGACGCGTCGAGCTTTTCCTTCATGTTCCGGTATTGCTCGGTCTTCTTGATCTCGACGCGCCCGTTCGGGAAGCGCGCGCGGACGCCCGCGGCGATTCCGTCGAGGCGCTCGAGCCTGCGCGCCATGTTTTCGCGGTCGAAGTCGCGAAGGTACACGGTAAGCGAGGCTTCCTCGCAGGACCCTGAAACCTCGAGCGGGCAGAAGTAGCCCGCATGGCCATCGGTCGCCTCGGGGCTTTCCTGCGCGGGAAGGGACTCGATGAAGCTCGCGGCCATCGCGACGGCGTTGACCATCTTGCCGCGGGCGGCGCCGAGGTGCGCGGAAACGCCGGTGAACGAAACGTCGGCCTTCCACGCGTTAAAGCATTCGCTTTCGAGCTCGCCGACCGCGCCGCCGTCGACGGTGTAGAACGCGGAAGCGGCGAGCGCGGCGAGCGGGACGCGGTCCATGCCGTGGCCGGTTTCCTCGTCGGGACTGAAGAGAATCTCGATCGGGCCGTGCGCGATCTCGGGATGGCCGATAAGGTACTCGGCGAGGGTGACGATTCCGGCGATGCCCGCCTTGTCGTCGGCGCCGAGGAGGGTCGTGCCGTCCGAGGTGACGATCGTGTCGGGTTTCCCCGATTGCCTGGCGCGTTCCGCGCATGCGGCGAGCTCGCCGTCGGTCTCAGGATCAAGGACGAAGCCGCCCGAAAGCTCGATGCGCGCGCCGACCCACCCGCGGTGCGCGGTCGGCTTTACGCCGTCGCCGGGCGCGTCCGAGGCGGTATCCATGTGCGCCGAGAGCCCGAAGGCCGGTTTCGCCTCGCGTCCCGGGGTTGCCGGGAGCCGGGCGAGGAGATAGCAGTTCTCGTCGAGGCGCGCGTCCGCGACGCCGATGCCCTTGAGCTCCTCGGCGAGGCGGCGGGCGAATGCGCGCTGATTCTCGCTTGACGGAAAGACGCCTGAGTCGGCCTTAATCCTGTCGCTTTGGGTTCCGATCGCGGTGTATTCGAGAAATCGCGCAAGGAGGCGGTCTTCGAGGTCAATCATGGGTAAAAGACTACGATATTTGGCAGGGGTCGTCAATGTCGCGCCTTACTTCTTGCCATCGCGCGCCGAAAGCAGTAGCTTTAAGTCATGCACACTATACCCGCGTACCCCGAGTTTGCGCCGATATCCCTCGAGATGGCGCGCGAAATCTCGCCGTTTCTCGTTCAGCTTCCCGACGGGGTCTCAGAATACTGCTTCGCGGGTCTCTATCTCTTTCGGGAACGGTATGATTATCGCGTCTCGATCAGGGATTGCTTCCTCGTCGTCTCCGGGAAGCGGCACGGGAAGCGTTTCTTCCTGACGCCGTGCTGCTCGACGGGAATGGACACCATCGACGAGCTTTTCCGGGAACATGATTTCTGGAAGCTCATCTCGCCGGCGTTCGTCGGGCAAAACCGCGCCGCGATCGAGGCGGCGGGCTACGTAATCGAGTCCGATCGCGATAACTTCGACTACCTCTATCTCAGGTCCGATCTCGCGACCCTTTCCGGGAAAAAGTTCCACAAGAAGAAAAATCACGTGAACGCGTTCGAGCTTACCTATCCGAACCACTCGATAAAGCCGCTCGATCCCTCGACGCGCGCGGACGCCCTCGCGGTGCTCGAACACTGGGTTTCCCGCGAGGAAAACCCCGAGGACACCGACTATAAGGCCGCGCGGGAAGCCCTCGAGCTTATGGATCAGTTTGACATGACCGGGCTCGTCCTCTACGTGGACGGTCTGCCCGTCGCGTGGACCCTTGCCGAGATGGTCGCCGGCGGGCGCACCGCGGCGGTGCATTTCGAGAAGGCTCGGACCGATATCCGCGGCGCGTATCAGTACATCAATTATGCCTTCGCCCAATCGCTTCCCGAATCGGTCGAGTTCGTCAACCGCGAGCAGGACCTCGGCGACGAGGGGATGCGCCAGGCGAAGATGACCTATCGCCCGGTCGGTTTCGTCGAAAAATTCCGGGTTAACAAAAAAGCCGCCTCGTAAGGAAACGGCGATGGGCACGATAGTCTCGCTTCTCCTGCTGCTGGTGTTCCTCGCGCTCGGTTTCGCGTGCGCCAGGCTGCGCCTGATAAAATTCACCGACAGGACCGGGCGCGTCTTTTCCGTCGCGCTCTATCTTCTCCTTTTCTCGATGGGGCTCAGGCTCGGGCAAAGCCGCGACGTGCTCTCGAGCCTTTCCCTCGTCGGGCTTTTGGCGGCGTCGGGGACGCTCTTCTCGTGCGCGGGGACGGTGATCCTCCAGCTCGCGCTCGCGCCCGCGTACCGGAGGCTCGATCGGCTCTTTGCGCCGAGTTTCGTCCCCTCGCGGCCAGGTTTTGGCAAGCCACTTTCGGGATCGCGTCGCGCGCGAATGCTCCTCCATAACCTCAAAAAACCGCTTATCCTTCTCGTTCTCGTGGTTATTGGGACGGTTGTCGGACTTTTTCTCCCGGAGATCGCGTGGGTGCGGGATGGTACGGTCGCGACCTGGATCCTCTATTTTCTCCTTTTCATCATCGGGATTCAGATGGCCTCGGGGGAAAGCGACCTTTCCGCGCTCATGCGCCAGCCTTCGCTCCTCGTGGTCCCGCTCGTCACGATCGCGGGAACCCTTCTCGGTTCCCTCGGGACCCTCATTTTCGACGGGATGACGCCGGGCCGCGCGCTCGCGCTCGGCGCGGGATTTGGCTGGTACAGCCTTTCGGGGGTATTGATCTCGAACCTGGGCGACCCATCCCTCGGCGCCGCGGCCTTCCTCTCGAACCTGCTCCGCGAGACGCTCGCCTTTCTCGCGATCCCGCTTCTCCGCGCGTCGGGGAGATGCGAAAGCGGCGTCGGTATCGCCGGCGCGACGAGTATGGACGTGACCCTCCCGGTCATCGAGGACGCCTGGGGACCGGGGGTAATACCGCTTTCCGTCACGCATGGGGTGATCCTGAGCCTGCTCGTTCCCTTTCTCGTCCCCCTTTTCATGAGCCTCTGAAAGATGGCCAAAAAAGGCGTATACTGGTATCATAATCGTCGGAGGATTCGATGGAACTCGTCAGTACGCGCAATAATAACCGCTCGGTAAGCTTTCACAATGCCGTTCTCGACTGTATGCCCGCCGACGGCGGGCTTTACGTTCCCGCGAGCGAGGAGGATCTCCGCCCCTGGATCATGTATATGGACGAGAAGACCTCGTTTTCGTCCATCGCCGGGACCCTTACCTCCGCGCTCCTGAAAAGCGAATTGAGCCCCGTCATCTCCGAGCGCATCGCCGCCGCGGCCTTTTCCGGGTATAGCCCCACGCTCAAGCAGCTCGACGAGCACCTCTATGCGCTCGAGCTCTTTCACGGCCCGACCGGCTGTCACAAGGATTTCGGCTTTTTGTGGCTTGCCTCGGCGCTCGAGCATATCCTGACGATTGAGGATCGGCGCGCCATCGTGCTCGCCGCCACGGGAGGCATAACCGGTAGGAGCATGGCCGCCGCCTTTTCGGGAAAGAAGCGGCTCACGACGGTACTCGTATATCCCAAGGGAACCCTCGCCGGGCTCGATCCCGAATGCCTTTCCTGGAACGGAGGGAACATCCATCCCGTCGAGATCGAAGGCTCGCTCGCCGACGCTCAGGCGCTCGTGCGAAGCGTCTACGCCGAGCGCGAGCTCGTCCAGCGGCACGGGCTTACCCTCGCGAACACGATCAATATCGGCCGCATCCTCCCGCAGACCTTCTTCTACATGTACGCCTTCACGCGCCTGCGGAAGAAGGTTCGCGGCGATATCTTCTACGCGGTGCCCTCGGGGAATTACGGGAATCTCGTCGCCGGGCTCTACGCGTGGAAGTTCTCGCTGCCCGTCAACGGCTTCATCACCGACGCGACGCCCGCGCTTTTCTGCGACGCGGCGGGGCGCTGCAGCTGCCTGAACTCGGGCATCCCGCTCGATCGCCGCGGCCCCGCGGATCCCGCCGCTCCCTCGAACATCGAGCGACTCGAGCAGGTGTTCGCGGTCAACGCGCTCATGCTCAGCGGGCTCGTCTTTCCCGCCGAGGTTAAGAAGGAGTCGGTTCCCGACACGATACGGGAAGCCTGGAAACGGTTCGGGGTCATGCTCGATACCTCCTCGGCGACCGCGCTTGGCGCCGTTTCGGCGTTTGCCGACCGCGTGAACTCGGACGAGGGGACGGTCGTCCTCGTATCGAAGGACCATCCCGCGTTCGAGCGCGAGCTTTTAGGCACGATATGCGGCACGGCGCCGGAAATCCCCGAGGTAATGAAGTCGGCGAAGAACCCGGTATCGGGGGCGAACGTTATCGCGAACGATCGCGACGCGCTCGTGCGGATCCTTAGGGATTTTTCCTGATTAGCTGACGCTCGCCGCAAATGATCCTTGCGCGCTCCTAAAAAACTCGGTATACTTTGTGTATATGAGCAGGGGGTACGCGCATGGCCGTTAAGCTCGATGGTGCAAAATTCGAAACTCTCGACGAATTAGTGGAAGCATTATATCCCTTGTATTCCGATAAGATGTCGATTGAGGAATTCAAAAAGTACGCGGAAGAAAACGCGCAAAAAAGCTAAAAAAACCGACTCGCGATCAAGAAAAGATGAAAGCGCCTTCAGGCGCCGTGAAATGCCCCTCGAGAACGATTAATTTCTCGAGGGGATTTTTTTTGGTACGTTCTTGCCGATGCCCTTATTTCTTCGGTGCGCGCTTGCGCGCGGCCTTTGCCGCGTTCTTTTCCTTGGCGGCCGTGGTATCCGGCGCGTTTTGCGTTCCGATCGCAGTTCGCTTACCCGTCGCGTCCGCCTTCGGTTTCGCCGTCGCCTTTCGCGCCGATTTCTTTTCCTTCGGGGCGGGGTATGCGACCCTGATTGACTCGGCCTTGTATTCGGAGGCGGCATACGCCGCGTGAATGAGCTTCCGCGCCTTCGCGAGGTCCGCGAGCGTTTCGGTCATGGACTCGCCGCTATCGCGGATGAACGCGATGAGGATCGCCTTGTCCGCGATGGCTTCGGCCGCTTCCTTATTGAACCAGTCGACGCCGTCCCACCGGTGAACGCCGATTCTTCGGGTTATGCGCTCGTCGGAGAACGCGCGCGCGAGGAGGAGTTCCGCGCGCTTTTTCGCGGTCGTTTCGCCCGGGAGCGCGAGGATGATCGAGTCGGCGAACGCGGCGAGCTCTTCGGTAAAGCCTTCGGCTTGGATGCCGTAGTCCGCCACGAGGTCCGCGAGCTTTCGGTCGAGGCTCCAGCCTTCGGCGATCGCCCGCGCGGTTGCCTCGGGGGTATCGCCGAGCGCGAGGTCGCGGATTGAATGGATGATGAGCGCGGCGGGAGCCGCGAGCGCGAGCCCTTCGCGTTCAAGCGCCGTTTCGGCGAGGTATTCGGCCCCAGGGGTATCGCCCAATGAGAGGAAGCGCCCAAGCGCGCTCGCATAGAGGCTCCATGCCTCGCCCGCGAGCGCCTTTGCGTTTTTCGCGCGCGGCGCGACCTTGAGCCCTGGGATTCCCTCGGTACCGCGGCCCTCGTCAAGGAAGCGAATCGCCGTCTCGAAGAACGCGCGGGCGGGCTTCTCAAGACTCTCGATAAGCTCGGCCGCGCTGGGGAGTTCGTCGAGCGTCACGGTTTTTTCGCTCGGCGCCGTGACGGAATCCGCGGCGTCTTCCTTGGCGGTTTTCGCCGTGGCTGAAGCCGCGGTTACGGTGGAGGCAGCAGCCGTAGCAACGGCGTCTTTCGCGGCCTTTCGCGCGGCGAAGATACCGCGCACGACCTTGAAGAGATCGGCGGAGGCGAAGGCTGCGAGCGCGGCGTAGAGTTCCTTCAGTCTGATGTTTTGGAGCCCCATATGCACGTCGCCGATGCCACGTCCTTCTAGGCTTTCGTAGAGCGCCCGGTAGGTGCGCGCCGCGTCGTCGTCGACCTCGTGAATGCTCACGAAGACTTGGGTTTGGAAGCCGTTGAGGTGGGCGAATAGCCCGTTCGAGGCGATCTCTTCCGTCGTCCGGAGGTACCAGAGCCCGGATCGCTGTTCCTGCATGACGCAGTAGCGGTCCGGCCTCACGGCGAGCCCGAGTCCCTCGGCGAGGTTTCGTTGGACGAGCGGCTTCGACCCGTCTCCGTTCTTGACCGCGAAGGCGGCCGACGTCTTGATCCATCCCGTTGCCTGGCCGAAGACGTTGTTATAGAGGATGAGCGCGCGCTCGCCCCCCGCGCGGTTCGACCACGCGAAGACGTTCTCGTTGACGCGGCCGTTCTCGAAGAAATCGTAGAGGAGGAAGTTCTCGACGCCCGCGAAGAGCCAGCGCTTTTTCATGAGCGGGAATATCTCGCGGCGGTGGCGCGCGATGAGCCCCTCGTCCGGGCGCTCGTCGCGGTACGCGCGCCGGTATTCCATGCCGTACTTTTCCTCGAAGCCCTCGATCTGCCCGTGCCCGAACATCGGGAGTCCCGGCATCGCGACCATCATCGTGCAGACGCCGAAGTACTTGTCCCCGCGCCCGAATTGCGCGACGGCGGTTTCCTCGTCGGGGTTGTTCATGAAGTTGACGTACCGCTTGAGGATCTCGGGGTCGAACTCGAGGGTGTTCTTGATCGTCGTGCGGTACTTCGCGTTGTCCTCGCGCTTGAGCATGTTCATGAACGCGGAGTTGTACACGCGGTGCATGCCGAGCGTGCGGACGAAGTAGCCTTCCATCATCCAGAAGGCCTCGGCGAGGAGGAGCGTGTCGGGGATCTCTCGCGCGCAGCGGTCGACAACCTCGCGCCAGAATTCCTCCGGGATGCGCCGCTCGAACTCGTCGCGCGTGAGGGAATGCTGCGAGCGGCTCGCGATGTCGCCGCCCTTTCCCGGCTCGGGGTACCAGAGCCGCTGGATGTGCTTCTTCGCGAGCACCATCGCGGCGTCGAACCTGATGATCGGGAAGTTCGCCGCGACGTGGAGGATCTTCTGGATGACCTCCTCGCGCGCCTGTGGGTTGAGGAAGTCGATCTGCGCCGTGTCGTTCCACGGCATGCCGGTCCCGTCGTTCCCGTGGTAGATGTAGCGCGCCTCGCCGGTCGCGTTGTCGACGCGCTTGAACACGACCGCGCAGTCGGTCTTCGCGTAGTAATGGTTCTCGAGGTAGACGCCGACGCGGCCGTCGTGCGAGAGGTTCTCCCCCGAAAAGTCGTATCCGGGGAACGGGCACTCGCGGGATTGCACGAAGAGGTCGGGCTTCTCGACGACCCAGCGCGCGTCCATGCCCGTGTGGTTCGGGACCATGTCGCTCGCCATGCGGATCCCGCGCTGCCACGCGCGGGTGCGGAGGTTGCCGAGCGCGTCCCATCCGCCGAGCTCGCCCGCGATCTCGTAGTCGTCGAGGCTGTACGCGCTCGCCGCGGCCTCGGGGTTCCCGCATATCTGCTTGATGCGCGCGCTTGCCTTCGAGCGTTCCCAAAGCCCGATGAGCCAGAGCCCGGTGAAGCCCGCGCTCGCGAGCGCGTCGAGCTCTTCGTCCGGTATCTGGTCGAGCCGCCTGATCTCGCGTCCGTATTTATTCGAGAGTTGGTCGAGCCACACGAGGGCGCTTTTCGCCATGAGTACGACGTTCGGCATCCAGTCGCGGTCGGGGCTGAACCGCTCGTATTCCTTGCTGATGTCGCCGAACTCGTACGCGCTCATGTCCGCGAAGCCCGCGACCCCGCCGCCGCCCGCCCAGCCGGCTTTTTCTTCCTCGGAGATCGCGTCGATGCCCGCGAGGAGCCGCGCGAGCCACTCGCCGAGAAGGTCGGCCCACCGCGTGCGGATGTAGTCGAGCTGGCCCTTAAGGTCGTAGGGCGAGTAGTTGACCGGTGCCTTGAGCATCGAGACGAGGTCGAGTCCTTCGGGCCCGAAGGCGGGGCTCCGCGCGGAATAGGTCCTGAGCGCGTCCCACGCTTCCTCGTAACCGGAGGTTGCCTTGAGCGCGTCGTCCGCGAAAAGCGGGTAGAACGGCGCGAAGGCGGGGTTTTCGTTCGCGAGGCGGAGGAGCATGAGCTCCTCGAGCGCGAGAATCCTATTCGGGATGCCGAGAGCTCCCGTTCCGGCGAGCCAGGTTTCGGGGTCGGTCTTGCCGCGGTAAACCGCCATCGACGGGAACTCGGTCGCGAAGGCGAGGAGAAGCGCGTCGAATCGCTTTTTGCCGATCGCGCCGACTATCGCGGTCTCCGCGCCCGCCATGAACTCAGGGGCCTTCCGCTCGCGATAGAGCCGGCACACGTAATGGAAGATCTCGTCGATGAGCCCCATCGCGTTGAGCTGCCCCGCCTTGAGGTATCGCTCGGGATGCGCGGTGCCGTCGACGGTACGGTTGTAGCGCTGGACGAAAACCCGCGCCGCCTTGAGGTTCGCGAAGATGACGTTTCCGCTTGAGGCGAAGAGCGCTTCGTCGAAGTCGCACGCCTTGCGCACGCGCGCGTTTATGTGGAATTCCATGAACCGCCCGTCCGCGCACGGCGCCGAGCCGATCCCGAGAATGGTGTCGAACGCTCCTTGAGTCATCGAGACGCTCCTTTTTTTGCCGGCCTCGCGCGACGCTCCTTGAGCGCGCGCTCGATGGCCTCTATGAGTTTTTTGTCCTTGGAGAGCTTTTCGATCGGGACGGGAAGCCGCCACGTCCAGTTGAAGGCGTTCACGCTTCCCGGCACGTTGACGCGCTCGTCATTCGCGTCCGCCGCGCGGTAGTCTTCCGTGAGCGCGAGGAAATCCTGGGCCGGCGGCACGAAGAGGCGGCTTGACGCCTTCGCGAGCGCCTTGAGGACGAAGGCCGCGGCCTCGGGGCCGTACGCCGCGCGGAAGCGCTCCCGCGTCTCCTCGGGAAGCGCGGAGAGCTCGGCGCCCCATGCGGAGAAAAAGTCCGCCGCCCCGCCTTCCTTTTCCCACCAGCCGCGGAGCGTCGATGAGTCGTGCACGCTCGTCGTTGTGACCGAGTCTTCGGGGTATTCCTCGATGTCGCGGAAGGGCTGCCCCGCCTCGTTCCAGCGTCGCTCCCAGCGGATGACCTTGAGCCCGAGTATGCTGAGCTTCGCGAGCACTTCGGGCACGCACGTCGGCACGCTCCCGAGGTCCTCCGCGCACGCGAGCATGTCGACCGAGCCGGTGAGCGCGCCGAGTATCTCCTCGGCCTGAGCCTTCCAGAGCTCCTCGTTCTCGAGGTTCTTGCGCGCGATGAGGCGCTCGAGGCTTGCGCGCTCGCCGTCTGAAAGCGAGCGCCACGCGGTCGTGTCGCGGAAATTCCATATCGGAGCGTAGAGCGCCTTGCCCCGATCGTCCCTGCCGGTTATCTGCATCATCCGGTCGCGCCAGGCGACGGCAAGCGCGTCCTTCGCCCGCTCGGCGACGTCGGCCGCGCGGATATCTCCCTCGCTTTTTATATCGGGCTTGAAGAGCCACAGTTCCTCGTTCCCGATGCGGTTCATGAGCTTACCCATCGCGCCGTGGGCCGCGAGGTAATCGCCGCCGTTCGCGGCCTCGACCGCGCGGGTCGGGACGTGGGGCTCGCAGATCCAGCGGAGTCGGTCTCCGGTGAAACCGAGCTCGGCGAGCTCGTCGGCGGTTATCGGCTCATGCGGCGTCGTCCACCCGAGCCAGCCCGTGCGCTCGCCGTTCGGTATCGACCAGATGCGGAAGAAGCCGAGGATGTGGTCGATGCGGTATGCGTTGTAGTAGCGCGCGCTGTGCGCGAGCCGCGCCTTCCACCACGCGAAGCCGTCGTCGCGGAGGTTGTCCCAGTTATAGATCGGGAACCCCCAGTTTTGCCCGAGTGGGTTCGGTCCGTCCGGCGGGCTTCCGGCGCGGAGGTCGTCGCGGAAAAACTCGGGGTTCGCCCAGGCGTCCGCCGAGTCCTCGTTCATCATGATGGGGATGTCGCCCTTGAGCGCGATTCCCGCTTTCCCGCAGCGCTCGACCGCCTCGGAGAGCTGGCCGTCGAGGCGCATCTGCACCCAGGCGTAGAAAAGGTGCTCGCCTCTTTTTTTCGGGTTCTCCCAGCGCTCGCGGATTTCCGCGTGCGTCGGGGTGCGCATCTTGTCCCATGCTTTCCACGACGCGTCGAGGTTGCGCCGCTTGAGGTTCATGAAGACCGCGTACTCCGCGATCCACGGGTTTTTCTCGATCCATGCGGCGAGCTCCGCGCTTTCGACGATCGAGCTTTCGCTCACGTCGAAGATGCGGTGGAGGAGTTCGAGCTTCGCCTCGCGCACGGCCCGGTAGTCGAAACGGGGAAGCCCCTCAAACCTTTTTCGCACGCTCTCGATTTCCTTGCCGAAGCTCGCGGCCTCGGGAAGCGCCTGAAGCCTGATATAGATTGGGTGGAGCGCGAAGGCTGAGAGGGCGCTATAGGGCGAGCTTTCGGTGCCCGTGTCGTTGACCGGGAGGAGTTGGATGAGGTCAAGGCCCGCCTTTTTGCAAAAGTCGGCGAACGGGATGAGGTCGAGGAATTCGCCTACCCCCGAGCTTTCCGCGGACTTGAGCGCTCCGACGGGGATCGCGATACCGGTGACGGGGTGCGTGAACGAGGGGAACTGCATAAATCCTCCGGCGGAGGAATCACCTCCTGCATGGTGTGGTATAAAAAAAGTATACGATACAAAGTGTAAAAAAGAAAGTGTTTTTTGTAAACCGGTTTACTATTAAGAAATACAAGGGAAAAGTGATTCCGATGCCTGGGAGAAATGCTTTTTTTGAATCGCGGGCGATTCGTTAGCCGATAAAGCCCGTCGTCCAGTGCCAGATGGGGCGCGCGAGCGCGGAGGAAAACGGTTGGGTCCGGTTGAAGTCGGGAAGCCACTCGGTGTCCTCGACGAGTTCCTGATAAAACCCGGTGTCGATGTCGAGCTCCTCGACGAGGGCCATGAGCTCGTCGTATTCCGCGCGGGCAAAGGGTCGGTCGGGAAAGGCGTCGATGCCTGCGGCGTGGCCGCTCTTGGGAACCGGGGTGTATTGTGTCATGAGCGAAAGGATCGCCCGGTCGGCGAGGTGCTCGGCGAACCAGGCGAGGACGAGCTTGCTGTCGCCGAGGCGTCCAGGAAGCGCGAGGTGGCGCACGATGACCCCCGAGGCGAGCTTCCCCGACGGGTACTTCTCGTCGTCGGGGCGCTCGAGGATGAGCGGGCTTTTTTCCACCATGTGCCTGATCGCCCGCTTCGCCGCCTTCGGGTAATCGGCGGCTTGAAAGACGTTTTCCGCAAGCCCGGAGTTCAGGGTCTTTAAGTCGGGGAGCCATGCGGTGACGAGTCCGTCGAGGAGGTCGAGGGCCTCGGGGTTTTCGTACGCCGAGGAGTTCCATAGTATGGGAATGGAAAGTCCGCGCGCGCGCGCGTCGCGGAGGCCGGTCGCGATCGCCGGGATCGCGTGGCTCCCGGTCACGACGTTGATGTTCTCCGCGCCGATTCCCTCGAGCGCGAGGGCGATGTCGGCGAACTCGCGCTCGCTCACCGCGCGCCCCATGCCGTCCTGGGAGATTTGATAGTTTTGGCAGAATTTGCAGCGGAGGTTGCACCCCGTGATGAAGATGGTGCCCGAGCCGCCCTTCCCGGTTATCGGCGGTTCCTCGCCGAAATGGAGGCCCGCCCACGCGACGCGGAGCTCAGCGGTCTCGCCGCAAAAGCCGCGCTCGCCCTTGTTTCTGTTCACGCCGCACGCGCGCGGGCAAATCGCGCATGACTCGTATTCGGTTTCCATTGGAAAGACGAGTATAGCAGCGCGCTTTAAAAAATGACAAGCCGGTCTATTACCGGCTTGTCTCGGCCTTGTGCCCCGCTATGGGAGTTGTCCTAAAAGGACTTCGGCCAGTCTTTCATTCCTGCCGCATACGATGCCGGCAGGTAACGGACGCTATACGTGCCCGCCGGTTTCTCTCCGGCGTGGTATCTCAGGCGGATCATCCATACAGGATCCTCCTCGCAGTCTCACTCGGTGCGCGACCCGTGTCCGGTGCGGCTTTCGCATTCGCTCTCTGTCCGGGCACCCCTGATATCTTGAGATTCCGTATGAACCTCTTCCTCTTCAAATATCAATCCGGTGACGCGCGAAGTCAAGCGCCCGTCTGTAAAATCACGCGCCCGTACGTGCCGACGAGAGAGAGCGCGCGCCCGTGCGAACGCTCGCCGTCAGGCTTTTCCGCGCTCCACGATCACCGTCATGATCGTGGTGAGGAGATCAATGTCGAGGCTTTCGGCCTCCGCCGATATCACGCCCCGTATCTCTTCCCAATCCTCGTCGGGAAAATCCATCGAGGACGTAAAGCTCCCCGAGAGGAGGGATAGGAGGGACGCGAACCACTCGACGGCCGCCTTGCGCTCCGCCTCGGTCGCGAGGTTCGCGCCATGGCGCTCGGTCCAATACGCGGCGAGGTCGGCGGCGATGTCGCCGTAGTCGCGCGCCCAAATGAGGAAGTGTCGGGAGAGTTCCCCCGCGAGGCGAGCCGACGAGGTAGCGCCGGGAGCGCCCGCGCGGGCGACGATGCGGTCCGCGTCGGAATAGAATTTATCAAGGTCTGTCATTCGGTAAATATATATAAAAACCTTGACTTTTCCAATGAAGGAACGTAAACTCGAATTATGAACCTGAAAACCGTATTGACGACGGATACCGTCAATCTTCACCTTAAGGGCACCTCGAAAGAGGCAATCATCGATGAACTGCTTGATATTCTCGTTCAGGCAGGAAAAGTGAAGGACAAAACCGCCGCGCGCGCATGCGTGCTCGACCGCGAGCGCAAGATGTCCACCGGCATGAAGCACGGAATCGCTATTCCCCATGGAAAGACCGATTCCGTCGACGACCTCGTCGCGTGCATGGGTATCTCCGATAACCCCGTCGATTTTGACTCGCTCGATCAGGAGCCGTGCCGCATCTTTATCATGACCCTTTCCCCGGTCGATAAAACCGGTCCCCATCTTCAGTTCCTCGCCGAGGTGAGCCTCCTTTTCAAGAGCGCCGAAAAGCGCCAGGAGATCCTCAAGACGAACGACAAGAACGCGGTTATCCGGATTCTGACCGAATAGCCACAAAGACGCGGCTGAGCGTTATGGCGCGCATGAGAAAAGGACCCCAACGGGTCCTTTTTTTTTAAGCCTCGGCCGACGCGCGAGTTATGGAGGGATGCGATGAAGCTTGAAGGGCGATACACGGTAGACGGTATCCATATCAGGGACCGCGCGGGCAGGATCGTGATCCTGCGCGGTTGCAATCTCGGCGGCGACTCGAAGGTCCCGTTCGCGCCCGCGGGAAACCCGCTTTCCTACGACGTGTCGTTTACCGGCCGGCCGTTCCCCGAATCCGACGCCGACGCGCATTTCGCGCGGCTCGCGGGATGGGGCTTCACCTTCATCCGCCTCGTCGTTACCTGGGAGGCCGTCGAGCACGCGGGGCCCGGCATATATGACGAGGACTACCTCGCGTATTTGCGAAACGTCATCAAGAAGGGCGAGGAACGCGGGCTCTCATTTTTTATCGACCCGCATCAGGACGCGTGGAGCCGCTGGACCGGCGGCGACGGGGCGCCCGGCTGGACCCTCGAGGCCGTCGGCTTCGACCTCGCCAAAATCGCTCCGACCGGAGCGGCGTTCACGGTCGCTTCCGAGGGAAACTCATACCGCCCGATGAGCTGGACGCTCAATTACCTTCGCTACGCGAACGCGACGATGTGGACCCTCTTTTTCGCGGGGAATACCTTCGCGCCCGGCCTCCTCATCGAGGGCGTCGGCGCGCAGGAATGGCTCCAGGATCACTTTATCCAGGCGATGCGGCACACGGCGCGGCGGCTCAAGGATTGCGCCGCGCTCGTCGGCTTCGGCACGCTGAACGAGCCCCATTACGGTTTCATAGGACTCAAGAGCCTTTCGGCGCACCATCGCGTCCATGCGCCCTCGGGTGCCGCGCCGACCGCGTTCCAGGCGATCGCCTCGGCCTCGGGCTTTCCCCAAAAGATCAAGCGGTTCGCCCTCGTCGGCAAGGTTCCCCTGGCCGGAAGCGACATGCTCAACCCCGCGGGCGAAACCCTTTTCCGCGACGGGTTCCGCTGCCCCTGGCTCACCTCGGGTGTTTGGGCGATACGGGACGGCGTCCCCACGATCGTCTGCGACGACTGGTTTTACCGCGCGCGCGGGGGTGCCCCGATCGGGACCGCGGGCCGCGGCCGCGCATACGACTTCTGCGCCGATTTCCTCAAGCCCTTCCAGAAGCGCTTTATCGACGAGCTTTCGCGCAAGCACGAGCAGTTCCTCTTCTTCGTCGAGGGGGTGCCGATGGCCGCCCGCCCGTCGTGGACTGCGGAGGACCGCGTGCGGGAGGACGGCACGCCGCTCCAGATCGTCGAGGCCTTCCATTGGTACGACGGGCTCACCCTTCTTTTCAAGAAATGGCGCCCATGGGTGCACGCGGATGCCGAGACGAGCGCCCTTTCGATCGGGCGGGGCAGTGTCAGGCGGAGCATCAAGGCGCAGATCGCGCGCTTTTCTGGCTATGCTCGCGGTGACGGCATCCCCGCGTTCCTCGGCGAGTTCGGGGTTCAGTTCGACCTTGACGGCGGGAGATCCTACCGCACTGGCGACTACGCCTCCCAGGAGGAGGCGCTCGGCGCGTATTACGACGCGATCGACTCAACCCTCGTCTCGTCGACGATATGGAATTACTCCGCGACGAATACCCACGAATCGGGCGACGGCTGGAACACCGAGGACCTTTCGATATTCAGCGCGACGACCGGCGAGGCGCGCGCGCTCCGGGGCTTTAGCAGGCCCTACGCGATGGCCGTCGCCGGGCAGCCCGTCAGGATGGACTTTAACCGGAAGCGGCGGACGTTTACCTTTGAGTGGGAAGCGGCATCGGGGACGACCGAGATCTACGTCCCGGCGCACTGGTACCCCGAAGGGTGGCGCACCGAGTTCGAGTGCCGCTCGCCGAGCGGCCAGGCGGTGCTTGAGGAAAAGGGCGAGGATCAGCGCCTCTTCGTGACGGTCGAGGGGATAGGGGCTGGGGGCGACGAGTCCCTCCTCGCGAGGGTCGTCATCCGCCCCGCGTGATGGGGTGCGCCTAAGCGACGCCCCGGCGGGCGTCTAGCGCTTGGTGACCTTGTCGTTAACGTCGATGGTGTAGCGGCTCGCGACCTGCTGGTTAAAGAGCCGGTCGAGGCCTTGTTCGTAGCCGAGGATGCGGGAGACGTAGTCGAGCGTGGCCTTGGGGGTCTTGTCGGCGCGAACCTTCGTGGTTCCCGCGTTGTACATGGCGAGCGCGGCAACCTCGTTTCCCGAAAGGTCGATGCAGTAGCTTAAGTGGCTCAGGCCATAGTGCGCGTTCGTTTCCGGGTTGAAAAAGTCCTTCTCGACGAGCGAGGGGAAGGCTTTATTGTTCAGCTGAAAAAGCCCGCGGTCGATCGAGCTTGAGTTCTTGTTGACCGCGCGGGGCTGGTAGCGGCTTTCTTCCCAGGCGAGGGAGAAGGCAAGCGCCGGGGAGATGTTGTTCTTGTTCGCGTTCTCGAGGATCGTCTTGGTGATCGACTCGTTGCCGGTGATATGGTTATAGAACCAGAGCACGTCGGATCGGGAGATCTCGGCGCGGTAGAGGGCGAGCGCGGGCTCGGTTCCCTCGGGTGCGGCCATCGCCTGCTGATGGAAGAACTCCGGCGACACCGCGGACGCGAGCTCCGCGTCGGTGCCCGCCTGCATAAAGCTGAAGGATATCGAGTCGAACTGGGTATAGATGATTTTGCCCGCGAGTATGATCAAGCCAAAGATGAAAACGGCAAGCAGTATTTTTTTGGGATATAAGGCCTTTGCGTTCGTCTGTACCATATGCGAAAAACTCCGTCGTTTTCTAAAGTTTACTGGCAGAATATAATGGACGACGGGACAAGTTTCAAGGCAAGCGCTTGAGAAAAATCGTAAAAACGTCCAAATTCAGCAAAAAAAGGGGCGAATTCCCTTGAATTCGCCCCAAAAATCTTCGTTCAATTGGTGAACGATCCCTTTGGAAAGGGGTGTTACCGTCTCGAAATCAGTCCTCGTCAGCCTCGGGAGCCGCGTTGCAAACGCCGCCGTCGATCACGCGCACGCCGATGACGCCGTCGATGTCCTTGATATTCGCGACCACATTCGCGCTGACCCGGTCCTCGACGTCGATGAGGTTGTACGCGACGTCCGCCTTGTTCTGGTTCGTCATCGAGGCGATGTTGAGCTTCGAGGCGGCGAGGATGCTCGTGATCTGTCCGATCATGTTCGGCACGTTTTTGTTCGCGATGCAGAGTCTGGCGCCCGCGGTCGGGATGCATCCGTCGATCTTGCACTTCGGGAAGTTGACCGAGTTCACGATGTTCCCGTTCTCGAGGAAGTCGATGAGCTGGTTTACCGCCATGGCCGCGCAGTTGTCCTCGGCCTCGGGCGTCGAGGCGCCGAGGTGCGGGAGGCAGATGACCCCTTCGGTGGCGAGGAGTGCCTCGTCGGCGAAGTCGGTGACGTGGCAGGCGACCTTTCCTTCCTTAATCGCGGCGATCATGTCGGCGTTGTTCACGAGCCCGCCGCGCGCGAAGTTGAGGATGCGCACGCCCTTTTTCATGATGCGGAGCTTGTCGGCGTTGATGAAGCCCTTGGTGTCGTTTGTCTGCGGGACGTGGATCGTGATGTAGTCGGATTTCGCGAGGAGCGCGTCGAGGCTTTCGGCCTTGTGCACCGCGCGTGAAAGGGACCAGGCGGCGTCGACCGAGATGTACGGGTCATAGCCGATGACCTGCATCCCGAGGCCCACCGCGTCGTTCGCGACCATCGCGCCGATGGCGCCGAGGCCGATGACGCCGAGGGTCTTTCCCTTAATCTCGGGGCCGACGAACTGGCTCTTGCCCTTTTCGGCGAGGTCGGGGATCTCGTCTCCCTTGCCCGTGAGTCCCTTGGCCCACGTGGCGGCCTTGTGTACGGGGCGGCTCGAGAAGAGGAGCCCCGCGATCACGAGTTCCTTGACGGCGTTGGCGTTAGCGCCCGGGGTGTTGAACACGACGATGCCCTTTTCGGTGCATTTCGCTATCGGGATGTTGTTGACGCCGGCGCCAGCGCGGGCGATCGCCTTAACGGTCGCGGGAAGCTCGAGCGCGCCCATCTCGGCCGAGCGCACGAGGATGGCGTCGGGGTTGAGGATCTCGCTCGCGATCTCGTAGTTGTCGCGGGGGAAAAGCGCGAGTCCTTCCGGGGCTATCTTATTGAGGGTTTGGATCTTGTACATCTTACGCGTTCTCCTTCTCGAACTTCTTCATGAACTCGACGAGCGCCTTGACGCCGTCGACCGGCATGTAGTTGTAGATCGACGCGCGCATGCCGCCGACGAGGCGGTGCCCGGCGAGGTTCACGAGCCCTGCCTTGGCGGCCTCGGACACGAACTTCTTGTTGATCGCGTCCGCCTTTTCCTTGTCCTCGATGATCGTGACGAACGGGACGTTCATGATCGAGCGGTCTTCCTTCGCGGTGGTCGCCTTGAAGAACTTGCTCCCGTCGAGGAAGTCGTAGAGGATCTTCGCCTTCTCGCGGTTCGTCTTGGTGATCGCCGCGAGCCCGCCGGTCTCTTTGAGGTGCTCGAGGACGAGCCCCATCATGTAGATCGAGTAGCACGGCGGGGTGTTGAACATCGAGCCTTCGTTCGCGTGGGTGTCGTAGCGGAGCATCGTCGGGACGGTCGCGTCGAGGTCGCCGTCCTTGTGCTCGGGCCCGCGGATGAGGTCCTCGCGGATGATCACGACGGTCACTCCCGCGGGGGCGAGGTTCTTCTGCGCTCCGGCGTAGATGATCCCGAACTTGGAGACGTCCATCGGCTCGGAGAGGATGTTGGAGGAGGCGTCGCACACGAGCGGGATGTTTCCGGTCTCGGGGAACGCGTTCATCTTGGTGCCGAAGATCGTGTTGTTCGAGGTGACGTGCACGTAATCGTAGTCGCCCTCGACCTTCGCGACCTTGGGGACGTAGGTGTAGTTCTTGTCCTTGGAGCTCGCGACGACGTCGACGGCGAGCCAGCGCTTCGCTTCCTTGAGCGCCTTGCCGGACCAGACGCCGGTGTCGACGTACGCGGCCTTGCCCTTCTTCTTGAGGTTGAGCGGCACCATCGCGAACTGAAGGCTCGCGCCGCCCTGGAGGAAGAGGACCTTGTAGTTCGCCGGGATGTTCATGAGCTCGCGGAGGAGCGCCTCGGTCTTGGCGATGATCGGCTCAACCGCCTTGGAGCGATGGCTCATCTCCATGACGGACTGTCCCGTCCCGTTGCAGTCGAGCATCTCGGCGGCGGCGCGCTCGAGGACGACCTTGGGCAGCATCGAGGGACCTGCGGAGAAATTGTACACTCTGTTCATTATTCGCTCCTTTCGTTCGAGTCCGTCGCCTGGAGGGTCTGGACCGTTTTTTTCACGGTGGCGAGCCGGGCCGTGAGGCTCCCGAGCGCGTCGATTACCGATACGTTTTCAACCTCGATTCCGTGCGGAACCGAGAGGATGGCCGGGGTGAAGTTGACGATGCCGAGCACGCCGCACTCGATGAGCCGGTCGGCGGTGGCTTGAGCCTGCGCCGGGGGCACGCAGAGGATGGCGTACCGGATGCCGAGCCGCTCGATCACCTCCTTCATCTTGAAGGCGGGGTAAAGCGGGAAATCGGCCTTGAGGATCTCGACGCGGTTGACGTTCGAGTCGAAGCCCGCCGCGAGCTCGAAGGAGCTGCCCTTGAATCCGGAGTACTCGAGGAAGGCGGAGCCGAGGCGGCCGAGGCCGACGATGCAGCACGCGCGGGGTTCGTCCGAGAACCCGAGCGCGGCGCGGATGGCCTGGATGAGTTTCGCGGGATCGTAGCCCGAGGTGGTCGAAAAATCGGCTGTGCTTGAGTCCCCCGCGCCCGGCAGCGGGTCGGCGAGGGCTTGGCTCAGCGCGGAGATGTCCTTGCGGATGGTATGGCTCGGCCAGCCGGTGAGGCGCTCGATTTCGGCGGAGGATATGACCTTGCCACGGGCTGCGCGCGGTTCGAGTAAGCGCGCGAGTTGGGAAAGCCGTTCTGCGGTTGGCTTTGGTATGCCCATGATCCTCCTCCTTTGTGAATCTTTTCACAGGCAGTATAGCAGGTTTGGTTTGAATCTGTCAACGAAAAAACGCATTTAGTTGGGAAAAGTTTCACAGCGGCCCATTTTGTTGACAGCGAAAGTTTTTTACCGCATAGTAAGGGTATGTCCCTTGATATTGATTCCATTTTTCAGCGCGTTTTTGGCATGTTTCTCTCGTCCTCCGACCCGGAGGTTGAAAAAAAGCGGCAGCTTAAGGCGCTCGCGAAGGAACTGACAAAAAGCAAGTATAAATGGTATCGCCCGAGTTCCCAGGAAGCCCTGCCCGGCATGGGAAAGTTCTTTTACGAGATCTATAAGGTGATCGGCGCGGCGCAGGTGATCCTCGCGAACGCCAACTCCTCCCTCGTGCTGAAGAACCTCCTCGTGGAGCTTTCGCTTTCCAAGCGCCAGGTCGAGCTCAAGGAGCGTCTGACGGAGGACGCGATCAAGGAACGCGCGAAGACGGTCGCGGTCAAGGAACTCGCGACGCAGGTGAAGGACGAGCTCGCGGCCTTTATGTCGGAGTTCGACACCGAGAAGGTAAAGTCCATCGATGCCCTGTATTCCCAGCTCGAGATGATGGTCAACTTCGTTTCCTTTGACTACTTTTTTCTATTGAAGAAATTCGATTCGAGCATCCCCGAGCGCACCTTTTCCTATAACCCGAAGTACGAGACGATCCGCGGCGAGTACGTGCTCGAGGACCTCAAGGACTTCGCCGCAGTCGCCTACGCCCTGCCGCTTACCGCCGATTGGCCGAAGATATTCACCTTCGTGAAGGCGTATCGCGAGGTAGAGCCGGTCGCGATCGGCCAATGGAATAAGCTCATGAATGCGCTCGCCGAGATCCGCCGTACCGGCATCCTCGAGCGTATTATCCGGCATCTCGGCTCGGACCCGACCTACGTCGTCACCTACGATCAGGTATCGGACCGCATCGTCGACAACTACCTCATGAAGATGAAGACGCAGACCGAGATGGTCGTGCAGCAGATATCGCAGGAAAACCGGTCGAGCAAGGCCTCGGAGCTCCTCAAGCAGATATTCGGGACCGACTCGATCGTCAGGCTCAAGAACTACGCCGAGCGCGCGAACCCGCCGTTCGAGAAGAAGATGCTCGGGGGTTACCTGTACGTCGAGGAACTCAACTTCATGAAGGCGTTCCTGATCGATTACTTTAAGCGCGATATCCGCGCCCTGACCGACCTCTTTCTCGTGCGCGGGAAGTGGACCGTCTCGTCCATGTCGGCGGGCTATTCCGGGAGCTTTCACGCCCTCCTCGAGCTTTCCGACGCGATCACCGAGTTCGACGATTCCCTCGCCGAGGACGGCGAGCTCGGCACGAAGCTCCACGCGATGCTCGCGCGCGCGGACCGCGACAAGGAAGTGGTCAAGCAGCTGCGCACGCAGCTCAAGGACGTCAACGACCGCGCGCTGCGGTACCTGACCGACGGAACCCAACACCTCATCATCATCGCCCGAAACCTCAAGGCCATCCTCGAGGATTTCGAGAAGACCCCGCGCGGGCTCCTTTCTAATTGGAAGGAACTCGAGCTGAACGCGGATCGGCCGATCAAGGAGTGGGTCGTCGACGTGTATCGCCAGATTTTCTCCTTCGTGTCCCTCATGCAGCTCTATCTCAAGGGCGAATAGGCGCTTCGCCTCCATGCGGTCGCGCGCGATTGAGCCTTCTGGTTTTGCTCCCGCGCGCGGTAGCCCGCTTTTTTTCCATTTCCCATACAAATTCCCCTACTCACGCGTCTACGGTAGCGAAGACCATGAAAGAAGAACTGACTGAAGCCTACGAAACGGAGCGGCCCCGCCTCCTCGGCTGGATGCAGAGCCGCATTGGGCTCGAGGAAGCCGAGGACGTCCTGCACGACGTGATGGTGCGGAGCCTCGTGAACCTCGATTCCCTCGGCGGCGTGCGCGACCTTACCGCGTGGCTCTGGCGCGGCGTGCGCAACGGCGTCATCGACGTATGGCGCCGGCGCGCTCGGCGGCGGAACGCGGGAGAGGCGGAGCTCGCCGACGCGGCGGAGTTCGACGAGTTCATCGATTCCCTGATGGAAGGGGTCGAGGACCGCCTCGAGCGCGAGGAAACGCTCGGCCTCCTCGCGGACGCGATCGCCGCGCTGCCCGAGGCGCAGCGCGCGGTGATCGTTTCGCAGGCGCTCGGCGGCGAAACCTTTCAGTCGATATCGGACCGGACCGGAATCGCCGTCGATACCCTCGCGGCGAGAAAGCGCTACGCGCTTGAGCGGCTCCGGGCTATGCTTGCGGATTATATGGAGGAATGACGATGAGTAGGGAATGGTGGGACGAAAACCGCGATAAGTGGTATTGCAATCCGGGCGCGATCGTCGCGATGGTTCTGGGCGGGCTCATTATCGCCGCGCTCTTTGCCTTCTTGTTCGGCTGGCTCGTCATGCTGCTGTGGAACTGGCTCATGCCCGCGATCTTCGGGCTCCCCGCCATCAGCTATTGGCAGGGATGGGGACTCGTGCTGCTCTCGCACATCTTACTGAAGGGAGGCTGGGGACACGGCGGCGGCGGACGCGGCCGGTATA
>Ga0116170_10001726_pt1 | contig 21785 bp, 19 predicted proteins | sample AD_JPNHW1_MetaG_FD_89797 | JGI IMG/M metagenome (GOLD analysis project Ga0116170, IMG submission 89797) | Active sludge microbial communities of municipal wastewater-treating anaerobic digesters from Japan - AD_JPNHW1_MetaG | ecosystem: Engineered > Bioreactor > Anaerobic > Digestate | place...
GTGGACACCGTCGGTTTCATCCGCAAGCTACCCCATGAACTGGTCAAAGCCTTCCGCGCCACACTGGAGGAAGCAGCGCTGGCCGATGTGCTGGTGCTGGTTTCCGATGCGTCCAACCCCGAAATGCACAGCCAGCACAGAACCGTAGAAGAAGTGCTTTCGGAACTGGGCGCGACCGACGCGCCGCGCATTGACGCACTCAACAAGACAGACCTTGCGTCTCCCGCTGAAGATACCCTCCCGGGTGCGCTTCCCATCAGCGCCGCGACCGGCGATGGGATGGATGCGCTTCTGACCCGGATTGAGGACGCGCTTTCTTCGGGCACACGTCTCCACAGGCTGCTGATTCCCTTTGAATCTTACGGGATTTTGGATCAGTTGCACCGGGTCGGCGGTATCTTTTCCACTACGCATCGCGATGACGGCGTACTGGTAGAAATCCGTACGGACGACGCAACCGTAAAAAATGCATGTCAGGCAGGAGCACGGTTGATGGATGACGAAAACGGGAACTGAATATTGCATCATCCACAGGGAGCGTGGGAATTTTGGTTCTTCAGAACATTGTATCCGTGATTGCCATGTCCGCGGCACTGTTACAGGGCAGCCTGAACGCCGCGATCCCCGACAAGAACATTGACGGCACTCTATTTCTGGTAAACCGTGAGCACAGAATTACCGAAGACTATATTCCGGATGTTCGCAAGACTCTGGTTCCCGGCATGTCGCAGTCCATGCGTGCGGATGCGGCAGCCGCGCTGGAAGAAATGTTCGCCGCCGCGGCAGACGAAGGCATCAAGCTGGCGACGGTCTCCGGATACCGCAGCTATTCCAAGCAAAGCACCATTCACGCACGCAAGGTGAAAAAAGTTGGCAGCGAGGCCGCCGACCTGTACTCCGCCCCTCCGGGCGCCAGCGAACACCAGTTGGGAATGGCCATGGATCTTGCGCAGAGAGGTTCATCCCAGCTTAACGGCAGTTTCGGCGACACCAAAGCCGGGCAATGGGTAGACGCAAACGCGTACCGTTTTGGTTTTATCGTTCGTTACCAGAAGGGCTACGAAAAGATAACGGGCTATGCTTTCGAACCCTGGCACGTCCGGTATGTCGGCAAGGAATATGCCCGTGCGATTTTCGATTTGAACGAACCATTAGAACTTTATGTTTCTGCGCATCGACTGGCGGTTTACGATTTTCTGATCAAACAGACGAACGAGGTGCAACCATGAGAAAACTTGCCGCCGTTGTACTTGCGCTTGCGATGCTCGCAGGCTGTTGCACAGCTTTCGCGGAAGACGCTGTCTCTGCCGACGATTCCCCTTTGACTTCTGCTGAACCCACCGTTTCGGCCGAACTTACAGCGCTCCCTTCGGAAGCGCCCGCCAGCACGCCCGCTGAAGACAACTCCACTTCCGCCGGATCGGAGTGGGCTTTCCCCGTTTCGCTGACCGAGCTGGAAAGCGATCACGCCATTCTGGTGAACCGTGATCATCTGTTGGACGCCAGTTTTGTGCCGGAGGATCTGGTTCGGGTATCCGTCAAATGCGTTTCCAGCAGCAAGGCGGAAATCCGTAAGGTTGCCAGCGATGCGCTGGAAAAAATGTTTGCGGACGCTTCCCTGGTGACGGAGTATACATACAAAGTAAAAAATAAAGCCGGAGACTGGACGGACAAGCAGTTCAGCGATTCCCGGGGGCTTCGTTTCATCGTAAAAAGCGGATACCGCAGCTATGGCACCCAAAAAACAACTTATAATAATTACCTGGCCCGTAACAACGGCAAGGACGATGGCATCAGCAGCCCTCCCGGCGCCAGCGAGCACCAGTCCGGTCTCGCGTTGGACGTTCTCAGCGTGGATTACAACGCCAATAACCAGTATATGAACGATTCCTTTTACCAGACTCCGGAGGCGCAATGGCTGGCGGATAACTGCTATTCCTATGGTTTCATTCTCCGGTACCCGGAAGACAAAGCGGACATCACAAAGGTTCCCTACGAGCCATGGCATATCCGCTATGTCGGGCGAGAGATCGCAGGCTACATCAAAGTCAACAATCTTTCGCTGGAGGAGTTTACCGATCTCTGGCAGCAGAAGCTCAAGGATTTCGAATCCTCAGGCGGCAGCGTGGACGCACAGCTTCTACTGGAAAGCACGCGCCGTACCAACGGGCTGGAATCCACCGTGACCGAGGATTACGGGGAGGACGGGGACGCGGAAATTTCTCTGGCGTTTTAACCCTCGCGTCGCACAGCCTGGCACCGGCTGTGCGTTTCCTTATGGCCCGCCCTTTACATTTCACGCAAAAAAAGGTAGAATAATCAAGGCTTATTGAATGTATAACGCGAACAAGGATTGAATGATATGGGTAAAACGATCGCCATTACCAACCAAAAAGGCGGCGTCGGGAAAACCACAACAGCGATCAACCTGACCGCATGCCTGGCAGAGATTGGTAAAAAGATCCTGTTGATTGATCTGGATCCTCAGGGAAATTCCACCAGCGGCCTTGGCGCGCGCGCCGGGAGCGTTACCGTCTATGAGTCGCTGATGGGCAGTTCTCCCCTGTCTGCGGTGATCGTGAAAACCGTTGTTCCCAACCTCAGCCTTGCGCCGTCCGATATCCGGCTGGCTGGCGCGGAACTAGAACTGAAAGACATGCCCGAGCGGGAATTCCGCCTGAAGCATGTACTGCAGACTGTGGAAAGCAACTATGACTATATCTTTATCGATTGCCCCCCGTCGCTGGGTCTGCTCACGCTGAACGCCCTCGCCGCCGCGCAGCGGGTTTTGATTCCCATCCAGTGCGAGTATTATGCTCTGGAAGGGGTAACCAGCCTGATGAATACAGTCAACCGTGTGAAGCACAGCTTCAATCCGGGGCTGGATATCGAAGGCGTTCTGCTTACGATGCTGGACGGTCGTACCAATCTGGGGCTTCAGGTAGTCGATCAGGTGAAAAAGCACTTCCGCGGCAAGGTATATTCTACCGCCATCCCCCGCAATGTCCGTCTTGGAGAGGCCCCCAGCCACGGGGTGCCGATCCACCAATACGATTCCCGCAGTTTGGGCGCGGAATCTTACCGTCAGTTAGCCAGAGAATTTCTGGAGCGGAATCAATAATGGCCTCCGCCCCGTTCTATAAACGAGAAGGAGGATTCCCGATGAAGAAGACCGGCCTGGGGCGCGGTTTGGACGCCCTTCTTCCGCTGAATGACGACTTTCTGGATACGACGGTTCGGGAAATACCCATTTCGGATATTGACCCCAACCTGTCCCAACCTCGCAAAGCTTTCGACAAGGACGCTTTGGAGCAGCTGGCCGACAGTATCCGGCAGGCGGGTGTGCTGCAGCCGATTCTGGTGACCGAAAACGGCACGCGGTACCGCATCGTTGCAGGCGAAAGGCGTTTCCGCGCGGCCCGGATTGCGGGGCTTGCCAGTGTTCCCTGCATCGTGCGCAGCCTGACCGCCGAACAGCAGATGGAAGCGGCGCTGATCGAAAACCTTCAGCGGGAGGATTTAAACGCGATTGAAGAAGCGCAGGCCATCCGCAGTCTGATGCAGGAATGCGGGTATACTCAGGAAGAAGCCGCGAAAAGGCTAGGTAAAAGCCGTCCTGCCGTCGCGAACGCCCTCCGGCTCCTTACCCTGCCCCAAAGCGTAATGAATCTGGTACTGGAGGGTAAGCTGTCAGCAGGACATGCCCGCGTTCTGGTCGGCGTTACCCCGGAGAACCGGCAGTTGGAGTTGGCTCATCAAACCGTACTGCACGACTACAGTGTTCGCAGGCTGGAAGAGATCGCGCAAAAAAAGCCGGTTGCCAGCCGTTCGGTTGCCTCTGCCCGGACACTCAGCACGGAGCTTTGCTCCTTCGAGGATACGGTACGCGAAGCACTCGGAGTCAAAACCGCGTTAAGCGGCACTGAACGCAAGGGGAAAATCACACTCTCTTACAACAGTCCACAGGAACTGGAGCATCTATACGAGGTGTTCGGCCGGTTGATCGGTTAACCTTCCGCGTCGAGCCACAACATAGGATTAGGTGGTGACAAACCTTATGAAATCCGGTAACAATGCTAATCAAACCCAACGCGATCCTTACAAGCTCCTGCTTCGGATCACGGTGATTCTCGTTGCCGTGGTGGTGGTCAGCGCTGCGGTATTCCTGCTGTGCAATTCCGCGGTTCAGAGCGATTATCGGGCTAAACGCCAGCAGATTGATCAATCGAATACGGATGGCGAGCAGGAATTCGCCGCGAAAATGGATGTGCTTCGCGCAAGCAATCTCACAACGGTGAACCCTGACACGGGAGAAGTGACCGCTGTGGAGCCAGCGTATTGGGAAAAAACATTGGATAACGTTGTGTGGCGGCTGGAAGACGAGAGCCAGACACCACTTGAAAACACCCGTACCGAAACAGTTGATCGCGCGGGGCTTTTATCGGGCGGTATGTTGTTGGTAAACCCATGGCATCCCCTGCCCTCCGATTTTTCTGAAACCGGACTGGTCAGTGTGGGAAACGCGAGCGGTTGGAAGATCGCCGTGAATGATAACAGCGTGCGCTTGTTCCCTGTGGCCTTCCAGGCGCTTCAGGATGCCGTTACGGCGGCTGCCGGGCAGAACCTGAAAGACTACATTATCCGCGAAGCCTACCGCAGCAACGACGATCAGACAGCGCTCTTTAACAAGAAGATGGAATCGCTCAGCAAAAAATATTCCGGGGATATCCTGATTGAGCAGACGAAAAAAACCGTGAACTATCCGGGCACCAGTGAATATCAGACCGGGCTTTCGTTCCGTATTGATCTCTATAACAAAGCGGATGCAACTGTGGGTAACCAGAAGTTTCAGGAATCCGAGCAGGGCAAATGGCTGACCGCAAACAGCTGGAAATATGGCCTGATCTTCCGTTTCCCGTCCACTGATTACCCCAACGCGGATTGGGAAGACAAGTCTTATAAAACAGGCGTCAGCTCCCATCTGGATCTGTACCGTTACGTCGGCACGGCACATTCCGCGGCGATGAAAATTATGGACTACTGCCTTGAGGAATATGTGGAGTTCCTGATCGCTCATCCGCATATATGCATCTATAAAGACGGCGCTTTGCAGTACGAAGTCTATCGCTTTGCGGCTTCGGATGCGCCCACCTATGATGTGCCGATCCCCAATCCCGCCGGCAGTTACATTGCCAGTCTGGACAACATGGGCGGTGTGGTGCTTGCCTATTCGTACGTACAGTAAATTTTCCCGATCATCCCCTCAGCGCTCCGCCGATTGAATCGTCGGAGCGCTTTTTGTTTGATCAGAATCATTTTGCCTGAATGGCTCTTTGATTCGGTGGCGATCAGCCCCAGCCTCAGCCATGCGAAAAAGCCCCGTCGGTTCTCACCGGCAGGGCTTCTGTATACGCTTGTCGCAGGATGTGAAAATTACTTGATTTCCACAGTCGCGCCGACTTCGGCAAACTTCGCCTTGATCTTCTCGGCTTCTTCCTTGGAAACAGCCTCTTTAACAGTCTTGGGTGTGCCTTCCACCAGATCTTTGGCTTCCTTCAGGCCCAGGCCGCTGACTACTTCGCGCACGACTTTGATAACTTTGATCTTCTCGGCGCCGGCATCCTTCAGGATGACGTCAAATTCGGTCTTCTCCTCAACGGGGGCGGCAGCGGCAGCGCCGGCGGCAGGGGCGGCGACAACGGCGGCAGCGGCGGAAACGCCGAACTTCTCTTCAAGGGCCTTTACCAGTTCGTTCAGCTCCAGCACGGACATTTTCTCGATCTCAGCAATAAATTCTTCGTGAGTCATGGGGTAACCCTCCATTCAAATCATGTTGTATAGGAAACAGTTGTCGGGATAGTTCAGGCTTCTGCGGGAGCCGTTTCGTTTTCGCTCTGCTTTTTGGCAATCGCGTCCAGAACGCGTACGAAACCGCTTACGCTGCTCTGCAAGCTGCCAAGCAGACGGGCCAGCAGCACTTCGCGGCTGGGCACTTTCGCCAGTTCGTTCACTTTGGCTGCGGTCAGCACTTCGCTGCCCATCAGACCAGCCTTGACCTTGATGACTTCCGTCTTGTTCTTCTCGATAAAGTCGCTGATGATTTTTGCGGGGGAAACAGCGTCTTCCATACCGAAAGCGAATGCGGACGGACCGTTCAGCGTTTCATCCAGGCCGGTGATCTTCAGGTCGTCCAGCGCGCGGCGGGCAAGTGTATTTTTCAATACACAGTATTCCACCTTAGCGCTGCGGCACTGCGCACGCAGCGCGGTTACCTGTTCCACGGTCAGACCGCTGTAGTTGACAACCACAACGCTCTTGGCATCCTGGAATTTCTTGGTGATATCCGACACGGCCTGCTTTTTCAACTCGAAGTTCTTGCTCATTGGGATTTGCACCTCCTTTTTCAGAATCCTGCGATTCCAAAAAGAAAACCCTTGCAGGCGCAAGGGCGAACAATGTCGCAAAGGGATTTCTCCCGCCTTACACCTCGGCGAGCATGCTTACGCTTTAAGGGGAGGTCCCCGCTCGCTGTCTTCGGCATAGGTTTCCAAAGAATCGTTTATCATTATAACAGGTTTTCTGACCCTGTCAACACTTTCCCTTCAGAAAAAGCAATCAGATTAGCCTAAAACGGGTCTGTTCCCGCAAATAACGATTGACATTCCGCTTCGCATGTGGTAATTTATTCAGGTGAGCCGCACAAGCGGGGTTTAAGCGTGCCTATGCGCACCGCCTTACGCTTGGCGAGTATGGATTTGGAGGTGCTTTGCCATGTACGCAGTGATCGTATCGGGTGGCAAGCAATACCGCGTAACCAAGGGCGATACCATCTATGTCGAGAAGCTGGATCAGCAGCCCGACAGCACCATCAGCTTTGATGTGCTGATGCTCGGTTCCGACGAAGGCGTTAAAATCGGCACTCCGACCGTCGCGGGCGCGAGGGTGGAGGGCAAGGTGATCGGTCAGGTCAAGGGCGAAAAGATCATCATTTACAAGTATAAGAGCAAGAAGAACTTTGACCGTAAAACCGGCCACAGGCAGCATTACACCAAGGTGGAAATCACCGCGGTAGGCTGATGACACGCGTAACGGTCGAGTACGAAGGAGATCGCATCCGCCGGCTGGAATGCGCGGGGCATGCCGGGGACGCCGCACAGGGTGAAAACATCGTCTGTGCTGCCGTAAGCGTTCTGATGCAAACCTGTGTAAACGCCATCGAACAGGTTGCAGGCATACCGCCCAAAACAACGGTAGACGAATCCCGGGCGCTGATCGCGCTGGAACTGCCGGAAGCTACGGAACAGCAATCGCACGACGCGCAGATCATCCTTCGTACAACGCTACAGGGACTCACGGATATCTCCCATGAGTATCCGCAACTGGTTAAGCTCAATCGATTATATGGGAGGAACCTAACATGATGAAGCTGAATCTGCAGTTTTTCGCCCATAAAAAGGGCGTTGGTTCTACGCGCAACGGCCGCGACAGCGAAAGCAAGCGGCTTGGCGCCAAGCGTGCCGACGGTCAGTACTCGCTGGCCGGAAATATCATTGTTCGTCAGCGCGGCACGCATATCCATCCGGGCCTGAACGTCGGGATTGGCAAGGATGACACCCTTTTCGCGCTCACCAACGGAATCGTCCGCTTTGAGCGTCTCGGACGGGACAAGAAAAAAGTAAGCGTGTATCCTGTGGAGAACGCGCAGTAACCCGCCGTTCAATCGGCGGAAATGGAGCGTGGGGCGTTGCCCTGCGCTCCTTCCTTATATCCGTACAACACTTTTCTAAATTCATCCGCCCTTTTTCCGCAACAATTCGTTCCTTTCCCAGCACAAGAGAACAGGGGGCTTTCACTTGATCGGCACATTGATCAACGTCGCGGCGATACTGCTAGGTTCCGCGCTTGGTTTGTTGTTGAAACGCCGTTTTCGCCAAAGCATGGCGGATGTGGTAATGCAGGGGTTGGGTCTGTGTGTCGCCCTGATTGGGCTAAAGGGTGCGCTCGCGACCGATAATATTCTGCTGATGATTCTGTCGGTGGTTCTGGGTGGCGTTCTGGGTTCCCTGATCGAAATTGATCGTCGGCTGAACCAACTGGGGCAGTATGCACAGCGGAAATTGGTTCGTAATGACAACGGAGAGAACACCTTTGCCACAGCGTTTGTAACCGCCAGCCTGGTTTTCTGCGTGGGCGCAATGGCTGTTGTGGGCGCGTTGGATAGCGGCATCCGCGGTGATCACAGCACCCTGATAGCCAAATCCGCGCTGGACGGCGTCGCTTCCATCGTTTTTGCCAGTGCGCTGGGACCGGGTGTAATGTTATCCGCTGTTCCGGTGTTGCTTTATCAGGGTTCCATTGCCCTGCTGGGAACGTTGATCGCGCCTCTCTTAAGCGATGTGGTTATCCAGGAGATGAGCGCCGTGGGCGGCCTGCTGATCATTGGCATCGGGCTGAACATGCTGCTCAAATCCGAAATCAAGGTGGCGGACCTGTTGCCCGCCATCCTGATTCCGTTTCTGTATTACCCGATTGTCGGACTTTTCAGTTGATCCGTCCGTACCCATCTTTACTGTTCAATATAAACCGCTCCATACTGTACCATCCGAAGCCTTCCAGTAACGAAAGAGTATCGAAAAAACCGCCTGCCCGATCCTTCGTGCAGACGGTTTTTGATTGATTCGATTACTTGATCCCGCGGATATTGCCAAACGGGAAGATCACGCAGCGAACGTGTCCGATGATCTGGCTTCGCGTCAGGGTCGCGGGTTTGCCATAACCATAGTAGTTCCGGCTGTCATGGCTGTTATCGCGGTTATCCCCCATCACAAAATACTGATCCTCCGTAAGCGTCATGGGTTCCATGGAGAAGCCATCGTCGTTGCGGGAGGGCGTCAGATACGGTTCATCCAGCGCTTCGCCATTGATATAAACGACGTTGCTGCGTACCTCGATAGTATCACCCGGAACCGCCATCAACCGTTTCACAAAGTTTTCGGTTCGTCCCGGATATTTGCAGATCACCACATCCCCGCGCTGCGGCTGCCCGAAAATATACTCCGGCTTGGTTACCAGCATCACTTCACGATCCTGCAACGTATCGCACATACTTTGTCCGTCGACATAAATCGGTTCAAACAAGAAAGTGCGAATCAGTAATGCGATGATAACTGCCGAACCCAGTGTGAGGATCCAGCTGATAATTTCTTTTTTCACGTTTTTCTTCTTTTTCTCCTGCCTCGGCGCATTCTCAAGTACTGCCGCTCCATCTGCGCTTTCCGCTTTGGCTTCGTTTGCTGTGTTTTTTTCGGTTTCCGGTTCCGCCTCCTGCGTGGTCTGTTCAGGCTCCCGGTCGTTTCTGTCGTCCATCTCTTTTGTCCTCCCCTTACGGCTGGTTCGCCATCTGGCGAAGCGTATCCGCTTCCGGCACAGGTCCCTGCTCCAGCACTTTTTTCCTGCGTTTTACGAACACAGCCCGATCCAGCATTACGATTCGCCCACAGCCGAGACACTTCATCTTGATATCTGCCCCGATGCGGATCACTTTCCACTGGTCACTGCCGCAGGGGTGGGGTTTACGCGTCTGAACGACGTCTCCCAGACGGATTTCCTCCACGGCAATCACCTCCTGACAAGCGTTAGTTGCATTATACAACCGCCCGGTAGAAGTTTCAAGCGTCCGCCGCAGCCTGCACAGCCTGAACTGGCTATTCTTCATGAAGAAACTGTAAACATTGATCTTCGCGGCACGATACCGTTTCAACCGCGTTAATTCGTTCCTATTTCGTGCTTTTTATTCCACGGAATATCCCTTTTTTTCGGATATAAATACCGCCTGTTCCATGATGATGCTTCCTTATCAGGGCATCGAAGGATGGAACAGGCGGTTCAACGGATCGCTTACTTTTCCAGTTGTTTAAGGTAGGTATCGCAAGCCGTGGCAGCCTGCTGCCCCTCATTCATCGCGCGCACCACCAAGCTTTGGCCGCTGTGCATATCGCCCGCCACAAAAACCCCTTTCCGTTCCGTACGGTAATCATCCGCTACCACATTGGTTCGGGCGTCCCTTGGCAGGCCAAACGCGCTGACCAGCGTATCTTCCGGGCCGGTAAAGCCCATGGCGATCAGTACCAGATCCGCCAGCCACTTACGCGCGGAACCTTCAACCGTCACCGGCGTCATCCGCCCGTTCGCGTCCTTCGTCCAGCGTACATTGGCCGTGATCACAGCGCGGATCGCGCCTGTTTCATCTCGCTCGATCTCCCGGGCGTTCACCAGATACTGGCGCGGATCATCCCCATATTTTGCGATGGCTTCTTCCTGTGCGTAATCGGTTTTCAGAATTCGCGGATATTCCGGCCATGGGTTTTGCGCCGTGCGTTCCTCCGAGGGACGCGGCATAATTTCCAGCTGGTGAACACTCCGGCAACCTTGTCGCAAAGCGGTACCCACACAGTCGGTTCCGGTGTCTCCGCCGCCGATAATCACTACATGCTTGTCCTTTGCGTTCATCTCAGGCGGTAACGCCTGTGCAGGATTGAGAAGATGCTTTGTGTTCGCAGTAAGATAATCCACTGCAAACGCAACACCCGGGCCTTCCTTGCCGGGAATGTTCAGGTTGCGCGGCGTGGTGCTGCCACAACAGAGCACAACCGCGTCGTAATCTTTCAGCAGTTCGTCTGCCGAACGGTTAACGCCAACATGCGCGCCGGTTACAAACTCCACGCCCTCCGCGCGCATCAGGTTCACACGGCGATCTACAATCTGTTTATCCAGCTTCATGTTGGGAATGCCGTACATCAGCAATCCGCCGATTCGGTCTGCCCGTTCCAATACGGTAACCGTGTGCCCGTAGCGGTTCAGCCAGTTGGCGCATGCGAGCCCCGCAGGGCCGGAACCAATCACAGCTACGCGACGCCCGCTACGGGTCGGGGGAATGTGCGGCATCATATGGCCGCTCTCAAAGGCATGTTCGATCAGCGTCAGCTCGTTCTGGCGGATGGTCACCATCGGTTGATGAATTCCACAGGTGCACGCGCCTTCGCAAAGTGCGGGACAAACACGGCCGGTAAATTCCGGAAAGCTGATGGTACGCAGCAAACGGTCTGCCGCCGCGTCCCATTCCTGCCGGTACAGCAGGTCGTTCCACTCAGGAATCAGATTCCCCAGCGGGCAGCCGGTCGGCGTACCTTTGATGCTGATGCCGCTGTGGCAGAAAGGCACGCCGCAGTACATGCAGCGCCCCGCCTGCTCCAATTGCGTCTCCAACGGGAGTTCGTTATGGATTTCATCCCAGTCGTGCAACCGTTCCAGCGGGTCACGGTCCGGCGGCAGGCAGCGTTCGTATTCCATAAATCCCATCAGTTTACCCATTGCTGCGCGCCTCCTTCTGCTGCATCAGATAGTGTTTATACTCAATCGGGAATACCTTCACAAAGCGTGTGACGGCAGAGCCCCATTGAGCGATCATTTCTTTGCCCAGGGGGCTTCCCGTGTGGTTAACGTGTTGCTGAATCCAGCTTTTAACCAGCATCTCCTCATCCGGGTCATCCAACCGTTCCAGATTCACCATTTCGGTGTTGCAACGCTCCGCGAAGGAACCGTCCGCATCAAACACGTAAGCGATGCCGCCGCTCATGCCTGCGGCGAAATTACGTCCGGTTTTTCCAAGCACAACTACACGGCCGCCGGTCATGTACTCGCAACCATGGTCACCCACGCCTTCCACCACCGCCAGCGCGCCGCTGTTTCGCACGCAGAAACGTTCTCCCGCAACGCCGCATACATACGTTTCGCCACCGGTTGCGCCGTACAGCGCCACATTGCCGGTAATGATATTGTCCTGCGGCAGGAAAGTACTGTCTTTCGGTGGTTTCACGCACAGGATGCCGCCGGAGAGCCCTTTGCCCATGTAGTCGTTGCAGTCGCCTTCCAGCGTCAGGGTGATTCCCCTGGGCAGGAAAGCGCCGAAACTCTGGCCCGCGCTGCCCGTAAAGCTGACCTGAACGGAACCGTCCGGCAAGCCTTCCTCTCCATAGCGAAGGGTCAGATCGCTGCCAAGGATGGTCCCGGCAGCCCGGTCGGTATTGTGAATCGGCAGCGCCACCATGACGGTATGCTGTCTGTCCAGCGCAGGCTGAGCCAGAACCTCCAGCAGATTCTCATCCAGCGAGTGTCCCAACGGCCAGTGTTGTTTACGGTCGGCATGCCGCGTTTCGGTCCTGAATCCCTCGGGTGCATATAGCACCGGTGTCAGGTCAACCGCCTGCTGTTTCCAGTTGGTCAGGTCGTCGCGCTTCTTCAGCAGGTCTACACGGCCCACCATTTCTTCCACTGTGCGGAAACCCAGCTGAGCCATAATCTCACGCAGTTCCTGCGCGATGAAATGCATAAAGGAGATAATGTATTCCGGTTTGCCCTTAAACCGTTTGCGCAATTCCGGATTCTGCGTGGCAACGCCCGCAGGGCAGGAGTCCAAATTGCACACGCGCATCATGATGCAGCCCATCGTTACCAGCGGCGCGGTCGCAAAGCCGAACTCCTCCGCACCCAACAGCGCTGCGATGGCCACATCCCGGCCGGTCATCAATTTTCCGTCGGTTTCCAGCACCACGCGGCTGCGCAGTTTGTTCAGCATCAGGGTCTGGTGCGTTTCCGCCAGCCCCAGTTCCCACGGAAGTCCCGCGTGCTTGATGCTGCTGCGCGGGCTTGCGCCGGTCCCGCCGTCGTATCCGCTGATCAGGATCACGTCCGACAGTCCCTTGGCCACACCCGCCGCAATGGTTCCCACGCCCGCTTCGCTGACCAGTTTCACGCTGACGCGCGCCTTGCGGTTGGCGTTTTTGAGGTCGAAAATCAGCTCCGCCAGATCCTCGATGGAGTAAATATCATGGTGCGGGGGCGGAGAAATCAGCCCGACGCCTTCGGTGGAATGGCGGGTTTTCGCAATCCACGGATATACTTTGGTACCGGGCAGCTGGCCGCCCTCGCCGGGCTTGGCTCCCTGCGCCATTTTGATCTGCAGCTCTTTGGCGTGAACCAGGTAATTGCTGGTTACCCCGAATCGGCCGGAAGCCACCTGCTTGATGGCGCTGGACTTGCTGTCGCCATTGGGCAACGTCTCGTAGCGTTCCTCATCTTCGCCGCCCTCGCCGCTGTTGCTCTTGCCTCCGATACGGTTCATGGCGATCGCCATGCACTCGTGCGCTTCCTTGCTTAAGGAACCGTAGCTCATCGCACCGGTCTTGAAGCGCTTGCAGATGGAGTCCACGCTTTCCACCTCGTCGATGGGTACGGGCGGCTGTTGGGACGAAAAATCCATCAGGCTCCGAAGCGTCGCGTGCTCTTTGCTGTGGTCAAGCGTGTCGCTGTACTGCTTGAAGGTCTGATAATCATCATTCCAGCAGGCCTGCTGCAGCAGGTGGATCGTCATGGGGTTATACAGGTGATATTCTTCGTCTTTGCGCCACTGCATCACCCCGCCCGCTGCGAGTGTTTCTTCATGCAGCGGGTCGTGATAAGCCGCGTCGTGGCGGGCTGCGTTTTCACGGGCAATCCCGTCCAGTCCGATCCCGCCAATGGGAGATACCGTCTGCGGAAAATACTCATCAATCAGGTCTTTGTTCAGGCCCACAGCCTCGAAAATCTGCGCGCCTCGGTAACTCTGCACGGTAGAGATGCCCATCTTGGACATCACCTTCACAATGCCTTTCACGATCGCTTTTGCGTAGTGTGCCTGCGCTTCTTCCACAGTCTGGCCTTTGAGCATACCGGTTCTCACAGAATCGGCTACGGTTTCAAACGCAAGATAGGGGTTGATGGCAGTTACCCCGTACCCAACCAGCAGCGCAAAGTGATGCACTTCGGTCGGTTCACCGCTTTCCAGCAATATGCTCAGCTGTGTGCGGATACCCAGCCGGTTCGTTTGTGCCTGAAACCCGGAAACCGCCAGCAACGCCGGTATAGCCGCGTGTTTCTCGTCCACCCCGCGGTCGGAAAGGATGAAGATGGTGCAGCCTTCGCGGAACTTCTCGTCCAACTCGGCGTACATCCGCCTCATCGCTTTTTCGATCCCTTTGCCGCCATCCGCCACGTTATAAAGGATCGAAATGGTACAGGGCTTAAAGCCTTCGCTGTCCAACGCCTTCACACGGGCCAGGTCCGCGTCGGTCATTATGGGGTTAGGTAACCGCAATTGGCGACAGCTCTGAGGAGACGGTGCCAGCAAGTCGCCTTCCGAACCGATATACACGCGCGTGGAGGTAACAATTTCTTCGCGGATCGCGTCGATCGGCGGGTTCGTGACCTGCGCGAACAGTTGATGAAAATAGTCGTACAACAGCTGCGGATGATCCGACAGCACCGCCAGCGGAAGGTCCGCGCCCATCGCGTTGGTAGGTTCCATCCCCTTCTCCGCCATGGGGATCATCACTTTTTGCACCTGTTCATAGGTGTATCCGAAGTTTTTCTGTAGCTGCCAAAGCGGCGCATTCAGCTCCGCAAGCGGTTCGGGGGATGCCTGAAGATCCTCAATGTTCAGCTGCAATTGTTTGATCCAGCGGGAATAGGGATACATTGCGGCCATGCGACTCTTAATCTCCGCATCGCTGATCACCCGGCCCGCTTCCATATCCACCAGCAGCATCCTTCCGGGGCGAAGGCGTTCCTTGTACAGCACCTTTTCCGGGGGAATATCCAGCACGCCGGTTTCGCTGGCCATAATCAGCATATCGTCAGTCGTCACGCAGTAACGCGCGGGCCGCAGACCGTTACGGTCCAGCATGGCCAGCGCCTGTACGCCGTTGGTAACCGCCATCGCCGCCGGACCGTCCCACGCGTCCATCACATGGCTGTGGAACTCATAAAACGCGCGCAGTTCCGGCGTAAGCGTGGTGTTTTTCTCCCACGGTTCTGGGATCATCATCATCGCGGCGTGCGGCAGGCTGCGACCGGAAAGCAACAGGAACTCCAGCGCGTTATCAAACATCGCGCTGTCGCTTCCGTCGTCGTTCACAATAGGAAACACCTTGCGAACGTCGTCACCGAAAATATCGGTGTGCACGTTGCTCTGTCGGGCGATCATCCGTTTCTGGTTGCCCAGAATCGTATTGATCTCTCCGTTATGGATGGTGTAGCGGTTCGGGTGCGCGCGCTCCCAGCTGGGGAAGGTATTGGTGGAGTAACGGCTGTGCACCAGCGCCACCGCGGTCTGGTAATCCAGATCGCTTAAATCCAGATACAATTCCCCCACCTGCCGGGCCTGAAGCATGCCTTTATACACAATGGTACGGCAGCTTAAGCTGGCCGCGTAAAAATCTCCGGGCTTTGCGTGATCACTGTAACGCAGGCGGCGTTCGGCCGTTTTACGGATCAGGTAAAGCCGCCGTTCGAAAACCGTATCGTCGCTCATGTCCGCGCTTTTCTGGATAAAAGCCTGACGGATCACAGGCATACAGTCCAGCGCGGTTTCCCCCAGCGTGGAAGGGTTGACCGGCACCGTACGCCAGCCTAAAAAATTCTGTCCGTGCTCCGCTACGATCTCCTCGAATGTTTTTTCAATCATCGCGCGACGTTCCGGGTCCTTAGATAAAAAAAGCATGCCTACGCCATACGCACCGGGCGCGGGCAGTACCATGTTTTCTAAAGGACATATTTTTCTGAAAAAGGCATCCGGCAATTGGGTGAGGATACCGGCGCCATCGCCCGTATCCGGTTCGGCCCCCGTGCCGCCACGATGGGAAAGGTGGTTGAGCACCTCCAGCGCGTCGGTTAATACCTTATGGGAACGAACGCCTTTGATATTGGCCAGCATGCCGATACCACAGGCATCATGCTCATATTGCGGCGAATACAGCCCCTGCTGTCGAGGCAACTCCAAATCTTTCATGCTTCATCCTCCGCTTGCGTCGGTCTGAGAAAAGGGTGTTAAAAATGGCGCTCGCCAGCAAACTTATGTGTATTGAGCGTCAGCGTATTATAGCATCGTTTTACAAAGTGTGACAATAGCGGAACAGAGGAAGAACAAAGGCCATTCTGTACTTTGGGTGTTTTTTACTTCTCCGGTATTGACTTGCGAACGTTTCGCTGTACAATAAAAAAGAAGTCGGATGGCAACATCCGCACGAAGTAGAGGCGCGGTTGACAAGAGTACCCCGCGGGAGCCCGACGTCGGGCAGGGAATGCGGGCAAAAGGGTCAATCGCCGAAACGCGGCCCCGGACGGACGGGCCGACGTTGGGCGACGGGACAACATCCCTTCGACTGTCACGGTTTCGACCGTGGAGCGCTATTCGTATCGGGTTCTTCTGTTTGGATAAGCAGCAGAATACGGCGAAGGCGCATACCTTCGCTTTTTTCATACCTGTAGGATTATGCAAGAGGAGGCTGACCATCATGAAGAAACTCGTAACGATTCTGCTTGCCCTTACACTCTCGCTGTTTGCGTTCTCCGCTCTGGCGGAAGGTACGCTTCGCGTGGGCATGGAGTGCAATTACGCGCCCTTTAACTGGACGCAGGCCGAGCCCAGCGAATTTACCGTACCCATTGAAGGCGGCGCGGGCTATGCCGACGGATACGACGTGCAGATTGCCCGAAAGATCGCCGAAGGGTTGGGCAAAGACCTTGTTATCGTGAAAACCGAATGGGATGGTCTGCCTCCCGCGGTCACCAGCGGCGCAATCGACGCGATCATCGCCGGGATGAGCCCCACCGAAGAACGCAAGGCAACGCTTGATTTTACCGATGCCTATTACACCAGTGAGCTGGTCGTCGTTGTTAAGAAAGACGGCGCCTACGCCGCTGCCACCAAACTGGCCGACCTCACAGGCGCGTCGATCACGGCGCAGCTGAACACCTTCCATTATACAGTGATTGACCAGATCCCCGGGGTGAATAAGCTGCCCGCGATGGACACTTTCCCCGCCATGATCGTCGCCCTGCGGAGTGGGGCCATTGACGGCTACGTTGCCGAGCGGCCGGGCGCGGAAGCCGACACTACCGCCAATCCGGATTTGACCTACGTGAAGTTCGCGGACGGACAGGGATTCCAGGCTTCCGAATCCGATGTAAGCGTCGCGGTCGCGCTGAACAAGGGCAGTGATCTGGTAACCCCCATCAACCAGATTCTTGCCGGAATTGATCAGGAGACCCGCACGCAGATGATGCTGGACGCGACCGCCCGCCAGCCTTTGGCCAGCGGAAACTGATTTACCCTCGCACAAGCTGGGGAACGTACGCACAAGCGCGCGTTCCCCGTACTTTGTTTTCGGAGGTTTGCCATGCAATTGCCCTCATCGTTCTTTGGCTGGGTCGGGTTCCTGCTGGATAAATACGGTTCCCTGTTCCTGCAGGGCACAGGGATGACCCTGCTGATCTCGCTGACCGGTACGATCATCGGCTTCCTGATCGGGTTGCTGGTCGCGATCCTGCGCACTATACCGGTTACACGGCGTATGTCCACCCCTGTGAAGGGGCTGAAGCATGTGTTGAACGTGCTGCTGAGCATCTACATTGAAGTGTTCCGCGGCACGCCGATGATCGTGCAGGCGATGGTGATTTACTACGGCGCCATGCAGGCCGGTATTATCGGGCGCGGCACGCCGATCCCCATGGTAGCGATTTTCATCGTTTCCATCAATACCGGCGCTTATATGGCGGAGATCATCCGCGGGGGTATTATCAGCGTGGATAAGGGGCAGAAGGAAGCGGCGCACGCCATCGGCATGAGCCACTGGCAGAGCATGGTCGGCGTGGTGCTGCCGCAGGCCGTGCGCAACATCATGCCCTCCATCGGAAATGAGTTTGTCGTCAACATCAAGGATTCCAGCGTGCTGAACGTGATCGCGGTCAGCGAACTGTTTTTTATGAGCAAGTCCGCCGCGGGCACCTACCTGCGCTATTTTGAGGTATTCACCATCACGGCGGTCATTTATCTGGTGCTTACCTTCACCGTTACGCGCCTGCTCAGACTGGTGGAACGGAAAATGGACGGCAGCAACACCTATACTATCTGCGGTTCGCAAAGCGACAGCCAGAGCGTGATTACCGTAACGGAAACCAATGCGGAGGAGGGCTGAGCATGCCGATGAACGAACCCATTCTGGAGATCAGCCATCTGATGAAGCGTTTCGGCGACCACGTGGTGCTTTCGGATATCTCCTTCACCGTCGGGCAGGGGGATGTGACCTGCATTATCGGAGCCAGCGGATCGGGAAAAAGCACGTTGCTGCGCTGCGTCAACTTTTTGGAAGAGCCCAGCGGCGGACAAATCCTGTTTCACGGTAAAGACGCGGAAACCCAGTGGAAGCGCGCCGAATATCACGCCAAAATCGGTATGGTGTTTCAATCCTTCAACCTGTTTAATAACATGACGGCATTGGAAAACTGCGTATACGGGCAGGTGCGTGTACTGCACCGCGACCGGAAAACCGCCACGGAAAACGCCATGCGATACCTGAATAAAGTCGGTATGGACCCCTACCGCAACGCCCGCCCTGCGCAGCTTTCCGGAGGTCAGAAACAGCGCGTGGCGATTGCCCGGGCGCTGGCGATGGAGCCGGAGGTATTATTGTTTGACGAACCAACCAGCGCGCTGGACCCGGAAATGGTTGGCGAAGTGCTGGGCGTGATGCGCGATCTGGCCAACGGCGGCCTGACCATGCTGATCGTTACCCATGAAATGAGTTTTGCGCGGGATGTGTGCAGCCGCGTTATCTTTATGGATCAGGGGCTGATCGCCGAGGAAGGCACGCCTCAGGAAATGTTCACCAGCCCGAAGCAGGCCCGCACTCGGGAATTTCTAAGCCGCGTGCTGGCCCGCTGACGCGGCGGTCAAATCCATTCTCCGCGTTACTACCAACAGGACATCCGAACCGCTCCATCCGTTGACCCAGCTTAGAACTTCGTACACATAAATCGAATCCTAAAACGGCGCGGCGATGTTTCTTATGCAGAAACACCACCGCGCATTTTCATTTATCGTATTGTTCAGCCAACCCAAACCGCATCGCCATTCAAGCGTACCGTAACAGGTTCGCCGCTGATGTGGGTAAGTTTCGTTCCCTGCACGTCCACCGCTACGCCAATACAGCTTCCGCGATAATGCAGCCTGAACGAATACCCTTTCCAGCCTAAAGGCAGCGCAGGGGACAGGGCGAGGCCCTTTGCATCCAGCGACAACCCCGCGAAGCCCCGCAGCACGCACAGATACGACCCTCCCATATTGGCCGTATGCAGGCCGTCCCGTGTGTTGCCGTGCGCATCGCCCCAATCCAGATCGACCGTTTCGGCAAACAGTTTTTCCGCTTCCCCCTTCAAGCCAAGGCGCGCCGCCGCCATGGCGAATACGCAAAGGGAAAGCGACGAATCGTGCGTGGTCACCTTCAGGTAATACTCGTAGCTGCGGCGCACCGTTTCCGCGTCGGCCGTATCGGGAAACAACAGATGCGCCAGCACCGTATCGGCCTGTTTGCATACCTGATACCGATATAAAAACAACGGATGGTAATGCAGCAGCAGCGGAAAATTCTCTTTCGGGATGCTGTGTAAATCCAGCACCGCTTTTTGCAGAAACGAATCATCCTGCGCGCTGATCCCCCGTCGCTCGTCCCGCGGGAAATACATCCGTTCGGCGGCCTGTTCAAAATCAGATAATTCCGCGTCGGTCACGCCGGTCGCTTCCCGCGCTTTCGTGTCGGCGCCCTGTTCCGCAAGCGCGCGCAATACCCTCACAGCGCCCCGCAGGTTATACTCCGCGGTAGCGTTGGTATAGAAATTGTTATTCACCAAACAGGTGTATTCATCCGGCCCAGTCACGCATTCGATGCGGAAGCCATCCTCCCCCATGTGCCCCAGTTCCAGCCAGAAGCGCGCGGTCTCCACCAGCACCTCCGCTCCATGTTCCGCCATAAACGATACGTCATCGGTCGCGTCCCAGTATTGGAGAAATGCGTAGGCAATATCCCCGTTGATGTGATACTGCGCCGTGCCCGCCGGAAAATAGGCAGAGCATTCGTCCCCGTCAATGGTGCGCCACGGATAAAGCGCGCCTTTCGCAAACCCCAGCGAGCGTGCGTTCGTGCGCGCGCGCGGCAGGATACCGCAGCGGTACATAAGCATCCGCTTTGCCCTTTCCGGGTCTGTCCAGAGATAAAGCGGCAGCACGTAAATTTCGCTGTCCCAGAAGGTGTGGCCTTCGTAGCCCTCCCCGCTTAATCCTTTGGCGGCAACGTTGCTTACTCCGTCCGTACCGGTGGATTGCAGCAACTCATACAGGTCGTAATCCATCGCTTCCTGCAGCGCTCCGCCGCCGTGAATTATGACCCGAGAGTTTTGCCAGAAGTTGATCAGATATGCGCGCTGTTCCGCCAGCAGCGTATCCGCGCCCAGAACCAGGCATTCCGCAAGCCCGGTCCGCACAGCCAGCGCAGGGTTTTCCGCCCGACGGCTGTCCGCGTAATATGCGTATGTTTCCAGTTCTACGCTTTCCCCGGGCTTGAGCCCTCCGGAAAATGCCGTTTCCGTCATCAGGTCGGTATGTGTGCGCACGGCGTCCCACAGACAGCGATAAGCGGCCCGGCAGGCAAGCGTTAACCCGGAACGCAGTGTCCGCGCTTCCGCGCAGGCTTCGCCGCCTTCAAATCGAACGTTTTGAACATCCAGGCATTGCAGCGGTTCCGCGGCTACGCGCGGATCATTGGCCGCGGCGTGGTTGCGTACATCCGCGTTCAGCGTGGCTGCCAGGCGCACAGTTCCGTGATAATCCAGCGATTCCACACGATACCGCATCCAAAACAGCCCGGGATGGTGGAAGGAAGTCATACGTGTAACTTCCACCCGCACACTGCCCCGCGCGGTATGCCACAGGCAGCTTCGTGCAGAAATGCCCGCCTCCATATCCAGCGTTTGCCGCCGTTCCTCGGCCGTATCGCTGAACATGGAGAAGGCAGCGCCATCCGCCCACAGGCGAACCGTTTGCGTATCGGGCAGATTGACCATTACCTGCTGCGTTTCTGGAAAACCGTACAGTTTTTCGCCGTAGCGAATATCTTTGATTTCGTAAAACGCGTTCAGGTATGTGCCGCGGATACTGTCCACACCTTCGGCAGTTCCCTCTTCCGGCGCGTTGCGCACCCCAAGGTATCCGTTCGCGTTATGAAAAAGCGTTTCAAGACGCGCAAAATTATCACGCGACCATGTCTGCGTTCTCTTCACAGGTGATTACTCCTTCACCGCGCCGGATGTGATGCCGGACACAATTTGCTTTTGAAACAGCAGCACGATCGCAAGTGTGGGGATGATCACGATCACCGTTGCCGCCGTAATCTCGCCCCACAGAATGGTAAACTGTGTGCGCAGCGAGTTGATCGCCACAGGCACTGTCTGGTAGGCTTTCTCGGAATTGAGGGTAAGGGTCAGCAGGTATTCATTCCACGCGGAGATAAACGTCATAATCGCGGTAGTGAACACGCCGGGCGCAGCCATGGGGAAAATGACCTTCCAGAGGGATTGCCACTGTGAGCATCCGTCGATGCGGGCGGCTTCCTCAACAGACAGCGGTATGCGTTTAAAATGCGCTACCATAATCCAAACCGCCAGTGGCAGGGTGATGCTCGAATAGGCCATTGTGACCCAGTAGCTGTTCAAAATTTTCAACTGATAAAACATATTGAAGATCGGGCCTACGATAATCATCTGCGGAAACATGGATATGCCCAAAATCAGCGACATTAAGAATGTTTTCCCACGAAAGTGGCACCGTGCAATCACGTAAGCGGACATGGACGCCACCA
>Ga0116170_10001727_pt1 | contig 21780 bp, 14 predicted proteins | sample AD_JPNHW1_MetaG_FD_89797 | JGI IMG/M metagenome (GOLD analysis project Ga0116170, IMG submission 89797) | Active sludge microbial communities of municipal wastewater-treating anaerobic digesters from Japan - AD_JPNHW1_MetaG | ecosystem: Engineered > Bioreactor > Anaerobic > Digestate | place...
CAACGATATTAATCGGGACAAATTTTGGGGTCTTTTACTCAATGTGTAATCTCCTCATCCTGAGTCCATTTATAAACTGGGAGACCTACACACCGGCGATTCTGATCCTGATTACATTACTGACAATCATCCTGACCGTTCGCTATTCCGCATTCCACGAGTACGTAAATATCTGGCTCTATATGATCTTCTCCAGTATAATCGTGAATATCACACTGGGAATCTACAAGAGCGACCCGTTAATGACAATGCTAACGAATACGGGCTATAGCGTTATATCCTCCACGATATCAATCATCGGATTAGGGTTGATCATCCCCTACTATGAAAAGAAGTGGCATTTTGCCACCAAACAGACGCTTCTGGAGCTTCTGGATTTTGACCATCCGCTATTGAAGCGGTTGGCTACTGAGGCTGTTGGAACCTATCATCACAGCCTGATCGTTGGTAATCTGAGCGAGAGAGCTGCGGAAGCTATCGGTGCGAATCCGCTTCTGGCAAGGGTTGGAAGCTATTATCACGATATTGGTAAGCTGGTAAACACTGAGATATTTACTGAGAATAACGAAGATTCCAGCAGTTTTCATGATGGAGTCAAGCCGGAAGAAAGCGCTAAGCTGATCCGCGGACATGTCCTTGAAGGAATCAAGCTTGCCGAACAATTCAAGATCCCTCACCCGGTAATCGATATTATCATGCAACATCATGGAACAAGCCACATTCGCTATTTTCTTGAGCTTGCGAAGAAGAATGACGCTGATACCAATCCTGAGGTTTTTTCCTATCCTGGACCCAGACCCAAAAGCAAGGAAGCTGCGCTGGTCATGCTCGCCGATATCGTGGAATCAACGACCAAAGCCAAGAATATCCAAAGTGATAACGATCTGGTTCAGATCATTGATCAGACAATATTGAGGCTGATCCGTGAGCATCAGTTCGATGATTCTCCCATAACCATGAAGGATCTTCAACTCGCCAAACTCAGCATGATCCCAATTTTGGAAAGTATCTACAGGAAAAGACTTGACTATCCTGACGAGCAGATCAGTGAATAAACCCCAGATAGAATTCAACAACGAAGGTGAGCATCAGATCCGGGATGAAGTCTTGAAGCAGATCGCGGTAATGGTTTGGAATGGCGAGAAAATATCTGATCAATATGAAATATCGGTGCTCTTTTGTGAGAGCGACAAGATGCGTGAGTTCAACAGGTTGTACCGTGGCAAAGACAGCGTCACTGACGTTTTGAGTTTCGCGCATGAAGCATTACCCGGCTTGGATGGATCGGACACGAAATTGATCCTCTGCGATATAATCATTGACACAAACTACATATTTAACCAAAAGGGTTCTGATGGTTTTGACAAGGAGATGGAAGAAGTCTTTATTCACTCGCTTCTGCATCTGCTTGGCTATGACCATATCAAAACTAAAGACCGGGAAATAATGGAAGACAAAGAAAAATCATATATAACTAAGCTAAGAGGTGTGACCCAAAGTGGAAGATGGTAAACCGCTGTTAATATTCATCTTGTTGGTGCTGTCTGCTTTTTTTTCAGGCTCTGAAACCGCACTCTTCTCTCTCTCACGTTTACAGCTGAAAAAGTTAGAAAATCTGGATACTTCAGGGGCAAAACGTGTCTTAAAGATGCTCAGGAAACCCCGTCAGTTGTTGATCACTCTTCTGTTGGGCAATACATTCGTAAACATGGCGATTTCTTCTCTGGCGACGCTGATCGCGATCGACTATGCGGGCGCACACACCGGGATAAATGTTTCAGTTGCCGTCGGTATCCAGGTTATCCTGACTACTGCCTTGATCTTGCTTTTCGGGGAGATCATCCCCAAGCTCATCTCTATTTCTGCCGCGAACATCATCGCTCCGGCAGTGGCACCCTTGGTCAGGCTGATACAGATTATCCTGTTCCCGCTGGTACTGGCACTTGAGGGTTTCAGCAAACTCGTATCCAAGAAACACGGACCGGATAAGCATATCGGACAGAGGTTTACACCAGAAGAATTCCATAAGCTGATCCAATCAGACAGCTCGGGGAACAGCCTCGAAGAACATGAAAAGAAAATGCTGGTTGGGCTATTTCGCTTTAAGGAGGCCGAGATCAGCGAGATCTATGTTCCCAGGGTAAAGATCTCGGCTGTCGAGGAAAATCAAAGTCTCGAAGAACTCAAGGAACTTATCATAGAATCGGGTTATTCCAGAATCCCGGTGTTTCGTGAAACTATCGACGATATCATTGGTATAGTCTATGTAAAAGACCTGTTGATCTATCCTGAACGCTGCTCGATAAAGGAGTTTATCCGTCCTGTCTGGTTTGTGACAGAGAACATGAAGATCCAAACTCTGCTTAACCAATTCAAGAGCAAAAAGCTACAAGTCGCCGTTGTTGTCGATGAGTATGGAGGAACTTCGGGAATCATCTCCCTTGAGGACATTCTGGAAGAGATCGTGGGAGAGATACAGGACGAATATGACCATGACGAAACACCTGATATCGTGAAAACCGGAGATGACACCTTTGTTATCAGCGGAATCCTTAATATCAGACAATTTAATCAGGAATTCGGGGTTGATATCGATCCCGATGAATATGACAACATCGCCCAGTATCTGCTGGAAAACTTCAACCATGTTCCAAGTATCAACGAGACCTTCACTATGGAGGACAAGATCGTATTCGAGGTGCTGGAAAGCGATGAAAAAAGTATTAAAAGGGTTCAGTTGAAGATCCTTCCCGATGAGGATTAATGCGCTTACGCATCCTAATCGCAATCTCAGTTCCACTTATTCTATCATCACTACTGGGAGCCCGCACTGCCGAATATGTCGTTAAGGCAGTTGGATTCAAAGTTGTGCAGATAAAAATGGATATAAATCTCAAAGAAAGATATATACAGGTCAAAGCCAATTCCCTGGCAACAACGAAAGTCTTTCCCAGCATAAACAATGACTACCGGGTCAAATACACGGGTGATTTCATCCCTCTGGAGTATGAACGACAGGTAAGACAGAATAACGCCAATGGACACATAGAGACGAAATATGATCGTCAGAGGAATACAGCCATCCAGATCGGTGAAACTGAGAATGATTCATTCCCTTATGACATAGATCCCACAGCCAGAGACTTTTTCTCATTTCTTGCCTATCTCTGCGAAAACAAACCTGGCAGCGGTACTTACGTTATCGACGGAAATGGGGCACCATGGGAAGCTATTCTCGAGCTTAAGGGAAAGGAAAAGCTGAGAACACCGATCGGGCAGTTCATGACCAGCCAGTATGAGATCCGCCTGAACCCCCTGAGCAAGACCAGAGTCCCGTATGTTGATATGTTTACAAACAACCTTTTCAACAAAGAAACATCGATCAGGATCTGGATAGCAGATCAGGGTATTGCCGTCAAGGCTCAAGTCAGCAAAGATCTGGCAAGTACGACCTGGGAGATCTTGAGTTTTGCTCAGTAAGAATATCAGGATCAAGATCTTAGTCCCAATTGTTTGGGGATTATTGATCTGGGCAGTTTCCTCCATACCCTCACAGGATCTGCCTGTAATCAAGATCTTCGGTTATGACAAATTGGCACATCTTGGTATCTATGCCATACTGGGTATTCTGGTAAACAACTGCATAGGGAAAGAGACTCCCCGTGTAACGATCCTGCTGGTTTACGCTCTTCTGCTGTTAAACGCTTCTCTGGATGAACTTCATCAAACCTTTATCCCGGGTAGATCTGTCTCGATTTGGGACCTCCTGGCAAACTACAGCGGTCTGGGCTTGGGGCTGCTTTTACAGCTCAGAAAAAAATGATACAATTACAAGACATATTCCTGAACTTGGATGGAAAATCCGTGCTCACAAATATCAGTTTCTCTCTGAAGGATGATGAAAACCTCATTGTTCTGGGCAAGAGCGGATCTGGCAAGACAGTCCTGATCAAGACCCTGATGGGACTATACACTCCGGTTCAGGGGACGGTTCTGATCGATGATGTTGATATACATCGTTCGAGGGAGAGTGATGTTTTCGCGGTCCGCCAGAAGATAGCGATGGTTTTTCAGAATGCGGCACTGCTGGATTCCTACACCGTGTTTCAAAATGTGGCATTACCATTATATGAGAGAGGCGAAAAGGACTTCGCCTGGATCCGAAACAGGGTCGATTATTGTCTTGAACTTGTGGGGCTTCCCGATACCCGTGAGATGTTTCCCGCTGAGCTTAGCGGTGGCATGAGGAAGCGTATCGGCATCGCCAGAGCCTTGGTTTATGAGCCTCAGTGGATCATCTTTGACGAACCTGTCTCTGGTCTCGACCCGATGACCTCGCGGGAGATTCTTTTCTATATGGCAAAGATCATCAGGGAGAAGCAGATCACTTCGATCACGATCACCCACGATCTGAGAGACCTGGAAGCGATCGGCAATCGGGTTCTCTTCCTGAAAGACGGACAGTGTTTGTTCTTCGGTGGGATCGATGAGCTTTACAAATCGAATGATCTCAGTATCCGGGAATTCCTGAACAGGTAGTTATGAACGGCGCATTGAAGCATAGAAGTGTCTGGCTGGGATTCCTGATCGCTACTGCATGCACAATTTATGTCATCGAAAGCCTCGTGATGAGGCTTCTCCCCTTCCCGTTCCTGCGGATCGGGCTATCCAATATAATCGTGCTTTATTTGCTGATCCATGGTAATTTCTGGAGCGCGTTCGCGGTTAATATCGCAAAATCGGTCATAGGCGGGATCATCACCTTTACCCTGATAACCCCGGCAACCCTACTCTCAATATCGGGAGGATTGGTTGCCCTGTTACTCATGTACTCAGCGATAAAATCAGGCTTAGGCTTCAGTATCTATGGTATTAGCATCCTCGGAGCTGTTGGCCACAACCTTGCGCAACTTGTCATGGTGCGTTGGTTGATCATACCCCAGGGGAAAGTTTTTATGTTGACACCAATCCTTATTCTGTTAGGGGTGATCAGCGGAATGGTTATTGGGTACTTAACCCTGATCATGGATGAAAAATTAAATGAAATAAGGCTGTTATAGCGATGAATATATTCAGAGATAAGAAGTGGATCAAATTCTGGATGTACGCGGGAATATTCTGCTGCATCATGACCGGTTTGGTCGTGGGAATATTCTGGTATTACCAGGATGACTTACCCCCAACGAGCGAACTGAGGAACTTTACTCTACGAACAGGCAGTGAAGTTTATGATCGTAATGGCAAGATGATATATCTGTTTGCCTTCGAGAAGCGGAAACTGGTCTCGCTCAAAGAACTCCCGGATTACCTGATCGACGCGCTCATCGTCACGGAAGACAAGAGCTTTTATCATCACTTTGGCATAGACATCTTTGGTAATATCAGAGCTTTGTTCGTGGACGTTCAAAGGATGGACTTTTCTCAGGGGGCCAGTACCATCACACAGCAGATGGCGCGAAATATGTTCCTAACGCTGGATAAACAGCTTTCCCGTAAGATTAAAGAGGTTATTCTCTCAATCAGAATCGAGCAGGCATTTACCAAGGACGAGATCCTGGAGATCTATTTTAACAAGATATTCTGGGGTGGCCAGGTTCATGGTCTGGAAACCGCATCGCTATACTATTTCGGTAAGCATGCCAGAGACCTGAATATCCCTGAATCTGCCACATTGATCGGAATGATCCAAAGACCAAACTACTATGACCCGGTAAAGAATCCCCAGATCACTCTGGATAGACGTAACGATGTTCTCAAGAAGATGTATAAAGCCAGAAAGATCACAGAAGATGAATACGACAGTGCTATCGGCGCTCCTCTCCTTGCCGGGACTTCGATGATGCAGAGATTCTCAAATGACTATTTTATCGATTACATCAGGGTGCAGCTCGAGAGAAAATACGGTACGGACAGGCTGTTTGAGGGTGGCTTGAAGATCTATACGACCCTTGATCCTGATCTAACTGTATATGCGGATTCTGTGATGAACTCTTACCTGACTTCCATCGAAAACGGCAGAGGGTTCAAGCATACTTATGCTCAAACGCCCAAAGACGCGGTCGATATCGCCACCAACTACATTCAGGGTGGATTGGTCCTTATGGATAATAAGACCGGACAAGTCAGAGCCTTGATCGGAGGCAGAAACTTCGAGCACAGCAAGTTCAACCGGATGACACAAGCCAAAAGGCAACCGGGATCGTCCATTAAACCAACATATTATACTATCGCGGTTGAGAAAGGCTACACTCCTTCGACCGTAATCAATGACGCTCCCATAACCATTGGTGACTGGACTCCGCATAACTTCAACAGGGGTTATAACGGGCTCACTAGAATGAGAACTGCAATTCAGTATTCATATAACGTCTGGGCTGTTAAAGCTGCAATGGATATTGGTCTTGATTCTGTCAGCGAAGCTTTTAGGAGATTCGGAGTCGGCTCCAAAGCTATGGACTATTCAGCCGCTCTAGGTTCCCATGAGGTCACCCCGATTAACCTGATATCAGGATATACGACTTTCCCCAATGGTGGCTATCGGGTAACGCCGGTTTTCATCACCAAGATCGAAGACAGCGAGGGAAAGACTCTCGAACGGCGAAGTACATCCAGGATAAGGGTTTGCAGTTCTGACGTCGCGTATCTGATGACTAGCATGCTCCAGTCAGTCGTATCAGGTGGAACCGCAACTGCAGCACGGAATAACTATTTCTGGGATGCCGCAGGAAAAACCGGTACATCAGAAGATTACAGAGATTCATGGTTCATTGGGTTCAACCCACAGTTTACCTTGGGGATCTGGTTTGGCTTTGACAAGGACAGCTCTCAACTATCGAGTTCCGGCGGCTCACCAGTCTGTACTCCAATCTGGGGAAAGATCATGACTCACGCTATCAGGAACGAGAACAAGGGAAGACTTCCAAAATCAGGTGATCCAAGATACACGTTCGCTGTTCCGGAAGGAGTGATCAAGAAATCCATCAATCCCAATACTGGTTTCACTGTGGAAAACGGTGGGCAGGACGAGTACTTCTTACAAGATAATGTTCCCCCTGCTGTGGTCGATACATTAAACATGAATTTCCCTAGCGGTCAGGGCTTCCAGGACGAAATGAACGCTAAAGAATCCAGATCGTCACAATCAGGGACAAATACGACTAAACCTGCGTCCTCGGAAACGAAACCAGATCCCTCTGCCAAGAAACGCGCCATCCCCGGAACAAGCTGGTAGGTTTATCAATTGAAAGATTTTCTCTTCTATACCCTGTTACTCCTTGTCTCCGGAGGGTTCTTCACCTATATCTATTTCTGTCTCCGTTTCTACTTTGGATTTAAGAACTATAAACCCAAGCTAAATTATAAAACCCGGCGCGTCTCAGTCATCGTGGTCAGCAGGAATGAAGCTGAGAATCTGCGCAGGTTGATGTTGGCGCTAACCAATCAGACTTATGATAAGACCTTCTATGAGATAATCATCGCTGACGATGACTCTGAAGACGATACCGAGTCAGTCATCCGTCAATATGAGAATCGGGAAATACCTGTTCATTACCTTCGTGTATTAGGACGTGAAAATTCTACTTCACCGAAAAAACAAGCCTTAGAGAAAGCTATCAACCTGTCACAAGGAGAGTTAATTCTCACCACTGACGCGGATTGCCTTGTCCCCCCCACTTGGGTCGAGAAGATGGTCGCTGCATTTACGGATGATGTGTCCATGGTAGCGGGCTATTCAAGAACCCTTCTGCCGGATTGGAATAAAGCGTCGATCCTGCATAAGTATGAGCATTTTGATTTTGCCTCCACCTATATGGTCCTCGGAGGTGGTTATACGATCGGACGTAGCTGGGCGTGCATAGGACAGAATCTCGCCTATACTCGAAAAGCTTTTGATAGCGTTGATGGATTCAACCGCATATCTCACCTAATCTCGGGAGATGACGTGAATCTCATGCAACTTATGCGAAGGAACGGACACAAGATTATCTTTAACTTTGACCCAAAGAGCTTTGTTCATACCTTACCGGTCAAGTCCTGGAAACACTTTGTCAACCAGAGGAGCAGATGGGCTTCGAACATGAAGTATCAGCTCAAGTTTGATCCTGAGTTCTTTTTCATCCTCTTGTCAATGGGCATGATGTATTGGGGAGCCTATCTGATGCTTTTTCTCTGCTGGCAGGTCGGCCTTGGCATCTTTTTATTCCGCATTACAATCGAGAATATCTTCTTCTCATACGCCAGATCAAGATTTGGAGTCACCGGCAAAATGGCTGCGTTCTACCCTGTTTGGTTGGTGATCCAGTCATTCATGCTGGTTTTTACAATGATCCTTGGGCAATTCAATCTTTTCGTTTGGCATGGGAAACGACCCTATAGAGGAGTGTGTCAGAATGATGCTGGTGATCTTTGATGATCGGATAAAGAGCTTCTTCCCGTTAACCCAACTTAGGGCAACGGGAGATCTTCGTTGTGGGATAATGAAATTGCGTCAGAGGCTGGACTTGTTGTTCAGCAACGATAACCCTGTTCACTACCTTCTTCCAGAATATCTGAGACCACTTTATCAGGAAAGACACCCGGACTGGGACGAATACGCCAGCCATATCGGAGACTATTTATACATAAACTCTAGGTTGATCGTAAACGAGGATACAATCCGGGAAATACGCAAACTTAAAACATCTAAAGCACTGATCAACAACGGAGATATTGTTGCTCTCAGATCAGCGGATCACATTACTGATCTATCACAGTATATAGTTGAACACAAGAAATCCTATACATCTAAACAAACGGACATCGGTTTATATTATAATCCCGCTGAGCTGATCCATGATAACGACCGGCTGATCAGATTTGATTTCGATCTCATTTTCAGTGACAAGGATAACTACTTTGAAACTGAGCCCGGCGTGACAGTACTTCACCCATACAATGTCTGGTTGGGCGAGAATGTAGTGCTGAAACCAGGAGTCGTCCTCGACGCTTCTAATGGTCCCATAGTGATCGACGATGGTGCATTGGTGATGGCGAACGCTGTTGTTCTTGGACCGTGTTACATTGGTAAAGGAACTATGATCAAGATCGGCGCAAAGATCTACCAGTCTTGCTCGATCGGACCAGTTTGTAAAGTTGGCGGAGAACTCGAAGGTACGATCTTACAAGCTTATTCGAACAAGCAACATGATGGATTTCTGGGGCATTCATATATTGGCGAATGGGTTAATATCGGAGCCGACACCAACAACAGCGATCTAAAGAACACTTACAAGCCAGTGGAGTTGTATTCCTACGAAACTGGGCAAAAATACAATTCCGGTACTCAGTTCATGGGCTGCCTCATCGGAGATCATGTCAAACTGGGAATAAACTCCACTGTGAATACTGGATCGGTGATTGGTACCGGATCGAATCTCTGGGGAAGAGACTTGATCAACGGTTTCATACCTGATTTTTCCTGGGGACAAGCTGACTCATTATCACTGTACCAGTATGATAAATTCCACGACACAGCCAGAACCGTGAAGCAGAGAAGAGCTTTAGATATCAGCCCCGCGGAAGATAGCTTATTAAAAAAGATACATGAAGACCGAACGGAGAATTAATGCAAGATTACATAGAAGTTGAGTTCAGAAGTGGCAGACTGGGTTATTACCTCAATCCTGCCAATCTCCCAGTTAATCCTGAAGACCTCGTGATCGTTGAAGTAGAAAGAGGTGAGGACATAGCCCAAATCGTGCATTTGAGTGTCCCCTCCGACGAGCTTGAGGAGCAAGTCCCAAAAACCAAGGTCACAGGGATCAAGCGGATTGCCACCGAAGAGGATCTTGAGAAGCTTAATAATATTGGTTTCGAAGAGGATAAGGCGGCAAAGACATTTCTCGATATCCTTGAGCGTTATTCCTTCGAGATGAAACTGATCGAGACGATCTACCAGTTTGATGGTAATAAGCTCACCTTTTTCTTCACTGCCGAGGGCAGAATTGACTTCCGCCAGTTTGTCCGCGAACTTGCCCTCGTGTTCAAGACCAGGATCGAACTGCATCAAACCACTGGGCGTGACGAAGCAAAAAGACTCGGTGGATTTGGTATGTGCGGTTTGCAGTATTGTTGTGGTAGTTTCCTCAAGCGATTCAACCAAGTGACGATTAAAATGGCGAAAGACCAGAATCTTGCCGGTAACCTCTCCAAAATCTCAGGTCCATGCGGAAGGCTACTTTGCTGCCTCAACTTTGAAGAGGATTTCTACGTAGAGGAAGCGAGAGATTTCCCCTTACCGGGAACGATCATCAAGATGGATAATCAGAAACTTGTAGTGCTTCGGAACGACCTCCTGAATAAGAAAGTGATTCTATCCGGTGAAAACCAGGAAATCCTGGAGATCGATCTGGATAAGTTTTCTGAGCAAGACGTTATCAGTAAACCGGACACCGATCCATGCAGCCCAATATCTTAAGCCTTGCTCCGGATATTCTTAGCCGGGATATCTCCGCTCAGTTTCCCAGATATCGTGCTCAGCAGGTTGTCAGCTGGCTCTACACCAAGTTTGAGACCGATCCTGAACTGATGTCGAATCTCCCCAAGGATATCAAAGGCTGGCTCAGGGAAAACTATGATCTGGCTTTGCCGAATGTCGATCTCAAACTCGTATCAGTTGACGAAACCATCAAGTATCGCTTGAATCTCGTGGATTCCAAGCAAGTTGAAATGGTTGTTATTCCCGCTCCCGGAAAAAACACTCTATGTGTATCATCACAGGTTGGGTGTGGACGCGGATGTGATTTCTGCGCAACTGCTGCAATGGGATTTTCGAGAAGCTTGTCGGTCGAAGAGATCGTGGGCCAGATCGTCCTGGCATCGAAGTCAATTCTGCCTCAAAGGATAACCAATCTGGTCTTCATGGGAATGGGCGAACCAATGGACAATCTGGATAATGTTCTCAGTTCATTGAGAATTATCCAGGCTGATCCGGGCATGTCCTTCAGCCCGCGTCGAACGACTATCTCGACCTCAGGCGTAGTGCCCGGGATATACGCTCTTGCAGATAGCGGGATAAAGACCAAACTCGCCGTATCACTGAATTCAGCGATTGAAGATAAACGAAACAAACTCATGCCGATCAACCGAAAACACAAACTTGCTGAACTCAAACAGGCAGTGCTGTATTTCCGGCGTAAGACTAATTTCCGCGTCACTTTTGAGTATATACTCATACCCGAGTTCAATATGAGTTATGAAGATATACGAGCTTTGAGTCAATTCGTTGGAGATATTTCCTGCAAGATCAATTTCATCCCATACAATCCAGTCTCAGGTAAGGACTGGAAAGCCCCTACTGAGAATCAGATCTCAGATTTCATGCAAAAAGCCCAGTTGATAAATCAGGCAGTGACACTCAGAAAGAGCAGGGGCAGCGATATTAGCGGAGCCTGTGGACAATTGGTCTCAAAACTGACTAACTAAGGAAGTGATTATGGAAAACATCAAACAACACGCAATCAGTCTTTTCGGAGATGCTGAACCATGCAGATGCGGAGGCGGCCACGAGATATGTCTGAAGTGCAATGTCTGCCGTGCGAATAAGCCGGATAGACCCTTGGTTAATGAATCTGATCTATCCTCTTGCATAGACGCGACCGTCCTCAAAGCTGAAGCAACTGAATCAGATATCCAATCTCTTTGTGAAACTGCTATCAAGTATAGAACTGCTTCAGTCTGTGTTAACTCACACTATATTACCTTCGCTCAAGGGCTCCTTGGTGATAGGGTTGCAACCTGTACCGTGATCAACTTCCCTCTTGGTTCCGGCTCAGCTGAGGCGATCAAGGGTGAAGCTCAGGCTGTGCTCAACGCTGGCGTTGATGAAGTAGATATGGTCCAGAATCTTTCGGCCCTGTTCTCACTTGATTATAAATCTTCTTTCGACAGCATCGCTAACGTTGCGACTTCGTGCCATGAGCAAGGCGCACTTCTTAAGGTCATCATCGAAACTTGTTATCTTTCCTCCGATCAGATCATCATCAGTTGTCTACTCGCGAAAAAAGCAGGAGCGGACTTCGTAAAGACCTCAACAGGATTTGGAACCGGCGGAGCCACAGCTGAAAACATCAGTTTAATGCGTAGCGTAGTCGGTCCAAAACTTGGAGTGAAAGCTTCCGGCGGCATCCGCACCAGAGAACAGGTAATCCTTATGATCTCCTCCGGCGCTGATAGAATCGGCGCTTCAAACGTCATGGCAATTGTTGGTTAGTCCATGAAAGTAGAGATTGCCGGCTACAATATCGATAGTAGTCTGATAAACCAGCTTGATTCAAACGCTGCAACCCCGGAAACGATCTCCGCGGCATACGCGAGGATCAGCCGGAGCAGTAAGTCCGTGACTGAACTACGGCGTGAATCCCTCAAACAAGTCGAAAAAGCAAGAACCTCTAATGAATCGATCATCTTCGGTATGGGGCATAGTTCTGTCGCGGAGCATGCGGTTTTCAACATTGATCTGATCGGTATATCACGCTATCTCACTGAGATAGTGCAAGCCGGGAGATTGGCATCTTTTACCGAGAAATCCCAGCGATACGTCACCTTCAATAAGGATTATATAATCCCCGAAGAATTTTCGACCCTGCCAGACTCAGGTATCCTCTCATTATACCAGGAACTGATGGATCATCTATTCCATGAGTATGAGGTTTCTTTTCAAGACCTGATACACTACTATGAGAAAACCGAGCCTTCCCTTCCCCGTCGGGAACTAGAGGGAAAGGCAAAGGAAGACGCTCGCTATATCCTCCCGCTCAGCACGAAAACTCAGATGGGCATGACCCTGAACGCGCGCAGCCTGGAAAGCCTGCTTCGACGCCTTTATCATACTGAGCTCCTTGAAGCACGTGAACTCTATGACAAGCTCATCTCCCCTATTTCCCGGATCAGCCCATCACTGGTGAAGTACACGACGGAAAGCTCTCTGAAGGGCTTGTTCGATCTTGGTTTTCTCGGTGATGCTCAAAATCCCGTCGACTCAGCAGGTACCGTCTGTAAAGTCATCAAAGGTTCACTCCCGGAGACTGAGATCCTGGCTACCCTGCTCTTTGAATTTACAGGATTGGATCACTCAACCTGTACTAATCAGCTATGTGCTCAGGATGAGGCGACCATAGCAACTATCTGGGAGCAGCTCTTTTCCGGGATCCGCCCCTGGCACAAGCTACCCAGAGCCTTTGAAACTATCAATGTCTCCATGGAGCTCTGGATGTCCGAAAGCTGTTGGGCTCAGTTCAAGCGTCACAGGATCGGCACCACAATCAAGAAGAGCAAGGCGGACTTTTTCGGTATGATCATCCCGGAAGCTATCGCGGAGATCGGTCACGAGTCAGCCTGGCATGACCTGAATGCTCAAACAAGAGATCTTGCGCAGATCATAGATGGTTACAATGCAAGTCTTTCACCTTATCTGCGGTTGAATTCCACCCGGATCTCAGTTTACTGCCAGATGAATCTTCGTGAGATTTATCACTTCGTCAGACTTCGTTCTGATCATCATGCGCAGTGGGAGATTCGCAGTCTTTCGGATCAATTGGTTCAGCAACTGAGAGAACTATATCCCAACGCTTGTCGCTACCTAATGGGTAAAAGCGACATGAAGTAAATCAATTGACAGAATAACTCGTTTGGAAATTCATGCCTCAACCTGCGTCCCTGTAGCTCAGCTGGATAGAGTGGCACCCTCCGAAGGTGAAGGTCAGGCGTTCGAATCGCCTCAGGGACGCCAAATAAGCTCTGGTTGGTTTTTGTGATAACCGATGTTATGATCACCCTTGAAAACATCTCCAAGAATATTGGAGATAAAACTATTCTATCCGATCTCTCCTTCGGGATTCATGCTTTGGACAAGATCGGAATAGTAGGGATCAACGGTTCGGGCAAAACAACCTTACTCAAACTTCTTACTGCGCAAACAGAACCCACATCCGGCATCATCACCCTACGTAAAGGAATAACCTATGCCTGTCTGATGCAGGACGTTCCCTTTGATCCGACTCTAACGGTACTGGAGTACGTTACCCCGGATAAAATCAGCCAGCACGATGAATATGACGAGCACAAGATCAAAGCAGTGCTTACCACTCTTGGTGTCACTGAGTTCGACAAACCTCTACGGTTGCTATCCGGTGGTCAGAGGCGCAAAACTGACCTTGCGAAAGTATTGGTGCAGGATCCGGACATTATTATTCTTGATGAACCAACCAACCATCTTGATATGGATAGTATCGAATGGCTACAGGAATATCTGGCAAACGCAAAAAAGACCCTGATCTTTGTCACGCATGATCGATATTTTCTCGACGCGGTCTGCAACAAGATCCTGGAGATTGATAACTCCGAATGTTTCATCTATGAGGGAACTTACACTGAATACGTCAAGGGCAAGCTGATCCGAGCCACGGATGCTCAACGCAAGGAAACAAGACGCAATGCCCAGCTCAAGAAAGAACTGGATTGGCTTCAGCGCGGTGCCAAGGCGAGAGCGACGAAACCCAAGAACCACGTCGACAGAGTCAAGGAACTCCTCTCCAAATCGTATCTGATCTCAAACGCGGAACTAAACATTTCCTTTCAGACAGATCGCCTGGGAAAAACCATCCTGGAACTTCATAAGATCAGCAAATCATACGGGGACAGAGAGCTGTTTCTTGATCTGGAGCATCATTTCCAACCCCGGGAAAGGATTGGAGTCATCGGTCCCAACGGCTGTGGTAAAACCACTTTGTTACGCCTGATCACCGGTGAGGAAGATCCTGATATGGGAACCATCAAAGCTGGGATCAATACTCATTTTGCCTATTATCGTCAGGAAGAGGATGCATTTGATCCTATGCTGTCGGTCTATGATTATATAGCTCAGTACGCTGAAGTGATCCGCACCAAAGATGGATCGAAGGTCAGCGCGACTGAAATGCTGGGTAGATTCCTATTTGACGGTAAGATGCAGCAAATGAAGCTTTCGGCACTTTCCGGGGGAGAGAGAAAACGGCTCTTCCTGCTAAAGTCTCTGATGTTCGGCGCTAATTTTATCATCCTCGACGAACCGACCAATGATCTGGACATCCGAACTCTGGAGATCCTTGAAGATTATTTGGATGCATTTGACGGTTGCCTCCTCGTTGTCTCGCATGACCGCTATTTCCTGGATAGGTGTATCGACTATCTCTTTGTTTTTGAACCTGCCGGGATCAGAAAATTCGCCGGTAATTATTCTGATTATTCGCTCGTGCATCGTTATGAAAAAGAGGAAATAGCCGAAAAACCTGTCATCCTCAAGCCAAAGCGGATTTATAGCGGACTTAACTACAACGAACAACGTGAGTTCAATCAGCTTGAAGCCGATTTATCCAGTATCGAACAACGTATTCAGGAACTGGAAGAAAACCTCGCTGACCCCTCAGGGGCTTTGAACCATAGCGCTTATCTGGATATCAGCACCGAGTTGTCAGACCTGCAGAACAGGCACGACCAGATGTTTGACCGCTGGGCTGAACTCCTCGAAAAGCAATCCTGACCCACCTCTTGTCCTGTTCCCCATATCCGCCAGCACACCTTTTAGGCTGATATCACCGATCCGCTATCCTGATCATACCCTAAGGCCACCCTATCCGCATTCTGTACGGCTATCGTACGGGAGGCGTACGGGAGGCATACGGTCACGGTACGGTTATCCAAAAGGAACGTAACGGGAATCCAATGTTTGATGTTCATGTAATAAAATAGTCGTCGATCGAGCCTCACATAAGCACGAGCAGATTTCTACCTGTATTTTCTTTTCCTCAGACTTGTGTACATATCACAACACTTATCTTTATATGAAATAGACAGCTTATGCTAAAAATACTAATCGGCTAACTACGTATCACAAGAAGGTTAACTTTCTTGATCGCCAAAAACACAAAAAAACTGTTGACAAACTGCCTAAGTCCGCTTAAATTAGATACATGGAAGCATGTAGATATTTTTCGACAGGTAGGCTCACAACTGAAGAGAGCAGATTCCGTGGACGCGATTGTGATCCCGGTTGGTGTAATAACTTATATTTCAAGGATTTTAAGGAGATATAGTATGAAGAGAATACTATTGGTTACGCTGTTACTTACGGTGCTGTTTACGTTACAGGCCAAGGTTGATAGCTATTTGGGGTTAAAGGGCCCGCAGTTTACTCCCAGCGTCATTGCTGAGATAAACCGCACCAATGATCTAGTCAGAGGACCGTCTTTTAATTTTACGTCCTCTCCCTTCAACCTGCCCACCGGTTCCGAACGTTTCTACGAGGATACCCCTTGGGAAAAGGATTTTACTGAGTTTATCGCACCCGGATCGTATACTGATTTGAACTCGTTGGTGATTCTAACAAGTTCTCCGGAGCATTTTATCGTGACCTTCCCCAATCCAACGAATCCACGAGTGGTCAGGTTTGTGCCCCGTCCTGAAAACTGGTATGGTTCTGAACTTATGGCAGTTTCTGTTTATGAGGATTACGGAAGCGGAAACCACAGTGAACCCTATACCGCGGTTCTTCGATTAAACGTCACATCCGTACCTGATCCTCCAGTGTTTCATGATATGCCTGTAGCGAATACTTTTTATACTGATGAAGATACAGAACTCACAGTCAATTTCCAGGATCTGGTCTATTGCATAGATTCAGCCCCGGCTAACTTTGATCTGTTTGTGACACAAACCCAGCTTGTCTTCCCATACTCCGTGGATGTGCGTCAATCTCCCACATCAAGCGGGCAATTGGTCACCTTCGATCCTCTCTTGAACTTTAATGGTTCGGTCAGATTTATCATTACGGCGGTGGATCGTCAGTCCAATGCTTTTACTCCCGTAGAAGTCACTTTGGTAGTAAGGCCGGAGAATGACCCTCCCCAGATCGTATCGTATCTGCCGGCAGTGTCTCCCCTGCTGATCGATCAGAATGCTACGCAGAACTTTAGCGTGAATGTCGTTGATCCGGATGGCACAGCTCTGACAGAAACCTGGACGCTCAGCGGAATATTAAACGGCGTGCCATTCTCCAATGTCGTTTCGACAACAAGTAGCCTGTCATATTTATTCAATATTCCAGGCAACTATACTCTTGTCTATAACGTCACTGATGGTATAGAGTCCGACTCAGTCAGCTGGATAATAAACGTCCGCCCCATTGGACCCATATTTGACCCCTGGGGCGCAACTTTTGATCATGGTATCAGCGTGATACTCCAACCTCCGACAGGCTTTGAAGGAGCTGTCATATATTACACGACTGATGGTTCGACGCCGACTATATCATCGGATGTGTATAATCAGCCGATCCCTGTTCCGGCTTTGGGCGACATAGAGAATCTTGTCACTATCAAAGCCTTTTACACTTATCCGGATATACCCAATTCGCAGATAGTCAGTTCCACTTACAGGATCACAGGTAGAGTCGCGAACCCTGTGTTTAACCCTGTTAGCGGTCTGTATTATAGCCAAACGAATGTATCGATCACCTGTCCAAACCTTGGAGCTAGTGTTTATTACACTCTGGATGGAAGTGATCCTGTCATTGGCAACCCCAATACTCTTTTGTATTCGGGACCGATCCTGGTTCCCACAATGACATCCGTGACTATCAAGGCTATAGCAGTCAGAACTGGTTGGATCAACAGCAACATTGTCACCAGCACCTACAATATCACCGGAGTTGTGACGATCAATACCCATACGATGAATCCACTGCCTCCCGTAGCGCCTGACTTTTTGACTGTGGAGCCTGGAACATCCATACCGGTGGTGATCGAGAATCTGACGATGACGCCTCCAACCGCGGTTCTCTATTATACTTTGGATAATTCGATCCCGGGTCCTTCTAATCCGAACTCGTTTATCTATCATACGGGGATGACAATTCCATTAACCTGCCCCACCTGGATAACGATTAGAGCCTTCAACGCCGATTGGCTTCCCAGTGCGACATACAGCTATTATTATGATGTGCGTACAAGGACAAGCATTCTTCCTTTTGGCAATGGAACCGTCTTTGATCCTGCTCCGGGATATAGTGTTTCCGGACATTTAGTGACGATCAGCACTAGTACCAATCCCGCCGGCGGAACAGTCTATTATACGACTGATGGCACCGATCCGACAGAAAATCCTGCGTTGATCTACACCGGTCCCTTCATGATCAGCCAAACGACAACCGTCAAGGCTATGGCAAGATACCCGGATATCTGCCCAAGTATCATCTATACAGGTGTTTTCGTCATTACCGGAAGGGTTGATACGCCCGTTTTCGATCCAACCCCAAACAGCTATGCTACTCCCATTAGTGTTAGCATTAGCACGATCCTCCCCGGAACTCAGATCTATTATACCCTGAACGGCGCAGATCCTCTGCCAACTTCAATATCAGCAGATTCGTACGAATACCTTGGACCGATAAATCTGCCAGCCGGACAGCATCATATTCGAGCCAGAGCGTATAAGGATCATTGGGATCCAAGCTTGATCCGTGATGGCTATTACAGCATAGGCGTCTTACCCGCTCCGACATTTAACCTTCCGGCAGGGAATTACCAGGATCCCATTCTGGTCAGACTAGCTGTACCCTCAGTACCGGATGCATCAATTCATTACACCCTGGACGGATCAACGCCTACAATTGGCTCGACCCACTATGACGATACTGTCGGTATTCCCGTACCTGTGGAAACTTCGATGACGATCAAAGCAATCGCCTGGAAGGCCGGTTGGCAGACTTCCGATGTTGCAACCCGGACCTACAATGTAACCGGAACTGCTGTGGCTCCCGTTTTTAACCCTGGCGGCGGACAGTATGCCTCTGCGACGAACGTCACGATCACCAGTTCCACACTTGGTGCAACCATCAAGTATACTCTGGATGGTGTAGACCCGACAGATACCTATGGTATTATCTACACGGGACCAGTCAATATCGCTGTCAGCTCCACCTTGAAAGCCAGAGCCTTCCTCAGCGGTTGGAGACAATCAACAGTCACCAGCGCGGATTACACCATTTTCGGCATTGTTGGGAACCCTGTGTTTGTTCCCGGCGCGGGTACCTATACATCTCCCGTCAATGTTTACATTTCGGTGACTCCTCCGGACGCAGATATCTATTATACAACAGACGGATCAACGCCAAGTTCAGTGAATGGGAGTCTCTACACCCCGGGATCACCGATACTGATCAGCAACAATACACTCTTGAAAGCAGTCGCTGAAAAAACGGGCTGGAACAATAGCGCGGTGGTCTCCGCTCAGTATATTATCACAGGAACTGTGACTGCTCCGGTCTTCAATCCACTCCCCGGTCAGTTTGCGAGTGCTCAGAGCGTAGCTATATCAGCAGTTCCGCCGACCGCAACGATCATTTATACGACTGATGGAACAATCCCCAGCCAAAGTAATGGGATTGTTTACACGACACCGATTAATATCACAAACAGCACCACGATCACCGCCTATGCGTATCTCGCGGGATGGACTGATTCACCGGTCAGTACGGGCTTATATGTTATCAACGGTAACGTTGCGACTCCGGTTATTGCACCCGCAGGCGGTTATTATAACGCACCGCAAACAGTCAGTATTTCAGCTTATCCCGGAGACGCGACCATCGTTTACACGCTGGATGGAAGCATACCAACACCATCTCACGGTTCAGTTTACGCCGGAGCATTCCAGGTTTCCTCACATACGATCGTCAAAGCAATGGCATACAAAACTGAATGGTTAAACTCAGCTACAGCTACTGCTGAATACTTCTTCACTGTGGCAAACCCGGTCTTCTCTTTGGCATCCGGTTCATATCCTGTCGCACAAATCCTGACAATCAGTGCACCCACACCGGGATCAACTGTCCGTTATACTACGGATGGTTCTGACCCTAGCGATACCAACGGTATTCCATACACAGGTCCGGTCGATATAACGACCAATACCAATATCAAGGCAGTGGCCTATAAAGCTGGATGGAATAATTCCTCCATCGTCGCAGCTCAATACATCATCAACGGAAACGTAGCTACCCCAGTATTCTCATTAGCCTCAGGAAACTACTTTACAGAACAGCTTGTCGGTATAACCACCTTCCCTTCTGACGCGACGATCTACTACACATTAGATGGAAGCGTTCCCTCTGACGTGAATGGGTCAGTTTATACCGGCCCGATCAATATAACCCAGAATACAGTGATCAGGGCTATAGCTTATCGGGCGAACTGGTTACCTTCAGGGATCGCAACCGGCACCTATGATCTCTATGTGCTCCCCATAAGCTTCACCCCCCCCCAGGGACTTTATAGCAGCGCACAGAACGTGATCGTGTCCACATCTACCACAGGTGTTTCGCTCTACTATACAACGGACGGAACTGATCCTTCGATGCTGAACGGGACCTTGTACACAGGGCCGGTTAACGTAAGCAATACATTACAACTAAGAGCGATAGCCTACAAAACCGGGTGGCATCCTTCCACCATCGGTATTTCTGATTATGTGATCAATATTCCCGTACCTGTTGTTGCGGTTCCGGTATTCAGTATCCCCGCGGGGGTTTATAATGCTCCTCAAGTCGTTGGGATATCTGTAGCAACACCGGGAGCAACTATCCGTTATACGACTGATGGTACTGATCCAAGTCTTGTTAATGGTCAGGACTATTCAGGACCGATCAATGTGAACGTCACAACGCAGATCAGAGCATACGCTTACTTGGCTGGACATGCAGATTCGCCAATAGTGATGTCAAACTACATTATCATTCTTCCGGTTCAAACCGTTGCGACACCAACCTTTGCGCCACCCGGCGGTGTTTATAACAATTCCGTCGATGTAACAATAAGCACGGTCACTCCTGGATCTGATATTTACTACACAACTGATGGAAGTGAACCTTCTGATGTAAACGGCTTCCTGTACAGTGCGCCGATAACAATCACTTCGACTACAACCATAAAAGCGGTTGCCTACAAAAGTGGATGGGATCATTCTCTTATCTCCAACGCTGGATATGTGATATTCATTCCGGTGCAGACAGTCGATACTCCTATCTTGTTACCCGCACCCGGAACATACGCTTTTGCGCAGAGCGTCACTATAGCTACTACTACTCCCGGTAGTATCATCATGTACACAACTGATGGTACCGTACCAACCTTGACCAATGGAAGCGTGTATCTGTCACCGATAAATATTGGTCTGAACACGACTATGACGATCAAAGCAATAGCCTTCAAGGATGACTGGAATAATAGTCAGATGGCTGCGGGTACATATATCATCACCGGAGCGGTTGAACCTGTCGTATTCGAACCGAATGGTGGAACTTATACAAGTTCTCAGACAGTTATTATAACCTGTCCCACTACGGAAAGCTCAATTCGCTATACTCTCGATGGCTCTGAACCCACACTGACATCTCCTGTTTATAACACCGGTATCGTCTTACCCCTGAATTCGACAACAATGATTAAAGCAAAAGCCTTTAAAACTAACTGGACACCATCGATCACCGGAACTCAGACCTACATTATTACCGGTCAGGTAGCGATCACAGCTCCCGTGTTCAGTATCCCTGCCGGCACATACACCTCGGCTCAGAACGTCAGTATCTCCGGCAGCTACATACCCGCTGATGCTACGATACATTATACTACCGACGGCAGCGAACCTACGGAAAGCTCTCCCGTTTACAGCAGCGCGATCTCTATTCCGCTGGGAACTTCTCTGACCATC
>Ga0116170_10001730_pt1 | contig 21753 bp, 17 predicted proteins | sample AD_JPNHW1_MetaG_FD_89797 | JGI IMG/M metagenome (GOLD analysis project Ga0116170, IMG submission 89797) | Active sludge microbial communities of municipal wastewater-treating anaerobic digesters from Japan - AD_JPNHW1_MetaG | ecosystem: Engineered > Bioreactor > Anaerobic > Digestate | place...
CGAGGTGCTGCTCCAGTTCCTCGTCGAGGCCGTCACCCTCTCCTGCGCCGGCGGCGTCGCCGGCATCGCCCTCGCCCTCGGCCTGTGCTTCGGCCTCTCCCAGCTCATCCACGTGCCCTTCGCCTTCAACACGCAGATCAACATCATCGCCTTCATCTTCTCGGCCGCCGTCGGCATCGCGTTCGGCTTCACCCCCGCCCGCCGCGCCGCCCGCCTTGACCCGATCGAAGCCCTCCGCCACGAGTGACCCGCCCGCTCAGCCCTTCCGGCTTCTGTCCTCCGTCCTCTGCCCTCTAGCCTTCCCCCTCTCGCCTGCCGTCCCATGCGCCTCCTCGTGATCGAAGACGACCCCGCGCTCCTTCGCACGCTCGCGGCCTCCCTGCGTGAGGAGAACTACGCCGTCGACACCGCGGCCGACGGCGCAGACGGCCTTCTCAAGGCGCAACAGAACACCTACGACGCCATCCTCCTCGACGTCATGCTCCCGAAGCTCGACGGCTGGGGCGTCCTCGCGTCCCTCCGCCCCGCCAGCCGCACGCCCGTCCTCATGCTCACCGCCCTCGACGCCGTTCCCGACCGCATCAAAGGCCTCGACTCCGGCGCCGACGACTACCTCACCAAGCCATTCGACATCGACGAACTCCTCGCCCGCCTCCGCGCGCTCATCCGCCGCGCCGCCGGCCAGACCTCCACCCGCATCGCCATCGGTGAACTCGCCATCGACACCGCCGCCCGCCGCGCGACCGTCGCCGGCGAGGAGGTCGTCCTCACTGCGCGCGAGTACGCGCTCCTCGAGTACCTGGCGCTCCACCGCGGCGAGGTCGTCACTCGCGCCACGCTCTACGAGCACCTCTTCGACGAGGCCGACGACTCACTCTCCAACCTCCTCGACGTCCACGTCTCCAACCTCCGCAAGAAGCTCGGCCGCGATCTGATCGCCACCCGCCGCGGCCATGGCTACAGCATCGAATGAGCGTCGTCTTCCACTCCCTGCGCTGGCGTCTCCAACTCTGGCACGGCGCGATCCTCCTGCTCGCCGTCCTCGCCTTCTGCCTGACCGCCTACCGCCTCGCCTGGGCCAGCCAACTGCGCCACATCGACAAGTCGATCGGGCAGAACGAATGGACGATGTTCCACGGCCTCATGGTCGCCTGCCGCCCCGATGGCGTCGACAAAGGCTCGGTACCTCCGGAACTGATCGTCGAACGCCTCCGCGCAGGCACGCTCGCCGTCCCGCCTACTATCGCCGCACGCTTCGGCGGCAACGAACCCGGCTACCTCTACTTCGCCATCTACGACCGCGACGGCAGGCGCCTCCTCCACTCCGAGAACCTTCCGGCCGACTCGACATTGCCCCAACCCGAGCAGGACACAGGCGAGCTCTACCGCCTCGTGGGCACCCGCCGCGAGACCATGCATGGAGGCCCAGGCGGACTGGTCGTCGTGAGCGGACGCGACATCACCGCCGAGCGTGAGAGCCTCCACCGCTTCGCCTGGTCGCTCGGCGCCCTCGGCCTAGCCGTCTGGTCGCTCGGGCTGCTGGGCGGCTGGTGGCTGGCCGGCCGCGCCATCAAGCCCATCGCCACAATCAGCCGCACCGCCACCCGGATCGCCGCAGGAAACCTTTCCGAACGTATCAATGTCCAAGGCACCGACAGCGAGCTCGACCAGCTCGGCCGGGTCCTCAACGACACCTTCAACCGTCTCCATGAGACCCTCGAGCAGCAGAAGCGTTTCACCGCCGACGCCTCGCACGAGCTCCGCACCCCGATCACCATCCTGCTTTCCGAGACCCAGCGCATCCTCAAACGCGAGCGCACCCCGGCCGAATACGAGGAAGCCATCCGCACCTGCCACGACACCGCCGCCCGCATGCGCCGCCTCGTCGAGGCGCTTCTCCTCCTCGCGAGGCAGGAGGCATCAGGTGCCGCACCGCGCGAGAGTTGCGACCTCGCCACCATCCTGCGCGAGACCATCGCCCAGCTGGCCCCCCTGGCCAAGGAGCGAGGCATCGAGGTGCGAGCTGAACTGGCCCCCACCCGCTGCCAAGGCGATCCCGCCTCGCTCGCCATCCTCGCCAGCAACCTCGTCGCCAACGCCATCCAGCACCACAGCACCGGCGGCCATGTCGAGGTATCCTGCGCCCACGCCGCCCATGGCGTCACCTTCTCCGTGCGCGACGACGGTCCCGGCATCCCCGCCGAAGATCTCCCGCACATCTTCCGCCGCTTCTACCGTGTCGACAAAGCCCGTGCCGGCTCCTCCGGACACACCGGACTCGGCCTGTCTATCGCCAAGGCCATCGTCGACAACCACGGCGGCACCATCTCGGTCTCCAGTCCTGTCGGCCACGGCACCCGGTTCACCGTCGAGCTGCCAACCTCCGGATCTCGCTGAGACGGCGGAGCGTACTGGCGGTTGCCTCGCCGGGACGGCCGCCGGCAGCCACCCCTCGAAAACCGGAATCGGTGTGACGTACTTCCGCGCCGAGCGGGATTGTGCCTTGCTTCCAAAGCCCAAGGACCCAAAACCGCCGGCACAGGCACGGCGGAAGTTCCGTTACGCCACCATTTCCCTATGACAGCCCTGAATCACCGTACCGTCGCTCTCCTCGCCCTGCTGGCACTCGCCCCCTTGGGCGCCTATGCCGCCGATGCCCACAAGGCCATCGAGCCCGTGAAGCTCGCCGACCGCATCTACACGTTCACCAACACCGGCTCGAACTCCACCGCCATCGTCGGCGACGAGTCCGTGATCCTCGTCGATGCGGGCAACGCGCCCGAGGAAGGCCAGATGCTCCTCGCCGCCATCGCGACCCTCACGCCGAAACCCATCCGTGTGCTCGTCAACACCCACTGGCACTTCGACCACGTCAATGGCAACGAGAACATCGGCGCCGCCGGTGCCACCATCGTCGCCCATACCGGTGTCCGTAATCGCATGCTGACCGACAAGGACCGGCAGGTCGCCCCCGGCTTCCCGACCCTCACCTACACGAACGCAGCCCGCGCCGTGCCCTCCATCACCTTCGACCGCGAGCTCGACCTGTACTCGGGCGACGAGGAGATCCAGCTCATCCATCCGAGTGCCAACTTGGTCCATACCGATGGCGACACGGTCGTCTTCTACCGCAAGGCCAACATCGTCCAGACGGGCGATCTCTACTTCGAAGGCGTCTATCCCTTCATCGATCTCGGCGCCGGCGGCTGGATCGACGGCGTGATCGCCGGCTGCCGCGAGATCCTCTCCCGCATCGACGACAAGACCGTCGTCGTCCCCGGCCACGGCCCCGTCACCGACAAGAAGCACCTCGAAGCCTACGTCGCCATGCTCGAAGGCGTCAGCGCCAAGGTCACCGCCCTGGTGAAGGCCGGCAAGACGCTCGAGGAGGTCAAGGCCGCCAAGCCCACCGCCGAGTACGACGCCGTCTGGGGTCAGAACTGGAACAAGCCGGACACCTTCGTCGAGCTCGCCTACAACGGCATCGTCGCCCACTCGAAGAAGTAATCCTCTCAACCAATGAAACCCAAGCTCTTCGCCACACTTCTCCTCGCACTCCTGCCGCTCGGCCCGCTCCACGCCGCGGCCTCCGCCACGCCGCCCGCCGTCGAAGCCGTGGCGCTCGCCGATCGGATCTATTCTTTCAAGAACACGATGGCCATCTCCACCGCGATCGTCGGCGACGAGGGCGTGCTGCTGGTCGACTCGGGAGACAAACCGGAGGTTGCGGCGAATCTGCAGGCTGCGATCGCCAAACTCACGACCAAGCCGGTACGCCTGCTGGTGAACACGCACTGGCACTACGACCATGTGAACGGCAACGCGTTCTTCGCCGAGCGGGGCGCCCTTGTCGTCGGCCACACGCGCATGCGCGAGCGCGTCGCCACGCAGGAGCACCCGCTACCGGTTACCGCCCAACCCGCGATCGCGTTCGAGCAAAGGCTCACCGTCCACTTCGCCGGCGAGGAACTGGAGCTGCTCCATCCCGACAACCAGCAAGCCCACACCAGCGGCGACATCGTCGTCTACTACCGCCACGCCAACATCGTCCACATGGGCGATCTCCTCTTCAGCAACACGTATCCCTACATCGATGTCGCTGACGGCGGCTGGATCGATGGGATGGCCGCTGCCTGCCGCGAAGTGCTCGCCCGCATCGACGGCAAGACCGTCGTCGTCCCCGGCCACGGCCCCATCGTCGACAAGGCCGGACTCGAGGCATTCACCGCCATGCTCGAGGGCGTGAGCGCCGCCATCACTCCGCTCGTGAAGGCCGGCAAAACTCTCGACGAAGTGAAGGCGGCCAAGCCCACCGCCGCGTTCGACGCGGTCTGGGGCAAAGGCTGGATGAAGCCCGACACGTTCGTCGAACTGGCCTACAACGGCATCGTCGCCCACCAGAAGAAATAGTTCGGTCCGCATAACCTGTACTCAGCTTGGGGCCGCCGGACGCACAGCATCGGCGGCCTTTTCGTTTGGCGCGCTCAGCGGGCCGACGTGCTCGCCAGGACGCATTTTCCCGCCCAACCTCCGCGGCACACCGCATGGACCCGACCAGCGCCGAACGCCTCCGTTTCCTCCGCTCCGCTTGGGCGACGCTCCTCGTAGGCGCCGCCGCCGTCGTCTGCCTGGCGCTGCCCCAGTTCTCGGACACGCTCCTGTTCCGCCACGCCGAGCTCGCCGCCGGCGAGTACTGGCGGCTCTGGACCGGCCACCTCGTGCACTTCGGCGGCCGGCACCTCATCGCGGATCTCGCGGTCTTCCTCGTCGCCGGCACCTGGCTCGAGTCGTTCGCGCCGTGGACGGCTCGCGGCTTCCTCGTCCTCGCCCCCGCAGCGATCTCCGCGCTCCTCTATTTCGCCGACCCGCACCTCACCTTCTACGGAGGGCTCTCCGGCATCGCAGTCGGACTGCTCGTCCTGCTCGCCCTCGTGCAGCTCCGCCGCGACCGGCTCGCCCCGCGCTGGATCTGGGTCGGCGTGCTCGTGCTCGTCGCCGTGAAGGTCGCGTTGGAGGCGTTCACGAACACCCCACTCGTCTCCGACTTCGGTCCCGACATCAAGGTATCCTCCCTCGCACACCTCGGCGGCATCCTCTGCGCGCTGCTCGCCTGGCCGCTGGCCCGCTGGGAGAGCCGGCCTGCGCAGGACACGCCTTGAGGCCGACCTCTCTGCCAGATTTCGACTACCCGAGGGGAGAGCCCCGTCGGCATGGGCAGGCGTGAAGCCACGCCCTACGCGCCTGCACCAATCGGCAGTCGTAAATCTCGTGGATTCTTCCGCAGGTAGAACGAAATCGAAAATGCCTAGATCGTCGGCATCACGTTGCCACCGCACACCGGGATGTACGCGCCGGTGATGAAGCTCGCCAGGTCCGACGCCAGAAAGGCCACCACGTTGGCGATCTCCTGATCGGTTCCGCGGCGCTTGAGCGGAACAGTGTTGTCGTATCCGTCGCGCACCACTGTCCCGGCCTCGCGGTCCTTCTCGCTCACCGTCCAGCCGGGCGCGACCTGGTTGACCGTGATCTGGTGCTCGCCCACTTCCTTCGCCAGCACCCGCAGCACGCCATCCATCCCTCGTTTGCCACCGACGTACGCCGACTGCGTGGGGAACATCTGCATCGCGCACTCGGTGTTGATCGCGATCACGCGACCCCAGCGCCGCGGGATCATCGCCGGCACGAAGGCCTGCGCCATGTGCACGTTGTGCAGCACGCACGAGCGGAACTGGCTCTCGTAGTCAGCCACTGCCTGTTCCAGCAGCGGCTTCCACGGGTACTGCACGACGGCGTTGTTCACGACGATCTCCGGATCGTGGTGCCACGCGCGCACGGCATCGCGCAGTGCGCCGATCGACTCCTGCGATGTAACGTCGGCGCGGAACGCCTTCGCGCGCCGGCCGGTCGCTGCGATCTCGGTCGCGAGCGCTTCCGCCTTGGCGGGGCTGTTCAGATACGTGAGCGCCACGTCGGCGCCGGCCGCGGCCAACGTGCGGGCCATGACGCGCCCAAGTTCGCCGCTGGCGCCGGTGACGACCGCCAGCCGGCCGGAGAGATCGATGGGAAGCATGGGCCCCAGAGAGGCCAAGCGACACGGCGTTGCAACGGCGGAACTCACGCTGGGCATGGTTTCAGCCCGACACTGCCATCCAAATGCGAAGGCCACAATCCGCACTATCACCACGAAAGGGACGCTCCACTCAGATCGCGCTTCGTCACCAACAACGACAAGCGCCGCTCTTTGAAGGAGCGGCGCCTGCAAAACGAACGCGTGTCGCGCGAAGCTCAGTGCTTCGCCGGGGTCAGCAGGCTCGTGGACTGGCGGCCCGATTGAGCCACCACCCGACTCCCGCCGGCGGGTTGGCGCTCCGGCGCCGAGAACCGGCGCGCGGCCGCTTCGGAAGCACCGCTCTCGGCCCCGACCAAACGCGCGAGATCCGCGATTGCTTCGTGCAGCATCACGGCCTGCGCATTGAGTTCCTCGGCGGCGCTGGCCGCTTCTTCGGCGCTGGCCGCATTGCCCTGTGTCGCGGAATCCATTTGCCGGACAGCCAGATTAATCTGCTCGATCCCTTGGCTCTGCTCCCGCGACGCACTGGCCACCTCGTCGACCAACGTGGCGACTTTCGCCGAGAGCTGGCCGTTGCGCACCGTGAGGTCCGCGATCTCCTGGTAAAGCGTCAAGATGTCGCGTGTTTTCCCCGACGACTTCTCGATCAATTGCTGGGTCTCCTTCGCCGCATTGGCGCTGCGTTGGGCGAGGTTGCGAACCTCCTCGGCGACCACGGCGAAACCCGCGCCGGCTTCTCCGGCCCGCGCTGCCTCGACGGCGGCATTGAGCGCAAGGATGTTGGTCTGGAAGGCGATCTCATCGATGGTCTTGATGATCTTGGCGGTCTCGGCACTGGCCTGCCCCGCCTCCTCGACCGCGTGCTGCATGGTCGTCATCCTAGAGTTGATCGCACCGGCCACCTCGGCCGAGTCCTTCTTCATCAGGTTGCTGACTTGCGCGGAGTTCTCGGCGTTCTGGCGCGTCATGCTCGCCAGCTCCTCGAGCGAGGAACTAGATTCCTCGAGCGAGGCCGCCTGAGTGCTCGTGCCTTCGGCAACCGTCTGACTCGAGGTCGTGATCAGGTTCGCGGCGGAGGTGGTTTCGTTGGCGCTGGAGGAGAGCGAGGCGATCAAAGCGCGCAGTCGCTGAGTCACGCGGAAACCAACGCTATAGGTCAGCGCAATGCCCAGGACGATGCTGGTGAGCCCGGTGAGCACCACGAGGACGAGCGCGTTGCGGGCCGAGCGCTTCGCGGAAACATCGATCTCGGCGACCACCCGATCGAGCTCCTCGGTGATCGCGTTGATCTGCTCGCGGGTCGCCTCAAACTTCGCGGCGCCGTCGCCGAGAGAAAGCGCAATGGCCTCGCCGCGCGCGTCGACCGATGTCGTCCCACACTGCTGAATGATTCGCCCGGTCACCGGCAGCCATTGGCTGCGATTGGCCTCGAAAGTCTGCATCATCGAGCGCATCGAAGCGGAGGCGAAGCTGGCAGCCTGCGCGCTGAACTTGTCCCACCGCTCGGCGACCTGCTTGATGTTGTTCGCATGGTCGGCGGTCAGTTTCCCGAAGCTCGGGGAGTCCGCCGCAGTAAAGAGGAGCGTGCGCTCATCGACCAGTGCCTGCTGAAGATCGCGGTCGAGCTGGAGGAGCGCATCGGTCGCCGGCAGGATGTGACCGGAGACCTCGTCCAGATCGCTGCGAATGGACTGGTTGGAGTAGTAGGCGATGCCGCCCGTAACGCCGCAAAGGGCAACAATCGTCGCAAATCCAAAGACGACTTTCTGACCGATCGTGAGTGAGCCGTTCATAGGTAGAGTAGGATAGGTCATCGGTCCGGATACCCCGGGATTGAGGGGATTCCGCCAGGACTCCACTCGCACAAGCAACGCTGCCACCGTCGCGCACCGTCGGCCGTGGGACGCTGCTTCAGCGCGTCCCGTCTGGCTACGCACTCACACCCGCATCGAGAAGTCCATCCGCCCGGTCGGCCTAAAGGAGCGACCCACCGGGGTGCGAAAAGGCGCCGCCCCTCGCGGGTGCGGCGCCTGATAATTTCAGCATCCCGGGCGGCGTGGCGCCACCCTCAGGGTCGCCGGTCCGCCGGCGATCCTGCTCAGTGCTTCACGTGGGCCTTCGCGCCCTTCGGCTGGCCGATGGCGGCGAGGAGCTCGACGAACCACGGAGTGTCGATGTCGAAAGGCTTGCCGCCCTTGATGCGGGGGAACTCGATCGCGCGCAGGACGTTGCCCTTGTCCTCGTCGTGGCCAATCACGCCGCCCTCGCGACGCATGGCGCATTCGACGGCGAGGTCGGTGCAGCTCTTGATCAGGCGCAGATCGTCGATGTTCGACGCTGCGGCGCGGGCGAAATAGCCGCTCTTCTGCACGAGCGTCTTCTCGGCGCCGAGAACCTTCGCGAACTGCTCGGCGAACCACTTGCCGGGGTTCACGGCATCCAGCTTCACGTGACCGAACGCGTCGCGCGGCACCTCGAGGCCCTTGGCCTGCATCTCGGCGACGATCTCCTCCACGCCGGCGCCTTCGGAGATGAAGATGTTCACGTTGTCGCCGGCATCCATGACGGCCTTCAGTCGCTTGCCCTCGGCGGCGAGGTCGACGTGCATCTCGGGGATGAACACGGCGTGCACGTCGAGGCTGCCCTTCGTGAGGCCGATGCCGGGGACGAATTCCTGGGTGTTGAGAATCTTGCGATAGGCCTGCGCGGTGGCGGCGGTGAGCCAGCCGCAGTTGCGGCCCATGACCTCGTGGACGATGAGCATGCGCGGGTTCGCGCCCTGCTCGGCCACGACGTTCTGGAAATAGCGAGCGCCCTGCTCGGCGGCCGTCCAAGCGCCGAGCGACTGGCGGATCGGGTAGACGTCGTTGTCGATGGTCTTCGGCAGGCCGATGACGGTGAGGGCGTAGTTGTTCTTCGCGAGGAAGGCGGCGAGGTCGGCCGCGGCGGTGTTGGTGTCGTCGCCACCGATCGTGTGGAGGATGTCCACGCCATCCTTGATGAGCTGGTCGGCCGCGACCTTCTGCGGGTCCTGGCCTTCCTTCACCAGTCCGCGCTTCACGCAGTCCTTCACGTTGGTGAGCTTCACGCGGCTGTTGCCGATCGGGCTGCCGCCGAACTTGTGCAACAGGTGGGCGTTTGCCCGCACCTCGGGGGTGACCTTGTAGCTGTCGCCCAGCAGCAGGCCCTTGTAGCCGCCGCGATAGGCGATGATTTCGATATCGGGCGCGATCTCGGTGTAGCGCTCGATGAGGCCGCCGACGGCGGAGCTGAGGCAGGGGGCGAGGCCGCCCGCGGTGAGAAGAGCAACTTTGCGTGGTTTCACGAGTTGCGGATAAAAGGGACCGGGCGCCAGCAGGCAAGGCCGCGTTGGCACTGCCGTTTGACCGACATCGGGATGTCGATGCATCAGGGGGCACGTGCGGCGGCAGCTTGATTCAGCACGCAGGCACGGCTTGCCTTGCGCCGCACACGCGCCTCGATTGCCCGACGTGCTGAAGAAACTCCTCATCGCCCTGCTGCTGCTCGGGCTGCTTCTTGTGGCCGCCGTATACCTCGGTGGCAGTTGGCTGCTTGGCACCGGAACACGCGCCGCCCTGCCGCGCGTCGTGGAGACGGCCGAACGCACCGGCCTGCATGTCACGCGCTGCGAGTTCGCAGCAGCATCGATCCGGCCGCTGGCCGATTTGCGCTGGGACAACTGGACCGTCGCCGTAAGCCGGCCAAACAATGCCGCAGATGCCGGGCAGACAACCTCACTCGCCCTCCATATCGGAAGCATCCGGCTCAAACTCACGGACTGGGCTCCGCTCACCGCGGACCTCATCGTCGAAGGCGGTGCGATCGAGACGCCGTTCATCCCGGCCACACCCGGAGACCTGCCCTTCGCCGCAGACGAGTTCGGAGTGACCATCGAACGGATAGACGGCGCTTATCTCACCCTCTGCAACCTCCCCATCGGCACCGACCCGAGCCCTGCGCTCGCCGCCCTCGCCGCCGATCTCCAGCAGCTCGCCCGGGAAGGCCGCACCACTCGCAATCTGCGACTGGGAGCCCGCCTGCATTTTCAGCTCAAGGGCCAGCCACTCACCATCCGTCTCGAGACCGAGCGACGCGACGGCGCCACTTGGCTCCAATTCAACGCCTCCGACATCGCCGAGCTTTCCCGCCGCTACCAACGCCCACTCACCGAAGCCGAGCAACGCATCCTTTGCCGGTACCCGCAACGCGCACTGCTACTGCTGCGCATCAAGGAATACGCCGAGCGCCTCTCGCAGCGCCTCGCCCGCACCGACCGCGCTTACGGCGAGGACTTCACCCGCCACGTCGTCTGGAGCTACTGGCTCACGCGCACCTTCGGATCCGATTTTGCCCAGCAGGTAACGGACGCCCACGAAGCCGGTGCCGCCGACAACACCGAGGCCGAGCACCGGCAGGACTTCGCCAACAACTCCATCGGGCGGACCTACGCCCTATCGAAGAAATCCGAGGGGCAGGTTCTCAAACTCATCAAGACCGACCCGCTGATCGTCCGGGCGACGAAATAAGCCTGCTGCGCTGAGCGTCGATTTCGGTTCGGCCCTTCGTCACCGATCACGCGGGCTGCGATCCCTCTGCTGATTTCTACCCGGCACCTCGCACCTCGTGCCGTGTCGCCACGGCACTGACCCTCGCGGGCATGCCAGCAGATCGCCCCGGGTATGACGCTCCTTACCTTCGCGCTTATGCCTGCCACCATTACGAACGCGCCTTCCGGGCAGACTTCGGACTTCGCGATGATGGGCCCTCTTGTCCGGCACGCCCGCTTTTGCGGTTCTTGTGCATCAGGCCAGCGCGTTGGCCATGGGAATCTTCCAGGGGCACCGCTCGGTGCCGCAAGTGGCCCTTCAGCTAGACCTCCCCGCTGTCGGACAGTCAACAGACTTGCACAACTTCTCATGTCTACTGTCAGGCAGGTGCGCCCTGCCGAGCGCACCCAGTAAAAAAGCCGAGGTGAAACACCTCGGCTTTTCGAAAGTCTCTCTCGATTGGGCTTCAGCGCCGGAACCGACGCCAGCCAACCAGACCCAACGTAATCGCGCCCAAAATCATCGCGTACGTCGACGGCTCAGGGATGAAAGTATAGGTGACGGTGGCAAATACCTGACCCGAAGGAGTCTTGCCCGTGGCAGAAGACTCGCTGTTGTAAATCGACGCGCTAGCGGCATATGCAGCGGACAGATCGATCGTAAACGTACCGATACCCTCATACAGAGAAATATATGAACTACCGATATCGTTGCCCGAAAGAATCTGAGCCGGATCGAAAACACGGAGGGCCGAGGTGCCAGGGATTAGCCCAGTGATAGTGCCGGACTTATTGATGGTGAAGTCGCCCAAGGTCACAACCGGCAGGTCAGCCGAGGTAAGCAAGCTCGTTGCACCTAGCGAAGAGCCGACACTCGAGACCGTGTTCGTGAAAAGATAATCGCCACTGGCGATGACGGCGGAGGACCCGTTTATAAAGGTCGCGGAATACTGCCCGATATCGATGGCCACCGAGAGATTTACGGCCTGAAGAGTTCCCCAGCCGGGGTTGAACTTCGGCAGCACCAGATACGTGGTTGCCTTGTTGTTCAGTTCAACAGTTGCACTGGAATGCGACTGCGAGATTGGCGTCTGTGCAAAGCCGACAACAGGCACTAGGGCCAACGCGGCGGTAAGGAGAGCAGTTCTGACTTTCATGGCAGTTCGTTGGATCACGGTAGAGACTTAGAGAAGAGACAAAAGTGGCAGCCCCCGTAGGCCACACACGCAGTTGTTCCAGATGCATTCTCTGGAGTAGGATTTGGCTAGCAGGGCCTCGATGTAAGGTATCCTCAGTGACGCGCAAGGGCATTTTCCCCAGCCCTATTCTGAGGGTTTTACCTGAGAGTTCCTCCCCGGCGATACGGCCATACGTCAGTTGGCAATCGATTTATCTATCCAACAAGCATTTACACCATATTCGCACCACGTCATGGACGTGTAAAATCACAGCGATTTGCCATTACAAACATCCATCCGACCGTCGAACCGGCTTCCCCGTCGCCGCACAGCACAACCCTCCTCTGCGCTGCGCAGAACAGCAGGCACAGCAGTACCTGCAGCATCGTCTCATGATCCCGGCCCGCCGCCGATCTACGATCAAACACCCGCTCAGCCGTACAGGTGCTGGTTTACAGCGCTCAGCCCATTGCGGGCGATCTCCACAACCCCGGCAATCCGTTCGGCACTCAGCTTGTTCGCCTGGGTAAACGGATGGGATTCCAACTCCGGCAACGTGGCAGCCAACACCTCGCCCAACTTCGCGCTCTCGCAGCCAGCCGGCAATACGACGGAGGCGAAAGCGAGCGCCTCCACCAGCCAGTTGGGCTGGGGCGCACGTTCGGGCTCCCGTTGGAATTCGATGGCCTGCACCGTCGCATCCGGGAACTGCCAGTGCTTGAGCAACAGTGCTCCGGCCTGCTCCTGCGTGACACCGACGTTATCCAACTCCCACTGTGCGACCGCCACCGAAGTGTCCCAAAACAGACCGCCGCCCAGATCGTCGATGCTCTGGTTGATGGCCAGCCGACCGATGTAGCGTAGCAGGCCGGCGGTGTGCGCGTCGTCTGGTGACACCGCTCCGGTCTCCTTTGCCAGCACCTCCAGCAACAGCCCGTGGAACAAGCTCTCCGCCCAAAAATCCTCGGCGGCGATGCCGTAGCTGCCGAGATTGCGCCCAGCGGCGAGGTGCGCAACCGCGTGGTTGAGCAGGCGGATGCCCTCGCGAAAACCGATCTTCTGGAGGGCTCGCTCAAGCGAGGAAACGCGTTCACCGGCCCCGTAGAACGCGCTATTCGCGCCGCGGATAATGTCGGCTGAGAGCGCCGAGTCGCTCCGGATGAGGGCAACGATGTCGTCGAGCTCGGCGTTGGGATTGCGCAGCAGCCCGAGGGCCTTGCTGAGCACGCGCGGCGCGGGGGAGAAACGCTCGATCTTGAGGATCGCGGCAAGAAATTGCTCCTTGGTGGGCTTCACAGGTGTTTCCATGGCGCAGAATGTTGGGAGTTGTGGCTATGCCGCGGGAGTCAATTGGCCATCGCCGGCACCTGACCCGCACCGAGCCCGACGTCGCCCTTGATGCGGGCGGCGTCGAAGGCGACCAGGCCGGGGATGTCGACGATGAGGGCGACCCGGCCATCGCCCAGGACGGTGGCACCGGTGAAGACATCGACGCGGCGGCCGAGCCAGCCCAGCGACTTGAGCACGGTCTGGTGGTTGCCCAGTACCTCGTCGACGGCGATGCCGATGCGCGTGTCCTCAACCTCGGCGATGACGATGCGCTCGATCGGCGGCGGCTCGCCGGAGTAATCGAAGAGTTCGCGAAGCCGCAGGTACGGCATCATCTCGCCATGGAGATCGACGATGTTGCGCCCGTTGGCGGCGAGGCGGCGATCGCGGCGCAGCTCGATGGCCTCCCGCGCACTGCCCAGCGGGAGGATGTAGCGGTCGCCGTCCACGCGGACCATGAGCCCCTCGATGATCGCCAGGGTGAGCGGCAGCGACAGGCGGATCTCGGCGCCCCGGCCGGGCTGGCTGCGCAGCTCGATCGTGCCCCGCAGCGCCTCGATGCTGCGCTTTACGACATCGAGCCCGACACCTCGACCCGAGAGTTCGGATACCTTGTCGGCGGTGGAGAAACCGGGGAGGAAGATGAACTGGTAGATCTCCTGCTCCGAGGGGCTGGCCTCGGCGGCGAGAAGCCCGCGCGCGACCGCCTTGGCCCGGATCTTGGCGGCATCCAGACCGCGGCCGTCGTCGGACACGGTGATCCACACGCGGTCGCCGCGCTGCTCGGCGCGAAGCGTTAGCGTGGCCACGCGGGGCTTGCCGGCAGCCAGGCGGGCCTCGGGCGTCTCGCAACCGTGATCGAGGCTGTTGCGCACGAGGTGCATGAGCGGATCCGCAAGCTGGTCGAGTACGGTCTTGTCCATCTCCGTCTCGGCGCCCTCGATGACGAGCTCGATCTCCTTGCCGAGGTCGCGCGAGAGATCGCGCGTGAGACGCCGGAACTTCGCGAACGTCTCGCCGATGGGCATCATCCGCACGCCGAGCACCACATCGCGCAGCTCAAACGCCAGCCGCTGCAACCCCTCGGCCGCACCCTGGAGCATGGGGGGCAGCTTCGGCACGGCGGCACAGCCCTCGCTCACCTGCGACTTCAGGATCACCAGCTCGCCGACCAGATTGACGAGCTTGTCGAGCTTCTCGGCGGAGACGCGGAGCATCTCCCGTTTGGCACTGGCGACGATCGCGCTCGCCGCGGCCACGGTCTTCTCCCGGGGCTTGGATGGGGACGAGACTGGTGCCGCCTGGGCAGACTGCGGGCGCTGCTGCGAGACGCCTCCTTCGGCCGAAGGCGAAGCGGGAGCACTCCCCGCCGGCGCCTCCCGCGAGATCACCGGCCGTGCATCGACGGCGAAGGCGAACGCATCCTCGATGCGATCCTTCGGCTCCGCCGTCTCGAGCCTCATGAGCCAGCGACCGGGCTGCGGCTCGTCTCCGGCAGGCGGCGACTCCAACACATGGTGCCGGCCCAGGCCGCTCAGCTCGAGAAACAGCGTGTCGAAAGCCCCGGGCGCTCCGAGCAGCGCCGGCGTGGCCTGGAACTCCACATACCACGTTGTCGCGGCGGCCTGCTCCAGCGGCGCGATCTCGAGATCGCAGTCATCCTCCACGAAACAGAAGACCTCGCGGATCTCGGTCTGGCCGGCGGAGGTCGACAGCCGGATCTCCCAAGCTAGGTAGCTCTGCTCAGGATCGAGATCACCGAGCGACGGCAGTTCGTCCACACGCGCGTGAACCTCGCAGTCGCCGAGGAGGCGCAGGTTGTCGAGGAACATGCCCGGATCGATGCCTTGCTGGAAGATGCCGGAGTGCGGGCGGAAGGTTATCCTCCAACGGGGCGTTTGCTTGGCCTCGCCGCCGGCCGCGGAGGCGACGGGCGCCGCAGCCGGCGCAGCGGGCTTCTCGCCCTTGGCGGGAAGAAACTTCAGCAACGCCGCCAAGTCGTCCCCTGCTCCCTCGAGCACCGCCGGCGCCACGGAGGGATCAGCCTCCAAGTAGCGCGAGATGGCATCGCACAGGCGCAGGGTGAGATCGACGATGGTGGAGTTGATCGCCAGACGGCCCTCACGCGCAGCGTTGAAGACATCCTCGACGTGGTGGAGAAACGCGGAGAGCTCCGCAAACCCACTGGTCGCACCGGAGCCCTTGAGCGTGTGCATGGCGCGAAAGACACGATTGATCGCGGCGGAGTCGGAGGGCTCGTGTTCGAGCTCGAGGAGGGAGCGCTCGAGCTCGGCGAGCACATCGGCGGCCTCCTGGCGGAAGAGTTCGCGGCTACGGCGCTGGATCTCGTCGAAGTTCATGAGAATGCGGGGTGTTCAGGCGGGGCAGACCATCTTGACCACGGCGACAAGCCGGGCCGGATCGAAGGGCTTGATCACCCAGCCGGTGGCGCCGGCCTTCTTGCCAGCGACCTTCTTGTCCTCCTGGGACTCGGTGGTGAGCATGATGAGCGGGGTGAACTTGTACTGGGGCAGCGCCCGCAGGTGGGAGATGAGCGTGATGCCGTCCATGTTCGGCATGTTCAGATCGGTGACGACGAGGTCGGCCTTGCGCTGCTCGCACAGCCGTAGCCCGGCGGCGCCATCCTCGGCCGAGAGCACCTCATAGCCGGCGCTTCCGAGCACCATCTTCACGGTTTCACGGATGCTCATCGAATCATCCACGGCGATCACGGTCTTGGGCATGGGGGTGCGAGGGTTGAGGTTTCAGTTCTGGGCAAATGCCGCCGCCAAAGCATAGCGCTCGAGTGCGGCGTTCCATGCGGGCGCCGGCGCGGGCGCGATGCGCACGGAGGGGGCGATCCGCGCCGCGGCGAGCAGCACCTGCAGCGCCGCAACGTCGATCCGCACAAGCGCATGCGGATCGAGCACGAGTTCGCGCGGGCGGCAGAGGGCGACGCGCAGCGCGGTCTGGAGCGCACGGGACTCCTCGATGGTGAGTTCCCCCTCGAAGCGGATGAGGGCGGAGTTTTCTGTGGTCTCGATCTGGAATGCACTCATGGCGTTCTCCTCCTGGGGGCTCAGGCGCCGCCGCGTGTCGAGGCGACGGGGTTGCCGGTGAGTTCCTCGAGGTAGCACTGCATCTCGGCGGCGGAGAGATCGTAGAGCTTCTGCAGCTCGGGGCCGAAGCTGCTCCAGCCGGCGAACTCGCCCTTGCGGGCCTGGACGACGGCCTCGTTGCACAACGAGGCCAGCCGCGCCCAGCCGAGCATGGTGAAGCAGCCCTTCAGCCCATGGGCCGTCTCCGCCAGATGGGCACAGTTGCGGTTGGCGCAGGCCTCGCCGAGGCGCGGCCAGGCGGCGTCGAGGTCGCGGGCGGCGGAGGCCAGCAGCTGCCGCAGCACATCGGCGATCTGCCCAGGAGGCAGGCCGGGGAACATCGCGGACAGCTGATTGCGGTCGAGCAGGTCGGGGCCGCCGGCCGGCAGGACCGGCGGCTCCTCGGCCGGTGTCTCCGCGCGGAAGAGCCGCAGGAAGCACGCCTCGATGTGCGCGGGGAGGACGGGCTTGCTGAGGTAGTCGTCCATGCCGGCGGCCAGGCAACGCTCGCGGTCGCCGCTCTGCGCGTTTGCGGTGAGGGCGACGAGCTTGGGCCGGCGGCTCGCATCCGGATTCTGGCGCACGATCTCGCGGGCAGCGGCCAGCCCGTTCATCACGGGCATCTCGACGTCGAGCACGACGAGATCGAAGGGCTGGAGCTGGAGCGCCTCGACAGCCTCGGCTCCGTTGGTCGCAAGCTGGATCCTGTATCCGAGATGCAGGAGGAGACGGCGGAGCATCTCCCGGTTGGTCGGGATGTCGTCGGCCACGAGCACGCGCAACGGCAGCCGCTCGCCGAGCTTGCGCTGCGGTCCGGCCAGGACCGGGCTCTCCTGGTTCAGGAGTCCGGCCACGGCGCGCGCCAACTCGGCGAGGTCGAGCGGCAGCTGCACGGTGGCGGCGCGGGCCGCCGCCGGCACGGCCCAGTGCCGCTCGGGGCTGGAGAGCCAAATCACGGGCGCCGGCCGCGCCGGCGGCCGCACCTGGAGATGGCGGTTGAGCATGGCTCCGAGATTGCGCGCCAAAGCGGCCTCGACGATCGCCAGGTCGACAGGCGTCTCGAGCTGCGCCGGGTCCAACGCGGAGTCAGGGCCCTGCCAGACGACGGGGATGCAGCCCCAGGCCGAGAGGGCGTCGGCCAACAGCTTTCGCGTCTGGCGTCCGCTGTGAACAAGCAGCACGCGTCGACCGGCGACTCCCTGGGGCGACTGCGCGGCGAGCGCGGTGCCGCCGTCGGTCTCGTCGGCGCCCACGGTGCAGCGGAACACCGTGCCTCGGCCGGGGCGGCTACGCACGGCGATGTCTCCACCCATCAATTGCGCGAAGGCCCGCGCGATCGCCAGCCCGAGCCCGGTGCCATGGATCTGGCGCGGCTGGCCGAACTCGGCGCGCGCGAAGGGATGGAAGAGCTTCTCGAGGTCGGCCGCGGCGATCCCCACCCCGCTGTCGGCCACACTGAACGCCAGGCGCCAGCGGCCGTTGTTCACTCCGGCCGTCACATCGAAGTGCACACCGCCCCGCGGGGTGTAGTTGACGGCGTTGGTGAGGAGATTCAGGAGCACCTGCTGGAGCCGGCGCGGGTCGCCCACGATCCGCGCCGGCACGGTGGTGCGGACGCGGTAGCTGAACGAGAGGCCCTTGCGTCGTGCGAGCGTGCCGGCCTGGCGGACGATCTGGGTGAGCAGCCCGAGCAGGTCGAAGGAACGCGGTTCGAGACGGGCCTTGCCGGCCTGCAGGCCGGAGTAGTCCAGAAGCTCCTCGACGATGCCAAGCAGTCCCTGCCCGCTCTCCAGGATGAGCTGAGCGGAGTGCACCTCGCTGCCGTCGTGGGACTGCTCGGCCATCGTGGCGGCCAAGCCGTTGATGACATTGAGGGGCGTACGCAGCTCGTGGCTCATGCTGGCGAGGAAGGCGCTAGTGGCTCGGCTGGACGCCTCGGCGCCATGGGCGAGCCGCCCCGCCTGCGCGGCCTCGGCGGATAGCCGGGCGTTGGCGGCCTGAAGCTGTGCATGTGACTCGAGGAGCGCCGCATAGCGGCGGCGGAACTCGCTCGCATCTCGGAAGAACAGATACGCCCGGCAATCCGGCGGCGAGACACGGAATGCCGAGACATCGACCTCACGCACCGAGCCGTCGGGACCGAGCAGGCGAAACTCGCCATGCAGCGCCGAGTCGGGCGCGAGGCGAGCGAGGAACGCCGTCGGGCCGGCGCCCTCAGGCGGCTCCAAGCGAGCGACCTCGGCGCCCAGCAGTGCGCCGCGTGGGCGGCCGAGGATGGTGCAGGCCGCCTCGTTGGCCCCGCAGATCAGGCCTGCCGAATCGAGGACCAGCAGGCCGTCCGGTGTGCGGCGAAGGAGGTCCTGCGCGGTTTCGCGAGGTTGCCGGGCGGAATGGGCGGCCGTTGCGGCGGGGGCGGCAGTGGCGGCAGAATTGGATTTCTTGCTCATGGCGTTTTGGAAAATGGATTTCAGAAGAGCTCGATACCGGGCCCGAGGTCGGGTTTCGCAGCAGACGAACCCTGGGCTGGTTCGGGAGCCGCGGCAGGCGGGGTGACGGTGGGCGCGTCGGGCTTCGCAGAGGCGACTGCCACGGCGGCAGGCGCCGGCGCGGCGTCCGCAACGCCTGCGACGGGTGCTGCGCCGGGAGCCGGCTCGAAGAACAGCTCGACCTCGGTGAGTGGCGCGGCGGGCAGGGCTGCGGCACCGAGCGCATCCGCGTGGGCCTTGCGCTCCTCCTCCATCGTGTAGCGCTCGCGATGCGCCGCGAGTTTGGCGGCGGTGACGGTATCAAGCGTGTGCCCGGCGCTTCCAGCCATGAGTTCCTGAAGCTGGAGACAAAGCGACTCGGCCGGATCGTAGCTGGCGGCGATGAGCTCGGGGAAACGCAGGCCGCTCAACAGGGCGGAGGTGTCGCCGAAGAGCTTCGCAAACCCCTGGCTGGTGCGCGCGGCATCCTGCTGGATCTGTTCGCCCAGGCGTCGCAACTGCTCGCTGACGGTGACCGCGCCCTTCTCCAGAACGGTCTTCTCGCGGCCGACGATCCCGAGAAACGACTCCGCCTGGGCCCGGATCTGCTGGAGCTCCCCGAGCACCTGGTCGAGCTGGCCGGAAAGCCCGGCGGTGATGCCCGCGATCGCATCGGAGATGCGGCTGCATTCCTCGGAGAGCTTGTTGAGCGCCTCGGCAGAGGTCGTCCGGGCGGCGGCGATCTGCGCGTTGAGGGAGACGATCTTCACGTCGTACTCCTGGTGCGCGATCTCCCGGGAGAACAGCCTCACGACCTCGCCGATACGAGCGACGGACTGCGCGACCTTCTCGTTGGTCGACTGCCCCTGTGTCGCGATGCCGGCCAGCTCGGTGATCTGGTCGCGGTAGAGGTCGGCCAGACGGCAGTCGGTGAACGCCGTCGTGATGGAAGTCTCGAGCGCCCGGTAGTCGGCGAGCACCTGCTCTCCGTGCTGAAGGAGCTGCGCCATGTCGTCGGCGACCTCGCGGCCGGCCTGTTCAATCTCGGCTCGTGCGGCGCGCAACTGGGAGTGCTGGATCGCGGAGGCCTGATGCACAAACGCCCCCGCCGGACCGGGCCCGCGGCACGCCTCGGGCAAGCGCTCGGCGATGTCGTCGAACCCCACCGCGATGTGCTCGAGCTTCTGGCGGACGATATCCTGGTGCTGGAGCGCCATCATCATCGCCATGGTGATGGGGACGGTCTGGCCGAGGCGTTCCTCGATCGCACGGCTGCGCTCGCCGCAGGGTGCGAGGGCGACGCGCAGCTTCTCGAGTTCGACGAAGATGGTCTCGACGCTGCGGTGCGCCCGCCGGTGCAGAGTGTCCTCGAGCCGTCGCAGCTCGCCGCGTTCCGCCGCGGCCTCCTGCACGATAGACTCGATCCGGGAGAAGGCGCTGCCGGAGCTCTCCATGACCGTCTTGGCGATCTCGGCGATATTGGCGGCGACGGTGAGAAAGACGCTCTGGTCCTCGCGCTCGAGCCGCACGGCCTCCATGCGGATGTTCATCGTCAGCAGCCGCAGCATCATGTCGTTGCGGTCGTAGCCGGCCCTGGCCTTGCAAGCTTCGAGCAGCTGCCGCTCGACGGCCTGCATCTGCTCCTGTTCGGATACGGCGATACCGAGGCTGGCGTGCACGAGGTCGACCGATCCCTTGTAGAGCGCATAGGCGCTGGAGAGAGCGCGTTCCTCGTCGCGGTCCTCGACCACGGCGGAGAGCTGCCCGGCCTGCGTGCGCAACTTCGCCAGCTCGCCGCCGAAACGTCCGAGCTCCTTGGCCAATGCGGTGAACTCGCAGTCGGAGTCGCGGCCGAACTTCAGCAACACCTGGTGGCAGCGCTTCAGTTCGCCGCCAAGCCCCGCGGAGGAGGCGCGGGCTCCGCCGCGGGCCCGCCAGAACGGCAGTGCTGTCGCGGCCCGGTGCCACCGGGCGAACCTCTCGAGGAACTGCTGCCGGACACTCATGGCTCAGGCGGAAAGCTTGGCGGAGTCGTCCTGCCCGAGCATGGAGCGGACCTGCGCAGCGAGCGTGTCGGGCATGACGGGTTTGAGGAGCAGCCGAAGGTGGCGCGGATCGCCGAGCAGGCTCTCGTCGACCCGCTTCGCCTCGGAGGTGATCGCGAGGATCGGCAGCGAGGCCAGCTCGGGGATCGCACGGATGTGGCGGATGACCTCCTGCCCGCTCATGTTCGGCATCACCAGATCCAGGAGAACCAGATCCACGCGCTGCTGCTTGAGGATGGCGAGGGCCTCCTTCCCGTCGCTCGCCGGGATGCAGCGATAGCCCTTCTGCGAAAGGAACATCGAGTGGTAGAGGCGGACGACCTCGTAGTCGTCGACGATCAGGATGGTCTTCATGATGTGGAGATCGTTCGGGGCGGCGGGGCGTTTCCGGGCACCTGAGCCGCTGCGGTATTCGGAGCGTGAGCTGTTTGGGGCGGAGTTCATCGGCCGCGTAGCAGAGCCGGGGCGATTCGGTCGATCGGCAGCACCTGGTCGGCTCCGCCGAGTTTGATGGCCTCCTTCGGCATGCCGAAGACGACCGAGGACTCCTCGTCCTGCGCGATGGTGTAGGCCCCTGCGTCCTTCATTTCCTTGAGTCCGACCGCGCCATCGTCGCCCATGCCGGTGAGGATCACGCCGGTGGCGTTCGCGCCGGCCGCGCGTGCGACGGAGCGGAATAGCACGTCGACAGAGGGCCGGTGCCGGCTGACGAGCGGGCCGTCCCGCACCTCCACGAAATAGCGATGCCCCTCACGCTTGAGCATGGTGTGCCGCCCGCCGGGGGCGATGAGCACCTGGCCGGGGAGCACGGGATCGCCATCGGCGGCCTCCTTGACCTTGAGCCGGCAGAACGTGTCGAGATTGTCGGCGAAGGCCCGTGTGAACCCCTCGGGCATGTGCTGCACCACCACGATCCCAGGGCACTCCGAGGGCAACGCCTCCAGCACAAGCCCCACGGCCTCGGTCCCGCCCGTCGAGGCGCCGATGGCGACGATCCGCTC
>Ga0116170_10001731_pt1 | contig 21749 bp, 19 predicted proteins | sample AD_JPNHW1_MetaG_FD_89797 | JGI IMG/M metagenome (GOLD analysis project Ga0116170, IMG submission 89797) | Active sludge microbial communities of municipal wastewater-treating anaerobic digesters from Japan - AD_JPNHW1_MetaG | ecosystem: Engineered > Bioreactor > Anaerobic > Digestate | place...
GATAAACCCTTTCTGGCTCAGGCGCTTCAGGAGCACGTTCGTCATGCCAAGCGACAGATTAATCGCTCGGGCAAGGTCGCGCTGGCTAATATCGGCCTTTTTTTGGGTGAGTTCGTTGATACTGTTGAGGAGAAGGTACTCGGAATCTTGTTCCATCGGTTCTTTGGAATTGCTTTACGCTATGAGGAGGGAATGATAACGGGTAAAAAACCGGTACCGCCGAAACAGGTTCCCGTAGCTGCCCGTCTATGTGTTCAACCTGTGAACAATCTAACATATAAAAAGACCCCTGACAAGGAGAATAGTTACAAAAAGAAGTTGATGTGTTATGCTTCTAATTATAGTAACCACGAGGAGATTCTCATGCCGGTAGCACCACACATCAAGGAAGTAATGGCTTCCGCGTCTTTTATCCGGAAAATGTTCGAGGAAGGAATACAGATGAAGGCACAATTCGGTGCCGACAACGTCTATGACTTTAGCATCGGGAACCCCGATCTCGAGCCCCCGGCAAAGGTTAAAAAGCTCCTCGCGGAGATCGCGACGTCGGGCGAAAAGGGGCTTCATGCCTATATGCCGAACGCGGGATATCCCGAAACGCGGAAGGCGATGGCGGTTAAGGTATCGGCCGAGCAGGGCGTTCCGGTCGACTTTTCCCATATCGTCATGGGCGTCGGCGCCGCCGGCGCGATGAACGCCGTCCTCAAGGCCATCATTACCCCGGGGGACGAGGTGCTCGTCCCCGCGCCGTACTTCGTCGAGTACGGGCACTATACCCGAAACCACGGGGGAACGCTTAAAACCGTCCCGACGAAAGAGGACTTTTCCCTCGACGTCGACGCGATCGCCGCCGCGTTGGGAGACAAAACGGTCGCGCTCATTATCAATTCCCCGAACAACCCGACCGGCAAGGTATATAGCACAGGAGATATCGCGAATCTCGCCCACGCGCTTCAAGCGCATCGCGAGAAAACGGGAAGGTCCGTGCTCGTCATCGCCGACGAGCCCTATCGCGACATCATCTACGATAACCGAAAGGTCGCGCCGATCTTCCCCGCGTGGCCCGATACCGTCGTGGTCACCTCGTTCGCGAAGAACTTAAGCCTTCCGGGGGAGCGCATCGGCTATGCCGCGGTCAATCCCCGCGCGACGGACGCGAAGGCGCTCGTCGACGCGATCATCTTCACGACCCGCGTGCTCGGGTACGTAAACGCCCCGGCGACCTTTCAGCGCATCGTCGCCGCGTGCTGGGACGAACCCGTCGACTATTCCTCTTATGCCATAAGGCGCGACAAGCTCACGACAATCCTGAGAAAGGCCGGGATCGCGTACGCCGAACCGGAAGGCGCGTTCTATCTCTTCTGCAAGGTTCCCGAGCGCGCGAAAACCTCGGGCAAAGCGGGCGACGACGGCGCGTTCTGCGAGCATCTCAAGGCGTATCACGTGCTCGGCGTACCAGGCGCCGGCTTTGGTAAGGCAGGTTGGTTTCGCCTCGCGTATTGCGTCTCGGAAAAATCGATTATAGGATCCGAGCAGGCGTTCGCCCAGGCCCGGCACGACTGGTAGGAAGAAGAAAGGATACCCTTATGAAGATACTGATGGTGACGAGCGAGGCGGTTCCCTTCGCGAAGACGGGCGGCCTCGCTGACGCGGTTTCGGCGCTCTCGATCGCGCTCGCGGCACAAGGGCACGACGTTCGCGTCGTGATGCCGCGCTATTACCGAATCGACCGGAGCAAGCTCGAGCACATCGCGGGACCGATGGGCGTGCATCCCGGCTACCAGGAAATTTGGACCGGGGTCTATCACTCGAAGCTTCCGGGATCGAACGTGCCGGTCTATTTCATCGACCACGAGCAAAGCTACGGGCGCGACGGCATCTACGGGGTTCCCGGCGAGACCGACTTCAACGACAACCCCCAGCGTTTCTCGCTCCTCGGGCACGCGGCGTTCCAGCTCTGCCGCAAGATTTCATGGTTTCCCGATATCATCCACGCGCATGACTGGGCCGCCGCGCTCGCGCCGATACTCCTCAAGTTCAACGAGCGAAAGGACGAGTTCGCGCATACCGCGAGCGTCTTCACGATCCACAACATCGGCTATCAGGGCGTGTACGGGAAACACCTATTTCCGTACACCGGGCTCGGATGGGATAATTTCTACGCGGCGGGTTTCGAGGATTGGGACCGCATGAATTTCCTGAAGGCGGGCCTCGTCTCCTCGGACATGCTGACGACCGTCTCGCCGACGTACGCGAAGGAGATACAACGCCCTGAGTACGGGTTCCGCATGGACGGCATCCTTCGCTACCGGGCGCAAGACCTTACCGGAATCCTCAATGGCGTCGATACCGCCATTTGGAACCCCTCGACGGACAAGCTCATCGCGGCTCAGTACACGGCGAAAACGATCGAGAAAAAAAAGGCAAACAAAGAAGCGCTCCAGAAACGCATGGGGCTGCCGGTCGATCCCGAAATCCCCGTTTTTGGCATCATCACCCGGCTCGCGGACCAGAAAGGGGTTTCCGAACTCTTCGGCCCGTCGTACGGCTCGGCGTACCGCATATGCTCGGACATCAAGCTCCAGATGGTCATTCTCGGCGCCGGTGAATCCTGGTGCGAAAGCGAAATTTCCGCCTTGAGCAAGAATCTCCCGAACTTCCGCGCGTACGTCGGTTACGACGAGACCTTAAGCCATCTCATCGAGGCGGGCTCTGACTTCTTCCTTATGCCGTCTCGGTACGAGCCCTGCGGGCTCAACCAGATGTACTCCCTTCTCTACGGCACCTTGCCGATCGTCAGGAAAACCGGCGGGCTCGCGGATACGGTCGAGAACTACGACGAAAAAACGGGGGAGGGCACCGGTTTCGTGCTCGACAACCTTACCCCGCAGAGCATCTACGACACGGTCGGGTGGGCGGCCTACGCTTGGTATAACCGCAGGAACGACATCCGCAAGATGCAGCTTCGCGGCATGGCGAGCGAGTTCGGCTGGGATACGTCCGCGCGGGAATACGCGGACGTCTATCAAAGGGCATTGGATCGATTTTCGAAAAAAGGTTAGCAAAAAGCGGCAAAGCCGCAGGAGGTTTTCGTGTTCAAGTACATAAGGAAATTCTTTCTCGCGCTCAACGCGAACGCGCATCCCGGAGACATCGCGCACGCCGCCGCCCTCGGGCTCCTGCTCGCGTTCGTGCCGAAGGCGAATTTACTCTGGGTATTTCTCTTCTTTCTCACGATTTTCATCAGGGTCAATAAGGGCGCCTTTTTCATCACGCTCATCGCCTTCTCGTTCCTCGTCCCGTTCGCGGACGTGGCGACCGAGGGGCTCGGTTACGCCATCCTCACGCTGAAACCGCTCGGCGGCGTCTTTGCGGCGCTCTACAACACGCCGTTCATCGGGCTCACGAGGTTCAATAACACGATGGTCATGGGCGGCCTTGCCATGGGCATCATCGCGTACGCTCCCATGTACGCGCTCGCGCGAACCTTCGTTACCTGGTACCGGAAAAAGCTCCAGCCGAAGATCGTTAATAGCAAGTTCGCGAAGGTCATTTCGAACCTTCCGCTCATAAAGCAAATCATACAGGCTCCTGACGTAGGAGGATTCGGAAGATGAGTGCAGACAAAAAAACGCCGAAGATTAAGATCGCGAAACTCTTTACGAAGAAGTACGGCGACAAGGCCTACCAAAAGAAGATCCTGAAAAAACTCTACGTACCCGCCGACAAACAGCTCGTCGAATCCCTATTCACGACCGTTGAGGATCCCAAGAAGGGCACGCTCCATACGATCGACGCCGCGAAGGTTACCGACAAGGCAACCGCGAAGCGTCTCGCGCTGATCGCGAAGCAGATTAAAAAGCAAAAGGGACGATTCAACCTCGTTCCGATACTCCTCGCGCTCGCTGCGGTAATCGCCATAGTCCTCGCGCTGACCGTTTTCCGTAACGTCATCGCGCGCATCGCCGTGACCTCGGCCCTCGAGTCGTCCTTCGGCGCGAAATGCGATATCGGTCGAATCGACTGCAATCTCCTTACCGCGAGTTTCGAAATCGATTCCCTTGAGATTGCCAATCGATCCTCGCCGATGAAAAACCTCTTCGGCGTCGAAAAACTTGATCTATCCTTTAATCTCCTCGAATTGTCGCGCGGAAAGCTTGTCGCGAACAATCTTGAGATATCGGGGATCACCTGGAATACCGATCGCAAGACCTCCGGCGCGCTTCCCCCGCGAAAGCAGAAAAAATTCGATAAAAAGCAGAAGAACGCGAAGCCGAATCCCGTCGTCGCCGCGATCAAAGCCGAGGCCGACAAGGTTAAGTCGGGCGTCTCGGTCGGCGCGGGCATCGCCGCGGTGAAGGACCAGCTCGACCCGGTGAAATACCTCGAAAAGGAAAAGGCCGCGCTCCAGTCTCCCGCCGTCGTCGAGAAGATTACCGCGACCGTGCCGGCCCTCGCCGATAAGTGGCAGGCGAAGAATAAGGAAGTCCGCGCCCAGGTCGATAAGACGATCGGCGATGGAAAGAAGCTCGTCAGCCTCGACGTTAAATCGATACAGACGGTGCAGGACGCCCAAGCCGCGCTCGCCGAGATTAAGGCGGCCTCGGACAGCGTAAAGGCTTCGATAGACCTCGCGAACGCAACCGCCCAAGAGGCGACCGCCGACGCGAAAACGGTGAAGGCGCTTTCCGATGAGGCCGAGGCGGCGATAAAGGCGGATGCCGCCAGGCTCAAGGCGCTTGCGGACACGGTGAAGGGACTTAACCTCGATACCGGTAAGAGCATCCTTTCGGACGTCTTCAAAACCTTCATCGTCAACACCTTGGGCGAGTACTATCCCTATCTCGACAAGGGAGTGACGACGCTCAAGGAACTCCAGGCAAATTCCGCGAAGGGCGGAAAAAAGGAAGCGTCGCTCAAGAAACGCGCCAATGCCGTGGCGCGCCTTCCCGGCCGCACGCTTTCCTTCGGCAATGACTCCGCGCCGAACCTTCTTCTCCGCAACATCGAGCTCTCCGCGAAGGACGCCGCGTCGGGAATCTCCGGCGGCGCCAACGTCCAGAACGTTACCAACGACGCGGATCGCGTGAATAAGCCGATGACCGTGGGCCTTACCCTGAACCATGGCAAGATGCAGGAGACGGCGAACGGAATCATCGACTTGAGGACGAAGGCCGTCGACACCCTCGACACGAAGTTTACCGGAAGCGGGTATCCGCTCTCGCTCGACTCGAAGGGCGTAACCGGCGTTCCGTCGATCACGGGAACGATAAGCGCGGCAGGTACGCTCAAGATTGCCCGAGACGGCACCGTCACGATCGGGTCAGGCCTTGTCGTCGGCGACGCGAAGCTCGCGATCGATTCCTTCGAGCCCGAGTTCGTGTACAACGCGTACCGCAACGTGCTCGCCTCGATAAAGACGATCGACCTTGACGTCAAGGCGGTCATCGATAAGGATGGAAAGGTTTCAATCGATGTCGCCACCGATGTCGACAAGGAGATTTCGAACGCGATCAAGGCCGAGATGAACGCCCAGATCGAGCGGGTTAAGGCGGGAATCCGTAAAGAGGCGGAGAAATACATCGCCGAGCAAAAGGCGAAATACGCGACCGAGATCGCGCGTTTCGGCGATGCCGCGGTAAAGGCGCAAAGCGCGCTGAACGACATCAAGAATTACCAAGCCACGCTCGATACGAAAAAGGCCGAGGCCGAGAAGCGCATCAAGGACCTCGCGACCGAAAAGGCGAACGAGCAGCTCGCGCCGGTTACCGACACGGTGAAGAAAGCGGCGCCGAAATCCCTTAAGGGCTTACTCCCGTAAGACCTCAAGAAAGCCGCAGTATCTAAAAAAAAGCCCCTCGAGATCGTTCCGCGCGAGCGGAAAACCTCGAGGGGCTTTCTTTTGTCCTACAAGCGGATGCTATCGCGCTTGATTATTACTGAGCGCTCTCGTCGACGAGATCGGTCGCGCGCAAGAGCTTGATCTGCCCAGACTTGTCCTGAACGAGGATGCCCTTCGCGGTTACCGTGACGGCAGTGCAGGGCAGCACGTCTATCGCGGATTTTGCCTTGGCTTCGAGATTTTTATCGAACCTGCCCAAGGCGTACTTTCCCGAACCCAGGTCGATCACCGCGTAAAAGTCGTTCGCGTTCTGCACGAGAACGCTCGGCTCTGCGATCGCGTCCGTACCCTGCTTGGTCATCTCGAGGCTTTTCGGATCGGCAAGAACGAGCCGGATCGCCGCGTTCCCGCCTTTTTTTCCCGCGATAGCCATGAGCCCCGAGCCGGTATCGTAAAGCGCGCGGCCGCGAATCGTGTTGAGGGGCGAGGTCTTCAGAATCTTTCCGTCGTTCAGGTTCACGATCACGAGCTCGGCGAGAAAGGTCGTGTCGTCGACGATGCGAAGGCCGAACGCAGGCATCGCCTGCTCGAGCGCAGATGCCGCTGCCTTCTTCGCGTCCGACGCTTTCTTATCGACGGCCTTTTGCTCGTCAGAGGCTATGTCCTTCCGCTCCGCAAGCGACTCTTTCTGCTTCGTGTCCGCGAGCTTCTGATCGGCCTTCGCGGTCGACTCCTTTTGCTCGACGGTCTTCGTGGCCTGATCCGCGGCGACCTTCTTTTCCGTCACGGCGGCGGCCTTCTCGTCGGCGTTCTTTTGCGCGACCTCGGCCTTCTGCTGAGCCGCGGCGTCGCCGGGCTTCGCGGCGGCCTCGGCCTTCGCGCTCTCGGCCGCCTTTTGCGCCTGCGCGGACTCGGTTACGGCGACCGAAAGCTCTTGCTGCTTTTTCGTCGAATCCACGCGGGATTCGGTCGCTTCCTTCTGCGTGGTTTCCGCGCGGGTTTGCGCGGCGTCTCCCTCGCGTTCCTTGAGGTCGGCCATGTCCTTCCTCGTGTCAGTCGCCTTCGCCTCGTCCTTTTTTATTTTCTCGACGACGTCCTTGCCGGAGATGGCCGTCGTATCGATGCTGCTTATGGTTCCGGAAAGTCGCGCATCCGAAAGCGGGATGACGATCTGCGAGCGACCGGCCCATTCGTCATAGCGAACCGAAAGGCCGACCTTGTCTGCAGAGAGGTTCGACACGACTACGGGTTTATAGCGCCCCTTGAAGGTATCGAGCTTACCGCGATAGACGGCGTTGTAGACGGTGATGAAGGTCGCGAGGGTGCTTGAGTCCTTGTCCGAATAGCCGTACGCGCTCGAAAGATAGGCGCCGATGATTCGCCTGAGGTTATCGATATGGTCGACCCCGACTCCAGGCCCCAAGATGAGGATATCGGCGTCGAAACCCTCGGTTACCGCGGGGTCTACCGCGTGAATGACGTAATACCGCGCTTGGTCGCCCGCGCTTCCGTCTTTAACCGCGCGAGCGCCGAGGGCGATGCCGATTCCCTTGATCTGCTCGACGGTTTCGATGACCGAGTGCGGACCGGTATAGTTGATGAACTCGATCGCCTTTCCGGCATCGCCAGGCTCGAGTTCTTTCCGGTCAACGTCGATGGCGAATGACGCGGAAACCACTGCGGCAAAAACGACTAATGTGGCAAAGAGCCTTTTCATCAATACCCTCCAAAAGCATTATTGCAATATCTTTTCCAATATTCTGCGGGCGTATTCGCGGTCAAGGTTCCCGTAGGGGCTTTGGGCGAAGTGCGTAAGCATCAAGGACCCTTTGAGCGCGACATCGCCTCCCGAATACCGCACGATCGCGTACAGAGCGTCGCACGACGCTCTGATAACCGGCGAGGCGGCGATCCCGCACGCATTGTCAATGGTCGCGACGGCATCGAGCGCCGCCCCGTCAGCGTCGGGTCCGAGCGCCGATATTCCATAGAGGACGCCGACGAGCACGGTCGCGTCACGCTCGTCGCGCGCCGCGTCGAAAATGACCTCTCGATATTCGGCCGATCCGAGTCTGCCAAGAAGGCTTGCCGCCTGAGCGCGCTCGGTGGGATCAAAATCGCGCGAGCCACCGGAAGGGCTCGTATCGTTCCGCACGATCTCGGCGAGGCGACGGGCGTACGAGACCTCGTCGGGTCCGACCGTTTCGTTCAAGATATCCCGGGAGACCTGCGCGAGAAAACCGGCGACGAGCGAACGATCCTGCGCGAGGGGAGTGCCGTACTCCGCCGAACTCCCCATTAGTATACCGTAGTTTTCGCCTTTGTGCGCCTTTTTTTCTGAGCGTATCCGCGCCTCCGCCCGATAGGCCTGCAAGGTCGCCGCGCTTTCGCCCATCGTGAAGGCATATCCGTCGTCGGATAACGAAGGATCTGACGATCCTTCGGGAAGTTCGAGCTCGTATACCGCGCGGCCCAGAGCCGTCCGCGCGCAGGCATATCCGCGATAGATGACGTTGAACTGCCCATACTCGAAATCGATCGTCCCGCGTCCCTGAACCCGATGGCTCGTCTCTGCGGCCCAAAGCGGCGCGCCGTCGGTGACGTTGAGCGCGCAAAGCCCTCCGGACGACGAGAGCGCGCACAAGGTTCCCGCTTCCGCGGAAAGCGCGACGACGGATGAGCCCATTGACCGTTCCCAAACCGGTTCCGTGGCGCTTCGCTTTTCCTGAATCCTCGAATCGCGCACGTCGTATCCCCTGAGGGCACCGGATGAGAAACCGCAGACAAAACCAAAATCGACGGGGATGATCGCCGTCGGCGAGTCGCGGAGCTCGATGAACTCGAGCGCTTGGCCAAAGGGCGAGACGCGAAGCAAGTTCGTATTTTCTATGGCAACGAGAAGATCACCCGTTCCCGTCTCGCCAAGGAGCGCGCGGGGCGAACGCGAAAGGGGCAAGGTCCATTTCACCGTCGCCGTCGGGGATACGCACACGATGCGATTCGCGTAGACGAGGAAGATGCGTCCGTCGCGCCCTTCATAGGGCGCCGCGATCGGGAGGTCGCGAGTTTTAAGCTGCCAGAGGGAAAGCCCGTCCATGCTCAGGGCAGACACGGTGCCGTTTCCCGAAACCGCGAGGACCATGCCCGAACGCAAGACGCTCAAGAAAGGCGTTACCTTACCCGGTATTGGCTTACTCCAAAGGAACGCGCCTTTTTCCGACAGGCAGGTGACGGTTCGATCCGTCCCCGAAAGGTAGACGCGGTCATTGCGGGAAAGAGGCCCCGCGACGACCTCGCCCGCGAGCACGCGCGACCACTCGGGCTCCGCGGCCGTGAGGCAATGCGAGGTTACGAGGAGAAAGAGCGCGATAGCGGCGAGGCGCGGCATACACACCGAATGAGAAAGGCTCATCGCGAGAAGAACGCGAGCGTCTCGAGGTGATGCGTCTGCGGGTAAAAGTCGAAGAGCGTTACCGCGCGAAGCCTGAATCCCCCTGCGACGAGCCGCGCGGCGTCGCGGGCGAAGGTTACCGGATCGCAGGACACCGACCTGATATCCGACGCGCTTGAGTCTATGAGCCAGTCAACCGTTTTCTTGTTCATGCCAAGACGCGGCGGGTCGACGATGACGCAATCGTAGGGGAGCCTCGACTCGGCCGCCTCAGGCCACCGCTCGTCGCTGATCGCGAGAAAGCGCGCGGAGGATTTTCGGCTTGAAAGGTTTGCTTGCGCGGTGGCGAGGGCTTCGCGATTGTGCTCTACGAGCACGACCTCGTCAAAGCCATCGGCGACCGTAGCCGAAAAGGTACCCACGCCCGAGTAAAAATCCAAAAGCCGTTTTCCCGAGAAACGCGATGGATTGCCCGAGGTGATGGGTACATCGCTGACCGCGGAAAGAAGCCGCTCGAGCATCGGCACGTTCGATTGGAAAAAGCCGCGAACGTCGAACCCGATCTTTTTTCCCGCGACCGAGACCGCGCACGCTTCGTCGCCGTCTTCCTGCCAAAGGTCTTCCCCGTACCCGAATACGTGAAATCGATCGCCCGTGTTCCGTCCGCGCGCCGCGCGCGCGATCGAACCGTCCGCGATGGCCTTTCGTATAATTGGGGTGGCGACCGGGCAGTCATGAATGGGAATGACCGTCTCCGACGCGCCTTCCCGAAGCCCTATCCCGCCGTCCCGGGTGCGATGGAACTGAAAGCGCGAGCGATATTCCCAAGGCGATCCCGACTCGACCCTTATGTCGCTTTCCGGCTGAACGTGAGCGCGCGAAAGGACGTCGGCGAGGATCGCTTTTCTGAGCTCGACTTGATAGGCGGGATCGGCCATCTGGAGCGAGCAGCCGCCGCAACGGCCAAAAAGCGGGCAGGGCGGGGTGACTCGACGTTCGTTTGCCTCTTTCACCGAAACGACGCGCGCGAAGGCGTAGTCCTTGCGATTCTCGGTGATTTCTATATCGAGGGTTTCCCCGGGAAGCGCGCCTTGGATGAAATAGGTCTTTCCGTCGATGCGACCCAAGGCGGTTCCCCCGGCAACCATCTTTTCTGCTATAATCGTCATGAAAAACGAGTATAGCATAACGGGAGCGAAAAGTTTATGAGCGCTGAAACCTTTTACCTCGAAATGAACGATGGAGAACGCGTTGCCGTGCACGCCTGGCTCCCAAGCTCGACCCCGACGGCCGTCCTTCAGATTTGCCACGGCATGGCCGAATACGCGATGCGCTATGAGCGCTTTGCCGAGGCCGCCGTCGCCTCGGGGTATGCGGTATTCGCCGCAGACCACCGCGGACACGGGCTCACCGCCGGATCGCTCGATAAATTGGGCTATCTTGCCGACCGAAACGGCTTTGACCGTGTCGTGGAAGACCAGCGGGAAATCTCACGCGCGATACAAGCACGCATTCCCGGGAGGCCAATTGTCCTTTTTAGCCATTCGTTCGGGTCATTCGTCGGACAGGGCTTTATCGAGCGGTACGGGACTGAGATCTCAGGCGCAATCCTTTCAGGCACCCGGGGGCCCGATCCCATCACCGTCTGTTCGGGCAGGTTCCTCGCGCACGCGATTTGTCTTTTTTCAAATCGGCGAAAGCCCTCGCACTTCCTCACGCAATTGTCCTTTGGCGGCTGCAATAAAAGAATCCCCGACGCGCAGAGCCCCAATGCCTGGCTTTCGCGCGACGCCCGCGAGGTCGAAAAGTACGATGCGTCCCCATGGTCAGGTTTTCCCTGTTCGGCGGGATTCTATCGCGACCTCATGGACGGTTTGTCCCAAATCCACCGAAAACGCGCCCTCGCAGGGATTCCGCGCTCTCTCCCGGTTCTTATGCTGGTAGGCGAGGACGACCCGATCGGTTCCTACGGCAAAACGGTTCGCGCGCTCGAAAGGCGCTATCGCGCTAACGGTATGGCTCGGGTAACCGTAAAAACCTACCGAAAAGCCCGCCATGAGCTCCTCAACGACGTCAATCGCGACGAAGTGACCGCGGATATCACCGAATGGATGGGTCAAACCCTTCGCGAGGCGCAAATGGGACAAGCTTGAAAGGCTTGCCTTTCGACAAGCCGCCGTTGACATGCGGCCGCATTCCGTAGAGAATGGAAGAACAGATGTTAACCCGATACAGTTCGGACGCCAAAGGCAAGGCCGTCCAAAAAGCGCTTATCTATACAAAAAAAGAACACGGTATCCAGAAAGACTTACTCGACCCCGAGGCGGTCAGGATCATACTCCATCTGCGTAACTATGGTTATGAAGGCTATATCGTCGGCGGCGCCGTGCGCGACATGCTTATCGGCAAGACGCCCAAGGATTTCGATATCGTCACGAACGCGGAGCCCGCGCGCATCAAGCGCATCTTCCGGAACTCCCGCATCATCGGCAAGCGGTTTCGCCTCGTCCACATATTCTTCGGCGACAAGATATTCGAGGTATCGACCTTTCGTTCCCTCGTCGAGGGAACGACGGGAAACAGCTTCGGCACTATGGACGAGGACGTACAGCGGCGCGACTTTACCCTGAATGCCTTATATTACGATCCCATTAAGGAACAGGTCATCGATTACGTCGGCGGCGTCAAGGACGTCCGCGCGCATCGGCTCGTTCCGGTTATCCCGCTTAAGGTGATTTTTAAGGACGATCCGGTCCGCATGCTCCGGGCCGTAAAGTATTCCGTCTCGACCGGTTGCAAGATACCGTTTATGCTCGGGCGAGCGATCAGAAAATCTTCGAACCTTCTTGAGCCGGTTTCCCCCTCGCGGCTTACCGAGGAAATTATAAAAATACTCAACAGCGGCCGCGCGCGACCGATCGTCCACGAAGCGCTCCGCTACGATCTCTATATGTACCTTCAACCCGCCGCCGCGAGCCTCATCGACGGGAACCCCGCGTTCGCCAAGGACTACGAGGAAAGCCTCGGAAAACTCGACGAGCTCGTCGCCTCGGGCGAGGAGACGCGGCTCGGGCGCAAGCTCGTTTTTTTCATCGAAAGCCTCATAAAAGTTATCGTGAAGGAGAAGATCCCGCCCTCGGAGGTCTATGGCCGCGTGTACGCGGAATGCCGGAGGTTCGTCATGCCGATGAACCCGCCGCGCGTCGAGCTCGAGTTCGCCGTTCGCTTTGGCCTTAAGGAACTTGGATTCAACGTCCGCATGCCGCGCGTTCGCGAGCGATTCCCGGGAAATCCCGATCGCGACCGCAAACGAGACGAAACGGCCGAATTCCCCGACGAGGCGCGCGACACGGGAAAACCCGAAGGCACGCGCGCGCCGCGAAGGCGCCGGAGAAGGAGATCTTCCCCGAACGCTACCTCGGCATCGAATTAAGCAAGGCGTCGGCCTTTTCACCGTACCGCGCGGGATTTGCCGCTTTCGCGGCCTCGATAAAGCCGCGCGCATCCTTGAATCGTTTATCCGCGTACGCGTTAAGCCCGAGCGCCCAATTCGCCGTTGAAACGTCCGCGCCGTCAGAGAGCGCCTTCTTATACCATTTCTCCGCCTGCTGATAGTCTTTTTCCGAGTATGCGACGAGCCCCAAATAATACGAGACGATCGGGTCGGCCGGACGAATCGTCGAAGCCGAAAGAAGCGCCTTCTTCGCGTCTGGGTACTTTCCCCCGTTATAGCCCGAAACGCCCGCCTGCACGAGTTCATTGAAGGTATGCTGCCCGTCGAGCCAGACGGCAAGGTCCGAGTCGGCGCGAGCGCCGTCGTTAAACCGGGCAAAGCGAGCGCGCACGGCATCGGTATTCTCCCGCTGCGTCTTCGCGTTATAGCCCTCGGTTCCCTCGAGGATCATGAAGGCCTCATGGAGAAAACGCTGATACTCGGCCTTTTCGCTTGAAAGGAGAAAGGTCGCGAATGACCACGCCTGGGGATAAAAGGCCGCCGAATCGTGGCTCCCGGTGACGGCGGAAAGGAGTCCCTCGCACCCGATGCTTCGCGCGCCGTCCACGTGGAGGTTCTTCGCCGCCTCGAGCCACGGGGAATACCCGGCGATCGAGACCTGCTTGGTAGCCGGATCCCAGACTGCCTTCTCGAAATACGCCTGAAAGCCATCCCGCACCCAAAGGGGTGGTTCCTGAACATAGCAATAGAGATACTGCAAAAAAAGCTGGCGGTTCAGGGCGGGGCCCGAAAACGCGTCGAAGCCCGTGCCGGTACCGGTGGGAAAGAGCACCAGCTCGGAAAGCTCCGCGCGGGGATACTTCAGGAATATGTACTGATTCCTCGTCTCCCCGATACGCTCCTTGACGTACGCGTCGAAAGCCGCACGATCAGGAAGGACCGTGACCTTGAGGCGGTGCTTTGAGGTATCGGGATCGAAACCGAATACCGCGTTAAACGAAGACCAAAGCCCGTTAAGCCCCGCGGCGAGGGCGTCTTGGCCGGTGAACCCCTCGGGGACCGTGATATCGTAATGCCCAATGTTTTGCTGAGGCAGCGTCGTCGTCGTTTCCGCGCCGAGGGAGAGAACGGCAAAGGCGGCGACGAAGGCGATGGTAAGCGCTTTTCTATTCATTATCGGTACTCCTAATTCTTGGTAATCTTATCGATTATTATATGAACGTCCTCAATGAGGATTCCGGTAAACCGCTCGATGTTCTCGACGATGTATTCCTGCATCATGTGGATCTTCCCGGTAAGCTGCGTCCCGAAGGGCACGTCGATGACGATGACGAGCCGGTATCCCGAGGCGTCGGTCTTGATCGTGAGCTTTTTTATACGGATCTGGTCATCGTATTCCCCGACGCAATGGATGACCATTTGGCTCAAGGCCGCCTCCGATATCGTCACGCGGCCAGTTTTCGAGAACTCAGGGCGCACGACCGACTTTTCGTACACCTTAGACTGGTTGAGGACGGAGAGGGGATTCTGCTTTCGCTTGAGGAGCACCCTGACGCGATCGTAGAATATCTGCGGGTAGTTTCGCTGAACCTCGATCGAGGGTACCGGAATGACGTGCTTTCCCTCGACGCGCCGCGAGCGAATGGCCTTCTCGATCTCTTCCTTGGTGGCGATCTCCTCGATGTGGATGATTTTCTGGGGTTGAGGCAGCTGGAGCCTGACGGCGATCTTGTTTACCATCTTCTCCGACGTCCCGAGGATGAGTACCTTCTTGAAAATCTGGTTTTGGAGCGCGCGCGCGATCGTGTCGCGATGGACCTTTTCGTCGAAGAGGGCGACCCGGACGGCGGCGAGGAAGGTTGCCTCGCGCTTCGCGGAATGCCCGGCGACGATCTTGTCGTCCCTGATCAGGAGTCCGTCGTCGATGATGAGCTCAATGCCGTATTTTTGCGCGAGGAGTTTTGCGCGAAAGCTCTTTCCCGTGCCGCTTTCGCCGACGAGCGCGTATACCTTTACTCCTTTAAAAAACCAGTAGATGTCACTGATGCTCATCATGGTCTTTCCAGTATACGACCCCGCGCTCAAGCTCCGCAAGTGATTCCGCGCCGAATAAATCGGTGATCCTCCGCGCGAATCGCTCGGGGATAGGCGCGAAAAGTCGGTCGGGAAGCCCATTGGGCCGATCGGGCGGAAAGACAAGCTCGCGCGCGTGGAGGAAATACGAGCCGTCCTCGCGTCGCGCGCTCCCATACCGGGAGTCGCCGCTTAAGGGGTGCCCATGGAGCGCCGTCTGGATCCTGATCTGATGCTTCCGCCCGGTGATGATTCGATACCGGACGAGGGTATAGGAAAGGTTCTCGCGCCGTGCGTGCGCCAAGGGGAGGGCAACGGTCACCATCGCCTTTCCCCCCGCTTCCGAATCAGTCCAGGTTTCCGCCTCATGGAGCTCGCCTTCGGCGATCCCGAGATAGTATTTCTCGAACTCGTGCCGGCCGATCGCCTGGGAAAACCAACGCGCGCCCGTTAGGCTCCGCGAAAACGCGAGGATTCCCGTGGTTCCCTTGTCGAGTCGATGGAGCGGCCCGGTCCTGAACGAAAGGGATATGTCGGCGTTTGTCGCCTGAGGGATGAGGCGGTCGAGCCCATCTTCGCCATGCACGGCGATTCCGGCGCTTTTATTCAAGAAAAGGAGGTTTTCATCCTCGAAAAGGACTTCAGGTGTATACTTTTTCATTCTATTTAATGACAGGGGAGTAGGATATGGTGCTTTTCCGTCCTGTCGCGTTGGGGTACCGCTTGAACCGGCCATGATAGATTGCGCGATCCAAAGCTCCGAGCCTGCCTGAGATCGGAGCGCGGGCTCGACCTTTTTCCCGTCAAGACGGATCAAGCCCTTGCGCATGAGCTGATAAATCCCCGAAAGCGGAACATCGGGCAAAAAACGGCGAACGATGCGATCGATCCGGCGATCGGCGTCATCGTCGGTAAGCGAAAATTTCATGAAATCCATTGAGGGATAAGTATATACCGCTTTACACCCTTGACAAAAGGGACTATTTCACCAAAATACTATAATAAATGAGTCAAAGCGTTATCAGGCAGCTTTCACAGCTAATACATAATCCCATTTTCCTCGCAGCTGTCTCGAGTTGGATTTTAAGTCAGTTTCTCAAAACGCTCATTACCCTTTTCTCCAACACAATCTCGTCGGTGAAGGAACTCTTCCAGCTTCTTTTCTGGAAAACCGGCGGAATGCCCTCAAGCCACTCAGCCCTCGTCGCCTCGGTTTCCACGACGATAGGGTTTAAGAACGGCGTCGGTTCGGATCTATTCATCTTCTCCTGCTGTTTCGCGCTCGTCGTCATCCGCGACGCGGTAGGGGTCCGCCGCTCAAGCGGTCAGCAGGCGCGCGCGCTCAACGAGCTTGGCGCCAAGGTCGCCGCGAGGATGAAGTACCAATTCAAGCCGGTAAAGGAGATTCAGGGACACAGGCCGATGGAGGTTCTCGCGGGCATCCTGCTCGGTTTCTTTATCGGTGTCGCTTTCTCGACGCTCTGATTAGCCCCTACCATGATTACAAAAACGATACATCCCACCGTTGCGCTAGTACTCGTCTGCCTTGTGGCGCTCGGCGCGAGCTTGGCCATGGTCCTTTTTCCCCTCCATTCGGGAAAGACGATTTGGGCGGGATATCGCGTCTTGATCGTCTCGCCGGCTTCGAGCGAGGCGGAAATCGTCGCGCGCCTGAAAAAGGCAAAGATTACCGCGTATGCGACCGAGGCAAACTCCCTCCTTTCGAACTCGAGCCCCGAGGCCCCAATACAGCCCTATCTTACCCAGCTTAACGCCGCGCGCGCGCGGTGGTTTTCAGACCCCGAGCATGATCTCCGGTTCGTTTACCTTAAAAACGCCCCGTTTCTTGACGGAAAGGTCCGCGACGCGTTCTCGGGATCCTCGGCCTACCATTATCTCGAGCGAAACGCGGGGACGACGCGCATTCAGTCGCTCGCGCTCATCATCCTCCTTGCCGCAGGCCTTATCCTTCGCCCAAACCGGCTTTTCCAAGCCTTTTGCGCCGTGCCGTGCGTTATCCTTGCCCTGGTCTTTTGCCGCGTAACGGGCTTTCTCGCGTCGGTCGCGCTCCTTTTTGGAATCATCGAGCTCTGCGGGAGCGTCAACGCGCGCGGGCTCGCGCTCTCCTTCCGCCAGGTTACGCGGATCCTCGCGAGAAAGCGCATTACGCTCCTTTTGTTCCCGGCCGCGCTCGCCCTTGCGGCCCTAAGCGGTTTCCATGGCTTTATCCTCGCGTTTTTGGCTATCGTCGCCTCGCTTGCCCTCACGGTTCCCGCTTTCCGCCTTCGGCGCGCGGCGCGCGCGCTTATCATTTCAAAGAGAATTCATCCCCGCTTCGAGCCGGTAGCGATCTCGGGAGAAAGCCTCATCGCGCGCGAATCGAAGGGATATACCCTCGAGGCCGCAACGCTGTTATCCGCCGCGCTTGGGGTTGGCTTACTTCTCCTCCTGACGCCATCCCTTCAAACGGGGGAGAGCCGGGTGTTGTACATACCCGCTCCCGCGCGCTATACTCATCACGCCGGTTTTGGGATTGAAGGGTATAGTGAGCTTCAAGGCTTGCGCAGCCAGACCTCGATTCCCGATCTCGGGGATTTCGTCGCCGCCGAGTGGATTATCCGAACCGCTCCCTGGAGGAGGATACAAGATCCCGTTCAGGCGCCTGAAGCGGGCTCGAGCGCGGATTACGTATGGTACCAGGCCGACGCGGCCGGAATCATCACCGGGAAAAAGCGGACTATGTTCACCTTTAATACCGGTTTCATCAGGAAAACCCTCGATACCGAGGGAACCTTGCTTGAACGGATGCTGCTCCGGCAAAACCGTTTTGTCACCGTTGAATTGACGAGGCTAAAATAACATGATGCGTTTTGTTCGTTTTTCTCGCAGTTTTGAATCGATAGCCTACGAGGCGCCGGAGCTTTCGTTCGTCGGCAACGCGTTCCTTCCCTCGAAGGCATTCGTCCCGCTCCAGCAGAATGACGGAAAGCCCTCGATGCCCGTCGTGACCCCCGGCGAGCGCGTGCGGGAAGGGCAGCTTATCGCGCGCGGGGGGCAGCCGGAGTCGGTACACGTCCACGCGCCGGTTCCCGGCGTCGTGAAGGAGTTCGCGACGATACCGCTGCCGAACGGGAAGATGGGGAAAGCGGCGGTTATCGAGCTTTCGGGTTCGTTCGATATCCTCGGGCGGAAATGCGAGCATTTTCCCTGGAAGTCCGTTCCCGAATCCGAGATTCTCCGCGTCCTCGAGGAAAAGGGCGTCATCAATACCTTCGACGCGCCGAAAGCGCTCGTGCCTGACCTCAGAAAGGCCAAGAAGATAGGGAAGGCCGCCCTAGCGATTCGGCTCTTCGACGCGGACCCCACGTGCCAACTCGAAGCCGCGCTCATGGACAAGAAGCGCGATATGGTTCTCGAGGGCGCCGCCATACTCGCGGCGGCCTGCGATGCCATGGAGGTTTTCCTCATCCATAACGAGAAGAAATGGTCGGGGATTTCGGAAAAATCTCTCGAGGAACTCTTCCAAAAACGAACCTGCCGCATCAGGCGCGCAAGCGCGCGCTATCCCTCGGGCAGCGAGGGGCTCATCCGGTCTCTCGTCGTCGCCGAGAGAAACAAGGCCGAAATCAACAGTAATTGCGTTTACGTCGATACGGTCACGGCACTTTCCGCGTACGACGCGATCGTCACGAACCAACCGGTCGTATGCCGGACGATCGTGGTAACCGGTACCGCGCTCGGCCGTCCCGAGATCCTTACCGTGCGGATCGGAACGCCGATCGGCGACGTCATCGAGGAATGCGGCGGGTTTAAGAGCCCGCCGGGACGGATCGTCGTTAACGGGCTTCTTTCCGGCACGGCCGTCTACGACCTTGATACCCCGGTGACGAAGTACACGAAATCGCTCCATATCATGGACACAGACGCGTGCCCCGACTACGCGGTGACACCCTGCGTCCATTGCGGCCGCTGCCTGCAGGTCTGTCCCGCGAAGATCGATCCCCAGAGAGTCGTCAAGGGCATCGATAAGGCCAAGCATACCCCGCAGCTCATCGAATCCCTGAAGAAATGCCAATACTGCGGGTGCTGCGCCATCGTGTGCCCCTCGCGCATCCCGCTGCATCACCGCATCCGCGAGGCATGCAATAGGCTAACGAAAGGAAACGCACCATGAAAAAGACCGGATGGATCGTCTCTCCCGCGCCGTTTATCCTCACGCGCCCGCCCGTGCTGAAAATGACCCTCATCATCGCGTGCACGCTCATCCCGCAGCTGTGCATGCTCGCCTTCGCGCGCGATTACGCCGCGCTCCTGACGGTCGCCTCGACCCTTTCGGGAAGCGTGCTTGCCGAGGCGGCATATACCCTTCCGACGAAGCGCCGGGCCGTCTTTGACGCGTCCGCGCTCCTTGCCGGGGTTCTCGCCGGGCTCTTACTGCCGTCGGGGATGAATCCCGCCATCTCGCTCATCGTGTCGTTCGTCGGCATCCTGATCGGCCGAAATCTCTTCGGCGGGACTGGCGCCTTCTGGATGAACCCGGTCGCGATAACCGTGGCGATCGCCTACATCGGCAACAGCGCGCTATTCCCCGCGCAGGTCGTCACCGGGGAGGGGATAAAGACCGTCGGCGACGCCTTCGGCGCGTTCAAGCTCGAGAACTTCGCGCAGATACCGAACGACCAAGCGGTTACCGGAGCGGCGAACATGGGCTTTCTCCGTTTATTCGGCATTAAGCTCCCCGAGGGATACGTGACCCTTTTCTGGAATGCGCCGTCTGCGATCCCCGCGTTTCGCTATAACGCGATCACCCTTGCGGCGTCCATCGTGCTCATTGCCACGAACGTCATCGATTGGATCGTCCCGCTCGCGTACCTGGCGACCTACGGCTTGAGCGTGTATTGCTTCTCCCTCATGCCCATCACCGGCGCGCCCGCGTCGGGCGACGTCCTTTTCGCGTTCTTAACGGGCGGAACCCTTTTTATCGCGTTCTACCTCCTTCCCGAGTACTCGACCAACCCGCGAACGCGCGTCGGCAAGGTGATTTCGGGGATTCTCGCGGGGATTCTCGCCTTTTGCGTCGCGGGCCCGGGAGGCTCGCCGGTCGGCGGCGTGTTTACCGTTATCGTCGTTAACGCTATCAATCCGATCATCGAGTACCTTGAAAACCGCTTTATCGCTTCCGCGGGGGATTTTGCATGACCACCACGACAAATAAGCGCGGGGCGCGCCAATACACGCTGACCGCCATCCTTCTTTTTTTCCTTTTCCTCATCCTCACGGGGCTTCAGGTTTTCACGGAACGGAAAGCGACCGATGGCCTTCGCTCGTCGGTCGAAGGGGTGCTCGCGAAATGGAGCATCGCCGCGCCGACGACGGGCGATCCCGTTATCATTCCGCAGGCCGGATGGAATTACCTGAGGGCCTTCGAGGCCAAGGGAAAGGGAAAAACCGACGGGCTTGTCTTCGCGGTGCGCGTCACCGGGAACTCCGGACCCGTAACGGGTATTTTTTACTGGGACAAACGGGCAGGGACCTCGTTTTGCGGCATCGCCGGGATAGAGGGCGCAACCCCCGAGCAGTGCGGGATCACCCCGCGCGTCAGCGAGTATTGGATTCGGACGATCGATAGGGTCTGCGCGGAACGCGCGGCAAAGGGGGAGTCGAAATGAAAAAGAACCCAGTGATATTCCTCTTCGCGCTCTGTCCCCTCGTTCCCGTTTCCGCGCGCTTTGGGTACGCCTTGGTCATGGCGCTCGCGCTGTGCTGGTACTTCCTTACCGGTATCGCCTTTCGCGAACTGGTCAAAAAACTCGACCTTTCCTCGGCGGGTCCGACCGTCGAGCTCGTGGCCCTCGCGTTTTCGGCGACGGTATATTACCTCATTCTGCGTTGGATGATCCCGACCCTCGCGGTTTCGCTCGGGCTCTACGTGTTCGTCTCGGCGTTTTCGTATTTGCTCCTCCTCGGCATCGATACCTTTTCCTCCGATAGCCTCGAGTCGATTCCGCTCATGCAGTTCGTCCCGACGCTCATACTCTTCTCCGCGGTCCGCGAGCTCCTCGGGTTTGGGACGATATCGCTTCCCGTGCCCGAAGGGCTCATGGTCGTTCCCGTCCTTCCGGGATTCTCCTCGTACGGCATCCGTTTCTGGGGGACCACCGGCGGCGCGTTCATTCTGCTCGGCGTCCTTGCCTGGGCGGCAAAGTATTTCCACCGAAGGATCTCTTCGTTCAGGAGGAATGCCTAATGCAGTACGTCGACATACTCTTTTTCTACGCCTTCTCCTGCTCCGTGCTCTGGGCATACGGCATCGGCCTCGAGAAAACCTTCTTCGATTCCCGCAATGGCTCGCGTTTCATGGTTCGCATGCCGATCCTTTTCGCCCAAACCCTTATCGCGGGATTCGCGATCTTCGAGCTCAATTCTCGCGTGCTGTTGCCCCATGGCCTTTTCGTGCTCATCCCTATGGCGACCATTCTCGTCTGCTCGCTCGTTCGCATGGTGATCTCGCTTGCCCTCCCGCCCACGGCGCAGGATTTTTCCACCGGAGAGCGGGTTTTCTTCTTCGGCACCGTCTTTCTCGCGACAAGCGAAGGCGCGTCCCTCGGCAATTCGCTTGCCATCGCGCTTGCGAGCGTTCTCGCGTTTGCCTTCTCGACCGTGCTCCTCTTTTCCGTGCGCGAGCGCATCGCCACGGCGGACGTCCGCGCCGATTGGAAAGGCGCGCCCTTAATCCTCGTGAGTATGGGCCTTCTCGCGATCGGCATGCATTCAGCCGACGTGTCGTGGTGGATCCAGGAGGCCTTTCGATGATTTCGTTTCTCATAACCGCGCTCTTCGTTGCCGTAGCCATCACGCTTGCGACACTGACGCTCTTCTTCGTTTCGGCTATGCACGGCATTAAAAACCGTCAGTCTCCCGAGGAGGGGAAGGGTTCAAAGCGATTACCGACCGAGCCGCTCCAAGGTGCGGGGACGGTTCACGAGAAC
>Ga0116170_10001732_pt1 | contig 21741 bp, 21 predicted proteins | sample AD_JPNHW1_MetaG_FD_89797 | JGI IMG/M metagenome (GOLD analysis project Ga0116170, IMG submission 89797) | Active sludge microbial communities of municipal wastewater-treating anaerobic digesters from Japan - AD_JPNHW1_MetaG | ecosystem: Engineered > Bioreactor > Anaerobic > Digestate | place...
CGTGAGCAAACACTGACAGAAGAGGTCAAGAAACGAGACAGAACTATCGTGAGGCTTAACCGGAAGGCCAAACGAAACCTCTTCGTAGGCGGTCTCTTCGGAGTTGGGTTTACGATGGCAGGTGCGGAGGTAAACAGAGGACGATGACTGGATACTGTAATGTAAAGAAGATCGCATTTGCCGGGACCCACGGAGTAGGCAAAACTACTATCATCAAGTCCCTCGCTGAGAAGATGGAACTGCAGCCTATAAACGTTATCCACGAGGTCGCTTCCAAGGTGTATGAGATGGGCAAGACCGACCCTGCCCTTGCTATAAACCAAGGAGCCACTCTCGAGGCTCAACTGCGTATTATCGGAATGCAGATCGAACAGGAGAATCAGCAGATAGAAGAGATCCATAACTCTGATAATTCTGTTCCAAAGATCCTGCTCTGCGACAGAACAGCGCTCGACGCAGTCGCCTACACGTATGCCAGAACATTCCGGGGCGACAAATATGTCTGGGCACGTGCTCTACCCAAATATCTGTTTGATTGGGCAGTGTCCGCCTTGTCCTGCAGGTACGATGTTGTATTCTACATTCCGATCTCATTCCCATTGGTTGGGGACGGGGTTCGACCTGCAGATCCTGAATTTCAGGAAGAGATTGATGTCCTTATGCAAGACCTGTTCATAAGGAATAAGCTTGCAGGGACAGATCTTCCTGAGATGAAGAAACTAATACGTCATACGGAGATACTGTCTGGGGCAGAAGACAGACGGACCCAGGTTGTTGAGTCAGTGCTTGCACGGATTGAAGCCCAGGACAAATGTACAGCTACAACTCTGCATGCTCGTATGTCAATGCCCCCCCAGAACATGAGGTAGCGCTCATGTACAAGTCAGATGCAGTCAATCAACTGAAAAGAGCAACAGCAGCTTTAGCAAATACTACACGCTACTGAAATTCCTTCAGTTAAAGAGGGCTGACTATTTGTCGGTCCTTTTTTTATCTACGGATTCTCCTTCAGCGACAATTTCTTCAAACCGAAGTAGTTCAGCACCACACTCTGGACACAGTCCTGTAGTGGACTCTACAATAAATCTACATTTTCCGCATACTGTGATCATATTCAATATCCTCTCTAGAGCCATCTCTGCAAGTTTTTCTGTTTGAAATAGTGGACAGGCTGTGAAGTCTGGGACTGATATGCAAATGGAAAGTAACTCAAAAAGGACATCTACTTTATATTCAACATCGTCTGGAATAACGATTTTAGCAAAGCTATCTATTTCTGCTTTAACAGCACGAAGTAGCCTAGAAGTTTTAACTGGAAACTTCTGGTTCTTTTCTGACCATCCGAAAGAAATGTTTATTGATAGTGACTTTATATCCGGGTCTAAGATATGTTCAACGATCGCAATAGGGTCAGCGAGTCCCTTTACATATTTGTCATCAAAATAATGTATCGTTGGATAAAGTCTGAACCCGCTGAGCTCGTTAAACTCTTTTCGAGTCTCTGACATAGTGCCTGTCAAGGGATCAATAAACAGCCTTTTTATCATAAAAAAGTCCTAAAACTCCGGTATAAGTCTTGTATAATACAATCTAGAGACTAGTCCTCTCTAGTTAACATACATAGATATAGATAAGAGATTTGAAGCGAAAAGGCAAGCAGGAGGTGTACCATGTTAAAGGAACTAGAAAGAGTGGAAGCGGCATTTTTTTCCGCATATACGACGCTGCATTTTCGAGAGGATTATCTTGGGAAGGCACAAAGTATCAATGATATCATGATGCTCATGTGCGCTGACGATCTATTTCCAAGGCCAAACAGCAGATTTTTCGATCCTTCTCCAACAAAGCTCAGAAACAAGGTATTCGCTATGTTGGAGCGGATAGCGGAAAATGGTATCCGCGTAGACAATTACGTCTACGAGTTTACTAGGTTCTTAAACCACGATATCGCCAATAACAACTACATCAGGTTAAAGTCCTGTTTAGCGGATGTGCTGTTAAAGGGCCTGGAACTCCAATCTGGAATTGATCTTGGTTGGAAAGACGCCAAGGGAATCCAGGTTGGAAAACCAACAGTTGTTGGGCTTCAGCTGTGCGGAATAGCTTTCCACGGGCTCCCTGCCCTGCCAATCTCTTGTGGAAGACATTTACAGGAGATGGGGCTGGATCGGGTCTACTTCTCGTATGAGGCATCCAGGGGCTTCGGATGTCACTACTATCAGATAGGCGGAACTAAGCCTTGGTATCTGTTTGGTAGAACCTACGAGTGGTTTATAGACCGTTAAAAAAAGACCGGAAAGGCATTTCGCCAATCCGGTCTTATTTTTAGCTGTTACTTATTTTAGGTAGTTGGTTACATCCGAAGAGGTAACCGCACCTTTCTTACGTACGACCTTCACCTTGATAGGAACAATCCGTTCAAAGCGCATGGTAACGTTCTCAGCAAGAATCAGGGCATTAGCACTAATTGAAAACGCGTGGTTCTCAATATAGCACTCTTCCAGGTATACGGCAGCCACATCCTGATCATGGTTGTCCTTCATATACAGAACAATACCGTATGGCTGAGAGAACAGGTCAGAGTTCATATTCAGGAACACGTTATTGTAGCCAGGAAGGTCCTTGATATCTGGAAGATTTTCTTTGAATGAGCTATCCAGGCTAATCGGCTCTGGTCCAAGTGCGGTAGTCTGGTCCTTCTGAAGTTCGCTCAGGACATTTGACTGTTCTCCCGTAGAAAAATCAATCTTTGACTCTGGATAGAATGCATACAGCATTCTGAGCAGGTTGGGGCCCTTATACATGACACGGGCCACATTCATCATTCCAACCGTACGAGAGGCCATCAGGTAGGAGCGCTTAGATCCAATTTCGAAGATCTGCGCCATCTGACGACTCTGCTGGATTGACGCACTATCAATAACACCTATCGGAATAGCGAAGGAACTTTCCAGATCTTCCACACCTTCAGGACCACTTACAAATGCACCGCCGTTGTTGGCGATATCTGCGAGACGAGGTCCGGTAGCACAGATGATACAGGAGTGGGACCCTATAAAGTCCCCTCCAGCTAGATTCTGAGAAACATGCTGATCCTGGAATTTCCAGTTCTGCAGTGAGCTTGATACTTTCTGAGCCATATATAGGTTCTCCTTTGTTCTTTTACTTAGTTGAGTAGGAGGGGAGAGTTACCTCCCCTCCATTGGTCTTAGAGGACAAAGGTCAGTTTGATGTAGTTCAGAGGAATCGGGAGTTTCATGTTGAAACAGGCCGTAACTCGATCTTCCTGCGTTGGGTCTACAAGGAACTGATCTACTGATCCTGAAATAAGCTGTCCTGCCTTCTTCCAGAGCTCAACCAAGGCACCACCGACGCTATACAGGATGCTTAGCGTATCGTCATTGATCAGGTATCTTCCGATGTAGGGCCGGAAGGTGATACGAGCAGTCTTTGCCATGTGGTCAAGGTTCTTGGTGATTGAGTACTCACGGGTCTTGATAGAGGTCATATCAGTCGTAAGCTGGTGTCTGACGCTCAGTGGGGCCATAATGCGGGACTGGATTACAATGGTCGTTCCGCCCTCTGCAATGATGTCCATCTGAGATTCAGTGAAGTAATCATTCGTGAAGAATACTTTTACGAATCCAGCAAACGGTCTGTTGGTGAATCCATCCTGAGGACGCGCCGACTGGGTCGCTCCAGCATAAGCACAAGCGAAGTAGTATCCAGGAACCGGAGTGATCGTAACACCATCATCGCTGACTCCAACAGCCGGGGCGAAGATGTGCGACATTCTGCGATTAAGGAAACCCTTCGAGATGTCCCTATACCAGGTGGCCAGCTCGTATTTGTTGGTGATTACAGGAGTCTCTACACGATATGTAACCGCCGAATCGATAGCCGGGAACTCTCCCAGGTCGAAATCGCTTTCAACAGCATCCCAGATCTGATTAACAACAAGTGACGTCTCGCTGAGGACTGCGGCGACCTTGTAACGGGTCTCTTTGTACTTCGAGAAGGTCGTCTCGTCAACAATCGAATGGTTTACAACAACGAGCTCGTCTTCTCCGCCGATGATCTTGTCACTAAGGAACGTGGCGTCTTCATCGATCAGAGTATTGATCCGGTAGGTTCCAGCGTTCTCGAGGACAAGAACTTCAACGAGGTGCTTGTTTGCATCTACAACACCCGAAGCATTGAAGATATAGATACTCTGGATGTCTCCAGAGAAGCTATGCGAACCGGCAGACGTTACATCAGTGCTCTCGCCGTTACCGTAAGCGATACGGAGAGTCATACCATGAGGGAGGTCTCCGATAAGCGGGTCGGCAGTCGGGAAGTCCACATCGAAGTGGCGCACCTTTATTGCACGATGTCCACCGGTAGGATTTACGTAAGGCACGTGCATCTGAGTTCCACCGTTAATCAGCGACGGATAGAACGTTTCAGTGTTTACAGGTTCAGAAACGTGTTTGATGAAGAACATCTCGCACTTTTCAGCGGATACTGCGGTTGAAGTGAACTTGACCGCGCTGATTGAGTCTCCGGCAGGGGCGGTTATGCTGAGTTTTCCATCGCTGTCAACGCTGACTGCTATGTCGGTCGCAGGCGCACTCGTAAGAGAGTAACTCAGCGAGTAGTCAACGGCAGGTCTGAAGTACACCACAGCGCGCTCGTATCCGGCAGGAGCTGTAACGACCTGCTCAACGCCGCTTCCATCAGCGAGTTTGGAATCATGAACAGTCTGAGTGATGTCAGAGAGTTCTACACCAGAAGCGGCAGTGCTACCAGAAGCCATTGACCAGGCCTTGCTGATAGGATCTTGGCGGCCGAAGTAACCAGACCGAACAACACGGTTATATCTCTGAGTGTTGAACAGCCCGATGCGCTCCATCTTGTTCTCACCAGCGCTCATAACGGTCACGTGCTCAGAGAGCATCTGATGAACGATTGGGTTGGTGGATAGCGGAACGATACAATAGACTTCCTCAGTCTCAAGAAGCTCAAACGCTTTCTGATATGCAGCCGGGCTGTCGTCTTCGGTCATAAGGCCCAGCATAAGATCGTTCGGCCCAAGGGACTGAAGCGATTTCGCCATACCATATGCAAGAGGATTCTTCAGAGAAACAGCTTCTCCAAAGAGAGTCTCGAGTTCAGTCGTCGTGGCTCCGATAGCGAGACGTTCAGTATAGTCTTTTCTGCGGGCCTGTACATTCATATACACGATTCCGCTGTCAGACAGACGTGGGCTGAGTTTGATCGCTTTGGTGTAGTCATCAAGGTCAATGAGTTCCCATCCAAAACTTCCAACGGTGTAGTTGAATCCGGCGATGTCTACACTTCCAAGGTTCGCATCAATGACCAGGGTGTGCGCATCAACTACTTGCTGGATCTCATAGTAGCCCGTCTTAGCGCCAACAAGGATATGCACGTAGTCTCCATCATTGTTTCCTGGGCCTGTGCTTGCCTTAACGCCCAGTTCAACAAAGTCCTGGTTAAGATCCACGAATCGACTGGATGCTCCGATCCAAGATCCACTGTTGCCCTGGGTGCGCACCACAGTCTTTTCAATCGAATGATCGCCAGCGTAATTCTTGATGGTGACTTCGAGAGAACTTTCTATGAGCTCCGCTCCATTGGCCAGTCCGGAAATAGGAAGTTCGACTTCAGCAGCCGAGTACGCGCCGATTCGATGGTCCACGAGATTTTGATAAGATGGACCTACGACTACGCTCTGAAGCGTTGCCCGAAGCACTACAGGGCTGAAGCTTCGAAATTCCTGAAATACTTCAACATCAGGCTTAAAATAAGTGCTAGTCGCCATTGTTAACTCTCCTGATTTATTGGATTACAAATTAGAATTGTAGTTGTTATCTCTATCATATATGGGATATCCATGATCTCAAGTCAAGTAATTACGTGTATTATCCCTTATATTCAGATAATGGGACACAGATATGTGAGTTGTCAGACCCTGCACATGTAGGACAATCCGTGTCAGTTTCAAGGCCGTCACCTTGGTTACAAGCAGAAGATGGAGCTCCAACAAGTCCTCCACCAGTAATAGGATCTGTCGAGATGCCTGTTCCAACATCTGACAGAAGTTTAGAGCCTTCAGTCATTGTGTCGTTGGGGCTTACAAATCCATCAACATCCTTTGATGATGTGCTTCTGGACGCCATGTAGTCTACTGCCCAACTGTACTGGAAAGCATATTGGATAGCGACAGGCACTTCAACAACGCGCATTGTGGAACGTATGTCCTTGGGCTCTTCTTCACCAAGGCTCTTAACAGCCACATCGTGCATGCCCATTCGTCTGAACATGTTTCTGAACTGATGCACAAGAAGGAACACGAGTCCGCCCAGTCTACACGCTTCAAGACCCTCTCTTGACACACAGACAATCTCAAGCATACCTGTTATAAGGTCAGAACGTGTTGAACTACCTGTCATAAGATTACTGGACATTAGTTGATCAATTGTGGTGTTCATAAAGCCTAGAGGTCTACGTCTTACATAGATGATAGGCTTAAAATCTATGGAACCATTATCCAGATTGAATTGGTCACAGATATTGAGTTTCGTAACACTTGCATCATCATCATAGTGAAACTCCCCCAGGTTCTCATTGAAGAGTTTCTGGAGAAATCCTATGAAGATATCTTTTACGAAATCATCTAGGTAAAATTTATCAAGATTCTGAAGATCGATCATTGAGTAGACTCAACTCAAATCAATTTTGGATTTTTCTTTTAGAGTACTGTCAATAAGTGTCTTGTGTTTGTCCAATAGCTTGTACAGAACATTGTTCCTATCTAGGTAACTTACAGTCACCAGTTGGTGTAACAGATGCCCTCTACGTGCGGAGGTTTCAATCGACTCAACCATCCAGAGTCTCATCAGTGACGGCTCTATAATGACATCCTTAGGGGCCACCTCCGGATAGTTACTGATGAACAATCTGGTATCATTCGGTTCAGTCTCTCCCCATTGTGGAAGTGGATTGGTCTTATTATCTGGGGTAAGATTTGCCCAGGTGACAATTGGCGGATAGAACCCGTTATAGAAACCTGTTCCAAAGCAATCGTCGCAGTTGGACGTTCTAGCCCTCTTCTTATCCATATCCCAGCACTCACAGCGGGGGCCCTCATGCTTACGTATGAATATTGCTATCGGAACACCTATCCCGTGGCGTTTGTTCCTCAAGAGGATATCGTTTCTGCGTATAATCTCTAACGCTTCCAGATTCGGTGCGTATCCAAAGGTGTGTCCACTGGAGATTACTTTTTTACCTGACTCTTTGTGTGTTGTTACGATCCTGTAATAGAGACTGTTCCAGAGTCGTTTATACTCGATTGAATCTACGTGTTGAACGTCATCTTCAAACCTGTAGATAGTCTCAAACTCAGACTCCGGAGAAGAGCTTCTCTGCAACTCAAAACTATATGCCCGAAAGTCCTCTAAAGTGGGAACGAACTCCCACTTCAGAAGAATCTTTTCAGGTTTAATCGGGACTACAGAGAGAGTCCTTACAGTAATCATTTGAGTATTTTACCTGCAGCAGAGTCAATAATAGAATAGATTTTATTCTTTATAAACTCTACAGGGCGTTCATGGATGTCCTTTATGATTGAGGCCATGACCGCTCCAGCAGCGTACTGACTGCTTTTTGCAGCAATATCCTCCAGCTTATACTTTTTAATGATGCTGTTTTTCTTTCTGTGAGTTCCCGCAGACTTGTCTATTCCTGCAAGTTTCTCATTTACTGCAGCATCAATATCATTTTCCAGCAGTGTTCTTAGGTTGTCCATATTGGACCTCCAGGATACTTACACCCTGCCCAGGATGCTTCTTGCTATTTCTGACGCCATAGCATCGATGTTTACAGAGCTCTGCTTGGTGTTCTTGCCCGAAGCACCGGCCATCCCATTCATTCCAGGGTTTCCATTACCGGCCATTGAAGGGTCCATGCCCATAGCCGGGTTACTGCTGGCCACAGACATGTCCTGGACCATAGGATCTCCGCCACCCATAATCATCGATCCAAGCATATTGACTGCCTGTCCGAGATCATTGATCTGCGCGTCCTGCATCTGGTCAGTCTGGTCGTTAGCACCAAGCCCTGCACCCATTCCGCCAATCAGGGCACTATCCATGTTATTTTGCATAGCGCCTTGCTGATTAACAGCATTAGCACCGCCGTAACCCATCGCACCACCCAGGAGAGCACCACCAATCATTCCAGGGGTTCCGAGACGTGATCCTGCCATGGCACCCATTCCAGCGCCGCCAATGCCATAGCCAGCCGCTGGAAGCATACCATTGTTTCCAGTCACATAGTCAAAAGCATTGCGAAGAGTGTCTGCAATACCCGCCAGCTTTTCGTTAGCCCGTTTTTCTACTGCATTGTTAATCATGTTCTTCATTTTAAGTCCTGCCCCTTTGCTCATATTGATAGCTTTATCTTCGATAAACTCAGGCATATCAGGAGTTAGTTGTATCCGCCCTTCCATCTGGATAGGGCGAGTCTTGGAGCCAGTAGTGACCGTTTTAGATCCAACAGCCCCAGCACCATTGACGGCATTTCCCTGAAAACTAGGCATAGTCTAACTCCTTAAATCTTTCTAGTACGTCTTCCGACGATGTATATATTCAGGTATTCAGAGGAGAATCCTCCATAACACCCTTCCAGATTGATGTGTTCTTTTAGCCGCATACATTTCTCATTCCACTCCGTGAGCATTCTCTGAAGAGTTCGCTCATACTCTGCGGACTTCTCCTCCACGGAAACCTGCACTCCAGCATCGTTATAGCCGAATGCATTTCTAATATACTTGAATATGGATGACTTGAGGGCGAAGACGGCTCCGCCCTCAATCATCAGTGACATGGAGGGGAATGTTGAAAGTGTGGAGTTTATGGAAATTGGTGTGATTGTGGTGTTATAAGCATCCAACGCCATCAGCAGGCACATCTGAAGTTTGGAGTCGTCAAACTCCTCACCCTCGATGAGGTGATTTATTTCTGCTGTGTCCATTAGGAAGTCTCGCAGTATCATTGCGAGCTTTTCCAATATCTCAAGGTCTAACTTCTGCTGAGGCGTTAGTGTTATTTCCATGGTTATTTATCTTCAGTCTTCTCTGGGGTCGGTTCTGGCGCAACTTCATTCTTCTTGGCGTTAGCCTTGCGCTTGTTTTCCTCTTTAACCATGAGGCCCATTTTCTCTGTATGTTCAACAGTTTTCTTTTCTACAGGTGCTTCGTCTTTAACAGGTTCTTCCGCTTTTGGAAGTGGGGTTACAGCAACTGCTGGGACTGGCTTTTCCATTCCTGCGAATATAACAAGGCCAGCATCCAGCACGGCATCAAGGCCATGTGCTTTGGCATACTCGAGCTCTTCCGGACTGAGGGTAAGGCCATGAGGGTTTACCTTTGAGTAGTCCCGCATTTCAATGGCTGCTTTCGGAAGACACACGATTGCGCCGTAGCTTGCTTTACCCTTCTCCGTAATCTTTATGATAGTGTTAGACATTAAATTCCTCCAAAGTTGTTATTAGATCCAAGAACAATTTAACCTATTAAGAGCTAACAGTCAATATTCTTAGAGTTTGTTTGACCGCTGAGTAGATATAGTCTTGTCTTTATGGTCAATGGCCCGGACTAGCGTTGTGCATAAGATCCCTTAATAAAAACAGGGGACAGGGATTACTCCCTATCCCCTGCTAGAGGTAGACTAGACTTAGCTGATGGTGAGCTTGGCTACCGCGCGAGTGTTACCGATACCAGCTCCAAGGTATTCCCAACCCTTGAAGAAGATGTTCTCGGCTTCACTGTTGACCCAGAACTTCGCATCTTCGAGTGTAAACGAGAAACCCAGATACTCAGGAGAGGTGAAGGCCCAGACAACGTTATGAGGAACGAGGTCTTCCTTGAGGGTCACGAATACCTTGCGGCCCAGAAGAGTCTCTTCCTTGTAACCGAAGCGAGCAACATCCCAGGCACCGATATCGAACACTTCGTTACCCTGAGTCGCCCAATCATTCCAGGTCGTCTTGGACATCAGGTAGCAAGAGGTTTCGAGCTCGTCGCCGTCGAGAGCGTTGTTAAGCACATTGAGCGCCTGCTTGTCGATCTTATGCGAGGCGGTGGTGACAGAAAGGTTCTTGCCACCAGGACGACTGACAATATCCTGGCACTGGGCCATGAAGTTGACATCCTCTTCCTTCATCATCATCTTGACGATGTCTTCCTCAAGAAGAGCGGTCAGAGGCATTTCGTAAGCAAGAAGCTCAGCTTCGGTCTTCTGATACATCGGGCTGGCGATTTTGTAGAACCCGATCTCCATGCGGCTGCCCTTGATGTACTTCTGGTTCGGGCGTCCACGGAAGGTCAGAGAAACCGCTTCAGCGTAGGGGGCGATATCCTTCATGATGACCAGGGTATCGTGATTGAGCGAGCGCTGACAATCTTCCTTGGTTACTGGAACCGGAGGAAGGATCTTGCGAGAGAACGGCGCTTCGCGGATGCGTAGTTTGAGGTAAAGTTCGCCAGCCTGCGCAAGCTTCGTGTTATCCCGACCACGAGCAGCTTCCACAAACAGCTGGTTCAGGTATTTGGTATCGACATCGTATGCCATAATAGTTAATGCTCCTTCTGTTTATTTGGACGCTATTAGCGGATCAGTTCGAAGTGCATGAAGCCTTCGGCGTCAGCGGACGGAGAAAGGAATACAAACGCTTTAACAACATCGGACGGAGCAGCGATTGCGAACTTCACAATACCGTCAGTGTCTTTCTTGATGGTAAGCTTGGTTCCGGCGACCATGGCAGGACCTTCAGCTTCGATGAACCAGTCGGTGCGACCACGAACACCTGCGCCGCTTACGACAGTCATCTTGCCCACAGCCTTCGAATCCGTGCGACCCTTCTCCATGAACAGCATCTTCGAAAGGTTCGACGCCGGGTCTACGTTAGCCGTAGCAGAAGCGCTCATCGTCCATTCCTGGGCGGCATTGCCAACGGGAGTCAGCCACTGACCCTCGTCATATACATCAGTCTTTGAACGATCCTGCAGCTTGACATCTTCCATGTCAGCCATATTGAAACGATAGAGATCTAGCATAGTAGGAATTCCTCCTTATTTCTTTTTACCAAGTAGAATGTCTTGAATACGTTTGAGTGGGTCCTTGTCTGCCTCATTGTCATCAAGATCCCCGAGTGACGCTACCTTTTTAGTGAGGTCAAGTTCCATTGCTTTCTCAACAACAGTCAGATCCTCATTTTTAAGTGAAGCAGCCTTCTCGTTAATATCTTTAATGACATCTTCATCCAGAGTCAACTGAAGCGCAATCTTTTTTGCTCTAGCTTCCTTCTCACTAGAGGCGATACGTTCATTCAGCTCTGCGATCTTAGCTTTCAGAATGTCAGCTTCAGACTCGAATTTGCGAAGTTGGGCAGATGCTGTTTTAAGAGCTTTCTGTATTACTGGATCTTTCATAGTGCACCTCCCAAAGTTGAGTCCACGTTAGATCAGATTGCGGCTAGCAAGGAGCTGAAGAGCAGCAAATACCTGAGGGTCATTGTCGCGAATCGCGGCAAGTTTCGCCATGGTGCTGTTGTTTACGCCGGCAGTCTTCTCAGTGTTGCGCTTGTTAAGAATAGCCTGAGCGATCTTGGCGGGGGCATTCTTAGCCTGCTCAGCGATAAGAGCATTGGCAACCTTCTCACGAACGATCTTGTCAGACTCGACTTCTACGACATACTCGTAACCGATGCTGGCAAGCTTCTGGAGAACAGCGGCTTCCTGGGCAGTGTAGGTAACGGATGCGGTCTTGAGAGGCTCTGCAAATCCACCACCAACAGCGTTAACCGGTTCATCGGCAATAAGATCGCCACGGCCTTCAACGCCCTTGTTGTTCGCTTCAGCATTTCCATTAGCAGCTGATGCTACTGCATCGCCGGAGACGATCTGGTCGGTAGCACGCGCAGCATTGGTAGCAGCGCCATCATTCTTAGCGCCTTCATTAACTACCGAACCCTGCGTATTGGGGCCACTGTCCACTGCAACCTTCTCCAGGTTCCGAACAACGGCAGCCGCGATCTTGTTAATCTGGTCCTGTGTGAGCTTCATTGAAGCCTCCTTTTCTTCGCCCTCGTCAGACTCTTCATCCTTCTTGGACTTTTCGTCTTCCTTGGCCTTTTCTTCTTCTGACTTTTCCTTAAAAGGAAATTCCTCGCCTTTGCCCATGTCTTCGGCCAGCTTATCAAGCACACCAGCGAGAACGTTTTTTTCAGTCGGTTTGGCGCTAGCAGTCTTGGTGAGGTTGGACTCGAGAGCACTGACTTCAGCCAGTAGATCAGACAATTTGACGGTCATATAAGAGCTCCTTTCACTAATGTGAAATAGTTTAACTTGGTCTCAAGAGTATGTATATCAAGCATACTACTCAGTGTCAACAACTATTCTCAATAAAACTTAAATAGGACATCGCTAAACGCTCTATCAAAGTCCTCCTTATTAGACGAATACATACTGTTTATCGGCATCTTCAGCTTTTTTTCTGCTGTTTTGACATATTCAGCAATTTTAGTTTTAGCTGCCGCATATTTAAGAACCATAGCTAAAGAAATAGGGAAGGTTAGTTCCTGCTTGGACAGTATCCCTGGCTCATACTTGCCAGTCATATTAGCCTCTTCTATAGCGCTCTCTTTAGCTTTACTGGATATTATCTTGGACGCACCGTAAGCTAGTGGAATAGCCATCAAGGATTTAAGCCCCAAACGAGGAAACTCTTCTATACCTGCTACTCTAACTCCAGCTGACCTGGACTGGGCCATTCCAAGAGCAGATCTAAGTGCGGCTTCAACAACAGCCGGATCTTTATCCGAAGGAAACATCATCTGCTGTGAAGGTGCATTGATCCTCTCTTCCATAGAGGACAAGCCACTTGCAAGGATAGGTCCTCCTATTAGCGAAGCCAACGCAGTCCCTCCAAGCAGACTCGGAGTTATTTGTTTACCAAGCATACTGTTGAAAGCTGCTATTATAGATCCTAGCGCGAGAAAGGTCTTTATAGCCCCAGCAGGGTCATTCAGGAAGGTTGGAAGTGCTTGTGCAATTTCTTTCTCTCCACGAAGTTCCCTGTAAGAGTCAGACACTGGAACCTGTACCAACGAGCTCTGTTTAATATATGGAGCTGAGGATATTTTTATTACTATTCTTTTAACATTCTCAGGCTCCATGCTGCGGCACTGGCACATGTCAGGGCCGAGGTCATTCATGCAGGAAGGATCTCCTACAGAGGACAACAGTCTGGACAATGCAGGAGTAGGGTCATTAAATAGACTCAACTTACGTTCATCCAACATGTCAGCAAGGTCATTTTTACCAGAAGCTACAAGCACAATACGCTGAGCTTCGTTTGGTTTGAGCATGATCTTGTTTTCAATAAACCCTTTCAGCGTTGAGAGAGGGTCGCTGGAAGACTCACCTATTCTGTTGAGTGTCTCTGTTGGGATGTTTCCAAGCGCAGAGTTGAACTCGTCAAAAATAGTGTTGAACGTTTTCTCTAGTTCAGCATAGCCTTCGTTGTTGTTTACCTCTTTGTCATATTTTTGAGTGTCTATGGTTCCCACTTCTGCGACTGCTTCTTTGCTCATGCCCTCTTCCAAAGCACGTTCTGACGCACTCTTGGTGAAAGCACTACGTCTATCCGCTATCTTAATAAGCACCCTTGCGGTAGGATCGGCAGGGATGGTGACAATGGATATGTCAAAGAAAGTCGGCTCCATATTGATAGCAAATGCTTTACGCCCATCAGGGAGCTGTCTTCCAAGACCGGGTGAGTCCTTCAGACATTTGCAATACACATCCGGGCTTTTGGCACGATGCCCACAAATGCTGCACTGATCATCAGGGACTCTGCACCCCATTGAAACAGTGACCAGATCGCCATTTGCAATCTTGTCTGCCCATTTCTTTTCAAGCTTACTCGTATCATATTCGATGACGAGCTCGACCCTATGCATAACAGGATTATAGTCAGAAAACAGAACATTCCCGTAGCACTTGTTAGGGTCTTTGTTTAGATGGTACATGAACGGCTTACCGTCTGTAACGAAAGTATTGTGGTACTTTTTAAGTGCTTCCTCGGGGAAGTAGTCTCCGTTCCTGTTACAGCCGTAATACTCTCCAGCACCCATAGCATTTACGAGTGCATAGACCTTGTCTTTTGCCGCTTTGATACTTGTAATGTACTCTCGAATTCTTGGCGTGAAAGACAGGCCGCTTGCAGTTTTCACCAACGTCTCATTGCGGACACCAGGGGACACCGGCACAAAGGCAGGTTCCCCTGAGTCCAGCAAGGAGCTATAATCGAGAATCTTTACGAAATCAGACATTAGCTATTTTCTCCACCGTTGTTGAGGAACCCAACACCGGCACGGAATCCTTCTGTGCCAAGAGAAGCTATCATCTTGCTAAGGTCACTTGCACCGGATGAAGATCTTCCACGATTCTCTGCTTCCATAAGCTGAGATGCTACATTGTGATCAATTCCGCGAACTCCGTAGTTGAGCATATTCTCAACGAACTGTCCCGCAACAAGAGGATTGATAGTCAGTTTGGGGGCGTAGTCATTGAGCACGCCCCAATATTTATCAACCGTCTCACGAGGAACTTCCTTCAGCTGAGGGAACTCTTCGAACATCTGTTCGTACGCGGCACTGCGCTTATACGCCTCTGAAGCCTTATCATACAGTCCAGAAGCCATAGTACCGCCCAGAAGGCCAAGGCCGGCCACCTGAAGGCCCGGAATGGCATTAGCAGCAAGCTCATTCATCCAGCTAGTAGGAGCCGCTCCAGCAGTCTTTTCAGTGGAAGAATATTCAGACGCAAGCTTTGAGAAAAACTTAACATCTTCATTGTCCACATTAACGCCAAGATTCGCTCTTACAGAAGCGGTTTTGCTCATCTTGGCGTCTCTTATCTTGTTAACAAGCACGTCTTTAAGTGATCTCATTGCTCTCTTCTCCACAGTTGTTTGATTTAGTGCTCCAAACTTAAAGCTTTCTGGTGAACGTAGTCCTGGAGCTGACTTTATAGATGCTTTGGGTGCTAGTGCTTCAAGAGCCCCTAATGTAGCACCGATTCCACCCATAATAGCATTACCCTTTAAGCTGGAAAACATCCAGTCAATCCCTTTACCGGCTCTCCCAAGGAATCTAGACCCCTCACGCCCAATCGAGGTCGCTAGACCAGGCTTTACAGTCTTAAACTTGCTCCTGACTCCATGAAAAGGTGCAAGATCAGCAGAATAGCCGATCTCGCTAGCTCCTCTTAGACTATTGGAAAGCTCTGCAGGTGTTGGTATCTGCGCGAGTTTCTCTAAGAGAACCTCAAAGTCATTTCTCATTATCGAACTTCTCCGAGATTACTTTGCTGTTCAGCATCTCGACCTTTTTAGCGATATAGTCCTTGGCACGTTCGCCCTGCGGTACCATTTCCTGATTATGGAGAACGGTGTCAAGGTGCTTCAGCACTGCATGGTTCTTGTTTATAGTAGACGTTTCAAGTTTTCCGCCTTCGGCATCCTCTGTATATGTCTTTGCGTGTTTTGCAAATATGATCCCATTGTGCTCAAGATCCGACATGATCCGAGTGAAGATCTCTCTAACTTCAGCAGTCTTCTTTGGGTATGTCGCAATCGCCGCAGCGTAAGCAGTCGCTATATTCTCACCATTAAGCGCGGCCACCTTCAGCATGTCTTTAAGCTTCAGTTCAGCTTCTTTAGCTGAAACCTTTGACTCGAAGATAGCAGAATCAATCTCTCGTGCATAGTAGTCGAGCCTGTTCGCAAGCTTCAAAATTGCGAGCTTGGATACAGGTGCTTCCTCATTATGAGCAGCAGCGAACTTCTCAAATGCGACGTTAAGAAGTCTAGCTTCTTTCTTTGTTTTGGACTCTACGGCAGCACCCTCTGGGAGCAGGTCTTTAATGCTCTCAACCGGAGTTGAATACTCATCAAGAAGCATAGACTCAGGCTGGTTTATAGTGGATGCAATTTTATCCTGGTCAGCAACATCGAATGTGAAATCGCCATTCTTAGAGCGGTCCCACATCGCATTGTAGGTATCAAGGTTTGCTTGTTCGCAGATGCGAGCAACCTGATGCCCGTTCATGTCGCGTTCAGAAGCTATCTTGGCGATAGTGTCATTAAGCGGCACCTTGTCTTCCAGGTACTTTTTGCTGGCTTCTTTAGCCATCATTTTAAGCTCTAGTTCAGATATCGTCATAAGACAGCTCCATAAATTAGTCTACTAAGGAATAGCCTATAGCAGAGAGATTGTCAACTACTATGCACTCTTCAGTATATAGTCAGCCGTCATCTTACACATCATATATGCATGGAAAGAGTCATCTGGAAGGACGTGGTTATAAAACATATTACCACCATCCCCTCTATAGTCAACACAAATGGTCAGGAAGTCACAGGCAAACTCTTTGAATGCTTCGTAGTTGAAAAACTTTGCCTTTTTATTCTTGATCTCAACGAACCGGTCAGTCATGCACTCTGTTCTATTGAACAGCATTCTGTTTGCTTCAGGTATCCACTTCGCAGAAACGCGTAGTGCGTCGTTTGCCTGCCACTCAATTATTCGATCTGTTCCAAGGCGATCTCTCAGTATAGCGTTGTGCATAAAGCCGCCGCCAAAGTCTACACCTACTGCGGTTACTCCAAGGCGCTGTGCTGTTCTAGCTACCTCCGCTACCTGATGCTGCGGATCTGACTCCATACCAGAGAAGCGCTTCATTGCTAGAAGTTCGAATACACCATCCCAGTCATATCTTCCAAGACACATTACTGTGTATCCAGTTGGCTTCTCTCCACGTTGCGATCTGATAGATACATCTCCGTGGCCCCAGTCAACAGCTAAGAAGAGATGACTTCCCTCATTGTCTGGCCGTCTTGCAAACTTGTTTTCAGTCTCTCTGCATATTTCCCTAAGTTCAGTTTCAGTCACAGGGTTGGCGCTATTGTCATAGGGAAGCGCCATAACCTCATTCATGAACTTGGCTGTGGAATAGGTCTGCATCTTCTCAATAATGCGGTCCCAAGGAGCTACAGGAGACAGCACCTGGGGCACTCTGAACCCGACAAGGAATACACCATTACCAAGTTCTTTGCGTGATATCCACTGGCCTTGAGAATTTCTAGGCAGGTCTTTTTTACACTTTTTGCATATCAAACCTTTCGGCCCGATATTCTCAATCATTATGATATTCCAGCAGTTGCAGTGAGGACATTTAAGCACCCACTCATTCTGCGTGGACTGTGCCCATTTCTGGCCGAGAGTATTGTTTATTGTCTTCGGTGTCCCTGCATAGGTTCTCCACTGGAACTTTGATCCTGACAGGCACTCTTCTATAACAGGAACATTTGACATGATAACGTCTTGTATCTCATCGATACAGACGTGATCTGCAGATATTCCTCGGATGGCATCCGCTGTATGAAACGCGTACTTGAGAGAGATCTCGGACCCATTCTTAAATGTGCGTTTACTTACATTGTCTATGCAGTCTTTATCTGTGTATAGCCCCTTAAATATAGGGCTATACTTGATAAAGGGTGCAAGTTTGGAATTTGAGAACTCTGACGTCTGGTCCTGTCGTGGAGACACATACAGTGTTCTAAAGAACTCTCTTAATGCAGAATCCATTAGACTGTCTGACGCTATCGTAGTGCTCTTGGCATACTGACGCCCCATCATAAGCAGTCTCTTGTGTTCTTCGAGGTCGTAGATATCTACAAGAGGCTCCCTGCCTATGAGAGAATAAGGGGCGTTATCCAGTCTAAGCAATGCCTGTACTAACTCAGATTTTTTACAACGAATTGATCGCATTTATAGGACCTCGCCGTCTACAGTGTCCTTCATAGGGATAGTTGACTGGCTGCGCTTTTCCAACTCATACTGCAATTGCTCAAGTAGGTTGACATCTGCCTTCTTAAATAGCTTGTCGTACTTCTCAGCAGCACGCATTGCCAACCCGGCCCATTGCGACACCTTTCCGAAGTCATCAGGACTGCCTTCCTTGACAGAAGTCCGGAACTTGATAAACGCCTCATTCATAACCTCTTTGAGAATAGCCTCAAAGGTGAGGACGTTTTCCCCAATGTATTTCCATTGGACAACGTCTTTCTTTCTGTGGAACGCTTCAAGCAGGGCCACTCTTGATTTACTCGAGTCCATGTTGGTTATGAAATGAAACAACTCTAGCCGACTCATTCGGGATACATTCCAGAAGTACTTGGTATACATCTGGAGCCCTTCCAGAGTTATTCGTGCAGAGTAGCGTGTATTCATGACTTCTAGTATTTCAGCAAGCTGCATGTCATAGACCAGCAGCGACTGAATAGCCACTCTGACCTCTGCATCACTTATTATATAAAGAGCTTCGTCCCATGCGGGCACTCTCTTCTGGAGTAACACAGGTGTTGCCTCAGCGATGTCCAGGACTCCAAGACACTCCAGATTCTTTTCGATAGCAGGGATATATTTCTGGTTGTTACTGCCGAGAGTTATTTGCCCTACAAGAGCTTTAGGAAGAAGTCCTAAGACTTCCTCCTTCTTCTCGGTTATTTCTGTATCTAACGGGCTGAAACCGCAGAGGCTCTTTAATTTTCTACCTATGGTTACATTATCAAATCCTCTAACAATCAGCAGTGTTAGGTAGTGTTCATATGGGTATATCATTCGGACGTTTCTGGATTACAACGTGCTATCCAGCTCCTTTGTGATCGAATGTAAAGATACAAGAGTGTCTTTAACATCCTCTTCATTAACGATGTTGTTGCCGAGTCTCGTTGACATCAACAGCTTTGCAAGAGTCTCCTCGGTTTCCCTCATCTGTGGAACAGCCGCCTTGAACTCAGATAGATTCTCAGGTGTAATATAGTTCAAGGAAAGGACAGTATTGATATCCTCTTCATCTTCCATGATTGCGGCTACCTTGATAGTGGACGCGATCTTTGGACTCTTTATAGCCGCAGCCCTCTTGGTATTGAGCTCTGCACCCTCTTTAAGGCCGTACTTCATGGGAGCAACCATATCAATGATCTTCACCATTCCGGATGCAAGCTTCACCAGAGAATTCATGACGCCAGAGCCCTCACCTTTGCGCAGTAGAAGCATGACTTCTGCCTCTGATCGAATAGCAGGTTCTTTTCCAGCCATCTTAACAGCGTAGGTGCTAGGACTGGTTTTCCATATCTTGGCAGTAGCGAGTTTAGAGCTCTTATTGCTGGCCATCTTGTTTAGTGCGTATGAGCTTCTGAAATCCTCGGCGCTATTAACAAGCTCGACCTTTTTGTTTGGAAGACTATACACGATGTAATCGTTTGGGAGATACCAGGCAGAAGCGGACTTGCTGACCATGATATCCTCTGGAATGATCTTGGCCTTCACAGGACACTCAAAGGGCTCTCCTGTAAGAATGAAAGCGGTCTTTCCAAAGTCAGTCGTTCCATTTATCACGGTTGCATTTTTCTGATGATTGACACTTGATACCTTGAACAGTGGCATCGAGGTCACAGGCGCATCCTCAGATGAGTTATCAGGCACAGGGACAGCAATAGTGTCTCCTGATTGAATATTACTTGCGAGCTTAACGAACTTCCCCATGAAGTCCTTGCTGTATTCCGACGCTGTCTTTACTCCTGCTACCTTGTCCTGGAGTGCATAAGAGTCGTCTCCAAGGATAACCAGCATCTGATCTTTAAGTGAGTCTTTAACAGTAGCAACAGCATAACCCTGCTTGATATGACCAACGTCATGTCTTGGATAGAACTTATACATGCCTGCAGTCTTAACAAGTGAGATACCCTCAGCTATCCCTTTAGAGGGCTCCTGTGAGTCGTCCCAGCTCGTGGCGACCTTATTGACCAGGAGGTCTTTAACAATGCGACCACAGTCAAGCCCTGCTTCCTTGAGACCCTGCGCGAGCTCGTTGCCTTCCAGAACAATTTCGGAGGCTTCAGTTGCGATAGCATCTGCATACTTAACAGAAAAGCGACCCTTGCCCAGTGAAACTATTACACTGTCCGTTTCCTTGAAAGGATTTACTGCAGCGCGTTTCTCAACGTAAGGCGTTTCAAGAGTCTTTACGATGGCTTCTCTGGCGACCTTGTTATGTGCGAGTTTCTTTATGACACCAGGAGTGCCTTGGATAGCCGAAACGATCTGTTCAGTCATCTTTGGATTAAGCGAGGACATCTTATTTGCTACCGAAGAGATCATCCCCGTTCCAGTGCCGTGGCTGCCAGGAGGCATGATATTGGTAGGCATTCTATTCGTAGCAGTAGGAGGAATATCCTCATCAGCCACAAGGTCGGTACCAATCTGGGCACTTGTCAAAATGGCAGAGAGAGTTTCCATGTCCATGGGATACCACTTGCCCTTGTAGATAAACAGGTCTGTGGGACTCATCTGTTTTGCTTTGACAATAACAGGAATGACAATGTCATCATCAGGGGTTTTTACGACATAGCTACCCTTTGCATACATCTTGTCCTTGTCCAGAGCATCCATATAAAGCTGGCCCTGAACCTCACCCAGCAAAGGAACAGATGAGATGATAGCACTCTGTATCTCCAAAGGCCAAGAATTGAGGTCCTCGGATAGTTCCACCTCAGATGAGCAGATACTGGTAGGATCGTCTGGAATAAAAAGATTTTCTAACATTGTGCTGTCTCCTGTTAATTACGGCTGAGTGAATGGAACATCAGCGGCTCTGGCTTCTGCCATCAGGCGTCTGACAATCGGGCTGTAAGTTTGGGCTTCAATCATATCATTAACCAGATCCGGTTCTGACCGTGACAGTGAGTTAACCATATCACTAAGTCGGCTCTTACGGAAGGGGGTAATGAAATTTGGAAGAAGTTTCATTCTGGAATCATATCTGCGCATCTGGTCAGCAGCCAGGTTTTCAAGCTCAAGTCCTTTGTGGAGGCGGTCAAGCTCTGTTGCCACGTCCTCGTTACGCTTAAGGTTGATGGACTTTTTTCCGGCGAACCGGTCCAGGACCTTGTATGCTTCTTCTATCGAAGTGGGCTTGGCCATACCAAGTTCTTTTGAGATGATAGGGGCAAACGCAGGATCTGTCAGCATATCAGCAAAACGCATTCTGCTGACTACGTCTTTGTTGCGCATATCCCCCGGGAGCATCTCTCGGATCTTTCCAAGGATGCCTGTATTACCAAAACTATCCCAGTAGGCGGCGTCCTCTACGGTATGGTTATAACGCGATCCCGTAGGCCCAAACTTTCCAAGAACGCCTTTGATTTTATTTTTGGTGTCGTCTATTTTCTTACCGATTTGTTCTGACGGGATATATCCGCCACGCCCATAGTTGGGCATGTATTTTCCATTGGCTGAGAGCCCTGTGGTAATGTTACCTTCAATCCTACTAAGGATATCATCAAGCATGCCTTGGTCTTTGAGCATTGGCATTGCCTGGTCAATATCAGCGAGGCCGATAGCTTTCTTATTTTTAAGAGTCTCAAGGAGCTGAGACTTTCCAGGAATGTTCCGAAGCTTATTAACAGCTCCTACAGAACCGCCAGCAGCAGCTCCAAGAGCAATACTTCTAAGCCTGTCCGCCCATCCGCCTTTGTGAGTGCGTGTTCCGAAAATAGGGTTGTCATACTCTTCGTCTGTGGGAACCACTGCTCCAACGCCTCC
>Ga0116170_10001733_pt1 | contig 21737 bp, 20 predicted proteins | sample AD_JPNHW1_MetaG_FD_89797 | JGI IMG/M metagenome (GOLD analysis project Ga0116170, IMG submission 89797) | Active sludge microbial communities of municipal wastewater-treating anaerobic digesters from Japan - AD_JPNHW1_MetaG | ecosystem: Engineered > Bioreactor > Anaerobic > Digestate | place...
ACGGTCACTGCGCGACCCTTTGCCACCGTACCCATAAAATCCGTGGGAGCGCCGCCTGGCAAAGGGTTGCGGCAGTCCGCCTTAATATCTTGAAAGGTTTGCCCGAAGGGTGGAAATAGTTTCCAAACAAATTTCAGGTATTCTCTAACAAAACAACAGAATATTACTTCCCAGAGGCAGATTGCCGCGCCCCCTTTCTGTAGTTCTTTGTTTCGCGTGAGGTTGACAACGGGGGCTCATACTAATGACGAATCGCACGTCATCGCGAGCTTGCGAAGCGATCTCCCGGGTGGCACACCTCAGATTCTCTGTCCGTTGTCGGATTCATTGGCAAACTCTCGAATTCCACCAAATCCTAAGGGAAACAAATCTTGCATTTAGTAATAATCACCCTGTTTGGAGAGAAGCTTTTCTCCATATCTTCGATAACTGAAAAGGGCCCATGCCATTGACCGTGCTCAACATTGTGCGTGCCGTGAATTCCTTTGCCGGAATTGCAGAAACTGCATTCGGCCTTGTGAATCCTGGCTGTGTGCCCGTTCGCCACCCAATTTTCGTAAACATAATACAGCTGCTTGTTTTGCATTATGATCTGCCTCACTTATTCATCCCAGAAAGCTCAGAGCTGACCTGTTCCAACGGGATGCTCAGGCGTAAAAACCGGCTGCCCGTTGAATTCGCGCACATCGGAAAGCTGGCCCAGGCGGGTCTTATCCCTCAGGGAGGTCAGGATCTCCTCGGAAATCTGCCGGCTGGCGCGCACGGAATCCCCGATGAAGCCGATGATGATGAGGATGATGCCCACAATGGTAAGCATGCCGCCAATCGTGACGGATTGCAGCAGCCGCCCGGCCGTATTGGTGATGAAATAATAAATCAAAAAGCGCAGCAGCAGCGCCAGGCCAGCCGCCAGAAAGACCGCGCCCAGCGACACGAAAGTGCGCAGCGGCTGGTAAAGCACATAAGAGCGCACAATCACGCCGCTTTGCTTCCAGATGAAGTGCAGCAAACCCTTATGCAGCCGCGATTCGCGCAGGTTCGGGTTGGTCTTAATCGGGATGTGCGCGATTTTCATCTGGCTCTTGCCGGCCTGCACCAGCGTCTCGAGCGTGTAGGAATAGGGGTTGAACACCTGCAGCGGCAGGGCGGCATAGCGCGAGTACGCCCTGAAGCCGCTGACGGTATCCGGCACGTTCGTTCCGGAGACTTTGCGGGCAATCCAACTGCCAAATGCTTCCATCCTGCGTTTTAGCGGGGAAAAATGCGCGTTTTGCGCCGGATTCCGGTCGCCAATCACCAGGTCAGCGGAATCATCCAGAATCGGCTGAATTAGGCGCTGAATCTCCCCGCCCACGTATTGATTGTCAGCGTCTGTATTGACAATGATATCCGCGCCGAGCGCCAGCGCGAATTGGATGCCGGAGATGAAGGCGCGCGAAAGCCCGCGGTTGCGCCGGTGGCGGATGACCGCGTCCGCTCCGTTTTCCAGCGCCGCGCTGGCGGTCCCGTCCGTGGAGCCGTCGTCAATGACGACGACCAACACTTCGTCAATCCCTTCGTAGCGGCGGGGAATATCCGCCAATGTGCCGGCGATGTTTTCAGCTTCGTTATATGCAGGGATTTGGATGACCAGTTTTTTCACCGCGAACTCCTTGGAAAGCACAATTCGTGTGCGCAGTTTACTTCCCAGGCTAATTTTATCATCCTTACCCGGCATAGTTCTGCAGGCCGTCGGCAGCGCTTCTTCCCCACTATTTTCCCGGGAGTGGATTTCCCTCTCAAAAACTGCCTCGTAAAATTGTGGTATATATGAAATATGCCCCGCCGTAAAGTCTTTCGCTTGCTCCTGGTGCCGCTGCTGCTGCTTTCATTCGCTTGGCTGCCGGCCCAAAAAGCCGCGGCGAAGGCCGAGCCCATGCCGCTGGCCGACGTCTCCGCGGGGGACTTGATTGCAGCGATGAACACCCTGCGCATGGCGAACGGACTTACCGCGCTTATCGAAGACCCGATTATCGATGCGGTGGCGCAGAGCACCGCCCAGATTATGGCGGATCAACTGCTCTCCTGGCATATTGGCGACGTGAAAGGGCGCATCGCCGCTGCCGGCTACGGCGGCGGGGGCACAGTTTGGGCAACGGAAAACTTTGCCATCGGCTACAACGCCGGCATCGATGAAATCATGCTCATGTGGGCGGACCCCGACCATATGCGCCCCGCCACCCAGTCCTACTACTGTAATGTCGGCGCGGGGGTCGCGCGGGCCTCGAACGGCTCCACTTATTACATCCTGCAGGCGGCCTACGTCTCCGGCAAGGAATGCGGCACCTACACCTCCCCAGGCGGTCCAGTGGACGGGGGCGGCGGGTACGGTATCATCGTGCCGGTCGCGCTTGCCGAGCCGGATGCCAGCGGGCGCATCGTGCACGAAGTCCAGTCCGGTCAGAGCTTCTGGGCTATCGCGGTGGCGTACCAGGTCACCATCAAGGAAATCCTGCTGTGGAACAACCTGCCGGAAGGCGCCACCCTCCAGGTCGGGCAGCTGCTGGTCATCCCCAACCCCAACGCGCCGGGCTACCAGACGCCCACGCCGGTAGGATACTTCAGCGCCAACCCGCCCGGGCCGGACGGGAAAATTACGCACACCGTAGGAGCTTACCAAAACCTGACCCTGATCAGCCAGGTCTACGGCGTGAGCATCGAGCGCATTCTGGCGCTGAACAGCCTGACGATTGACATGCCGCTCCAAATCGGCCAAATTCTACTGATTGACCCGGGCAACGTCACGCCCACCCCCACGCCCAGGCCGCTTTCCCCGTTGGAGATGCTGACCCCCGCCGCGGACGGCAAGTATTATCACACCGTCGGGGAGGGGCAGAACTTTAGCTGGATTGCCCGATACTACGGCATCGCGCTGGAAGACCTGCTGCGCTGGAACAACCTGACCGTTAACTACACGCTGTGGGCCGGGGAAAAACTGCTCCTGAACGTCACCCCGCCCGCCACGATGACCCCAACACCCCCGCCAGTCACCCCGACGCATCTTCCCACCCCTACCACACAAGCCGCGCCCACGCGCACGCCGCTGCCAAGCCCGACGCCCACGGCAACCGCCGCAGCGGGCGTATGGGAACAAATTTCTGGCGCGAGACCGCTCTGGCTGATAGCGGCGGCAGCGCTGCTGGCAGGCGCGGTCGGGCTGCTGCTTTCTGCGGAGCACAAAAGGAAAGCAGCTGGAAAAGACCAGGCTGGGGAACCAAAGGAAGAAGCCTCTGACAGGCATAGCAGGGACGGCTAAGCTCGGGCGGCGTCGGAACTGCCAGCAGGAGCAGCCGCGGTTGCCGGTTGTTGGACAACTGCACAAAACGTCAGCGAGGCGAAAGTCAACATCCTGCCGTGCTTGAGTGGCAGGCGATTAAGGAAATTTCAAACCTCGAAGCAACCCCGCTGAAAAAGGATTTGTGGATCAGGCGGACATTTTTCTCAGGATTGCCTTTTGCAGCTCACCGACGGTTTTGAAACCAAAAGCTTCTGCCTGTGAAAACTCAATATCAAATTCAATTTCAAGCGAAGTAATCAGGTTGATGTGAGAGAAAGAATCCCAACCGACAACGTCGCTTGATGTCATTCCATCGAATATTTCAATCCCTGGATTATCAAATACCTCACGAAAAACCTTGTTCATCCGGGATTTCATCTCAGCAGTTTCCATTTCATTGCTCCATTGTGGAGAGGTCCCCCACGTCTTCACCCAGGTATTGCTTCTTTAGCACCCGCCGCATCACTTTTCCACTTTTCGTCTTGGGAATTTTCTCGATGAACACAATTTCCTTCGGCGCAGCCAACGAAGCAACCTTCTTTGATACAAACAGTTTGATCTCCATGTCCAGTTTTCGAAGCGACAGAGCTTGCTGGTCGTGAACAACAAACGCTACCACCTTTTCATATAAGAGCTCATCAGGCAGCCCGACCACGGCGCAATCCAATACGTGCGGCACTTCCATTACAGCGGATTCGATTTCAAAGGGACTGACCAGGTGACCGGCGGTGTTGATAACGTCATCACTTCTGCCAATATACCAGAAATATCCGTCCTCATCGCGATAAGCGATATCGCCTGAGTTGTAGAAATCGCCCAGGAATTTGTTTTGGTAAACCAGGGGGCTGCCCACATACTCCCGGAACATTGATTTCCACGGCTTTCGAATGCACAGCAGTCCCTGGGTATTTTCCGGCAAAGGGTGATCCTTGCTCTCCAAAATCGCGGCCTCAAGATATGGAAGCGGTTTGCCCATCGAGCCCGGCCTGACCTCCAAACCCGGGCGGTTAGCGACCATGATACTGCCCGTCTCAGTCTGAAACCAGGTGTCATAGATTTCGCATTGGAAGACTTTACGCCCCCAGAGGACCAGGTTGGGATCTAGAGGCTCCCCAACCGTATAGACCCGCTTCAACGAGCGCAGGTTATACTGCTGATAGAAGGCGTCAGTTTGCTGAGCCATCATGCGAAACACGGTCGGGGCGGTATAAAAAACATTCACCCTTTGGTGCTCGATGATCCGCATCCAAAGTTCCGGGTCGTAGTTCGCGTCCAGTTGAATTTGGGTCAGGCCGGAAGCCCAGGGCGCGGTAATCCCGTAGGTTGTGCCGGTCACCCAGCCCGGGTCGGCAGTGCACCAATACAAGTCGTCCGGGTCAGCTTGCATAACGGCTTCAAAGCTGCGCAGGTGGTCGATGATTGCCCCGTGGCAGTGCTGAACCGCTTTAGGCTTGCCGGTCGAACCGGAGGTGAAGTGGAAGTGGGAATATTGCTCGGGATTCGTGTCTGGAGTGGAAAAGTCCGCCGAAGCCGTCTCAAAACCCTGTTGGATACCGACAAATCGCCCTTCGGCGCGGCTTTGATCGACTAACAGGATGCGAAAATCCTCGTCAAGGTTTTGAACCACCTTTTCCAGTCTGAAGTTCATTCTTGATGTGGAGATAATTGCCCGGGTATGGGTATCCCTGATGCGCTCAATGATGGAATCCTCGCCAATGCTGGTAAAGAGGATGCAGCAGTTCAGCCCCAGCTTCATCCCGCCCAGAAAAAATGCAAACATTTCCGGGATTTTGGAAAGCAAAAGCATGACCCGGTCACCTTTTCGAAAACCCAGGGTGGAAAGTAAATTTGCCGCTTTATTGGTCAGAATGGTCAGTTCCGCGAAGCTGAGTTCCTGTAATGTTTCGTACCTGTCGAGAAACATCAGCGCTGTTTTTTGTCCAAGCCCGCGTTCGACCTGCCAATCCGTGCAAAGGTAGCCAATATTATTGTTCGGGAAAGAAGGTACTGTCATAGCATCCTGCCAATAGTTTTTGATTTTTGCGAGTTTATTTAACCACAAGATCCACGCGCTCTTTTTCCCCGAAATACTGGTAAGCTTCCTGCAGCATCTGATATTCCAGATAAGTTGTGTTTCCTTCCGGTGCCCGGAAATTGGAGAGCACAAAGGTGTACTCCTGCCCGGGCTCGACTGTGACGCCTTCGGGCAGGTAGATACGGTAACCGTAGTCTTTCCCGTCCTGGAAAATACCCAGGCGAACATGCTTTTCTTCACTCCAGGCTTCATCCCCGGTGTTCTTAACCACGATGTTGACGTCGTAAGATTTATCCCGTTCAATTGTCGTGGGGGTGTCGTGGGAGATAATTTCAGCCGAAGGATTGCTCAGCCTGGGCATGAGCAGGTTCACATTGCTGCTGTTAGCCAGGTTGTAGATATATCGTTCAGCTCTTTCCATAATCACGATATCCGGATTCACAGCCTGGATAATATCGCTGGTAAGCACATCCGTTCGAATGAAATTCATTTCGGCGAAGTTTTCAGCAAAGAGATCGGGAATCTTCCAGGTGAAGAAAAAGGAGTCTCCCAGAATCAGAGCCTTTCTCTCGGCATCAGGGTTGGTGTATGAGAAATACTCCCCCTTTATGCCCGTTTCTGCCAGGAGCCTGCTTACCAGCTCCGTTTTATCACTGCTGCTCACCAAAGAAGCTTTGGGGTTTTGAATGATCGTCGCTCTTATCGGTTCGGGGGAAATCAGGCCTGGAAACCCCATGATATATGAAAACTCGCCGGTATGCAGCGCGGGTTCTGTGGATATGCTGACCGGTTGACTTTGAATCATTTTCCATTCATTCAGACGGTTGATGACCCCCCGATACCCGATATACGCTCCGGCCTGGTTCCAATGCGTATCGGATCGGAAATAAACATCCTGCTCCGCTTTGGCCGCCAGCAGATCAGGCTTCAGATTGATGACCGGTATGGTTGTATTCTGCTGCAGGTAAGCGGTAACCTGGTCAATTAATGTCAAGCCCACCCGATACTTTCCCCCCTGCATGTATTCAGGGTAGACACTGGCCTTGCTTGGAATAAATACCAGGATGTATTCGATGCCTTGCGCCTTCAAAGCTTTTTGGATGGCGAGCTGATTCATTCGGATTGCTTCCAGTTCTTCAGGAGACAGCAGTTTGGCTCCCCGCCCAATCTCAAGATTCTGGTCGTTGTTGTAAAAATACCAGCCATTTTCCCCAATTTGCACCAATTTTGAAGGGGACGTGCGGAGCACTCGGAAGTCGATGTACGCTCGCGCCTTTTGGGCCTCCATTCGTCCGAACAGGTTGTCCTTCAGCCAGGCTTCAAACCCAATTTTTATCCCTGGCGCAATCTTTTTCTCCTGCGTTAATATCTGCGGAAATCTGGCCAGGTTGCGGTTTTCCGTAGGGGAAAGCGCTCCCCCAACTTTATCTGCCAGCACTAATGGAAGAAGTAAAGCAGCAAGAAAAATGACGATGAGAAGGAACCTGCATGGTACTGTTTTCATTCGCGCCGCATCAGAATTTAAAATAGATGAAGGAACTGTATGTGGAAGATATTACCAGCATGAGCGAAAACCCAAGCAATACTGTAAAAACAATCAGTCTGACCGGATCATTCAGCGCTGATCCCGAGATTTTTTCGGAGAATTTGGGGAGCAAATGTTTCCAAGGGATACAAGCCAATATCGCCAGCAAAAGGATAAAGGCGATTTTCCCGCTGAGATACCAGGAGAGCATCAAGCCTGTATCAATCGGCTTCACCAGCCCAAACATGACGCCCAGGTACTGGAGCCCGTATTTGAGGTCCGGGGAGCGAAACAAAACCCAGCCAACCAGCACGATCAGCATGGTCGCGAGATAGCGGATGAGCGCAGGAGCTTTGACTTTCACTTTCTTGTTTCTTAAGAAAGCCTCCAGGCTGGCAAACAGCCCATGCCACAGCCCCCAGACCATGAATTGCCAGCCGGCCCCATGCCAGAATCCGGTCAGAAAGAAAACGACCAGCGTGTTGGATTCTGTGCGGAAGACCTTTTGCTTTCTGCGTTTGAATTCAAGCGGATAAAACACATAATCGCGGAACCAACTATTCAGGGTAATGTGCCAGCGGTGCCAAAAATCAGAAATGCTGAGGGCTGAATATGGAAAGTTGAAGTTCTCCGGCAGGTTAAACCCGAGCATTTGCCCCAGACCAATAGCCATATCCGTGTAACCCGAAAAATCAAAGAAAATCTGCATCGCGTAGCTGAACGCGCCCAACCAGGCAACCGAAACCCCATTGGCGTTGGCAGGGATGGCGAAAATTTGATCGACCATGACGCCCAGCTGGTCGGCGATGATGACCTTTTTCGCCAGCCCTACGGTGAAGCGGTATATCCCCCTGGAAAGTTGATCGACATTCAGTTTGCTTTCTGTTATTTGCGCTAAAAAATCCCCCGCCCGGGTGATTGGACCCTGCAAGAGCTTCGGGAAAAAGCTCATATAAAGCAAGAAATCAACAAAGTTCTTTTGGGGCGCGATCTTATGGTAATAAATATCGTACTGATATGAGATTGCGCTGAACACAAAGAAGGAAACCCCTAACAGGACTGGCAGGTCGAATTTTGGAAGTTCAAGGCCGACAGCGTCCGTCAGAAAACTTGTGATAAAGGGCTGGTATCGAAAGGCAAGGAGAAAAATCACGTTGGATAGTATGACAATCCAAATGGAGATTTTTTTGCCAAACGAGCCCGCTTCCCTGGTCTTTCCCAGCAGCAGACCAAAGCCATAGTTCAGCAAGATAAAGGCAATAAAAATGGCGAGCGGTAATTTCCCGGTCCAGGAAAAGAAGCCGAGCGAAGCAAGGATTAAAAAATACTTCCGAAATTTGGGAGGGGATAGATATGCCCCAAGCAAGCATAGGGGTAAAAAAACAAACAGAAAGATCTGGGAGGAAAAAACCATAGCAATTTTTTATTATAATCGAAAAGAAAAGCATGCCCCGGCGCCCCACCCACAAGCCGGCCGGAAACGCGGTAGGCAGAGCTGCTTGCGAAGAACCGCAATCTCTTGTGGCCGCCTGGTCAAACTGCTGCTATGATAGAATTTAGATGGTATAAAAGGACGAAGGTGTAATTATCGTGACAAAGCAAATCCTTGTTACAGGCGCGAATGGGTATATTGGCCAAAAAGTAACCAGACAATTGCTGGACCAGGGGGAAAATGTTATCGCGGCTGATTTAGCGCTTGATGGAATTGATCCGCGCGCACAGGGGCTGCAAGTAAATTTATTTACGGAACCCGAAAAGGTTTTCGAATTGGCCTCCCAGGTGGATGTTTGCCTGCATCTTGCCTGGCGAAACGGTTTCAACCACTTTGCCGAAAGCCACATCGAAGATTTACCCGGGCATTTCCGCTTTATTTCCGGCATGCTCCAGGCAGGCTTAAAACACATCGCGGTCCAGGGTACCATGCACGAGGTTGGATATTGGGAAGGGAAAATTGACGAAAATACCCCGACCAACCCAATCAGCTATTACGGCATCTCGAAAAACGCCTTGCGTCAGCTGACCTTCCTCTTGTCAAAATCAAGGAACGCGGTTTTTCAATGGCTGCGCGCCTATTATATTTTTGGCGATGATAAACGCAACCATTCCATCTTTACCAAGATTCTTGAGGCTGAAGAACGCGGGGATGCCACCTTCCCGGTGACTACCGGGAAAAACGCGTTTGACTTCATCGAGGTTGACGAGCTTGCCTGCCAAATCGCGCGGACAATCACGCAGTCGGAGGTGACCGGCATCATTAATACCTGCAGCGGAAAAGCTACCACCCTGCGCGAGAAGGTGGAAGAGTTCATCGCAACAAAGCACCTGAACATCAAACCGCAATTTGGCGTTTTTCCTGACAGACCCTACGATTCTCCTGTCGTCTACGGGGATAACACGAAAATTCAAAGAATAATTGCTGCCGCCGGACGCTAACAGCCATGAAACTGGATCGAACCAATCCAATCCGCCGAATTGCCATTTACTTTCTGTACGATAAAGACGGTATCGTAGACGATTACATCCCTTTTTTGTTACGGGATCTGGTCAAAAACCTGGAAAAACTCATTTTTGTCAGCAATGGACCATTGAGCGCCGAGAGCAAGGCAAAACTCGCTGAGTTTCATCCGGTTATCCTTGAACGTGAGAATAAAGGCCTGGATGTTTGGGCGTACAAAGAAGCCATGCTTTCGGTGGGCTGGAAGAAGCTGGCTGAATATGACGAAGTGGTTCTGCTTAACTACACGCTCATGGGCCCGGTGCATCCATTCAAAGAAGCCTTTGACGGGATGGCGGAGCGGAATGTGCATTTTTGGGGTCTTTCCCGCCATTATGGGCTTCCCTTTGACCCATGGAAGACATGCAAGTATGGGTTCGTTCCCATGCATATTCAATCCAGCTTCATGGTCTTTCGCTCGGATTTTATTCAATCCAAAGCCTTTCAACATTATTGGGAAACCATACCGATGGTTCGTACCTATGAAGAATCGATCGGGTACCATGAGGCTATCTTTACTGAAGATTTCACCCGTATGGGGTTTAAATCCGATGTCTATGTGAATACGGACGACCTGAAAGAGTACCACGAATATCCTCTGATGCTTTACCCGAGGGAATTGGTGGAGAAGCGTGGATGCCCTGTTTTTAAGCGTAAGGTCTTCTACAATATTTATAACGAGTACATCGAGGTAAGCCCCGGACAGGCAGCCCGTGATTTGTACCAATTCCTGGATCAAAAAACGGATTACGACCTGAACCTGATTTGGGATGTGCTGCTCAGAACAGCCCACATGTCCGATATCAAGGAACGCCTCCAGCTTAACTATATCCTGCCCGACCAGGTCCGGCTTCCAGATGATAAACCAGACCTGAAAGCAGCCCTTTTTTTGCATATTTTTTATCCGGATCAAATTGATTACTGTTTGCGTTATGCCAAAAATACGCCCGATAACATGGACATCTTTATTTCGACGGATGATGCGGAGAAGAAGGAAGCCATTGAAAGGGTTTTTGCAGCCTTACCAGATCGAAATGTCAAAGTGGTAATGATCGAAAACCGCGGGCGCGACGTCAGCGCGTTATTGGTAGGGTTTAAGCCATACATCATGGATTATGATGTGGTTTGTACCGCACATGATAAAAAGACGAACTACTTTAAGCCTTTCCTCATCGGCGAATCCTTCGCTTACCATTGTTTTGAGAACGTGCTTGGCTCGAAAGAATATGTGCAGAATATCCTGAAGACTTTTAAGGACAACCCCAGGCTTGGACTTCTGACACCTCCCACCCCCAATTTTGGTCCATGGTCAAGCTTGCCTGGGAATGAATGGTTGATTAACTACGACGCGACCGAGCAATACGCCCGGGAGCTGGGCATCACAGTTCCCATGTCAAACGCCGTGCCGCCGATTGCCCCGCTCGGAACAATTTTCTGGTTCCGAACGAAAGCCCTGTCATTGCTTTTCGAACAGAACTATAGCTACGGGGATTTCCCGGTCGAACCCACCCGCGTAACCGATGGTACGATTATGCACTCCATCGAACGGGTCTATCCCTTTGCGGCACAGCAGGCCGGTTATTACTCAGCCTGGGTAATGACCACCAGTTACAGCCAACTGGACATCACAAATTATCATAAGATTACCAAAGACTACAACACGGCTTTCGCTGGCAGAGTGGGTTTTGAAAACCGCGAATATTATCTCAGCCTGATTAATCAGGGCAATGTGACCAATCCTGAAAAATTAACCAAAAATGCCGTAAAAACGCGGGCGAAGAAATTGATATTAAAAATTGCCGGCCCACGCGGACTGAACAGGGTTTCGCGTATTTGGAGAAAAATTAAGTGATGAGCAATAACAATCCATTGGTCAGCATCGTCATGTCCAACTTCAATGGCGAGCTTCTTATCAAAGAAACCATTGAAAGCGTGCTTGCCCAGACCTATCAGAACTGGGAATTCATTATCTTTGACGATTGCTCAACCGACAGATCACGCGAAATCATCACATCCTTCAAAGACCCGAGAATCAAACCGTATTACTCGGACACACACGAGCATATGGTTGCCGGATTTAACTACGGCATCAGCCACTCATCCGGAGAACTCATCGCCCGGATAGACAGTGACGATACCTGGGAACCGGATAAGCTGCAAAAGCAAGTTGAATTTTTCCGCAACCACCTGGAATATGGAGCCTGTTTCACCTTAGTTAACTTTGTGGACGAACGCGGGAATATCCTCACTGAAAGAGATACCGAGCGGGTGCGCTGGTGGGATCTTAAGAACAAGACTCAGGCGGAGTGGTTAAGGTATTTTTATTTTTTTGGCTGCGGCGTTTCCCATCCATCGGCTATGTTTCCCCGCAAAGTCATTGAGGAGGTTGGCTCTTACAACCTGGCTTTTGTGCAGGTTCAGGATTATGACCTGTGGATCAGGATTGTCAAGCATTATCCGATTCACATTATCCAGGAGAGATTAACCAATTACCGTTGGTTCACCACGGGCGCGAACGCGAGCGCCCCTTCGGAAAAAGGTATCCGCCGGGCGAATTTTGAATTCTCACAGGTTTTTTGCGGCTTCTTCGATGATATTCCTGACGAACTGTTTATTGAAGCGTTTGGAGCGGATTTTACGCGCAAAAGTACCACCGATCCGGATGACCTGATTATCGAACGCATGCTTCTGCTATTCAAAACGGTATTCTGCGGTGTCGTTCCACAGCTTGGAGGGGCGCAAAAGTTCCTGAGCTTGCTGCAAGATGAAAAGATGCGGGGGGTGCTGCGTGACCGGTACGGGCTCACGCAAATGTCGTTCTACGAAATCACCGCAAAACCAATCATCTATGAGGAAACGGTCTATAAGGCATCACCGCCAGCGTTCGCTCCCCCCAAGGGGAAAAGCAGACCCCACTTTCTAAGCTGGCTCCGACGCAGATTCAATTAGCAGCGCGTTCAACTATCTACACGGAAATCCCCCGCGATTATCCAGGTGAGCGGCCCTCGCGTCGTCCATAACAAATGTAATGAATCAGGGGATTTATACCTTCCTCGCGCACGTCTGCGTACGCGTTGAGATAGAACCGGGTATTAAATTTCTCGGAAGGGTTGCGCCCCTCTTTCCAACCGATCCTCATGAAGTGCCTGAGCGGGTCCACATCCGCAATCCGCACATCGGGATAGGTACGCAAATAGTAAACGGGGTCAAACAACCCGCTTCGATTAATTAACTGTCGGTCAGTAAATGTAAATCCCATTATTTTCCCAGTAAGAACTTCTTCAATTTACGCAAGGGGCGCGTCAGGCGCCAACTTTTGCTAAGGGCGTAATGAACACACTCCAAATCTGCCGCGTCTCTTGCCTCTTTGACAAGATGATTTTCTGTTTCCAGAGCTTGGATCAGCTTGGTGTGGTCCAACCATTGAACTGATAGCTGATCAACCTGGGCTTTCAATTCCTGAATCTCGCGACCTAAAGAATCTTGTCGGCCGAGGAATATGGATTTTTCTTTTTCCTGCCTTTGAAACAGGTCATCCAGGTGGAAGCCTATATTTTCCAGGATAGGTAAATAGCCAGCGATCGGTGCCTGGTTCGGGGTTGTGAGTTCTGCTATCCTGGCATAAGTTTCGGGCCACAGGTAAGCGTGATCGGATAATAACCAATCCCGGCGGACAGTCGCTTGCGCTGAGAGCGCCATTTTTTCCCTGAGTTCCGGATTTTCGATCAGCTGACTCAAGGAATCAATCCATTCACTGATGCTGGCAGCGGTAAAGCCGTTCACGCCTTCTTCAATCACGCTGGTATAAGGCGTTACTCTGGAATAAACCCCTGGCAGTCCCATGGCGGCATACTCAAAGAACTTGATCGAACTCTTGCAATGGTTGTATGGGATGTCTTCCAACGGGGCTATGGCGATGTTCGCTTTCTGAGCAAGCGCAATCCGTACATAATCCGAAAAGACAAAAGTTTCACTCTGGCAATTGGTGACGACAGCCGGAATGTTTTCCTCCAGCTGCAGGTTAGCCCCGTAGAACATAAACTCCAGGCGCCCCGGATATTTCATCGCCAAAGCGCGAAAAGCCGGTTTGAGCATTTCCAGGTCTGGAACATGGGTGATCGTGCCGATGTAGAAAATGCGAATCTTTTCGCCCGCAGGTTCAACCTGGGGTGCGTTAAATTTCCAGAGAGAATCATCCAGGTAATTGGGAAGGATAAAGATGTTGCTGTTGAATTTTCTGAGCAAATCAGCCAGGTACGGCGTGGTAACCGTGAGCGCCGCGGACTGAACCATGCCTATCAAAATCGGAATTTGCGCTTTCGCATAATTGAGTTTTATTCTGTCCGGGTGATGCGTAGGCAGCGCCAACAAGTCGTCATCCATGTCCATTACGACTGGCTTACCCAGGTTCGCGGCCGTGGAAATCAGAGAGAGGTAATTGGAGCGCCGGGCGGGGAATTCCCGCTGAAATACCACAATATCGGACTCCCTGACAGCGTCTGTTGAAAACTGATTATCAACAATCCCCGGGTTGATTCGCAGATTCGCACGAATCATTGGATTGAACAGCCGATAGGCTTCCAGGCTGGCAATAATTCGTTCATAGCTGTAAACTGCGGCAGATTGTATCTTCATCGATAACTCACTGATTCGAAACGACCGATCGTCCTAAAAGTGAAGCGCTCATCCACAAACGAACATTCCCATAAACCCTCGCCGGGTCAATCCTCCATGGCGAGCTCCAAAGCATTTCGCCAGAATGGTAACTTCATATCAAAGCTTGTCTCAAATTTGGTGATATCCAGGCAAGACCTGAGCGGCCTTCGCGCGGCGGTAGAAAAGTCAGCAGTAGAGGCAGGAAATAGCTGCGGATTAAACTTTTTTTGTGAGCTAAGCCTTATCACTTCGCTTGCCCATTCATAACGGCTGCAATAGCCTTTACAGGCGCAGTGATAAATCCCTTTGCGTTCATTCACCCAGGCATGCGGATGCTCCGCAATTCTTGAAACCAGACTGGCTGTTACTTCGGCAATTAATCTCGCAGGCGTCGGGCTGCTGATTTGGTCCTCCACAATCCGCAAAACCTCCTGCGTACGCGCCCATTCCAACACCTTGGCCACAAATCCGCTGCGTCTTGAATAAATCCAGGACGATCGTAAGATGAGATAGGCGCACCCGGAAGCAGCAATCGCCTGTTCGCCTTCCAGTTTCGTTTGACCGTAGAGATTAAGCGGATTGGGCTGGTCCGTCTCCTGATAAGGGCTGCCTTTGGCGCCGTCGAACACATAATCCGTGGAATAATGTAACAGCACCGCGCCGATTTCCCCGGCTTCGTCGGCTAAAACGCCGGGTCCAGCCGCGTTTATCGCCCTGACTTTTTCGGGCTCACTCTCAGCTTTATCGACATTTGTGTAGGCAGCCGCATTGATGATGATGTCGGGTTGAGTTTTCCGAATGAGCTCCCGTAAGCCGCTGCTGTCTGCAAGATCGACTTCGGGATAATCCAGCGCGATCACCTCGCCCAAGGGCGCGCAAGTGCGCAGCAATTCCCACCCTAATTGACCTCTGGTACCAATTTGCAGAATCTTTTTCACGCCTCAAGCCCCTTCATAAAGCGCAGCAGGTACTGCCCGTACTCATTCCCAGCCATTTCCTGCGCGCATCCCATCAATTGGGCCTGATCGATATAGCCCATGCGGTAGGCAATCTCTTCCACGCACGAAATCATCATCCCCTGCCGGTCTTCCACCGCCTGCACGAACATGGAAGCCTGCAGCAGGCTCTCATGCGTGCCGGCGTCCAGCCAGGCCACGCCCCTGCCCAGCACCTTCACCTGCAGCCTGCCTTCCTCCAGGTAGCGGCGGTTGATATCCGTAATCTCAATTTCGCCGCGCGGGGAGGGTATCAACTCTTCCGCGTAGCGAACCACATGATGGTCATAGAAGTAAATGCCCGGCACGGCAAAGTTCGAGCGCGGATGCGCCGGTTTTTCTTCCAGGCTGACGGCTTTACGGTTCCCGTCAAATTCCACAACGCCGTAGCGCTCGGGATCGCGCACCGGATACGCGAACACCACCGCGCCGTCCTGCAGTCCTGCCGCGCTGCGCAGCACTTCCGGCAGGCCGTGCCCGAAGAAGATGTTATCGCCCAGAATCAGGCAGGCGCTCTCACCCGCCAGGAACTCCCTGCCAATCAGGAAGGCATCCGCCAGACCGCGCGGAACAGGCTGCACGGCGTAGGTGAACGTCAGCCCCCACTGGGAGCCGTCCCGCAGCAAGCGCTGATACAGGAACTGCTCTTCCGGCGTGGTAATGACCAGAATTTCCCGGATGCCGGCCAGCATGAGCATGGACAAGGGATAATAAATCATCGGTTTATCATACACAGGCAGCAATTGTTTGCTGATTGCCAGGGTGAGGGGGTAAAGCCGGGTGCCTTTTCCGCCTGCCAGAATGATTCCTTTCATATTCAACCCTTCCTGTTGCTGTAGTTCTTCTGGACCCAACTGCTGTAATCCGAATTATGGGTGACGCTCTGGACCCACTCCGGGTGTTCCAGATACCAGACGACGGTATCCAGCATGCCCTGCTTGAGCGTGTGCCTGGGCTGCCAGCCAAGTTCGTTCTTGATTTTGGCGATATCGATGTCGTAGCGCCGGTCGTGCCCCGGGCGGTCTGCCACATAGCTGATTAACTTCTCATGCGGCGCCCAAACGGAACGCGGCTGCAGTTCGTCCATAATTTGGCAGATGGTGCGCACGATTTCGATATTGGGCGGCTGGTTATCGCCTCCCACGCAGTAGGTTTCGCCAACCTGACCGCGCGTGGCGACCTGCCAGATGGCTTCGCAGTGGTCATCCACATACAGCCAGTCGCGGATTTGCATTCCATCGCCGTAGACCGGCAAGGGTTTGCCGGAGCTGGCATTCAAAATCATCAGCGGGACCAATTTTTCGGGGAACTGGCGCGGACCGTAGTTGTTGGAGCAGTTGCTGATGCTGACGGGCAGTCCGTAGGTGATGTGATACGCCCGCACGAAGTGGTCGCTGGAAGCTTTGGAGGCGGCATAAGGAGAGCGCGGCTGGTAGGGAGTGCTCTCCTCAAAAGGTGGTTCTTCGCGCGTCAAGGTGCCGAAAACTTCATCCGTGGACACGTGGTGAAAGCGCGCCTGCTCCAGCGGCACGATTTTATCCACCAGCCAGGCTTTGCGCGCGGCCTCCAGCAGCGTGAAGGTGCCCAGCACGTTGGTCTGCACGAACACGCCCGGGTCGTGAATGGAACGGTCCACGTGCGTTTCGGCGGCAAAATGCACAACAGTGTCAATCGCATGTTCCGCGAAAAGCCGGTCCAGCAGGGCGCGGTCGGCAATGTCGCCCTGCACAAAGCTGTGGCGCGCGGGGTCGGGCAAGTCTTTCAGGTTTTCCAGGCTGCCGGCATAGGTGAGCGCGTCCAGGGTCACAATCCGGACATCCTGGTCTGTCCGCAGCAGATAATGCACAAAATTGGACCCGATAAAGCCGGCCCCTCCAGTCACCAACACATTGCGCGCCATCATCTCTCCCAAGCTGTGTCTACAGTCCAGTCAGCGGGGTAAGTTTCCGCGCAGGCCAGGCTTGGATTATGTTCGTCTTTGGCAGAAAGCAGCGGCGCCTCGTCCGCGGGCAGCGGCCAGTCGATGCCAATCGCCGGGTCGTTCCACTGCAAGCCGCGTTCCCATTCGGGAGCGTAATAATCGGTGGCTTTATAGAACACTTCCGCCCATTCGCTGAGCACGTAAAAGCCGTGCGCGAAGCCAGGCGGCACCCATAACTGCCGCTTGTTTTCGGCACTCAAGATTTCTCCCGCCCAACGCCCGAAGTTGGGGGAAGCGCAGCGCAGGTCCACCGCCACGTCAAAGATTTCGCCCGCAACCGCGCGCACCAGCTTGCCTTGCGCCTGCCGGAGCTGGTAGTGCAGCCCGCGCAGGATGCCGCGCCGCGAACCGGAGTGATTGTCCTGCACAAAATGATAGGGTCCGCAAGCCGCCTCAAACGCGTCCTGCCGGAAGGTTTCGGCAAAGAAACCGCGTTGGTCCCCGTGAACCTGGGGGGTCAGCAGCAAAACATCAGGCAGGGCGGTGGGTTCGAAGCGCATGTTATTGGTTATTCTCCCGGTAAGCCTGCACCACCCGGGCAGGGTCGCCTACCATTTTGAGCTCGCCGCGGCTCAGCCAGGCCGCCCGCTGGCACATCTCCTGAATTTTGGTCAGGTTGTGCGAGACAATCAAGACCGTGGTGCCTTGTTTTTGGAAGCTTTGCATCAGGTCACTGCTTTTCCTTTGAAAGGATTCATCCCCGACGCTCAGGATTTCGTCCACAATCAGGATTTCCGGCACGCGCGCGGTCGCCACGGCAAAGCCCAGACGGGCGTACATCCCCGAGGAGTAAGTGCGCACCGGCGCGTCGATAAAATCGCGCAGCTCCGCGAAATCAACAATGCTCTCAAACACGGCGTCCATCTCAGACTGGTTATATCCCAGCAGCGCGCCGTTCAGATACACGTTCTCCCGCCCGGAAAGCTCGGGGTGGAAGCCTGCGCCCAGCTCCAGCAGCGGAGCGATTTTGCCGTACAGCGCCACGCGACCCTTGGTGGGGCGCAGCACGCGCGAGATGACCTTGAGCAGGGTGCTCTTGCCCGCGCCGTTGTTGCCGATGATCCCGAAAACCTCGCCCCGGTAGATGGTCAGGTTAACGTCTTTTAGCGCCAGAAAATTCATGAACTGCAGGCGGCGCTGCAGCGCGCGAATGGCGTACTCCTTGAAGGTGCCGATGCGCTCCTTGGGTACGCGGTACTGCACGCTGACATCCTCGAGCACTACGATCGGCTCGGATGCGGAGGGGGAAGCCAACACGCTTGCAGAAAGGTCAGACGCGGTAAGCATATTCATCCGATTTTGAGGTGAAGAAGAGCCAGCCAATGACCAAAAAACCAACTGCCCAGGCAAGCGCGGGCAGAATTTCAGCCATACCCGGGATGCGGCCGTTGTAGATAGGCAGGCGGAAGAGCTTCACCATCCAATACATGGGGTTGACGCGATACAAACCCAGGAAGCGTTCGGGGATAATCTCCTCAGGGTAGATGATGGGGGTCAGGTACATCCAGGCGGTCAGCAGAATCTGGTACATCTCGGCCACATCCGGGAAGTAAATCGCCAGGGCGGAGAGCATGAGCCCGAAACCGAGCGTGAACGCCGTAAGCAGCAGGATGGACACCGGCAGAAACAGCACGGTCAGGGGGATGGGCGTGCCGGTAATCAGCATGACCAGCGTAAGCGGGATGAGCGCGATGAGCAGGTTCACCAGCGCCGTGCCGATGGCGGACACGCCGAAAATGGTGCGCGGCAGGTAAATGCGCTGCATCAGGCTGCCCCCCCAAACCAGCCCGACCATGGCGGCGTTGGTCCCCTGCGAGAAGAAGTTCCACACAATCAGACCGCTGAGGATATAGACCGGATAGGATTCAACCGATTTGAACAGGTTGGAAAACACGAGCGTCATAATCAGCATCGTGCCCAGCGGGTTCAGCATCGTCCACGCCACCCCCAGAATGGAGCGCTTATAACGCGCTACCAAATCGCGCCGGATGAGCTGGAATAACAAAAAACGGTAATGCCGGAGTTCTCGCAGCTCAGAAAGCGCGGGCAGCGCATGCGCGGCAGAATCGTAGATTGGTTTGGCGGGACTGGTCAATACAGAATCCTTGGTTGCCTCGAGTGTTCCTAAATTATAATACTACCATAGCCTATGGAGAAACCGCTTACCTCCCCCGCGGCCCTCGCCGCCGAGCCCGTGCCCTTCTTTTCCGTTGTGATGCTCCACTGGAACAGCGGGAGCTTCCTTGCCGCCGCGCTGGACGCGCTGGAAGAGCAAACTTACCGGGATTTTGAGCTTATCCTGCTGGACAACGGCTCGCCGGACGCTCTCGATGCAAATATGCTCGCGCAGCATGCAAGGCTTCCGCTCACAGTCTTGCGTTCGGAACGCAACCTCGGTTTTGCAGGCGGCAACAACCTGGCAGCCAAGTACGCCCGCGGGGAGTACCTGGTGCTGCTGAACGCGGACGCCTTCCCGCGGCCGGAATGGCTGGCGGAAATCCATGCTGCCGCGCAAAAGCGCCCGGGCGCTTGCTTTGCCTCACGCCAATTAACGGCCGGGGACCCAGACCGCCTGGATGGGGAGTGGAATGTGTATTCCGCAGCGGGCCTGGCGTGGCGCAAATCCCACGGGCAGCCGCTGGCGAGAGCCTGCCCGTCTGAACGCGAAGTCATCAGCGCCTGCGCCGCTGCCAGCGCCTATCCTCTGGCTGCTTTCCGGGAAGCCGGCGGCTTTGACGAGGATTTCTTTGCCTACCTGGAGGATGTGGACCTGGACCTGAGGCTGCGCTTGCTCGGGTATCCGTGTTACTACCTCCCGCGCGCGGTCGTCCGGCATATAGGCGCGGGCAGCACCGCTGTACGGAGCGATTTTTCGCTGCAGTATTCGCACCGCAATCTTATCTGGACTTATGTCAAGAACATGCCTGGCGCGTTTTTCTGGCTCTTATTACCCGCGCACCTGCTGGTGAACCTGGCATACCTGCTGGCTGCCGCGCTCACCGGGCGCGGCAGGCTTATCGCTCGCGCCAAATGGGAGTCGCTGAAAACGCTGCCAGCAGTCTGGCAGAAGCGAAGGAAAGTTCAGGGCAGCAGGCGCGTTTCAGCCGCGCGATTTGCCCGCCTATTAAACTGGAACCCGTTCGCCCCGCTGGTAAAGCTGCTCTGCAGGTAGACGCTTGAGCGGGCCAAGCAAGCACCCGCCGGCGGCAAGTTGACGGGCGGCGATAGAACTGGAAGGATTAAGTTTATGAACACACCCGAAAACCGTTACTTCGCCATCACAAAGTCGGGGACGCTGCACCGGGCATCCGGGCTGGACGACGCACTGCTGTTTGCAGGCAGAGAAGGCTATGTCTGGTGTGATTACATCGACCCAAACGCGGAATCTATATCCGAACTGGAGACAAAACTCGGCATCCATCCGCTTTCGATCGAAGACTGCCTGAATGGAGACCAACTGCCCAAGCTGGACCTCTTCCCGACTTATTCATTCATGACCTTTTCCATCTTTGAACGAGACACTGATGGGCTGCATGCGCATGAAATGGATTTATTCATCAGCAAGCAATACTTTATCACCGTAAGCAGTCGGGATTTGAACGGAAATTCGGTCTTGGCCGGGATGGAAGCCTCTGTCACGCGGGAGATGGATGCCGTCCGTCTGGGCCCTTCGTATTTGCTGCATCAGGTCGTGGATATGATTGTGGACCATAAACTGCTGGCGGTGGAGAGCATTGAGGAAAAGCTGGATTCCGACGAGGACGCGATACTCAGGGATGCTGCCAGCTACAATTTGGGGGCGTTGATGGATTCCCGCCGCGACCTGCAGGTCATCCGCAAGTCGCTCTTTCACGAGCGCGAACTGGTCGGCAAGCTCGTGCGCAAAGACAGCCCCTTCCTGGCCGAAAAATCGTTGATTTATTTCCGGGATGTTTACGACCACTTGTCAAAGTACTACGAAATTGCGGAAACCGCCCGCGAACAGGTCACCAACCTGATGGAAATCCACCTGTCGCTCATCAGCAATGCCATGGCAGAGTCTTCGAACCGCACCAACGCGATTATGCGCCGATTGACCCTGATAACGACCATTTTTATGCCGCTCACATTAATTTCGGGCATTGGCGGCATGTCGGAATTCACGATGATGGTCGGCCCCACGAATTGGCAGACGGCTTACCTGGTTTTGCTCATCGTAATGGTCATCGTCGGCGCGATTAATTACGCGCTCTTGCTCAAGATGGAAAGAAGTGCGGAACAGCAATACAGGAATAAGCCCTAAAAAGAATTTTTTGTGTTTTTGGAAGCGCCAGCAAAGGGAGATTCTGCTGGCAGAACGGCTGTTTGCCTTACGCCCTTCCATTTTGTCACCCTGAGCAAGGCGTAGGGTCTTGTGTTGATTCATTGGGTTTCTTCGCAGCGCTCAGGAGGACAAGCCGCATAAGCTGGATGCAGGGGCGCAGAAGCGAAACCTAACGACGGCTCACCAAACCTGCTGGCCAAAGTTTGTCGGGTTGCGCTGGCGCTCCACCCGACCTACGGCTACGTTCTGCCGAGTTGCGCTGGCGCTCCACCCGACCTACGGCTATGTCCTGTCGGGTTGCGCTGCCGCTCCACCCGACCTACGGCTACGTTCTGTCGGGTTGCGCTGCCGCTCCACCCGACCTACGACTACGTTCTGTCGGGTTGCGCTGCCGCTCCACCCGACCTACGACTACGTTCTGTCGGGTTGCGC